>WNGG01004066.1_pt1 | contig 19707 bp, 15 predicted proteins | sample 5400661 | NCBI WGS metagenome assembly WNGG01 (sample SAMN13153372, study PRJNA577476) | soil metagenome | isolation source: 100 cm soil or saprolite under Garry oak tree replicate 1 | place: USA:California | collected 2016-06-15
AAAGAAGGTCCATCAAGGTGGATGAATTGTTCGTCGAAGCGTTTCATCTCGATTTGCCATTTGCGTTCGCTTACGAGTGGCTTTGGGCAAATAATGAGAACGGAATGTACATCCTTCCGCGCCTGGAGTTCACGTAAAATAAGGCCGGCCTCAATTGTTTTACCTACACCAACCTCATCAGCAATGAGGAGACGAGGTCGATCAGAATGAATGAATTTGAGCACAGGTCTAAATTGATAGGGGACAAAGTTAACGCGAGCCGCATTCAGGGAGTAAAGCGCAGCGATACTGGGGTGGTTGAGCTGCAGGGCGGTCATATATGCATGAAATACGGGTAGCGGAGTAATACTAGATGAAGGAGAAGGCGGCTCATATCGCTGAAGTTGACTGGCGTAATATGTTGATGTGGTGTTATCTAAAAATATGTGATAACGATTTTCAGGAGTTCCAGGCAAAACGTTAATGATCACCCCCACACGAGTTGGGTTTGAGCGCAGGGCTACAAGCTGACCTACAGCGAACTCAATGGACGAGGTAGACGGTGCGGTATTATGATGTGGAGATTGATAGGCAGGCGATCCTTCTTCTCTGTTGTGGGTTTCTTCCATCAGCCACCAATCCTTCTTTGCTGCTTACTTCGGTTTCCTCCTCCACATTTCTTCTTCTAAACTCCTCCACTGATAACCAACTTACACACTTTATTTTACACCCTCAGAAAAGGGAAGCATAGTTTTGGTGAGCCTGGGAACACATGGGTCTTTACCCCTTCGCGAGTGGTGATTCCACAATATGCTATCGAGATGTATTTCTCGATTGATGCTGCTGCATTCTCCTCACGAAACGCACTACCCACGCCGGTAAATATGCACGGTGTGGAAGCTCTGCACGTTTTCCTCCATACCGTTCCAGCATATAGGCCCGCGTCAGTTCATCCAGGAGCGCGGAATCGGTTGGAGTGATCTCCTGCTGTGCCTCCTCGGAAGCAGTCCTCTCAATTGAGTTTAGAAGACGTACCTCGTATTCGGACGGCGTCTCGTTTGGTCGTCGTGCCAGCTCCACACGATTCAAAGCCACTTCCTGCAGCAACTCACGATAGTGTGCACGCGCAGAGTCTGGATCGAGAGACTCAAGCGCCGGACCATCGCTCTTGCGCGAACGCTGCTTCTCTCGCTCCTCGCGCCGGGACTGCAAAATTGATTGCATAGATAAGCCTTCGCGCACCTCCTCCTCGCTGTCATCATCACCTGCGACACGCCACATGCGCAGGATTGCCCGGATCGCCAGCAGAGCCAGCGCGAACACGCCGAGCAGGAATACCAGGCGAAGAAGGAGTAGCATGGAGATGGGCAATGGTGGGAAGAGCGGCAAAGAGCCAGGAATAGCGGGGAAAGGACGGGGAAGATGAGGGGGCGCCGGTGGCCCTATTGGCGGGATAAATGCTGAAAGCAGTTTAAAAAGGGAAGAGAACAGCTGGAAGATAACGGAGAGAACCCAATTCACGAGCATCCCCAGGGCATTCCAGAGCCACGACATCCCTTGCAAGATTGGTTCAAAAGAGAAGGTTTCAAAAGCCAGAGCCAGCAACGTGATGACCACCCACAGCAGCGTCAGAGCCACAAGCCAGGCGCGTGTAGGATCAGCCAGCGAATTTCCAGGAGAACGATAGGCATTCTCCCGTCTAATGAGAGCAATGCGCGTAAATGAAAGGCTGATGATGCCGCTTAAGAAGAAAATCGTCAGCCCGCGCCCAACAGCATCGTGCAACGCTGTATATGCCGGGTCGGATGGATAGAGAGGTGTGAAATACAGAAACGTAATGATCAGCAAGAGGAGCAGCACGCCAAAACCGAACTTAAACGCGGTGATCAGGTAGTCGCCGCTTGAAACAGTCCGCGCCAGCCTCATGCCACGCCGCCAGAACCAGATGACGAGCGCCAGGACGATGATAAGGCCCGGAACGTTACCCAGCAGTATAGGATGCGTGCCAAGCGTTAGCGCAAAGGCCGCGCAGAAACCGACCGGGTGTAAGGTCTTTGCCCATTCTTCATTTAAGCCGCGCTGCACGAAGTGTTGGATGAGCATCGCCCACCACTGCAAAGCCAGAATCAGCAGTGTAATGCTTAGCATGTCCAGGAGCGGGGGAGCATTTTCGCCGGCGAAAGCCGCCGCGCCCCAAAGCAGAACCAGGGCGATGGGCTGTGTGTCCATGATGCTGCTGGCAATTGGAATAGCGAGAAACTCAATCCAGTTGAAGGCTGGCCGTACTTGTTCCCACCATCCCGCTTTTTTCGTCACCGACGGTTCTGATGAGTTCATGCCACTTCTCCTTCCCGCCCAGATAGTAGACGGGCAAGTCAAACGTCTCCACCTCTTTATCGACATCGCCCGTTAACGCCAGGTGTACGGAAGAGCCACGTCGCGTTCGCATATCCAGCAATCGCTCGACGGTACTCGTACGCAGCGTCTTCGCTGCGCTTACCAGGAGAATCGTCGTTCCCGGCGGGAACATCGGATCTTGCCAGTCGATCACCGCTCCTAATGACGAGCTGTGCGTGGGTACCAGGCGAGCCAGCGTCGACAGTATGCGCTCGTATTGCCCATGGTCAGAGGCAAATGGAACAGTGGCGACTCCACGGGAAATCGTCGTTGATGTGGTGAGTTCTCCGTTCGCCTGGGCTGGCCACGTGTCCGCTTGCTCGCTTTCCAGTCGCCCGGCAGAAGATGTAGCGAAGTGGTGGATGCCTGCACAATTTGCCAGCAATCCCACCATGTACCCCTCGTCAAGTGCCCACATAGCCAGCGAGGCTGCAGCCGAGATGGTCAGCTCCTGGATCTCTAGATCGGTGCCTCTCAGCCACTCGGAGTAGTTCCACACATCCAGCAGGATCAGCAGACGCCGTAGAGCAGGCGGTTCATAGATCTTACTACACAAGACTCCTGCATGGGCAGTTGCCTTCCAGTGAATTCGCCGCAGGTCGTCTCCCAGCACATAGTCACGCACTCCCGCAAAACGCAGTGGGTCTTCGAGCAGAGGACGCTGTATTACGCTTTCACTCAGCGGATGGACAGATGAGAGTCCAAAGGCTTCCAGTGGTGCGAGCAGTGGATAGACCAGCAAAGCTTCACCGGCCGCTACCGTCATTTCAGATGTGAGCCAACCAAAGGGGTCACTACTGCTGAGCTCTACCGGGCCGAATGTGTGAAAGCCGCGTTCCTGGCACTGCATCCTGTAATGCCGTGTCACCCTTTGAAACGACCAGAGCATCCAGGTACCAACCAGTATATCTTTCCTGATCTTTTGCAGGCGCGTGACTTTCCTGGAGAGAATGGCAAGCGGGGGGATAATCTTATCCTCGACCTTTAACCAGGGCAGCGGCAACAGTTTCCGGTTCTCAATGCTGAGCGAAAGGATGACCTCCTCGCCGAAAAACACGTGATGAGGATTGACATGAGCCACCAGCAGGGTGAATAGCGTTGCCAGGAAGACCAGGGGCTGCCGCGAGAGCAGACTCAGTGCGAAAAGGATGAGTGCGAGTATATACCATGGACGACGTTGCCTGAGTGTCTCATCTTGCTCGTCGCTGGAAAGGTCGGGATGCATATCCATCATCATCACCTGCTTGAGGCTTTCGGGGCAATCTTCTCAACGGGTACAGGCATGGACGCGACGATGCTTTTGATAATCTCCACGCTCTGCATGCCGCGCATACGGGTGCGTGAGCTTGTGAGCAAGCGATGTGCCAGTACACCCGGTGCCAGGCGTTTGACATCATCTGGCACCACGTAATCGCGCCCACGTATCGCTGCTAAAGCCTCGCAGGCGCGATAGAGTGCCAGCGTTCCACGTGGGCTGACGCCAAGTTGCACGGAAGAGTGCCCACGTGTGGCACGTACAATCATCAGTAGATAGTGCTCCACTTCCGGATTCCAATTCACGCTGCGAATCGCCTGCTGCATCTCGATAATCTGTTCAGCAGTCACGACGGGCTGCAGCGTCTCAAGCACTTCCTCTTGCTTAAAGCGATGCAGTATGGCTCGTTCCTCGTTTTCCGAAGGATAGCCGATTTGGATGCGCAGTAAAAAACGGTCAAGTTGAGCTTCGGGCAGAGGGAATGTCCCTTCCAGTTCAATGGGATTCTGCGTTGCAATGACTAGAAACGGTTTCGGCAGGGGCATTGAATTCCGTTCCACCGTCACCTGGCGCTCGGCCATCGACTCTAGCAGCGCCGACTGTGTTCGCGGAGTCGCTCGATTCACCTCATCGACCAGCAGAATCTGTGTAAAGAGCGGTCCCTGGCGAAAGACGAACTCGTTATGCCGTTGGTCGTAGTAACTGACACCAATAATGTCGGTAGGAAGGAGGTCCGGTGTCCCCTGCACACGCTGGAAGGTTGCCCCCAGTGAGCGGGCCAGTGCCTTGGCCAACAGCGTTTTGCCAATTCCTGGCACATCTTCTATCAAGACATGTCCATCGCTGAGCAGTGCAACAATGAATAATTCAATAATGTCGAGCTTGCCGATAATCACCTGGGAGACGTTATTTCGTATGGCTTCAGCAACCTGCTGTACTCTCGAGAGTGAGAGAGCATCCGCTCCTTGAGTCACAGGACACACCTCCAGTCTTCATGAACGCCTTTCTAAGATATTGCTAATTGCTATAATAAATATAACTTATAGCTATTTCATTGTCAAGTCAGAAAAAAGGGGGGGGGCGGTTCAGATGTTTGCGTGGCGTTGAGCCTGGCAACAGCAAGGGATCCCCACTACGCTGCAAGATGCCACCTGGTCGTCTGGCTAGCGTAGTGGCGACCCTTGCCGTCGTTAGGCCAACTAAAACTGTCCTGTGAGCGGTGTGGGATCAATTATCTCAGGCGCATCAGTAACCAGGACCTCGGTTGTCAGGATCATCGCGGCGATGCTAGCCGCGTTCTGCAAGGCCGAGCGTGTCACCTTGGCGGGGTCGATGATCCCGGTCTCGACCATGTCCACATACTCGTTAGCAAGCACATCGTAGCCATAGCGATTGTTGTTGTGCTCACGTTGTGCCCGGCGTACACCATCGACAACCACCGCACCATCACGCCCACCATTGTTAGCAATCTGGCGAAGTGGCTCTTCGAGTGCGCGGCGCAGAATGCTCACGCCGGTCGCAGCATCGCCAGTGAGATGCAACGTATCCAGGGCCTCAACGGCATTCAATAGAGCAACACCACCACCAGGAACCATACCCTCTTCTACACTAGAGCGAGTAGCGGAGAGCGCGTCCTCAACGCGGGTCTTACGGTACTTGAGTTCAATCTCTGTACTGGCACCAACCTTAATCAGCGCTACACCGCTGGCTAACTTCGCCAGTCGCTCCTGGAGCTTCTCGCGGTCGTAATCGCTGGTGGTATCCGCGAGTTGCGCCTTGAGCTGACGCATACGTGCCTGGATATCTGCTGGTTTGCCGTGTCCATCAATGATGGTCATGTCGTCCTTGTGGGCTACCACCAGGCGAGCAGAACCAAGGTCGGCGAGAGTTGCGTTTTCGAGGCGGCGACCCATCTCTTCGCTGATGACCTGCCCACCCGTCAGAACAGCAATGTCGCGCAAGACCTCTTTGCGACGGTCGCCGAAGGCAGGCCCCCTGATTGCCAACACGTTGAGGATACCGCGTAGCTTGTTGACAACCAGGGTGGCCAGCGCCTCGCCATCGACATCCTCGGCGATCATGACGATCTCACGTTTGCCTTGCTGCGTGATCTTTTCCAGGATAGGCAGCATATCCTGCACGGCACTGATTTTCTTGTCGGTGATCAGGATATAGGGGTTCTCGATGGAGACTTCCATCTTCGCAGCATCGGTCACGAAATAGGGAGAGATGTAGCCCCTGTCGAGCTGCATTCCTTCAACGTACTCGACCTCGAAATTGGTGCCTCGCGACTCTTCGACGGTGATGACGCCGTCTCTGCCAACCTTGTCCATCACTTCAGCGATCAGCTGGCCGATGGTTTCGTCAGCAGCAGAAATAGCAGCGATCTGAGCTATTTCTTTTTTACCCTCAACAGGGATTGCCATGTTACGAATATACTCGACAACAGCATCAGCGCCTTTCTCGATACCCTGCTTGAGCTGCATGGGGTTGGCACCAGCCGCCAGGTTCTTCAGGCCTTCGGTCACAATAGCCTGCGCTAGCACCGTAGCCGTGGTCGTGCCATCGCCTGCCACATCGTTCGTCTTACTGGCCGCCTCCTTGAGCAATTGAGCGCCCATATTCTCAAGTGGGTGCTCAAGATCAATCTCTTTCGCGACGGTCACGCCATCATGGGTCAGAGCAGGGGAGCCAAACCGCTTGTCGATCGCAATATTGCGTCCTCTGGGGCCAAGCGTGGACTTGACCGCCCCGGCCACAATATCAATGCCCTTCTTCAGTGAGCGACGAGCCTCGTCGTGGAATGCAATTTGTTTTGCCATGGTGAATGTTTCCCTCTTTCAACATTTTGCTGCGGCGTGGAGTTCCCTAACCTCAGGTGTGGGAACTCTATACCCAGTATACTACAAGATATGTCAGAAAATTTGATCCTGTCGCCAACAGGATCAAATTTGATGCCAGGGTATTCTTCATATATACAGCGAGATGACTGGCTCGCTATATGTATCAGGGAACGAGAATGCCCCGACCGCGCAGTTTGCCACTATCCAGATCATGGATCGCATCGGTAGCAGCATCCAGAGGATAGACCGCCGTATGCAGGGTCACCTTGCCCTGAGCGGTCAAGGTCATGAGCTCAGCCAGGTCATTATAGGTGCCGACCAGGTTGCCAATGAAGTTGATCTCGGTGGAGATAATGTCGATGGTGGGCACATCGAGCCTGCCTCCGTAGCCGATGATGTAGTGGGACCCGGCCCGCCGTAACATGTTCACCGCATCCTGCTGCGCGCCCTGCTCCCCGACAAAGTCAATCACGGCCTCGGCTCCATGTCCATCGGTGAGGTCCTTGACCTTGGCGACATGGCTGCCATCAGCCAGCACCGTATGGTCAGCTCCCCAGCTCCGCGTCAGTTCGAGCGCGGCAGGCGAACGGTCCACGACGATGATCTCCGCCGGGGTGAGCGCCTTGAGACACTGAACGCCAATATGGCCCAGGCCACCCGCCCCGATCACCACTACCTTCGTGCCAGGATAGAGCTGTGTCGCTGCTTTTTTCACGGCATGGTAGGCCGTCAGACCGGCATCAGCCAGGGCGGCAATATCCTTGGGAGCCAGGCTCGGATCTAGCTTAACGACAGCGCGTGCACTCGTCTTCAGGAAGTTGGCCATGCCGCCATCGACCGAGATGCCTGGAAATGCCGAGTTGCTACAGTGCATATCATTGCCTGCACGACAGGCCCGGCACAGACCACAAGTAATCAAGGGATGCACGATCACCGTATCGCCCACCGCCACATTGCTGACTGCCGACCCGATCTCCTGCACCCAGCCGGCATTCTCATGGCCCAGGGTATAGGGCAGCGTCACGCCGCTCTTCTCCGCCCACTGTCCCTCGATAATGTGCAGATCGGTGCGGCATAGGCCCGCTCCCCCAATGCGCACTATCACATCATGTGGGCCAGTGATCTTTGGTTCAGCTACCTGGGTAACTTTAGGCATTTCATGGTACTGTGCCAGTCGTACAGCCTTCATACCATATCTCCTTCTTGATCTCGATGTGCCTCGCTGGATCCAGCACCCTCATAGCGAGTACGGAACAAGCCCTTGCACATGGAGGTGTTAAACATGATGTTCAAGCGAATGGAGCGCGAACGGCGCAGGAAGCCTTGCAGCCCACCGGGAGGAACAGCTTGTCCCTGGTCATCGACGATGAGTCGATCATCTGCCTTTTGTAGCAGACCCAGTATTCCCCCCTTGCGCAGGTAGACCGCAGCCTTCTGGCCCATGTTCTCCAGTCTGACCGTTCCTGTTGATGTAGTCACACAGGCGATATCGGCGACCTCGTCCACGATCAAATCAGCCACGCGCAGATTGATAATGGTCGCCTCATCCAGTCCGACCTTGAGCATCTGGCGTAGCAGCACATCCTGGCGCATGAGAAAGCCTTTGCGCAGGAAGATGCGGCGTAGGTCTTCCAGGTCTTCATCTTCGGTGACATCACCCACAAACGCTTCTGCGAAAGACCGACCCATATTGACTCCGGTGGTGATCTCGTCCTCTGCACAGTGATCCAGCAACATGACGCGAGCAGTGCGCACTCCTGGAAGTGCACAGACTTTGCTTCGCAAGTCCGCGGCCATCAGGTATGCAAAGTTGGGTGCGCACCAGTACGTCGGTAGTTTGAAAACGACCGTGACATCCGGCCCGGCCACCTGCACACTGTCAATGAAGCCCAGCTTCACCAACGGCTCGTCCAGTTCAGGATCGAGCACGTCGGCGATGGCTGCGTAGACCTGTGCCTCGCTGATCCCTGGGGCATGGATCTGAGTTCCCATGACCGTGGTATCAGTGGACGGCATAGAGTTGCTCCGCTTGCTGCGTAAAGGTATCTGACTTGATCTTTGCCATCTGCTCTTGCGGGTTAATCCCGTAGAGCCGCGCCGCGTTGAGCCCCAGGATCTTTTGTTTGGCCTCCATCGTCAGGTCGACGCCAAACTCTGCCTTCAAATCCTCGGGCAGTTCAAAGGCCATGAACTTCTCGATGAGCCACTTCGGCTCCCAGAGGGCGTAGTCGCTGCCGAAGAGGAGCTTGTCCGGGCCAAGCCAGAAGAGCAGGTTCGCCATGATCTCGGCAAAGTAGCGTGGGCGGGGCTGGATGAACGGCAGCGCTACGGCCAAGCCACCATAGACATTGGACTCCTGCGTCGCGATCCAGCAGAAATCCTCCAGGCGTGGCAAGCCCACATGCTCTACGATGAAGATCAGCTCGGTGAAGTGGGATGCGGCATCATCAACGTCGGCAACGTCAAAGGCATCGCGGTTAAGCGGAAAAATCGTGGGACCTTTGTGGACGTGGATGTTGGTGATGCCGAGCTTGACGCATTCCTCCAGAAAGCGATAGGCACCTGGATCGGACAGCTTATAGCCCTTGGAATCACCGCGCCACTCAGCAGTATAGAGTTTGACGCCTGTGATGTTCCATTCGCCTTTCATGCGGCGCAGATACTCGATCCCTCTGTCTCCGTCGCGGGGATCCCAGGCCCCGTTGAGGATGTAGCGGTCGGGGTAGGCTCGCTTCATCACACTATTTTGCTCGATGGTGTTGAAGCCATTTTTGTAGAAGTCGGTCAGGTAAGTGGGTTGGAGGATGGCCAGGTCCACATAGCCTTTGACAAACTGATCGTGGACCATATCCTCGGGAGTGTACTTCTCGTACTTCTCCAGTGGCCACACATACTCGGCCGGTGAGAGGTTTTTGTGGTAGGCGTAGAAGCAATCGATCCATCCCCTACCATATTTGTTTAGTTGGTTCGCGGGGCTGGCGTCCCAGAGATGGGAGTGGCCGTCGACAACGAAAATCTCTTGTCCGTCTTTGGTGCGATACATAGCGTGCTTTGCCTCCAGCAAGGGAACATCAGCAGCACTGAGGTGCTGACAAATACAATGAGTCACAAGGGAGGATGGGCCTCCGAAGAGGCTCGTCCTCCCAATCGAGTGATGCGCGATGCCGCGAACTATTTCTTAGCTTCGGCGAAGCCAAGGTATTCGGCAGCGTCTTCAGGATTAGCGAAGAGGAGCACCCTATCGTCGAGCCGCACCTGCCGACCATAGTGGGTCGATGTCTCAACCTCGAAATCGTAGACATCATACTCACCTGGCTCGTAGCCCAGGGCGTTGCCAATCTCGTCCATGTTGAATTCGAGCATGCGATCCGAATCGATGCGGATGATCGCCGGGAACCTGATGATCTTGACACCCGGCTTCTTACTCATGACATCTGCGATAACATTCCCTTCGACGCTAGCACTCATGGTCACGCCACACATGTTTGATGGCTTGCGTGCGAAATCGAACGTATACGCAGAATGAGTACCCTGACTGGCAGTTTGACTCAAAGTTGTACCTCCTTTGGCAACTGTACTCCAATTTTCGACAAGATGGATTCAAAGCGATGTTTGGCCCGATCAAAAGCCTCTTCAAAGCGCAATACTTTGTGTTTTGGTTGCGACCAGATGGGCTGAAGTTGACGGGCTGCTGCGACACTAAATGGAGTCCAATGAGCAAGCCACTCGCCCATAACGTGCTTGTTCGCTGCCCCATACTTGGCGTCGTCAGCGAGCATCTTCAGCAGCTCTGTGGTATACGCCAGGTTGTGTTCGTAGTCGTACTCGGCTATGCCGAGCAGGACTGGAGTAACGAAATCGCCGTGGGGCGCAGCGAACTGCATCACGAACTGGCTACGGAATAGCTCTCCAACGAGCGGCTCGTAGATGACGTTAGTAGCGAAGACCTGCTCAGCCCAGTCGGGAGTGGCTGTGAGGCGCTCCACATTCTCCCGCACGCCTTGCCAGACCGGGTTTTTGAGCCAGGTCTGCTTGTGCGCAGTGCCATCAAAGTTGGGGATTTGCTCGCTCAGCGCCAAGTTGTAGAGTGCCAGGTCCTGGGAAAAGCGGAGCTTGTCCACGCCATTGATGCAGATGGCATTGTTGATCATGTTCGTCATAGCATCGCGCTGCGCGGGCACGAAGACATGCATCCCAAGCCCATATTCGGCATGCATCACGGCACTTACATGTGTCTCGACACACTTGACCCAGCTCTTGTCCCACGTGACAAACACCTCCTGACTCTTGGCCATGGCGAGCGTCTGTTGGATCTGGCGAACCGTGTTTGCCTGGCGAATGTAGAGGGTTCGATGCCATTGCTCGTTGGGGTCACGGAATTCATGCCAGTCAGACGACTGCAGCTTCGACCACGTCTCACTAAACCCTGCCACCCCATCGGCAAAGGCGTAAAGCCAGCCCTGCAAAAGGTAGCGGGTGGGGTCGGGCTGAACATCGACCGTCACGTCTTCGTACACACTGGCGTGACGTCCTTTGGGCGTGAAGTAGTTAAAGTCGCGGCTGTCCGATCCCGAGAACTTGGACGCGCCGGCTCCCGCGTTCGTTATATGAATCGCTGGCCCGGTGCTGGTCGGCTCTACCGTGGTTGGGTCTGCCATAGGTCATTCCTCCATTGTGAACAAGGTACCACGAGGGCACCTTGAGCAGGGTACCCACAAAGGGCACCCCTACAGTAAACTATTCTACCTTGCCTGTAGGAGTGAATTTATCAAAGAAAATCCGGTCTTGGCTAATGCCCTTGCGGGCAAGCACTGGAAGGGCAGCGTCGATCATGGGTGGTGGGCCACAGAGATAGGCCTGCATCGTGGTTTGACCAGGCTCCAGGTTACGGTCGAGGACATCTGTGATCATGCCTGTTTGCCCATTCCATTCGTCCTCTGCTGTAGCCATCGACAGGGCCGGCACGAAACGGAACCCGGGCAACCGCTCCGCCAACTGCTGTAGACGGTCCAGGTAGAACAAATCCTTCCGTGTTCTAGCTCCGTAGTAATAGGTGGCTTTGCGCTCGATGCCGCGCTCTGCCATATCGTTGAGCAGCGACCAGAGCGGTGCCATCCCCGAACCGCCGCCGATACAGATGATGTCGCTGTTCGACTTCTCGCGCAGCATGAAGACACCGTATGGCCCCTTCACCTCCAATTCCTGACCAACACTGATACCTCCCTCCAGTAGGCCCGAAAACCGACCACCCGGGAAGACCTTGATCATGAATTCCAGGCGGCCTTTAGTGCGTGGGGTGTTGGCCATAGAATAAGCCCGGTGCTCATCACTGCCGGGAATACAGATATCAGCGTACTGACCAGCGGTGAACATCATCCTTCCTGGTTCGACGATCTTGAGCACGAGGCGCTTGATATCATGGGTAAGTGGTTCGATTTCCTCAACGGTAGTCTGCAAAGTCACAATGGGAATACCTAAGCGCAGTATGTCCTCATCGTAGTTGATCAGTTCAACTTCCAGATCGCTGTACGCGTGGCAACGGCACAGCAAGACATACCCCTCATCGCTCTCGTATTCTGGCAACGCAAAGGTGGAATATCTCTCCATCTCTATATCGCCGTCAAGCAGAAACGATTTGCAGGCTGAGCACTGTCCCTCCCTACATCCATGCGTCAACGATACACCCTGACGAAACGCTGCATTGAGCACTGTTTCGTCTTCGTTCACTTCGATCTCAATGCCGACCGGTTGAAATCGAACTCTATGTGTAGCCATCCCCAACTCTTTCTTCCAGAGTAGTATCTGGATCGTAGGAGACAAGAGCAAAAGCATCTTGTCTCCTACGATCCCATTTAGTAGGAAGTTCCCTTGCGGGAAAGCCTGTCTGAGGACAGGTAGCCCTGCAACCTACTTGATGGTAAAGCCCTTCTTGTACTCGACCAGCCAGGCATCGCGTTGTTCGGGTGTCATCTGGTTGAGCAACACGTTCGGGCTTTGGAACTCAATGCCCTTGAGATGATCCAACGTCCACATGTACTTGTCGTCGAAGATGACGTGGGGCTGCGGAATGAGCGTCTTACCATCAGGGCGGACAAAGCCTTGATCCTTCATGACATCAACCAGGTCCCACCCGTGATAGCAGGTCTCCCACTCGCGCTTGCCAACGAGTCGGCCCATCGCAGGGGTTTCGCGACCCTGGTAGCTGCCGCGGAACACCTCTTTATCGGTCCAGTGGCAGGTCTTGGAGCAGTACGTGCGTACCTGGCCATCGACGGTATCCATGATTGTATCTTCACGGATCATACAGGGGACCAGACACGTCCAGCAGCGGTGCGGATATACATAGCCGACATCCTCGAAGGCGATAGGCTTGTGGCCGTTGGGCTTGGACATACGCGCATAGTGCTCCCACCACTTGCCGTACTCGTTGTACCAGCCCGGATACTTAAACTCAAACCACTCGAAATCTTCTTCGGTCATGGGATCGATGCGCCAGAAGTTGGCGAACCAGCCGGTGGCAAAGAACTGAGCCGTCTTATGCACGTATCCCTTGTTCGCAATGCGGTTCCAGGCCTCCTCGATGTCCTCGTGGTGGATCTTCAGACCGTACTTCTCCAGCGGCATCAGATAGCTGCGATAGTAGTCATCATAGATCCAGCGCCGCCACATCTGGGCGTAGCTGTCCCGCTCTTTGCGACGATCCTTCGTCCCGTACTCGACGAAGGTGCCGATCGCTGCGTCGACGAGAGCGTGGTTGTTCCAGAAGGCATACTGGAGGTCGCGCTCTAGCAGCAGTTGGTTATCGGGGTCGGCCAGAGCCATCAACAGGGTGGCGTACCCGTTGCTGATATGTCGTGACTCGTCGGCCTGGACCGACAGGAAGACCGTGGGCAGCAGGTAGTCGCCGTTGGCGGCGGCCTCTGACGGCATCGCCACGAACAGCGTGTTCGTGAAGGCGGTCTCGGCAACGACCTGGAGGTAGATGTTACCGGCCGTGATCGCGTCGCCGGTGATGAAGCCCTCAGCGAACTGACGCCCGATCGTCCCCGCATAGCATCTATCGAAGGACTTCTCGGTGGTATCGAACCCGGCAGGATCGATGTAGTTCTTCATGTAGTAGCGCTTCAGGTGCATCTGGATGGTTGAGTGACGTATCTCATCGATCATCTGAAGCGCCAGTCCGTTGTGGAGTTCCGGGTTGGGCACCGCTGAGGTGAGCAAGGGCATGGCACGGGCGGCGGCAATCTCGGGGAACGGACTGATGCCCAGGAAGAGCTTCATCCACTCCATCCAGCGCGGCTGCGTCGAGCGGAACATATTCCCACGCAGCGCTCCATCCATGGCCCCCATGGCACGGTTGTCTTTCTCCTCCTGCATAGGGAAGTAGGACTGCATGACTTGCTTCAGTGGTTCCTTCTTGGGAGCTTTAGTAAACGTGTAGTCGGTCGGATATTTCTTGACCGGTGTGGCAAACGTTGGCTCCCAGGAAAGCTCCTGGATCTTTTGGTGCGCCCTAGTGAGGCTTGCACGAGCCATAAAGTTGTTCTCCTTGTCTGACTAGCCTACTGGCTGTCGCATATTTAGGTTGTCTACAACTTATCCAACTTGTCGTAGCAATACGGTGTTCAAGACCTCGTAGCCGTTCGTAACTGTACGCAGATATGTTTTGTTGCGAGAACTACCGGTCACTCCTTTCCAATTCCGAATCTCTATGCTGCCTACGCCATCCTATTGTTGAAGCGCGGAGCAAGCCGACACACTCCTAACATCGAGGTGCACACTTCAGGGGATGAGAATACTGTGGTCACCCAGGTGGCCACTTGCAAAATCATGCATGGCATCTTGGCCGCTAGATAGCTATGTGCGGGTCACTATGCGCCAGGCAGCCAAGGCCATTCGTTCGGCTACACGGTTGTCGGTACCAACAAGTTTACTCACAAAACTAATTGCAACGTTACCATCACATTACTCGGTGGGTTAGTAATATGGTAACATAACTTTGTGAGGCACCGGTGAGAACCGATAGGTTTGCCGGTGAAAAAACGGTGAAAATTCTAACTCGCTTGCTCATTTTCGTAGACAGCCGCGCCACGATATGCTATATAGTTTATAATATAGGCGGTGGTATGGTCGTAGTAACTTGTGCTTCGTAGCCTTCAGATCGTCTGTAACTTCATCGGCAGGCAATAGCAGAGCAGCCTTTGTCATGCCTCATCTATAATGAGGTAGAGATATGACCAACCGACTGTATCGCGTTAATCTATCCATCGCCTCACCATCAGAGATCGAGCGCACTGCTCGGCAATTGACAGCGATTCGCGACCGGTTCCTGACCACAGGTGACCTTGCTGTATACACTCCTCGTCCAATGATCCTGGAGTCCTGGCAGCGCTGTCGTACTATGAATGTTAATCCTGGACGACGTTACGCGCCGCTTGCTGTCGCCAGAGAGACTCAGCTCTACCATCTGCGTGAGGTCAATGAGCTGCTTATACGAGCTACACGGTCTGCGATGAGCCATCTGACGGACTTTCTCGCCGGCTCAGGATATGTGATTGTGCTCAGCGATGTCAACGGTTGTCTCCTGGATGTGATCGGTGATGTGGCGATCCGTCGCCGACTTGCTCGCATCGACTTCGTTCCTGGGGGCGACTGGAGCGAAGCCGCAGCTGGCACCAACGCCATCGGCACTGCTCTGGCTGATGGCCATATCGTACAACTCATGGCTGCGGAACACTATTGCGATGGGTGGCAGGACCTCACCTGCACAGCAGCACCTATCCGGCACCCATTGACAGGCGAGATTATAGGTGTCTTAGATGTGACGGGTGACTACCGTCTCATCCGTCCATTTCTCACCAACTCCCTGGCTACAGCCGCTCTCGAGGCCGAGCAACGGTTGCTTGCTCTCCTCATCGGTACACCTAATGGGAAACAACAGACGATTTCCCAAGAACTCGCTGTGAGTTTCACCGGCGGTACAAGTCTCCTCGAGGTCAACGGATACAACAAAACGCAATGGCCTCACAGCAACAAGGATTTGCCGGGCACGCCTACGATAGACGATATACAAGCGTGGCTCAATGTACAGGAACGTCGAGCGTACGATGCAGAACGCCTGGCTGCTGCTTCAGGCGCGATCAGCGCCAGCCTGGATTTGGGTGTTGCTCTTGAAAAAGTGGCTGAGCAGTTAGCTTACTTGCTGCAACTCGAAAGTGCTGCTGCCTGCCTCTTCAATGAGTCAGTCGAGGGGATGTCACTACACATCTGGTGTAAACAGAGTCCATTGCGATCAGAAACTCTTCACGTTGTGGAGACATTGCTCCAACAAGCTGAGCTGGTCTCACTCATTCGAGAGCGCGGTGAACCAGTGATCATTGATGATGTCCAGACCTCTAACCTCCTACCAGCAGCTCTTATTAAGCAGATGAGTATCCGGTCGATAGCGCTGCTTCCCTTGACGACGGCCCGCGGAGTAATCGGCTTCATCGCTGCTCCTAGATACAACTATTATCACTGGCCGATCGATGATGTGCGGCTCGGCGTGGCTTTCGCGGCTCAGTCGGCAACAGCCATTGAGAATGCCAGGCTCTTCGACACCCTCCAACAACATAATCGCCACATGGAAGCGCTCAATGCGATGGCGCAGCTCCTAGGTACGTTACTTGATCCCAGCCAGCACCTCAACCTGATTCTGGAGCGTATTGCGGAGATCATAGGCCTGGACGTAGGCATAGTCTTGCTGCTCGACAAGAGTGGGGACCATCTCACCCTCGTCGCGCAATATGGTCGGCTTGAGGTGGTGCCCCCTGAGCTGGGTGAACGTCCCTTGAGACCCCTCTATGAGTTGGCTGACCAGGTCGCAGCCACAGGGGAAGCGCTGCTGATCAATGACCTGGAGAGTGATAGACATATCATGCAAGAGTCTCTGAGGGCCGCAAACCTCTGCGATTTGATGGTCGTCCCGCTGGCTACTAGCAGCACGATTCTCGGCGTCCTGGTCGTCGGAAGCCATAGCCCTCGAAGGCTGACGCAGGAGGACTTTGTATTGTTCACGACCATCGGGCAGCAACTCGGCCTGGCTCTGAAGAATACTCAACTGCTGCGTTCCGAGAGCGAGATGGAGATCCTGCGAGAAGCTGATCGCCTCAAGAGCGGGTTTCTCGCCGCCGTTTCGCACGACCTACGCTCACCGCTTACTGCCATTCGTGCTTCGGTCGAGAGTCTGCTCGACCGCGGTGGGGTCGGCATTCAGTCTGCTCGGGAGCAAGAACACTTGCTGCACAATATCGCAAGCCAGGCGAGTAGACTGGGGCGGCTGGTCGACCAGTTGCTTGACCTTTCACAAATCGAAGCCGGGGTGCTCTCACTCGATCGCGACTGGACCGAACTCCTTGTACTGATTGCCGATACCATAGTGAAGTTTGAGGAACTGAGTAGTGGGTGCCAGGTAGAACAGGACCTGTCGCCGGATCTGCCCTTGTATTACATTGACCCCGACAGCCTCGTTCAGGTGCTGTGGAATCTCCTCGAGAATGCCTATAAGTATGCTCCCCCGAACTCGCCCATCAGGGTGGAGGCCAGGTGGACGGGGGTCGATGTGCTGATCGGGGTAGCGGACTGTGGCCCAGGCATACCTGTAGGAGAGCGGGAGAAAATTTTCCAACGTTTCTATCGCCTGGATCGAGGTTATAGGGCAGATATGCAGGGTTGCGGATTGGGCCTGGCTATTTGCCGGGGTATTGTGGAGGCCCATGGTGGGCGCATCTGGGTGGAGGATCGACAGGGAGGAGGGAGCATCTTTCGCTTCACGTTGCCCCTGCCGACAACGACTCCCATCAGCCTTGAAGCGTTGGAGGAGCATGAACTGTACGCCATGAGCACGAAGGAGAAGTGACTCTATGGGCCATGCCAGACAGCGCATTTTACTGGTGGATGACGATCCCGGCATCATGGTAGCGGTGAAACAGGCTCTGACTTCCCACGGCTATGAGATGACGACCGCCACTGATGGGTTGGAGGCTTTAGCTGCATTCGAGCGGGAGTTACCAGAACTGATCCTATTGGATTTGGTGATGCCCCGCTGCAGCGGTCTGGAAGTCTGCCAACGCATCCGCGAACTTGCCGCAACTCCGATCATTATTTTGAGTGTCAAGGGTAGTGAGGCCGATATCGTGTCCGTGCTCGACCTGGGTGCTGACGACTACCTGGTCAAGCCTTTCCGCCTGGCCGAACTACTGGCCCGAGTGCGGGCTGTGTTGCGTCGGGGGAGCAATATCCAGGCAACTAACGTCACCTGTGGTGATCTAAAGATCGATACTGAGGAGCACAGGGTCACAATGGCAGGCCGCATTATCACCCTCACACCAATCGAGTACGCTCTGCTAGCCGAACTGGCGGCAAACGTCGGACGGGTGTTGACCACGCGGCTGCTCTTGCAGCGTGTGTGGGGCCATCAATACAGCGATGCGACCGACTACATCAAAGGGGTCGTGCGTCGTTTGCGCGTCAAAATAGAGCCTGATCCTGCTCATCCACGCTATATCATTACCGAGCCACATTTGGGATATCGATTGAGCGACTCCTTGTGAACTGCCAGGGTCACTATTCCGCCACCATCTGCAATGTGCCTTCGGCGTTTGCCTCGATCATGGTGCGTTCGAAGAGCATCGGATGATGTTGCACATGCAGCCAGGGTTTGATGAAGTCGACGTAATGTTTGCTGTGTTCCGCCAGGCGTTTTACCTCAGCAGCGACGGCACGATGCATGCCCAGGCGGCGGCAGAAGCGATCGGTTTCAAGAGAGATCTCACCAAAGATTTCGCAGAGCCGCCCGGAGCCGATGCGCCGGTTGAGTTCCATCTGCCATAATCGCTCCTGCGCGTGGACGTAGCCTTGGGCGAAGTACAGGTCGTCCTCGTTCTGGGCATACACATGGGGCACGCCATAGCGGTCGGTGATGATCTCGATAGGTTCGTGTGGTTTATGTAATCCTTGCAGGTGCAGGGTGCCTTTCGTCTTAGGGAGCGGGCGATGCATGAGCAAGTAATATGCTCCGCCAGCCAGTCCCGCCAGACCGGCTGCTGCTGCTAACGCTTTTTGCCACCAGCATGCCATGAGTATCTGCCTTTCTCTATATCTGTAACTATTCAGAAGGCCCATGCAGAAGATGTAAATCGTGCATGCTTCTCTTCCCTTGAGCGAGACGCAGGCGCTAACATAACAACAGTTGCAGGAAATGAGCCTTTTACGCTACCCTTCTGAATAGTTACACAACAAGATATAAAAGCTCCTCCTCGAAAATCTGATTGTACTGAGAATCCATCCATGAAAAATCACTTCTGGAAACGTCTTCCTAAGCAGAGACTAAGAGGCTACCTCCCGATTTCCCCGCTAAGAAGTCCTTTCTCTACGCCTTGGGCAGCAGTACGGGCAGCTCATTCAGTCAGTTAGGAACCATTTGCCCGATGGCTCAAGCAGAAACATGTTCGCTGCTCAACGGAGCTCAAACAGACAGGAAGTGAGGGTTCAAAAGAGTGATGTCCCACATCCCGCAGTCTGATTGACAGATTTTGCAAAATAGAAGAAAAACGGCTGTATAGGCCGACCCAATTTGGAATGGAACCGCAGCGAACATGCCCAATATGATATGATAGATTGTCACTACGAGATCAAGCGCAAGGTACGCGATGTCTTTCATGTCGGTGGCTTTCTGCACCCTGATGCTCTGGGTTATATCGTTCAGATTGTCCTCAACCAGCATGCGCTCCTGACTCGTTCAGTGATCACTTCGTCGCGGGAGCTGTTGGCTCCCATGCACATTGTCATTAATTTGGCCAAAACTCAGGTACATAATGCTGTCGTCGAACTATTTCTGAGGCGAAGGGAGCAATGTGAATTATGGATACCTCTGATAGTACAATAGTGGGCCTTTTCAGAGACCCCGCCAGGGCGAAGCTTGCTGTAGAGCAACTTAGGCAGGCCGGTTTTAGCGATGATCAGATACAGACGACTGCCTACTACCCTGCTGAGAATAAGGATGCAGGGGAAGGGGTTGGCATCGCTGCGCACATGCCTGGAGCAGGAGGAGAGAGCCGCTTTGTCATAGCGGTCAATGCTGATGGTAGAGAACCCGAAGCGGTTGGCATCTTGATGCGGAATGGAGCGAACAACTCAGACCTTCCTGATGGAATGGTGCTTGAGCATGGGACTCTCGTCAGCACAGGGGAAAGC
>WNGG01002810.1_pt1 | contig 19706 bp, 18 predicted proteins | sample 5400661 | NCBI WGS metagenome assembly WNGG01 (sample SAMN13153372, study PRJNA577476) | soil metagenome | isolation source: 100 cm soil or saprolite under Garry oak tree replicate 1 | place: USA:California | collected 2016-06-15
GATTGATCACTTGATTCTGGATTTGCTGGTCCTCCTCGCGCGTCAGCGGCGCCGTGCCGTTCTGCTGCCGGTACTGTTCGGAAGCGATCTGGACGCGTTGCTGATACTCATTCACCTGGAATTCTTTGCCGTTGACGCGCAGCACCACGTTGCCGCTGGGGCCGAGAATGCTCGATACCTGGGCGGTGGCGAGCCAAAGGACGAAGGGAATGGTGACGAAGACGATCGCGATGTACTTCGCACTAGAACGCAGACTGCGCAGCATGGCAACTCCGAATTCCGATAAACGAGGGGGTGAAGGCGGATAAGTCTAAAAACGACAACGCACAAACTCAAGCGCACAGCCCCTTGGGTCATTTGACAGCGGCGCCGGCCAAACACTATCTTCGTCCAATTCCCACATAGACTTAGGCCGTGGCCTATACCAGCGAGATCGACAAGCTCGAAGCACGCTTTCGCGACAACCCCAAGGGCAGAAACTTTGCCCCCTTGGCGGACGCCTATCGTAAAGCAGGGCTTATAGATAACGCGATTGACCTCTGTCAGAACGGCCTCAAGCTCCACCCCGACTACGTCAGCGCCTATATCGTGTACGCCCGCTGCCTCGTGGACAAGAAGGACGACGCGGCGGCCCTAGGTGTCTTCACGCAAGTCCTCGGGTTGGACGGCGAAAATATCATCGCGCTCCGTGGGCTCGCCGAGCTCGCCGAGCGGAACGGGAAGTACGCCGAAGAAGTCGAGTGGCTATCGCGGTTGCTGAACGCCGATCCCATGAACGGCGACGCCGCCGAGGCGCTGGCGCGGGCCAAGGGGAAGGCCGCCGCATCGCCCCAGGCGGCGACGAAGCCGATGGCGAAGCCCGATTTCGCCGTGGAGCACGAGGAGCCCGCCGCAACCACGCTGTCGGCAGCGCCGAGCGGGGAGGTCGAGAACTTCGAGAACCCGATCAGCTTCAATCCGAACGCGCACGCCGCGGCAAAGGCCGAAGGGTTGGAGGTTCAGGAAGACGTCGAGCTGAATCCGCAGCAGATCGAGCAGGTGGAGATCGAGGGATTGGCGCGCACGCAGTATGAGGGGAGTGGGATGTTCAAGTTGGATGGGCCGGACCTTGACCCGTCCCGTATCGGCCCCGACCTCGACGAAGCGCTGCCTCAGGTCGATCTGCCGCTCATCATGCCGGATGACGAGATGCGGGCGCCTCGCCCGCAGCCCCAACCGCCGCCTCCGCCGGCGCCGCCGCCCCCGCCGCCCCCGCCGCCACCTCCTGCGCCTGCGGCGCGCGTTCCTGCGGCCGTCGCCCTATCCGACGACGATGGGGCGGCGGATACGGCAACGCTGTCGCAGGCCGAGCCGGTGCTCACGGAGACGATGGCGGAGCTGTACCTCAAGCAGGGGCATCACCACGATGCCCTGCGCGTCTACCAGGCACTGCTCGTGCAGCGTCCCAACGACGCGAAACTGAAGAGCAAGGTCGAGCAGCTGACGACGGGTGGGAAAAAGCGATCCGGCGTTTCGGCGCAAGCCTTCTTGAAGGGGATTTGGTCCGGACGCCGTGCGGCGCCGCCGGAGCCTCCCGAGGAGCAAAGCACGCTCGCGGCCGCGTTCGACGGCGCGGGACCGCCGCCGGGCGAACCGTCGCGGCCCGCGCAGGATCACATCTCGCTCGATTCCGTGTTTGGCGACGATACTGCGCGACGAACGAGCGCCCAGCAGGCCGAGGCCGCCACTCCGGCGCCTTACGATGCCGGGGCGGGGGTGTCCAAGACGGGTGGATTCTCGTTTGACGAGTTCTTCGCCGGCGGCCAGGCTGGTGCGCCGGGGACCGGCCCTGAGGCGACGTCGCCCAAAACGCCTGGCGGCAGCCGCTCGTCCGGCCGGACGCAGCGGCCGCCCGAGGACGAGGCGGAGGCCGATCAGTTCCAGCAGTGGTTGAAGAAGCTCAAGTCCTAGTGTCTCTCCACATCGCCGTGCTGAACGGCCCCAATCTAAATCTGTTGGGAGAGCGCGAGCCTGAGATTTATGGCCGGACCAGTCTCGCCGAGATCGAGCGCGCGACGAAGGAGCGCGCCCGCGCGTTGGGGGTCGAGTGCACCTGGATTCAGACGAATCACGAAGGGGAATTCGTCGAGGCGATCCAGGGGCTCACGGGCCGTGCCGACGGCGCGGTGATCAATGCGGCAGCGTTCACGCACACCAGTCTCGCGGTGCGCGACGCGCTGCTCGCCGTGCGAGTGCCGTTCGTCGAAGTGCATCTCTCCAACATTTTCGCCCGCGAGCCGGAGCGGCGGCGATCGCTGCTCGCGGATCTGGCCGTGGGTGTGGTGACGGGGTTCGGCGCCGACAGCTATCGGCTGGGACTCGAAGCTCTTGCCCGGTATCTCGAGTCGCGCCCCCGATAGGCGCCCCGAGCGACATGCGGCGCTCGCCGCCATGCTCGACGTGGAAGGCCTGGACGCGCTGCTCGTGACGTCGCGTTCCAACATCCGGTACCTGACGGGGTTCAGCGGGTCGGCGGGTGTGGCGGTCGCGACACGCGGGACGGTGTTATTGGTGACCGATTTTCGGTACGACGAGCAGGCGCGGCAGCAAAGCGGGGCTGTCGCCCGCGTGGAAATCGAAGGGACGAGTGTGTGGGACCGGCTGTTCAAGGAACTAGGGGCTGGGGTTTCGGGCCTGGGGCCTGGGGGTTCGATCGGTTTCGAAGCGCATACGATAAGCGTGAAGGACGCGGAGCGGTTTTCATCCGGTCCCGGTGCGGCATGGCGATGGAAAGCGGCGGGAGAGCTGGTCGAGAAGCTGCGAGTGCGTAAGGATGCGGGCGAAGTCGCGGCGATTCGCGCCGCTGCGACGCTTGCGACGGGGGCGCTGCGCGACGCGCTGGCCACCGTGGGGCCCGGGCAGACGGAGCTCGAGATTGCGGGCATGCTCGAGGGAGCGCTGCGCCGCCACGGCAGCGAAGCGCATCCCTTTCCGACGATCGTCGCCAGTGGACCGCGGAGCGCGCTGCCCCACGCGCACACGAGCACGCGGACGGTGGCGGCCGGGGAGTGGCTCCTGCTAGACTTTGGCGCCGTCGTCGATGGCTATTGCGCCGATGTGACGCGGACGGTTGTGGTGGGGGCGCGCGCCGATGAATCGCAGCGCGCGTTGTACGGCCTGGTGCAAGAAGCACAACGGCGCGCGCGCGAGGGCGTCCGGGCCGGCATGAGCGGGCGGGACGCGGACGCGCTGGCGCGCGATCTGATCGAGGCGCGCGGCTTTGGCGCGGCGTTCGGCCATTCGACCGGGCATGGGCTTGGCCTCGAGGTGCATGAAGCGCCGCGACTCGCGCGCACCGCCGCCGAGCCGTTGCCCGAAGGCGCCGTCGTGACGATCGAGCCGGGCGTGTATGTCGCGGGGCGGGGCGGTGTGCGCATCGAAGACGATGTGCACTTGTCTGCCGAGGGTCCCGTGCTGTTGACCGATGGCTGTACGGATCTCGTGGAACTGGTGTAGGGCCTCTTGGGGGGTATCTTCACGGTATGAAGCTCGACATCATCGCCCAGATCGTGCAGATCTTGAAGGACGCGCCCGAGGTGGGGGCGATCGAGATCCGTCGCGGTCTGTTCGGGGCGTGGTCGTCGGTCCGGGTTTCGAAGGCGGGCCACGGCGGGAATACCATCGGTGGGGCGGGGGGCCCATCCCATGTGATCGTATCGCACCCCGCCGCCGCCGCTTCACCCGGCACCGCTCCGACCGCTTCCTCCCCTGCGCCATCCGCCGGCCCCCAGCTCCTCGAGATCAAGTCGCCGATGGTCGGGACGTTTTATCAGTCGCCTGAGCCTGCGGCGCAGCCGTACGTGAAGGTCGGCTCCCGCGTGAACGTGGGGCAGGTGGTCTGCATCATCGAAGCGATGAAAATCATGAACGAAATCGAGTCCGAGGTCGCGGGCGTGATACGGGAAGTCACGGCCCAAAACGCGCAGCCGGTCGAGTTCGGTCAGGTCCTTTTCCGGGTGGATCCGCATGGGTGAGGCGACGCAGAGCAATCTGCCGCAGTTCAACTTCAAACAAGCCATCACGCAAATGGTGCAGCGCAACGGCTCCGACCTGCTGCTCAAAGTCGGCCGGCCGGCGACCATTCGCGTAAACGGCGATCTGGTGGCGCTCGATACGGCGCCGCTCAAGCCGGAAGAGCTGAAGTCGCTGGCGGAGCAGATCATGACACCCAGGCAGGTCAAGGAGTTCGCCGAGCATAAGGAGGCGGACTTCGCGATCGGCGTGCCGGGTGTGGGCCGGTTCCGTACCAACGTCTACCAACAACGGGGCACGGTGGCGTTCGCGTTCCGGGCGATTCCCTACGAGGTCAAGCACATCCGCGAGCTGAACCTGCCGGGCGTGCTCGAGGAAATCGCCCTCAAGCCGCGCGGGCTCGTTCTGGTCACCGGCGTGACGGGGTCGGGGAAATCGACGGCACTGGCCGCGATGATCAATCACGTGAACACAAACCGGCGCGTGAACATCATCACGATCGAGGACCCGATCGAGTTCCTGCATCGGGACCAGCACGCCAACATCTCGCAGCGCGAGGTCGGCAACGACACGCTGACGTTCAACTCGGCGCTGCGGCACGTGCTGCGGCAGGACCCCGACCTGATCCTGATCGGCGAAATCCGCGACATGGAGACGCTCGACACGGCGCTGAAGGCGGCCGACACCGGGCACATGGTGTTCTCGACGTTGCACACCACCGACGCCACCCAGACGGTCAGCCGCGTGATCTCGTTCTTCCCGCCGCACCAACACGACGAAATCCGGCACCTGCTCTCCACTGCGCTCCAGGCGATCGTGTCGCTGCGTCTGGTGCCGCGCAAGGACGGCCGAGGGCGCGTCCCGGCCGCGGAGGTGCTGATCAATACGGCGGCCGTGGCCGACAACATCCGCGATCTCTCCAAGCAGCTCAGCATCCCCGATCTCATCGCCGAAGGCTCCGTGCAATACGGTATGCAGAGCTTCGACCAGTCGCTCTTCCACTGGTACAACCAAGGCGTCATCAGCTATGAGAGCGCGATTTTCTACGCGTCGAACCCGAGCGAGTTTGCCCTGAAGGTGTCGGGCGTCGATTCGTCGGGGAACCGGCTCGGTGGGGCCGACGCGGCCGGGGCGATCGAGCTGACGCCCTGATGTTCAAGAAAGTGCTGATCGCGAACCGCGGGGAGATCGCCCTGCGGGTGATCCGCGCGTGCAAGGAGTTGGGCGTCGAGACGGTGGCGGTGTATTCGGAAGCGGATCGGGAGTCGCTGCACGTCCGCTTCGCCGACGACGACGTCTGCATCGGCCGCGCGCCGAGCCGCGATAGCTATCTCAACATCCCCCGCCTGATCGCCGCCGCCGAAATCACCGGCGCCGACGCCATCCATCCCGGCTACGGGTTCCTCGCCGAGAACCCCGAGTTCGCGGAAAAAGTCAGCGCGTCCAACATCGCCTTCATCGGACCGACGCCCGACCAGATCCGGCAGATGGGCGACAAGGCGGCAGCCCGCAAACTCGCGAAGGCGCAAGGCGTGCCGACGGTGCCGGGCTCGCTGGGTCCGGTGGCGTCCCTCGAAGAGGGCCAGGAGGTGGCCCAGCAGATCGGCTTCCCGGTCATCATCAAGGCGGCGGCAGGGGGTGGCGGCAAGGGCATGCGCGTCGCCAACGACGCCGATCAGTTCGCGCAGTCGTTTACGCTCGCGAAGCAGGAGGCGCTCGCCGCCTTCAACTCCGACGAGGTCTACATCGAGAAGTACCTGGCGCGCCCGCGCCACATCGAGATCCAGATCATGGGCGACACGCACGGCAAGGTGATGCACCTGTGCGAGCGTGATTGCTCGGTGCAGCGACGCCATCAGAAGCTCGTCGAGGAAGCCCCATCACCCGCGGTGGACCAGACGCTGCGCCAGGACATCGGCGACTCGGCCGTGAAGCTCGCGGAGGCGATCGGCTACGTGGGGGCGGGGACGATCGAGTTCCTGCTGGATGCCGACGGCTCCTTCTACTTTATGGAGATGAACACGCGCATCCAGGTGGAGCATCCAGTCACCGAGATGTGCACGAACTTCGATCTCGTGAAGGAGCAGATCGCGGTTGCCGCCGGGGCGCCGCTGTCCCTGGTCATGAACGGTCACCGGCTGCGCGGGCATGCGATCGAGTGCCGCGTGAACGCCGAGGACCCGAGCCGGAATTTCCAGCCCTCGCCGGGACTGATCACCGCCTACCATCCGCCCGGCGGTCCGGGCGTGCGGGTGGACACGCACATTTACGCCGGGTATACGGTCCCGCCGTACTACGACTCGTTGCTCGCGAAGGTCATCGTACACGGGAACACGCGGACCGAGGCGCTCGCCCGTATGCGCCAGGCGCTCGACTCGTTTATCATTGAGGGCGTGACTACGACGATTCCGTTCCTGGGCCGGGTCATGCGCCACCCGGACTTCGTCGCGGGCACGGTCGATACGAAATTCCTCGAGCGCGAGCCGCAGCTCCTCAAAGACCCGACATGAAGATCGACGTTTACCACACACCACTCGGCCTCACTGCGGGAGATCTCACCGGCCGAGCGGTTGTCGTCATCGATGTGCTCCGCGCGACGAGCACCATCGTCACCGCCCTCGCCGCGGGTGCCAAGGCGATCGTGCCGGCCGCGAGCTCGGACGAAGTCGTCCGGCTGACCGCGAATCTCGAGAAGAACGGGATCGTGCTCGCCGGCGAGCGCCGGCTGCTGAAGATCGAAGGCTTCAGTCTCGGGAATTCTCCCCGGGAGATGACGAAGGAGGCGGTCGGCGGCAAGACGATGTTTCTGGCCACGACCAACGGCACGCCGGCGTTGGTGGCGGCGCAGGGCGGCGATCCGGTGCTGGTGGCCGCGGCGCTGAATTTCAGCGCCGCCGCCGAGCGCGCCCGCAGCCTCTTCACCGAGCGCGGTGATCTCGTCATCATCTGCGCCGGGCGCGACAAGCAGTTCGCCCTGGAGGACGCCTACACCGCTGGGCGGCTCATCAAGGCGGTGAAAAAGGGCGTGCCGCCCAAGAAGCTCTTGTTGAATGACGCCGCCCAGGTCTCGCTCGACCTCGCCGCCCAACAGGGTGGATGGCAGGATGCCCTCGGCGCGAGCGACGCCGCCCGGCAGCTCGGCGAGGCGGGATTGGGGGATGACGTCAAGTTCTGCGCCAATCCCGATCGCGTTTCGATCGTTCCCGTCTACGCGGATCGACGCATCGCGGCATGAATTCCAAGGCTCGTCAAGAGCTGCTCGGCATTGCGGCCCTGTTGGTGGGGTGGTTTGTGGGGCTGACGCTGTTGCCAGTGGCGTTGACCGGAAGTTGGGGACGGACGATCGGCGGGGCGCTGTGGCAGCTGTTCGGCGTCGGCGCCATCGTCGTGCCGATCCTCGGCGTCGGATGGGCGCTCGCGGCCTTTGAACGGCTGGGGGCGCTCTCCTGGGGCCGTGCGGCGGTGCTCGGCGCCGGCCTCGTGCTCCTCATCCCCTACGGCATAGCGGTCGCGATCGGCCCCGCGTTCCCGCCCGACTACAGCAACTGGACACGTACCGAGCGCCTGGTCGGACTGTTCCCCGGGTTCCTCGCCAACGGCGCGGAGACGGCGATCGGCACAGCCGGAGCCGTCTTGATCGGGCTGTTCGCCTTGTCGGCGCTCGGCATTGTCACGGTTGGGTGGCATCCGCTGACACTGTTGAGACAGCGGGATGCGAGAAGCGGGATGCGAGATGCGGAGGAACCGACCCGCGATGAGATCCCCGCATCCCGCATCCCGCATCCCGTATCTCGTTTCCCGAAAGCGCCGAAGCCCAAGTCCATCCCGCCTCCCAAACCGGCCCCGCCTCCACCCCCGGGCTCATTGATCCCTCCGATCGAGCTGCTCACGGAAGGGCCGGGCGCGGTGGAAGACGCGGATGCCGCGCAGATCGAGGACATGGGCCGGCGGCTCGTCACGACGCTGGAGACGTTCCGGGTCGGCGCGCAAATCACGAACAAGACCGTCGGTCCGGTCGTGACGCGGTTCGAGCTCCAACCAGGACGGGGCGTGAAGGTCGGGCGCGTCTCGTCCCTGGCCGACGATCTCGCGCTCGCGATGCGCGCGCAGTCGCTGCGCATCGTGGCGCCGATTCCGGGGAAGGCCGCGATCGGCATCGAAGTCCCGAATCCGACGCCCCGCCTGGTGCACGTGCGCGACATGATCGACAGCGCGGAGTTCCGCCGCGCGGCGCGCGTATTGCCGGTCGTGCTGGGCCGCAACCTGGAAGGCGACGAGGTCGTGGACGATCTCACCAAGATGCCCCACCTCCTCATCGCCGGTGCGACGGGGTCGGGAAAATCGGTCTGTATCAACGCGATCATCACGAGCCTCGTGTACGCGCACGGACCGGACAAGCTCAAGCTGTTGATGATCGACCCGAAGATGGTCGAGCTGTCGATGTACAGCGCGCTGCCCCATCTCGGTCTGCCCGTGGTGACGAGCCATCACAGAGCCGCGAACGTGCTGAAGTGGGCCGTGTGGGAGATGGAGCGCCGCTACCGCCTGCTGCACGCCAACCACGCGCGCAACATCACCGATTTCAACAAGAAGGTCGATGCCAAGGCGCCCCTGAAAGGCCCGCGCGAGACCCTCGCCACGCAGGCAGGCATTCAGAAGGAGCTGCCGTTTGATGCCGTCTATTCGGGCGGCATCCTGCCGTACATCGTGCTGATCGTGGACGAGCTCGCGGATCTCATGCTCACGGTCCAGGGCGAGATCGAGACGCCGCTGGCGGTGCTTGCGCAGAAGGCGCGCGCGATCGGCATTCATCTGATCCTCGCCACGCAGCGGCCGTCGGTGAACGTCATCACCGGACTGATCAAAGCCAATTTTCCGTGCCGGATCGCCTTCCGCGTTTCCGCGAAGGTGGACAGCCGCACCATTCTCGATCAGAACGGGGCTGAGACGCTGCTCGGTAACGGCGACATGCTGTTTCTGCCGCCGGGGAAGAGCGAGCCGATGCGGGTGCAGGGCGCGTTCATTTCGACCGACGAGACCGAGCGGCTGATGGAGTGGTACAAGGCCCATGCGGCCGCCGCTGTCGCGGCACCCGGCACGTCGATTGACGAGCAGGTCGCCGCACTCGAGAAAGCCGAAAAAGAAGGGGAAGAGGGAAGGGGGACGGGGGAAGGGGACGTCGGCGATCGCGATCCACTATTCCGGCAGGCCGCCGAGGTCTGCATCCAGAATCAGCTCGGATCGACGTCGCTGCTGCAGCGGCGCATGAGCATCGGGTATGGCCGCGCCGCGCGCATCATCGATCAGCTGGAGCTGGCCGGCGTGTTGGGCCCGGCGAACGGCTCCAAACCGCGCGATGTGCTCGTAGGATTGGAAGAGCTCGATGAGATCGTCACGCCGGGCCGTGAGGGGTGACGCCTCCGCGCGTGGGAATGCACCGGAGCGCGGCAAATTGGTTATCGACTGGCCGCGAACGGGACTAGTTTGTCGCCGTGTCCAGCGGCGTGCACAGCGATCCATCGAATTGGACGGACCCGAGACATCAACGGGGCCTCTCCGGCGAAGAGCAGGCGATGCGGTATCTCCAGAGTCGAGGCTGGGAGGTCGTCGCCCATCGCTTCCGAGTCGGCCGCATCGAGATCGATATCATCGCGCGGCGCGGGGCGCTCGTCGCCTTTGTGGAAGTGAAAGCCCGGAGGGGTCAAGCGTTCGGCAGTCCGTTCGAAGCTGTCACGGGAGCCAAGCGCCGGGAAATCGTGAAGGCGGCGCGAGTCTGGATGGATCGTTATGGGCAGCGTGGCGACGTCTACCGCTTCGACTGTATCGGTATTGTTGACAACAAGTTAGAGCATCTGGAGGACGCTTTTCGTCCCGGATGGCGGTGAGAGATGTTTCGGTATATATTCGGGCCTTCCACACGAGGAGGCTCGCCACCCATGTCGAGGCTCATGGCAATGACCGACGACCGTAAGAAAGCGCTCGCCCTCGCGATCACCCAAATCGAGAAGACCTGCGGCAAGGGGTCTATCATGCGGATGGGCGCCGACACTCCGCAGGTGCGCGTGGCCGGGATCTCGACGGGCGCCATCAATCTCGATGCGGCGATCGGCATCGGCGGCATCCCGCGCGGCCGGGTGACGGAGATCTTCGGCCCCGAGTCGAGCGGCAAGACGACGCTCGCGCTGCACGTCGTGGCGCACGCGCAGCGGGAGGGCGGCGCCGCGGCCTACATCGACGCCGAGCACGCGCTCGACGTCGAGTACGCCAAGAAGCTGGGCGTGGACATCGAGAATCTGCTCGTCTCCCAGCCCGACACGGGAGAGCAGGGCCTCGAGATCTGCGAGATCCTGGTGCGTTCGGGTGCGGTGGACGTCGTCGTCGTCGATTCGGTCGCGGCCCTCGTGCCGAAGGCCGAAATCGAAGGTGAGATGGGTGACTCGCTGCCGGGCCTGCAGGCGCGGCTCATGAGCCAGGCGCTGCGCAAGCTCGCCGGCGCGATCAACCGCTCGCGCACCTCCGTCATCTTCATCAATCAGCTGCGTGAGAAGATCGGGGTCATGTTCGGCAATCCCGAGACCACGAGTGGCGGGCGGGCGCTGAAGTTCTACGCATCGGTGCGGCTCGACATGCGCCGCATCGCGCCGGTTAAGGATCGCGAAGTGGTAATCGGCAACCACGTCCGCGTGAAGGTGGTGAAGAACAAGGTGGCGCCGCCGTTCCGCCAGGCGGAGTTCGACATCATGTTCGACGAAGGCATCAGCCACGAGTCGTTGCTGGTCGATATCGCGGCGGAGGCCGGCATTATCGAGAAGTCAGGCGCCTGGTACTCGTACGGCAAAGAGCGAATCGGACAGGGGCGTGAAAACGCCAAGATGTACCTGAAGGACCACCCGGACATGTCGGCCGAAGTCGAGGCACGCGTGAAGCAGCACCTCGGCGTCAGCAGTGTGGAAACAGGTGGGGAGGGCGGGGGGGGCGGGGGGGGCGCCATCGCCGACGAGGAGAGCGCCGCGAGCGAAGAGTGATTCTCACCGGACTCGCCCCCGATCCACGCCGGCCGGACTATAGGCTGGTCGAGGTGGATCGGGGGCGTTTTGCGTCCCTGCCGGCCGACGCGCTGGCGCTGCTCGATCTCGTGGTCGGCCGGGAGATCGGTCCATTGGTTTTCGAACGGCTGCAGGAGCTCGCGGATCTCGAGGCCGCACACCGCGCCGCGCTGCGCGCGCTGGCGCGCCGGGCTCACGCCCGCTTCGACCTCCGGCGCCGCTTGCTCCAAAAACAACACCCCCCCGCCGCCGTGGACGGCGCGCTCGAGCGGCTGAGTGCCGCGGGACTGCTGGATGACGCGCGGTTCGCAGCCGATTACGCCGCGGCCAAAGCTCGACGCGGCCGGGGACCGGCTCGACTCATTGGGGATCTCCTGGTGCAGGGTGTGGATCGCCGCATGGCAGAGGAGGCCGTGCGCGCGGCCCTCGCGGCCGAAGGCGTCGATCCCGCGGAGGCTGTCCGGGTATTGGCGGAGAAGCGGGCGAGACAACTGGCGGGGTTGCCGCCGACCGTCAAGAAGCGGAGGCTCACCGCGTTCTTGATGCGCCGGGGATTCAGCGGCGGCGCAATCAGGGAGGTGGTCGAATCCCTTAACTCCTAGTTACACTATATTTTACACCCATGAAGTCCGCTGACATCCGCCGCAAGTTCATCGACTACTTCAAGGCTGCACCGCGCGCCCACCGCGAGGTGCCGAGCTCGTTGCTGGTCCCCACCGATGACCCCACCCTGCTCTTCACCAACGCCGGGATGGTGCAGTTCAAGCGCGTGTTTCAGGGTCTGGAACGCCGCGACTACACCCGGGCGGTCACCTGCCAGAAGTGTGTGCGGGCCGGCGGGAAGCACAACGACCTCGAGCAGGTCGGGCACACGGCCCGCCATCACACCTTCTTCGAGATGCTCGGCAACTTCTCGTTCGGCGACTACTTCAAGAAGGAAGCGATCGAGTTTGCCTGGGAGTGGGTGACGAGCAGCCAGTGGCTGGGGATCGATCCGGACCGCCTCTACGTCACCGTGCACCACTCGGACGACGAGGCGCGCAAGCTATGGCGCCAAGTCACCGGCATCGCGGACGCCCGAATCTTCGGCCTCGGCGACAAGGACAACTTCTGGCAGATGGGAGATACCGGACCCTGCGGTCCATGTTCTGAAATCCTCGTCGACATTCGCGGGATGCGGGATGCGAGAAGCGGGATGCGAGACCTCGCGCTGGACGCCTTCGTGGCGTTGAGCGACGAAGGGAAGCTGCTCGAGATTTGGAACCTCGTCTTCATGCAGTACGATCAGCAACCTGACGCATCCCGTATCCCGCTTCCCGCTCCGTCGGTCGACACCGGTGCCGGGCTGGAGCGCATATCGGCGGTCATGCAGGATGTTGCCTCCAATTTCGATACCGATCTGTTCCAGCCGATCATCGCGCAGGCGGTGGAGATCATGGGACGCGCGTACGACCGCGGGCCGTCGGGGGCTTCGTACCGGGTGCTCGCCGACCACGCGCGCGCGGTCGCGTTTCTGCTGGCGGACGGCGTCTATCCGTCGAACGAAGGGCGCGGCTACGTCTTGCGTCGCATTCTGCGCCGTGCGGTGCGGCACGCCTGGCTGTTAGGGCGGCGCGAGCCGACGCTGGCGCAGCTCACCCGCGCGGTGAGCGGCGCGATGGGCGACGTCTATCCGGAGCTCGTGTCTAAAGAGCAGCACATCGAGCGCGTTACGCGCGCCGAAGAAGAGCGCTTTCTCGAAACGATCGAGGGCGGCCTCTCGCGGCTCGAGGAGCTGAAGGGCGCGAAGGCGATCTCGGGGGAAGACGCATTCAAGCTCTATGACACCTACGGATTCCCCATCGACCTCACGCAGATGATCGCCGCGGAGCGGGGGCAGACGGTGGACACCGAGGGGTTCGAGCACGCGCTCGGACAGCAGCGGCGCAGATCGCGGGCGGCGAGAAAGGCGGCGGCCGGGGGCGGCGAAGGGCGGCGAAGGGGCGAATGGGTCGAGCTGAAGAAGAAGGGCAAGCAGAAGTGGATCGGGTACGACGCCACCAAAGCCGAGACGGAGCCGATCGCGTTTCGCCAGAGCGGCGATCAACTGGAGTTGATCCTCGAAGAGAATCCGTTCTACGCCGAGTCGGGCGGTCAGGTCAGCGACACCGGTGTGGTCAAGGGCGATGGCTGGGAGCTGACGGTCGAGGGCGTCGAGAAAGTCGATGGCAAGAGCGCGGTCGTCGGAACGTTCGGGGAGACCTTTGAACCCACGGCTGCCCTCGCGCAGGTCAACGAAGCGCGGCGGCGCAACATCGAGCGCAATCACACGGCGACGCATCTCGTCCATGCGGCGCTGCGGCGAATTCTGGGGACGCACGTGCGCCAGGCGGGTTCGGTCGTGGCCCCGGAGCGCCTGCGGTTCGACTTCAGCCATCACGGCCCGATCAAGGGCGACCAGCTGGCGGCGGTCGAGGCCGAGGTCAATGCCCATGTGTGGGAGAATATCCCCATCGAGACGCGGGAGATGGCCTATAAGGACGCGATCGGCGCCGGCGCCATGGCGCTGTTCGGCGAGAAGTACGGCGACGTGGTACGGGTGGTGGACGTTCCCGGCGTCTCGCTCGAGCTGTGCGGGGGCACGCACGTCGGGGCGACTGGCCAGATCGCCGTGTTTCGCTTCACGCACGAGACTGGAGCCGCCGCCGGCGTGCGGCGCATCGAAGCGCTGACGGGTCCGGCGGCCTACCGCTACGCGATCGAGCTGCAGACACGGCTCTCCGAGGCAGCCGGTCTGCTCAAGACGCAGCCGGAGCATTTGGCCCGGCGCATCGAAGCGATGCTGGAAGAGAACAAGAAGCTCGAGAAGCGGATCGCCGAACTGCTCAAAGGGGGAGCGGGGAGCGGCGAGCAGGAAGCAGTCGAGAAAATCGGCGACGTCGAGCTCCACGTCAGTGAGTCCAGCCTCGACGATCGCGGGCAGATCGCCGCGATCATGGATGGCTTCCGCGCCAACCATAAGCGCGCTATTTCGGTGCTGTTCACCACGGGCGATCGAGCCGGAATCCACGTGGCCGTCACGGACGATCTGGTCTCCAAAGGTGTGAAAGCGGGCGACATCGCCAACGCCATCGCGTCCACGACGGGCGGCAAGGGCGGGGGACGGCCGCATTTCGCGTCCGCGGGCGTCGGGGATGTGTCCAAACTGGGCGAGGCCCGCGCCCGCACGGCGGAGATCGTTCGGGACTTCGCGCGATGACGCGCGACCAGGTCCTGGCCTGGCTCGACGCGCGGCGACCCGCGCCGCCGGACGCACTGCGGGAGCGGCTCCGGGGGGTCGTGCACGATGCCCCCGAGGCGCTGATCCCGCATCTGGCGCGGCTCGGGCGTGAGCTGCTGGACCGCGTGACGGCCCGACCGCTGGGAGGCCGCGAGCTGGCGCTCGATCTCCTCGCCGCCGATGCGTTCGCCACCTACGCGTGCGAGGCCGAGGCCGAGGAGGGAACACATGAGACTTGAGGGTCAGGGGTTGCTCGTGCTCGTGGATCCGGTCCGCACCAGCGGCGCGGAGGCGGCGCGCATCGGCCGGGCGGCCCAGGCCGCCGGCGTGCGGGGCCTGCTGATCGGGTCGTCGTTCGACGGCGCGGCGCAGACGCACGAGGTGGCGCGCGCGCTGCGGGACAATGCGCCGGGGATTCCGGTCGCGCTGTTTCCCGGCTCGGCGATGCAGCTCACCGATCAGGTGGATCTCGTGCTGTTCCTCTCGCTCGTCTCCGGCCGCAATCCGCAGTACCTCATCGAGGAGCACGTCCGCGCCGTGCCGTATCTCCAGCAACATCCGGTGCCGACGCTGTCCACCGCCTACATCCTCATCGACGGCGGGCGGGTGACCAGCGTGGAGTCGGTGAGCCAGACGCGTCCGCTGCCCGCGGACAAGCCCGAGCTGGCGGCGGCGCACGCGACCGCCGCGACCCTGATCGGGATGCAGGCCGTGTATCTCGACGCGGGCAGCGGCGCCGAGCGCCCGGTGTCGGCCGAGGTGATCCGCGCGTGCCGCGCGGCCGTGCCGCAGCGGCCCCTGTTCGTCGGCGGCGGCATTCGCACCCCGGCGCAGGCGCGCCTGGCGCGGCAGGCCGGGGCCGATTTCGTGGTGATCGGCACGGTCGTGGAAGAAGGGCCGCAAGGCGGGCTGGAGGCCTTCGTCGAGGCGGTGCGGTGAGCGTGGCGAGGATTCGGGAATCGCTCGACGGCCTGGCGGCGCTCGCCGGCCAGGTGGCCGCGGAGCAGGCGGAGGAGATCGCCGCGATCGCCGACCGCTACGAGGCGACGCTGCGCGGCGGCGGCACGCTCTTCTTTGCCGGGAACGGCGGCAGCGCCGCCGACGCGCAGCATCTCGCCACCGAGTATGTCGTGCGCTATCAGACCAATCGGCCGGCCATGCGCGCCGTCGCGCTCACAACGGACACGTCTGTGCTCACGGCGTGCGCCAACGACATGGGCTTCGACGAGGTGTTCGCGCGCCAGGTCGAAGCGCTGGCCGAGCCGGGCGATCTCCTCGTGCTGCATTCGACCTCGGGCGAGAGTCCCAACGTGATTCGCGCTGCGCAGTCGGCGAAAGCCCGCGGCGTCGCCGTGGTCGCGTTCCTCGGCAAAGGCGGTGGTCACCTGAAGGAGCTCGCCGATACGTCCTTGATCATTCCCGCCACCGACACGGCCCGCATCCAGGAGCTGCATCTCGCCATCGAGCACGTGATCTGCGATCTGGTCGAAGATCGGTTGAAGGGCTGAGCGGCGTTGATCGATCTCAAAGGAAAGCGGGCGTTCGTAACCGGTGGCGGCCGCGGCATCGGGCACGCGACGGCGGTGCTGCTGGCGCGTGCGGGCGCCAAGGTCGCGGTGGGCTATCGCAGCCGCAAGCCGGCGGCCGAAGCGCACGTCGTCGCGGCGGTGCGGGGCGACCTCGGCACGCCGACCGGAGCCCACAAGGCCGTCGCCGAAGCCCTGCGCGCGCTCGGCGGCGGTCTGGACATCCTCGTGATCAATCACGGCGTCTGGCCGCCCGACGACGTGCCGGTCGCCAAGATGACCGACGAGCAGTGGGAGTCCACGCGGCGCGCCAACCTCGACGCCGTGATCTACGTGTGCCGCGCCGCGATCCCCAGCATCAGGGACGGTGGGACGATCGTGTTGGTCGCGTCCACGGCAGGGCAGCGGGGCGAGGCGTTTCACACCGATTATGCCGCCACCAAGGGCGCCGTCATCTCGATTGCCAAGTCGCTCGCCGTCGAGCTCGCCCCCAGGATCACGGTCAATTGCGTCGCGCCGGGATGGGTGGATACCGAGATGTCGACGAAGCCCTACGCCGGGGACGGCCGCGCGGCGATCGAGAAGACGATTCCGCTGCGGCGGGTCGCCAGCGCCGAGGACGTCGCTGGCCCGGTTGTCTTTTTATGTTCCAGTCTCGCGAGACATATCACGGGTGAGATTCTCAACGTGAACGGCGGCTCAGTCCTCTGCGGATGACGTTCCCGGCGAAGCTCCCGATTCCCTCCGAAGTCCTGAAGATTGCCAAGAAGCTCGAAGACGCGGGCTTCGAGACGTGGTGCGTGGGCGGGGCGATCCGCGACAATCTGCTCGGCCTCGAGAATCACGACTTCGACCTCACGACGTCCGCGCCGCCCGCCGAGGTGCAGAAGATCTTCCGGCGCACCGTACCGGTCGGCATCGAGCACGGGACCGTCGCGGTGCTCGACGCCACCAACCAGCCACATGAAGTCACGACGTTCCGGAAAGACATTCAGACGGACGGGCGTCATGCGGTCGTGGAATTCGGCGTGTCGCTCATGGACGACCTGGCGCGGCGCGATTTCACGATCAACGCGATCGCCTACCATCCGATCCGCCACGAGTGGCGTGATCCGTTTCAGGGCGAGCAGGATCTTGCGAAGAAGCTGATCCGCTCGGTCGGCGATCCGAACTGGCGCTTTCAGGAAGACTACCTGCGCATTTTGCGGGCGCTGCGGTTCAGCGCGCGCTTCGAGTTCCGCATTCAGGCGGGCACGCTCGAGGCGGCCAAGGCCAACGCGCAGGGACTCGCACAGCTGTCGGCAGAACGCGTGCGCGACGAGTGGTTCAAGGGGATCCAGACGGCAAAGAAGCTGTCGAAACTGGTCACGCTGTGGCGGGATGTCGGGGCGACCCGAATCTGGCTTCCCGAAATGGGAGCAGGGAGCGGGGAGCTGGGAGCCGTAGATACGCTGCCCCGGGATCCGGTACTCATCACGGCATACCTGGCGAAGGACCCGGCGTCGTTGCTCACCCGGCTGAAGTGCTCCAACAAGGACATCGAGCGCGGCCGCGCGATTGGTCTCTGGCGGGACAAGTACCCGGATGCGAAGGATGCGACCGGGATCCGCCGGTGGCTGGCGGCCGTCGGCGAGCATGCGGACGACCTGCTGGCGCTGCTCCCCGCTCCTCGTTCCGCGCTCCCGCACGCGGTCGAGAAGATCCGCGCGGCGCATCCGCCGCTGGCACTCAAGGACCTCGCCGTGAAAGGGGACGATCTCATCGCCGCCGGCGTTCGCCCCGGGCCGGACGTAGGGGAGACGCTCGGGCGGTTGCTGGAGGAAGTGCTCGACGACCCCAGCCGCAATACTAGAGAGTACCTGCTCTCCCGTGTCTAGAGCACTGCTCTACGCCCTCGTCGCCGCGGCGGGCAACGTGCTCGGCGCGCTCGCCGTCACGCGCCGCGCGGTGCTACAGCTCAAGGTCATCGAGCACTTTCTCGCCTTCGGCGCTGGGTTCATGCTGTCCGTGGCGATCATCGAGCTCTTACCAGAGGCGTTCGCGCGCAGCGGTGGTGTCGCACCGCTGCTGGTTCTCGCCGGTTATCTCGCTGTTCACTTCACGCAGCACACCCTGACGCCGCATTTCCACTTCGGCGAAGAAACGCACGCGATCAGCGCTGTTGCCGGCACGTCGGCACTGATCGGCCTGCTCCTCCACACTTTCTTCGACGGTGTGGCGATTGCCAGCGCGTTCCTGGTTCGCCCCGAGCTCGGCCTCATGGTTTTCATCGCGATCTTTCTGCACAAGCTCCCCGAAGGCGTGACGATCTCCAGCATCATGATGGCGGGTGGTAGGACAAGAGGTGGGGCGGTGGGGGCTGCCGCGCTGCTCGGGCTCGCGACGCTCGTCGGTGTGGTCATGACGGATCAGGTCGGGTTCCTTGTCCAGCATGGGCTGGCCATCTCGGCAGGCGTCGCGATCTATGTGGCCGCGTCGAATCTCGTGCCCGAGCTACAAGGCAAACATGGGTGGACGATGCCGGCCGCGTTCTTCGCTGGCGCCGTGGTATTCTTCGGGACCAAGACGCTGGTAGACCGACTGTCGTGACCGAACCCACGCTGTTTCAAGGCTCCGCGGAGCCACTCGCCGCGCGCATGCGGCCCAAGACACTCGACCAGTTTCTTGGTCAAGAGCATCTGCTGGGACCGGGCAAGGCCCTCGGCGACCTGATCCGCCGCGGCGACGTCGGCTCTTGCATCTTCTGGGGACCGCCCGGCTCCGGCAAAACCACGCTCGCCAGGATCATCGCCAACTACACCGACCGGCACTTCGAGCCGTTCTCCGCCGTCACCGAAGGCGTGGCGCGCGTGCGCGAGATCATCAAAGAAGCCGAGGAGCGGCTCAAGTACCACGGCCAGGGTACGATCCTCTTCTGCGACGAGATTCACCGATTCAACAAGGGGCAGCAGGATGCGTTTCTCCCCTGGGTCGAGAACGGCATCATCACGCTCATCGGGGCGACGACGGAGAATCCGAGCTTCGAGCTGACGAGTGCACTCCTCTCGCGCTGCCGCGTCTTCGTCCTGGAACCGCTGAATGATGACCACATACGGACGGTGGTCGAGCGGGCGTTACGCGAAACGGGATGCGAGATGCGGGAAGCGGGATGCGTCTCGGCGGAAGGCATCGATCTGCTCGTGACGCACGCGCAGGGGGATGCGCGCCGTGCGCTCAACACACTCGAAGCCCTGCTCAAACACATCCACGCATCCCGCATCTCGCATCCCGCATCCCGCGATGTCGTTCAGCAGGTGTTGGAAAAGCCGCTACCGGTCTACGACAAGGGCGGCGAGCAGCACTTCAACCTCATTTCCGCGCTGCACAAGGCGGTGCGGGGATCTGATGCCGACGGCGCACTCTACTGGCTCGCGCGCATGCTGGCCGGGGGCGAGGACCCGCTGTACATCGCGCGGCGGCTCGTGCGCATGGCGATCGAGGACATCGGACTCGCCGATCCACGCGGCTTGAGCGTCGCGCTCGCGGCCAAGGACGCCTATCACTTCCTCGGCAGCCCTGAAGGCGAGCTGGCGCTCGCGGAAGCCACGATCTATCTCGCGACCGCTCCCAAATCGAATCGCGCATACGTCGCCTTCGGTGAGGCCCAGGCGGCAGCGGAGAAACACCCGGCGGAGGCGGTCCCCTTGCACATTCGCAACGCGCCCACGGGACTCATGAAGCAGCTCGGTTACGGCACGGGATACCAATACGCATTCGATTCAGAGCATGCGTATCTCCCGCAGGAGTATCTGCCCGAGAGCCTGCGGGGTTCTACCTGGTACAAACCCAGTGATTCCGGATACGAAAAAACCGTGCATGAGCGCA
>WNGG01005020.1_pt1 | contig 19702 bp, 20 predicted proteins | sample 5400661 | NCBI WGS metagenome assembly WNGG01 (sample SAMN13153372, study PRJNA577476) | soil metagenome | isolation source: 100 cm soil or saprolite under Garry oak tree replicate 1 | place: USA:California | collected 2016-06-15
AGGGCGTCGGCGAGGTCGCCCCGGGAGAGCACGACCATCGAGCCGTCGGCGAGATCCGTCGCGACCGCCCGGAACGGGATCGGCAGGCGGTCGAAGTCGTCGATGAAGGCCGCGCGGGTGGTCAGCGACTTGAACAGGAACCCGATCTTCTGCCCGGCGATGAGCCCCCGGGGCAGGAGGATCCTGCCGCTCCTGAGACCGAGCTCGAAGTCGATGAAGGCGCTGCTCTCGTCCTGTTTCCGTCGGTAGGGCAGGTCGGGCCGTGGCGGACGGTCGTCGAAGAGGGAGGCCCAGTCGACCCGCTCCACCACCCGGGCGATCTCGTCGGGAGACATCCCGCAGGCATAAAGGCCCCCGACGACCGCCCCCATGCTGGTACCGGCGATGACGTCGACCGGGACCCGCAGCTCCTCCAGAGCCTTGAGTACGCCGATGTGAGCCAGGCCACGTGCGCCGCCGCCGCTCAGCGCCAGGCCGAACCGGGCCCTCACCGGGCGGGGTGGCGCCGCGAGTGCGGGCGCTGGGGCGGCGGGGGCGGCCGATTCGAGCGTCGCGGGCGGCTTGCCGCCCGTCTCTTCCTGCGCCAGGGCGGGCCCGACATGAAGACCGGCCCAGGTGACCAGCAGCGCCGGGCCCATCACACCCGCCGCCATGGCCCCGCTCAGGAGTCGATGAACTTCTCGAATACCCATCCCTCATTCTCGCAGAAACGCCGGGTGTATCATCCATGCCCGACGAGGTGCCGCGATGAGCAATCTCCTGCCGACGACCGAAGTCGAATTGTGCGTCAGCGAACCAGCCGCCAGGCCGACGCTACAGGTGCTACCCGGACGCCTGACCGATCTCGGCGGTCTCCCGATCCGACGCCTCCTTCCCCGGAGTCAGCGACGGACGGTCGGCCCCTGGTGCTTCCTGGATTCCTACGGCCCCGTTTCCTTCTCATCCGGAAAGCCGATGGATGTTCCGCCTCATCCCCATATCGGCCTCCAGACCGTCTCCTGGCTGCTCGAAGGTGATCTGCTTCATCACGACAGCCTCGGCCTCGAGGGATTGGCCATCCCCGGAGTGCTTAACTTGATGACGGCGGGGCGGGGGATCGCGCACGCGGAGGAGACGTCGACCGAGAAGGGCGGACACCTCAGAGGCGTTCAGCTCTGGGTGGCCCTTCCCAATGAGGCGCGAGAGACCGCGCCGGCCTTCGAGCAGCATCGCTCGCTTCCTGTCGTCGAGTCGGAGGGTGGTGGCGCGACGGTCATCATGGGCCGGTTGGACGGCGTGCGCTCGCCCGCGCGCACCTTCTCGCCCCTCGTGGCCGCGGAGGTTTCGGTGCTGGCCGACAACCGGCTCGCCCTCCCTCTGAACCACGAGTACGAGCACGCCCTCGTGCCCCTCGCGGGGACGTGCCGTCTCGATGGCCAGCCGCTCTCGATCGACACTCTCTACTACCTGGGCTGCGGACGACGGGAGCTGGTACTCTCCTGCGAAGGCGATCCCGCGCGGGCGCTGCTCCTGGGCGGTGCGCCGTTCGGCGAAACAATCCTGATGTGGTGGAACTTCGTGGCGCGGACAACCGAAGAGATGGTCGCCGCGCGCGAGGACTGGGAGGCCGGACGCCGCTTTGGAGAGGTCAGAGCATACAAGGGGCTGCGTCTCCAGGCGCCACCCTTCGTGAGTCGCCCCGTGCCGCGTCCTTAAGAAGCCGAATACGTCTACCCGCACAGCAGCTGGACCCGGGGGCTCGGACGCGACCCCGCGAGGGACAGACGTTCGAGACGCGGGAGACGCGAGGCAGACTTCGGTCAAGGACGTGAGCAGGCCGTCCAACCTCGGGTCCGACCGGGTGCGCGATGATAGAATTAACCACACTTTGACTGTGCTGCGCGGAAGATGCGTGACCTCGTCACGCATCGGAGGCCTGTGACTCCTCCCTTCGACGCCCCCATCCTCGAGCTGCGTGGTGTCGCGAAGTGCTACGGCGACGTCGAGGCCTTGAAGAGGACGACGCTTTCGCTGGGCGCCGGCGTCAACGTCCTGCTCGGTCCCACGGGCTCCGGGAAGTCGACGCTTCTGCGTCTCTTGACCGGACTGTCCCGGCCGACCGAGGGGGAGGTGCTCCTGTGGGGCCAGGCGCTGACCCCGGGAACGATCGGACCGCTGCGGCGGCGCATGGGGTACGTGATTCAGGAAGGCGGACTCTTCCCGCACATGACGGCGGCGGCGAACGTCACGCTCGCCGCGCGTTACTTCGGCTGGGACGCCGGACGCATCGGGCGCCGCCTCGAGGAATTGATCGATCTGACCCACTTCCCGCGCGATGGGATGGCTCGCTTCCCAGCGCAGCTCTCGGGCGGGCAGCGCCAGCGGGTCAGCCTGATGCGGGCCCTGATGCTCGGACCCGAGCTGCTCTTCCTCGACGAGCCGCTCGGCGCGCTCGATCCGATGATTCGAGCGGAGCTGCGGGCGGACCTCCGGGAAATCTTCAAGGTGCTTGGACAGACGGTGGTGCTCGTCACGCACGATCTCGTCGAGGCCGAGTTCTTCGCCGACCGGGTCGTTCTCCTGCGGGATGGCGTCATCGTCCAGCAGGGTCCCCTGCGGGACCTCGTCGAGCGGCCGGCCGAGGCGTTCGTCACCCGGTTCATCAATGCCCAGAGCCGGCCCGGTGCGGTGCGATGACGCGCCCGTGCCGCGGTCTTGTCGTCCTGTCTCCGGCTCTCGCCATCGCGCTGTGGGGCGCATCCTGCCGCGGCGCCCCGCCCGAAGTGCGCGTCGGCTCCAAGAAGTTCACCGAATCGGTCGTGCTCGGTGAGGTCATCACACAGGTGATGCGCAGCACCGGCACGCGCGCCGAGCACCGGGCGCAGCTCGGCGGCACGCAGGTGCTCTGGCACGCGCTGCTCGCGGGAGAGATCGACCTGTATCCCGAGTACACCGGGACGATCCGCGAAGACATCGTGCGGGACGCGCCGCCCGATGGAAGCGATGAGTCCCTGAGGAGCGCCCTCGCCGCGCGCGGGGTCGGGATGACCGGCTCTCTCGGGTTCGAGGACAGTTACGCGCTCGGGATGAGCGAGAAAGACGCCTCCCGGCTGGGGGTGACGCGCATCTCCGATCTGCGCGGACTCCCGCGGCTCCGGCTCGCCTTCAGCGAGGAGTTTCTGAACCGGCGCGACGGCTGGCCGACGCTCAAGAAGCGTTACGGGTTGCCGCAGACCGAGGTGCGATCGCTCGACCATGACCTGGCTTACCGCGCCCTGGCGGCCGGCGACGTCGACGCCATCGATCTCTACACGACGGATGCCGAGATTCCTTATTACCATCTCAGGGTTCTGGACGACGATCTGGGTCATTTTCCCAGGTACCGCGCCGTCATCCTTTATCGACTCGATCTCCCCTCGCGCGCGGCGTCGGCCCTGGCGTCGCTGACGGTCCTCGAAGGGCGCATCGCCGCCAGGGACATGCAGCGCCTCAACGCGCGCGTCAAGCTGGAGCGCGTCCCCGAGCGGGCCGTGGCGGCCGATTTTCTCGCCTCGGCTCTCGGAATGGAAGGGGAGGCGGGGGGCGAGGGGAGGGCGCGGCGAGTCGGCCGCTACGTCGTCGAGCACATCGCGCTCGTGGCGGCCTCCCTGAGCGCCGCGATCCTGGTCGCACTCCCCCTCGGCGTCGCCGCCGCCCGGCGAAGGAGGCTGGGAGCGGCCATCCTGGCGGTGGCCGGCGTGATCCAGACCATCCCATCGCTGGCGCTTCTGGTTCTGATGATTCCGCTGCTCGGCATCGGCACGCCCCCGGCCGTGGCCGCTCTTTTCTTCTACAGCGTTCTCCCCATCGTCAGGAACACGGTCACCGGTCTGGCCGCCATTCCGGCCGCCCTGCTCGAGTCGGCGGACGTTCTGGGGCTTTCTGCCGCGGCGAGACTCCTGAAGGTGGAGCTTCCGCTCGCTTCGCCGTCGATCATGGCCGGCATCCAGACCTCCGCCGTCATCAACGTCGGGACCGCGACCCTCGGTGCGTTGATCGGCGCGGGAGGCCTGGGACAGCCGATCCTCACCGGCATCCGGCTCGACGACCTGGAGCTGATTCTCGAGGGGGCCGTGCCTGCCGCTCTTCTCGCCCTTCTGGTCCAGGCCCTGTTCGCGGGGCTCGGCAGGCTGGTCATTCCGAAGGGGCTGCGGCTACGCCCCGACTCGTGACGACCCGGGCGGCCGCAAAGCCCCGTCCGCCACAGGTCAGCCATTTCCCTTCGGAACCGTTCGGTGGTACCCTTCCGGTCGAGCCACACGAAGAATTGCGGTTGCCCGCGCACCCCGTGCAGGAGGGGGGGGCCTGATGCTGCGTCCTTCGCTTACCGAGCAGGCGCGCCGTTCGGAGAGATCGACCTCGATCGAGCGCGCGGATCTCATCTCCTGGTACCGCCGCAACAGGGAGCGATCCCGCGCCCTGTTCGATCTCCTGACCGACGAGAACGCCCGCTACGGCGAACCGATCCCCCTTCGACATCCCATCGTCTTCTACGAAGGACACGTGCCGGCGTTCAGCTTCAATACGCTGGTGAAGACCGCCCTCGGAGGGGCCAGCATCGACCCCGGGCTCGAGTCGCTGTTCGCGCGCGGCATCGATCCGCCCACGGACCAGGAGCCGGCGCGCGATCCCGGGAGCAACCGCGAGCGCTGGCCCAGCCGGACGGACGTCGACCGTTTCGCGCGGGAAGTCGACGCGCGGGTGATCGACGCCCTGACTCATGCCGACATCGACCGGCCCGGTCATCCGCTGCTCGATCGCTCCGAGGCGGTCCTCGTGATCCTCGAGCACGAAGCGATGCACCAGGAGACCCTGCACTACATGCTGCATCGACTGCCGTGGGATCAGAAGCGATGTCCTTCCGGCTACAGGCCTCGCGTCGGTGAAGCTCCGCCGTCGCGCGAGTGGATCGAGGTCCCTCCGGGCCGGGCCACGATGGGGGTCGATCGCGCTTCGGTATCGTTCGCATGGGACAACGAGTGCCCGCGTTATTCCGAGGCGGTGCGCGCCTTCGCGATAGAGCGCGGCAATGTGACCAACGCGGCTTTCCTGGATTTCGTCGCCGCCGGCGGCTATCAGGAGCGGCGCTTCTGGCGTCCGGACGACTGGAACTGGGTGCGGCAGGCGGACCTCCGGCACCCGCTGTTCTGGGAGCGTCGATCGGAAGGGTGGACCTGGCGCGGCATGTTCGAGCCGATCCCCCTCCCGCCCGCCTGGCCGGTCTACGTCAGTCACGCGGAGGCCGAAGCCTATGCGCGCTGGCGGGGCGCGAGACTTCCGACCGAGGCGGAGTTCCAGCGCGCGGCGTACGGCACGCCCGAAGGGGATGAGCGCCCGTTTCCCTGGGGGGACGCCCCCGCGGACCCTCGCCACGGCGTCTTCGACTTCACGGGCTGGGACCCCGCGCCCACCGGGAGCCATCCCGAGGGACGCAGCGCCTGGGGCGTCGATGACCTCGTGGGCAATGGATGGGAGTGGACGAGCACGCCATTCGCTCCATTCCCGGGTTTTCGCGCCATGGCGGCGTACCCGGAGTACTCGGCCGATTTCTTCGACGGCGATCATTTCGTGATGAAGGGGGCCTCGTCGGCGACGGCGCGTGAGCTTCTGCGTCCCACGTTCCGCAACTGGTTCCGGGCGCGGTACCCCTACGTCTACGCAACGTTCAGGTGCGTGAGGGACCTCGCATGACGCCGACGCTGACGACGCTCTTCACGACGACCCCGGCTTCGAGATGCCGGTTCGCGGACGACGTGCGGGACTTCCTGACGCTGCAGCCGCGGCAGCTCCCGTCGCACTACCTCTACGACGAGCTGGGCTCCGCGCTCTTCGAGGCCATCTGCCGGCTGCCCTGGTACCCGCTGACCCGCGCCGAGCTGCGCCTGCTCGAGGCGCACGCCCGCGAGATCCTGGACGCCGGCGTCGCGACGGTCATCGAGCTGGGCGCCGGGAGCGGGGCTAAATTGTCCGCGTTGATTGCCGGGGCCGGGTCCGGCCGGGGTCCTCTCGATCTGCACATCGTCGACGTGTCCAGAAGCGCGCTCGCCCAGGCGAGCCGGGCGCTCGAAGGCTTCAAGAACGTCCGCTTCATGCCCCACGAGACGACGTACGAGGCCGGACTCGAGGAGTTCGGGCACGCGAAGTCGGTCAAGGGGCGCCGGCTGGTGCTGTTCCTCGGATCGAATATCGGCAATTTCGATCCGCCGGGACGCGACGCGTTCCTCAGGACGGTGCGGGCGTCTCTGAATCCACGCGACGCTCTCCTCCTGGGCGTCGACCTTGTCAAGCCCGAGCGGGACCTGCTTCTGGCCTACGACGATCCTCTCGGCGTCACCGCGGCGTTCAATCTCAATTTGCTATCCCGGATCAATCGCGAGCTGCGGGGCGACTTCGATCTCGATGGCTTCACCCATCGCGCGCTGTGGAACGAGAAGCACTCGCGCATCGAGATGCACTTGCGCAGCGCTCGAAGGCAGCGCATCGGCATCCGCGGTGCCGACCTGGAATTCGTGATGGGCGAGGGGGAGATGATCTGGACGGAGAGCTCGTACAAGTACGACCCCCCCGAAATCGTCTCGATGCTGGAGCGCTCGGGCTTCAGCGTCCGGGCGCAATGGATCGACAGCGTCGATCGATTCGCGCTCACACTGGCCGAGGCGGTCTAGACGTCGCGCCCGCCGGCGCCGCTCTTTCCAGAGCCGCCCGGTTCCAGTCTCCGAGCCGCGCCGCGGTCTCGTAGGTGCTGACCAGGAAGTCGAGGACGAGAGCGTCGGGGGAAGACGCCCGAACGACCGCGTCGTAGGGGAGGATCCACTCGCGCATCACGGGGTGGTAGGACGCCTCCGCCGGCCGGATCGTCGCCTGGGAGCAACCCGGTGGCTCGGGATAGGCGTAGGCGTAGAACGACGCCTCGCGCACCGGCCCTTCGCCGTTTCCCGGCCACCAGCCCGCGCTGATGCACTCGTGCGAGTAGGCCTCCCGCGTCACCCAGTCGGGCAGGCCCGGCAGGCCCCCGGGGTGCGGCGGCGCCGTCCGTCCGGAGAACCGGGTGCACGCCAGGTCGAAGCTCCCCCACCAGAAATGAACCGGACTGCTCTTGCCCAGGAACCGTCCGCGGAATTCCTTCAGGACCCGATCGGCTTGAACGAGAACTCTCCAGCACCGCCGGGCGGCGTCGGGGTCGTAGGAACGGTGCACGTCGTCCTTGTCGAACGGCAGGGGGTTCGCGACCTCGTTCGGCACCGGACGGATCTTCGGTTCGATGCCGAGCGATCGCAGCGCATCGAGGTAGCGAGCGTGGAAGTCCGCCACGGTTCGCGGCACGAGCGGGAGCGATTCCGTCCGGCCGTCGCTCGTGCGGACCAGCAGCCGATGCTCGAGGAAATCGAAGTCGACCTCGAACGTGCGCTCGCCGTCAGGGATGGGGGAAGTCCCGAGGCCGCGCGCCGTGATGTACAACGCGACCTGCCACCAGTGGTTCTGCATCGGCGCGAGCGCGAGCCGGGTCTTGCCGACGATCTGCGTCCAGAGCTGCAGCGTGTTGCAGGTGTCCTCCCACTGATCCAGCGGGAGGGGAGGCCACGCCTCATGGATCATCGGGGCCGCCCTACGGCGCCGGGCGCCGGCTCCATGACGACCTCATCGATGAAGCACCAGCCCCAGTCCTCGCCCGGCTCGAAGCTGCGGATGATCGGATGATGGATCTTCCTGAAGTGCTTGGTGGCGTGCTTGTTGGGCGAGTCGTCGCAGCAACCCACATGACCGCACGACAGGCACAGACGGAGGTGAACCCATTCACTTCCCATCGCCAGACACTCTTCGCAGCCGTCGGGGGTTCGCGGGGCCACGTCGCGAACCTGATCCAGGTGCGTGCATCGTTTCGGCATCACGTCTCCTAGGCCACCGACTCGGAGAGCACCTTGTGCACCAGCTGGACGCAGACCGAGCCCTCGCCCACCGCGGCGGCGACGCGCTTGACGCTGTTGGCCCGGACGTCGCCGATCGCGAACACGCCGGGCCGGCTGGTCTCGAAAAGCAGCGGCGAGCGCGCGAACGGCCACCGCGCCGCGGCCAGGGCGCCCGCGTCGAGATCCGGACCCGTCTTCACGTATCCCCGATCGTCGAGGGCGACGCAGTCCTGCAGCCACGCGGTGTTCGGGTCGGCGCCGGTCATCATGAAGACGTGCCGGATGTCCGCCGTCGTCTCGACCCCGTTTCCATCGCGCCAGGTCACCTTCTCCAGCCGCGAGTCCCCCGCCAGCGCCACGATGCGAGTGTTCGTGAGCAGCGTGATTTTGGGCGTCTCCTGGATGCGGTGGATCAGGTAGCGCGACATGCTCTGCGCGAGCCCCGCGCCGCGGACCATCATGGTCACGTGGCGGCCCGTCTCCGAGAGAAAGACCGCGGCCTGGCCGGCGGAATTGCCGCCCCCAATGACGATGACATCCTCGCCGCGGCAGAAGAGCGCCTCGACCTGCGTCGCTCCATAATAGACGCCGAGCCCCTCGAACCGCGACAGGTTCGGCAGGTCCGGCTTGCGGTACTTGGCCCCGGTCGCGATGACGATGGAGCGGGCCTGGACGACGACTCCCGCGCCGAGCTCCACGCGGTAGGGGCGATCGCACCCGAGGCGCGACACGGTGCGGGCCACCGCGAGCTCCGCCCCGAACTTCTCGGCCTGGACGAGGGCGCTGCTGGCGAGGATCTGCCCCGTGACTCCCGTCGGGAAGCCCAGGTAGTTCTCGATCCTGGAGCTCGAGCCGGCCTGCCCGCCCGGCGATCGGGCCTCGATCACCAGGACATCGAGCCCCTCGGACGCCGCGTAGACGGCGGTCGACAGACCCGCCGGCCCGGCCCCGATGACCGCGACATCGCGCACGACCGCCTCGTTGAGATCGTTCAACCCGAGACAGTCGGCCACGTCTTCGATCGTCGGTTTGCGCAGCACCCGGGTCCCCCGGCAGATGAGGACCGGCACGTCGTCGACCCCGACCCCGAACTTGTCGAGCGTCTCCTGGACCGCCGGATCCCCCTCCAGGTCGAGATATCCGTGTGGCTGGCTGTTTCGGGTCAGGAACTCCCGCAGAGCGAGCGTGCCCGCGCAATGGCGCGAGCCGATGAGGACGATATTCCCCCCGCCCTGGGCCATCAGCGCCAGGCGGCGCAGCATGAACGCCCGCAGGAAGATTTCGCTCAGCTCCGCGTCCGTCTGGATCATCGAGCGCAGCCGGGCCGGAGGCAGCTCGAGGACGCGCGCGGCGCCCCGGGCGCGCGCCCGCACCACCACCGGACGGCCGGACAGGAGGTCGACGTCCCCCGTGAACGCGCCGGCATTGTGCACGGTCACCACGTGATCGGCCCCTGACAGGATCTCGACCTCGCCCTGGACGATCACGTACATCGGCCTGTTGCGGTCCCCCGCCTCCCACAGGCTTTCGTCGTCGGCGAGATCGCGCTCGCGCGCGAAGGGGGCGATCCGCGCGATCTGCCCTGCGGTCAGGGTGGGGAAGGCCTCCATCTCGGCCGGGGTCATCTCAGCCATGCGTCCGTCACCGTGCCGGCCGTCGCGGTTCCGACGCCGGATCGAAGCATCCTGAAAATCTGGGCAGAACGGGTCGGCCAGGATTATACTCCTTCGCATCGGGCCAGTCAGGAATCGAGTCCATCCCTCGGCGCGGGTGTCGCGCGACACAGGAGGGCATCCCATGAACACCATCACGACCAAGGACGGAACGCAGATCTACTACAAGGACTGGGGCACGGGGCAGCCCGTCGTCTTCAGCCACGGCTGGCCGCTGAGCGCGGACGCCTTCGAGGACCAGATGTTCTTCCTGGCCTCGCGCGGCTACCGCTGCATCGCGCATGATCGCCGCGGCCACGGCCGCTCGAGCCAGCCCTGGAACGGCAACGACATGGACACCTACGCCGACGACCTCGCGGCGCTGACCGAAAAGCTCGATCTGAAGAACGCCGTCCACGTCGGGCACTCCACGGGTGGAGGAGAGGTCGCACGCTACATCGGGCGTCACGGCACGAAAAGGGTCGTCAGGGCCGTCCTGATCGGCGCGATCACCCCCCTCATGCTCAAGACACCGGCCAACCCGGGCGGCACGCCGATCGAGGCGTTCAACCAGATCCGCGCGGGCGTCCTGACCGACCGTTCGCAGTTCTGGAGGGATCTGAGCCTGCCGTTCTATGGCTACAACAGGCCCGGGGCCAAGGTTTCGGAGGGCGTGCGCGAGTCCTTCTGGCTCCAGGGGATGATGGCCGGCCTCCCTGCCTCGTACTTCTGCATCAAGGCGTTTTCCGAGACCGATCTCACGGAAGACCTCAAGAAGATCGACGTGCCGACGCTGGTCCTGCACGGCGACGACGACCAGATCGTCCCGATCGCCGATTCCGCCCTGCTGTCGGCGAAGATCATCAAGAACGCGAAGCTCAAGGTCGTCAAGGGCGCCCCGCACGGAATGTGCACGACGCTCAAGGACATGGTGAACGAGGAGCTGATTTCCTTTATCAAGGGCTGATTCCTACGGAGACGAAGCATGCACAAGACCAAGAATGACATTCCCGAGAAAGTCCGCACGCAGGTGGCGAGCCTCCTCCAGGAGCGTCTGTCGGACGCGGTGGATCTCGTGACCCACGCCAAGCAGGCGCACTGGAACGTCAAGGGGCCGAATTTCATCGCGCTCCACGAGCTGTTCGACAAGGTGTACGAGCATGCGGGGGATTACGCCGATCTGCTCGCCGAGCGCATCCTGCAGCTCGGCGGCACGGCGGAAGGGACGGTCCGCGCCGTGGTGAAGCAATCGCAGCTTCCCGAATATCCCCTGACGATCGCCAGCGGCAAGGAGCACGTCGAATGTCTGTCGCGCAGCCTCGCCTACTTCGGATCGGTGGTGCGCCAGGGAATCGACCGGGCCGACGAGATCGGCGACAAGGACACCGCCGACATCTTCACGGAGATTTCGCGCAACGTCGACAAGGACCTCTGGTTCGTCGAGTCTCACGCCCAGTCGGAGCGCTGAATGGCAACAGGAGACACGATACTGGGTTACTTCAAGGCTCTCAAACAGAAGCAAGGCTGGCAGACGTTCCTGTCGGATGACCTGAACTTCACCAGCTACACCAGCCCCATCAAGCGCGTCAGTGGACGAGCGGCGTACCTGGATGCGACGAAGCGCTTCTACTCCATGATCGGCTCGATGGAGGTCAGGGACCTGCTGGTCGACGGGGTCAAGGCCTGCGCCTTGACGCGATACGAGCTCCGGCCGCCCGCCGGCCCTCCCTTCAGCAGCGACGTCGCCGAGGTGTTCGAGGTGCGGGATGGAAAGATCGTCTCGTTCGACATCTACTTCGACAGTTCTCCATTTCCCAAGTAGCCCGGACCGGGACACCGGGTGTCGCGCGACGACGCTCTCCTGGGCCGGGTGAAGGCGGCTCTCGCACGGATTCGCCCTGTCGAAGAGCGGCGAATGTTCGGCGGCATCACGTTCATGGTGCGGGGCAAGATGTGCGTCAGCGTGGGCAGGGAGCGGGTCATGTGCCGCATCGATCCCGCATTGCACGACGCAGCGCTGGAACGGAAAGGCTGCCGGAGCGTCGTCATGAACGGGCGAAAGTACCGGGGGTTCGTGCACGTCGAGGCAGCAGCCTTGAAGACGAAGCGCGATCTGGACCACTGGATCGGGCTCGCGCTGGAGTACAACAGCAAGGCGAAGGCCTCGGCCAGGAAGAAAAGACCCTAGGCGGGCACGTCTATCCGGCCGCCGCCATCCGGGCGAACTGCCGTTTCATCGCGTTGACCTGCGCCAGGTAGGCGCCGACGTCGTGGTCGCCGCAGCGCTGCTGGGCGGCCAGGCGGAAGCCGCGCGCCACGTAGGCGTCCCCCGCCGCCGGCCCGCACAGGTGGATCACGGCGGCCAGGTCCTGCCGCCGCTCGGGGGTGACGCCGGCGACACGATGGCGCTCGATCGCGCCGGCGACACCGCGATCCAGGAGGGCCGACGTCATCTCGATCGCATGACTCGGCACGACGCGGCTGTAGAGGACGTTGAACCAGCACGATTTCGGGTCGAGCCACCCGCCGACCTCGACGACCACGTGGTCGTGGATGCAGTAGCGCTTCCCTTCGCTGAACGTCGCGTCCGTCATCTGGTACATGCCGACCGCGCTCGACGCCGGCTGGTACACCTTGAATGGATTCCGGGCCGGACGCCACCGCCAGTACGTCCGCGCCAGGGGGTTGCCCGCCCCCTCGACCTGGGCGAGCGCGGCCAGGAGCGCGGGTGTGATGACGGCGGTCGCATGCTCGTTGAAGAGCGGCGCGTAGCTCTGCCACGTCTCGGCGGGAGATTTTGCGAGAGCGCCGCTGACGGGAAAGAACAGCTCGGTCGGCTTGCGGATCGCCTGGTACGACCAGTTGACCACGGCCCAGACCGCGAGCAGGACGATCGCGCCCGCGAGGACTTGGACCGCGGGCGGTGCGGACCGCAGCGCCTTGAACGAGCGTCGCGCCGAGCGAGCCAGGCGCCGCCCCGCCCGCGCGAGGCGCAGCGTCGCTTCCCGGACCCAACGCGCGCGCCTCCGGCGCGGACGCCTCAATTGAGCTCTTCCGTCGCTCCCCTGTCGATGACCTGATCGTTTTCGCCGGCGAAGAACCAGTCGAGCCCTTGGTTCCCGGCGAGCGTGTCGCGCGCGCCGTCGTCCAGGACCGTCGTGGGGTCGAGCTTGGACAGGCCGCCCGAGCCGCTGCGCAGCTGGGCGACGCGCGAGTCGTACGAGTCGGACGAGGTCCAGCCGAGCAGGATGTGCTGCAGGTCGGCGATCTGGTCGTCGTAGAGAGTCGTGCCGGCGATCAGAAGGTCGTCGCCCGCGGCCCCCCGCAGGCGGTCGGCCCCCGCGCCTCCGATCAGAATGTCCCGGTCGCCCGATCCCTGCAGGCTGTCGTCGCCCGGTCCGCCCAGCAGGATGTTGTTCCCGCCGCCCCCGCTGATGTCGTCATTGCCGGCTCCGCCGTCAACAATCGTGGTGATCACGATGTCCTTGGAGATCTTGATCCGATCGTCTCCGGCGAGCCCGCGGATCCGGATCGAGCCGACCGCCGCCGGATCGAACGATCCGATCGTCTGGTCGCCGGCGACGACGAGGATGTTTTGCTGGGTGTCGTCCGGCTGGACTTCGATCCGGTCGTCGTCTCGGCTGCCGGTGATGACCAGATTGCCATCGGTCAACGTCGCCCGAACGGGATTCGTGTCCACCGGATTGGCGGTGATCCTGCCGAACAGGCCGTGCGTCTCATCGTCCGGACCCGCGGCGTAATAGAGGGTGGTCGCGTCTCCCGCGGTCTTGCCGTTGCCGAACGCCAGTCCCCACAGCCCGTCGATCTCCAGCGGATGATTCGGCGTTTGTCCGAGCGTCCCCAGATAGGCGCCGGTGGCGGGGTCATAGGCGTTGATCCGGCCGTCACCGAAATTCCCAACCAGCAGGTCGCCGCTGAACTCGCCGAATCCCTGCGGGGCCACGACCATCCCCCACGGCGCGTTCAGCTTTCCCTGCGACACCAGGCGCTGCCGGAGGCTCCCGTTCAGGTCGAAGACATCGATGAATCCAAGATGAGGACCCGTGACTTCATCCTCACCGTTGGGATCCTGCCTGGCGTAGGCGACATAGAGCTGCCCGCCGATGGCGGCGACATTGAACGGCGCATAGTCGGCGGGAAGCGCCGGATCCGAGAACGCCGTCGCCAGCGGAGACGGGTGAAAGTTTCCGTCGAGAACGTCGATCTTCTTGTTGTGGAAATCCGCCAGATAGAGGAAGTTGCCGCTGCCGTTATTGGCGAGGGCGACGCCCGTGTAGATCGCCCCGTCGATGGCCTGGAATGCAAGCTGAGCGTTGGTCTGTGACACATTGGGATTCCAGCCGCTGACGCTGCCCGACGTGGAGACGAAGATGAACACGGCCGCACGGCTGACCGTGCCGTTGGTCACGACGAAATCCGAAGTGCCGTTGAAGACCTGCCCCGTCGGATGCTCGCCGGGGATGTTGACCTCGAGGGACGCCTTGACGAACGCGGAGCCTCCTACGTCGCCGGTGTAGAGGACGCTCCGACCCATCCCTTCGGCCGACACCCAGAAGGCCCCGCCGCCGGGGTTGACGGCGATCCCCCACCCGTTGACCAGGCTCGGGTCCCGTACGGATGCCACGCCCGGTTGATCCGAGACCAGGTCGCTCGCCAGATAGACATCGGCCCTGGCCGGCGCGGCGAGCGCGGCCACCATCACGCAAGCGATGATACCGACGAGAATCTTCATGAGTCGTCCCCCTTCGAATACCCGATCGGGAAAGTAGGCCGCCGACGGCCGCTTCCGCGACCGCGCTTTCTTCGTTGCATGGCGGTTGACGCGCTGGATTCTACACCCGGACGCGGCTCATTTCACGAAGGAAAGGGTGTGCGTGCCGGAGTCGTGCAGGAAGGAAAAGCGCGGGCGTCTCAGGCGCGCTGACGGCGTGACACCAGCAGGACGATGCCGACCGCGATCGCCCCCACGCCGCACCAGGTCGGGACGTTGACGGTTTCCTTGTCCTTCACCGACACCTCGAGCGAGCCTATCTTGAGGTCGTGGGTCTCCTTGGTGTAGGTGAACCCGCCGTACAGCAGCGCCAATACACCGGCCGCGATCAATACGATGGCGAACATCTTGATTCGGCTCATACGCAACCCGCACGATACTCCTTCAACCGGTCATCAAGCAATGTCATTGCGTCGATCACTCTGAAGTGACATGTCTACGGGAGGTGGGTGGATGAGGACCGCGAATCTATTGAAGTCGGTGTTGCTGATGTTCCTTGGAACGTTTCTGACAGTCGCCTGCTCGCAACCGGACAGCGTCATCACTGCGAAGATCAAGGCCCGCATGGCGACGGACACGACGGTGAACTCGTCGCAAATCGAGGTAGTCACCGACAGGAAGGTCGTGACTCTCACGGGCAATCTCAATACCGCGGCGGAGAAGGAGCGCGCCCTCGAGATCGCCCGCTCGACGAGCGGTGTCGACAACGTCGTGGACATGCTCTCCTTGAGAACCGGTGCCGAATCGGGGGATGCGCCGGAGCCGGACCGTTCCATCGGCGAGCACATCGACGATGCGGTCATCACGGCGGCGGTCAAGACCCGGCTCCTCGATGATCCTCGAGTCAAGGGTCTGAGGATCGACGTGGATACTCGAGAAGGGGTCGTGTTTCTGACCGGCAGCGTCCGCAGCAAGGAGGAAAGCGACAGGGCCGTCGAGGTCGCCCGAGGGACGGAGCACGTCAAGGACGTGAAGCCCAACCTCATCATCTCGAAAGGGTAGACCCTTGTCTCTCCTCAATTTTCTCCTGCTCCTGCTCGTGGCGGGGGTGTGCGGCAGCGTGGCCCAGACGCTCGTCGGCTACTCGCACCGCGGCTGGCTGACGTCGATCGCCCTGGGATTCGTGGGCGCTCTGCTCGGCTCGTGGCTGGCAGGCGCCCTCGGCGTCCGCGAGCTGCTGGCCCTCCACATAGGCGAGCGGTCATTTCCCGTCGTCTGGTCGATCATCGGCGCGGCGCTGTTTGTTGTCACGTTGCACCTGGTGCGCCCCAGGGCGATCGGTTGAGCGGAGAAGAGGTGTCGGTCCTTCCGGCGAACGCGACGACGCACGCCGGCGCGGATTCCTAGCGGATCAGACTCTCCTGGACCGCCCTGCGCACCGCTTCGGTCCGGCTGTGCGCGCCGAGCTTCGAAATGATGCTGCTCACGTGCGTTTCGACCGTACGGGGAGAGATATCCAGGCGGGAGGCGATATCGGCGTTTCGCAGGCCTTCGTGAAGACATTCCAGGACCTCGATCTCCCGGACGGTCAGGTCCCATCTTGAGTTTCGGCCTTCGTTCACCGAATCCGAGGCGTAGCTGCGCATGATCTTCGACGCGATGCGCGGGGGAAGCACGACCCCGCCCCGGGCGATCTCGTCGAGGGCTTCGATGAGATCTTCCTGGGGGCAGTCCTTCAGCAGATATCCGTGGATGCCGATGCGGGCCAGGGCGCGGACATACTGGTCGAAGTCATACCCGCTGAGGACGAGAATCTTGACGTCCGGCCACTCGCGCCGCAGACGCCGGGCCAGGTCGATGCCGGAGGGCCCCTGCATCCGGATGTCGAGAATCACGATGGAAGGGGCGGTCTGCTGCAGGATCTTGATCGCCTCCTCGGCGCTGGCGGCTTCCCCGACGACCTTGAACCGGCTGTGACGGGCCAGCCGGTTCCGGATTCCCTCGCGGAACATGAGGTGATCATCGACGAGGAGGATCTTGATCGCTGTACTCATTGCTCGCCGTGAACCACATACGGAATGCGGGCCGAGACCATGGTCCCCGTTCTTCCGTCGGACAGTATCGAGACGCTCCCCCCAACCTGACGGAGGCGCTCGCGCATCCCCGGGATGCCGAGGCCGCGCATCGAATCGCCGGCAAAGGCGGCGCCGTTGCCGTCATCGGTGACGGACAGCTCGACACCGTTGATCGTCCTGGACAGCGAGACGTGGATCGACCTGGCGTGACCGTGCTTCAGGGCGTTGCTCACGGCCTCCTGGGTGACGCGGAAGAGCGCCAGCTCGGTATTCGGCGCCAGACGATCGTCCTCCGTCATGCCGCGCAGCGTCAAGCGCGGCGTCACGGTGAATCCCTGGGCGGTCTGCTCCAACAGCCACTCGAGGGCCGGGACGAGGCCCAGATCGTCGAGGATGGCCGGCCGGAGGCGGGCGCACACCTCGCGCAATTCCGCCGCGAGCTCGCGGGCCACACCGTTCCTGTCGCGAAGCGTCACGTCGGCGCCGCCGCCGAGCAGGATCGCCTTCTGCAGCGGTCCGTCATGGAGGTCGCGCGCGATGCGCCCGCGTTCGGCCTCCTGCGCGTCCGTCAGGCGCTCGTTCACGTCGCGCAGCTCCGCCAGAAGGCTCGTTTCGCGGATCGCGAGCGCGAGGATCGGAGTGACGGTCTCGACCAGACGCCGCTCCTCGCGGAGAAAGACCTCGCCTCTTTCCTTCGGCCCGAGCACCAGAAAACCAAGCGTGTGGACTCCCGTCTCCAGCCGGGCGATAAGCAGCACGTCGGAGTCCCACCGTGTCTCGGACATTCCGTGCTCGTCGAGATCCATCTCGAGAAGTCGCGGCCGGATATGATCGATGCTCTCCTCCGCGCGCGTTCCGGCCGACGCAGCCACCCGCATCGTCTCGGCGGTGGTCCCCAGGAACAGGAGAACGGCCTCCAGCCGCAGCGACTCACGCAGCTTCTCCTCGACGTGCACGCTTCCGACAAGATCGTCGCGCATGGCCGCCAGCAAGGTCCCCGAGTCGACCTCGTCGTGATAGAAGAGTCGATCGACCAGGACGCGCACGCCCCGGGACAGAACGTGAAAGAGCAGAGCCCCGAGCGCGAGGAGCGCGGCGGTCGACCACGCGGGGTGCGCCGCACGGAGAACCCCATCGCCGCGGGAGTCGATCGCGACGACGAGGAGGAAGACGACAGCCAGCGTGATCGCCGCCGTGATGCCATGGACCATGCCGCGGTGCACGAGACGGCGGATGCCGAGCGCTTCGTGGCGGAGGATGGCATAGGCGAAGGTCAGGGGAATGGCGCCCCACAGGATCGCGGTCACGTATCCCGGTGCGATCTCGCCATGCACGGCGTTTTGCGGAATCAGGGTGAGACCGACGAAGGGCAGCGTGCCGCAGGCGATGCCCGCCAGCGCAAGACGGGCGTCGCGCGCGGAGCGTGTGGGGTGCCGGAGCAGCACCCTTCGCGCAAGGACGATGAGAGCAGCGAGGATACTCCCCACGAAGTAAACGGCGAATGCGACCCGCACCTGGCTGTAGAAAGAGGGAAGAATGAAAATGGAGACCAGGTAGCCGGTCAGGAGCAGGCCGCCGGCCAGCCAGAAAAGTCGGAGGACGGTCCGGGGTCCGCTCCACTCCCCCACGAAGGCGGTGGCGAACGCCGGCAGGGCTGCCGCCACCCCCAGGAGGCTCACAAACTGCACCACGAGCGCCCACACGGGATGGGGGCCGCCGGAGGCCGGCGACACTCCAAGCGCGACTCCCGTGAGACCTGCGAAGAGCGCGAAGAGACGGGCGACTGGCGCATCAGGACGCCGCACCAGGACGACCGAGCCAAGAAGAGCGAATAGAGCCCCGGTGAGCCAAAGGGAGGCACTAGCCCAGAAAGGCACGTTCATGGCCTCGAACGTCACGCGAGCCAGAACGCTCCGGCCTCCCGGAGCCAGCAGCGCGACCTCCCGCAGAGGATGGAAGCCGGCCGCGGCGCGGGGGTCCAGACCGTTCAGCGCGACGACGCGCATGCCCGGGCGGGCGCCGTCGTACCAGGCAAGTCCGGCCGGCATCACCCAGTCGACGCATACATTGTCCCCGCACGGTCCCAACCTGAGACCGAGCCTTCCCGGAGTTTGGATCGCGACGCTTGCGAGCGCCGCGACCAGAGAAAAGGTCAGGAGGATTGCGGAGGCTCCCAGCCGTGACGCGTCAGGCGACCAGACTGCTCCGTGCGGCGCTGAGAGTAGCCCCAGCGCCCGAGTCCACGCTCTCGAGAAAAGCGATGAGCCCTCCGACCGCATATCCACGCCGCGCCAGCAATGTCAGATCCTCTTTGGCCCGGCTCAAGTACGCATGGGCGAGGATTGCCGCGTAGAGCGGGGCGCCCGAGGACTCGTAAGTATCGCGAATATCGCAGGATAGCATACCATCGGCGGCCGCCGGAGAGTCAATCACCCGGCCGTAGAAGACGACCGGCAGGGTCGCTTTCCGCTGCGCCAGATCGGATGTCTCACCCGGAGCGCACGCGTCGCGCAGGTCATCGACGATCTGCGCGAGCGTGAAGGTGTGATCGCCAAACCGCTCGAAGAGTGCGACAGCGTCTCGGTCCGTTCCGGTGATGCGGGCCGCAAACCCGGTGACGAACCTCCCGAGGCCCCCAGACTTCAAGCGCGTCATCTGAAGTGCCTCCTCGAGGGTCGCTCCTGGCCGTCCCTGGAGCGCGGCGTCGAGGAACTGGCCCGCGCACGCCTCGCTGTACGCCCGGCAGAAGTGATCCATCGCGGCACCTCGATCGGGAGAGTCGGCGGCCGCCTCCACCGCCGCGGCCGCTCCCGCAGTCAGGAGGGCGATCGCCAGGCCAAGATCCTCGCTCCGGTTCGCACCAGGCGTCGCGTCGGCCACTTCGTCGAAGACGAACGCCGCCTCCATCTGGAGCTCCACCGCCGCGGCGGCCAGAAGCGCTGTCCTCCCGATCGGTTCGCGGCTCACTGTTTCGAGAACCATGAGCGCGAGCGTGCCGGCCCGGCACGATGCGTCTGGGTGGAGAGCGTATCCGGGCCGGCCGAGCAACTTCAGAAGAGCCTCGTGGAGCGTCGTCGCGATCCGCACCGCGATAACGTCCCGGATTTGCCCGCGCAGGGGTCCTAGAAGGGCGTCAGATCCAAGGATGCGGGCCGGCACTGGGTCCGTCCTCTTTCTTTATTCTCGCGCGTTGCCGCAGAGAAGCGACGGCGCGAGCCAACTCCTCGAGCCCGGCGCGGGAAAGCCGGACTTGAAGATCGTGAAGAGAAATGGCGCCATCGGATCGTCGTGAGCCCATGACCGCTTCGGCGAGTGCTG
>WNGG01007165.1_pt1 | contig 19700 bp, 15 predicted proteins | sample 5400661 | NCBI WGS metagenome assembly WNGG01 (sample SAMN13153372, study PRJNA577476) | soil metagenome | isolation source: 100 cm soil or saprolite under Garry oak tree replicate 1 | place: USA:California | collected 2016-06-15
CCACCCTCCAGCTCATCGGCTGGTTTCCCGTCCTGCTGATTACGTTCGTCGCTTCCATTTATGTCTTGTTGAAAGTGCCGGCCCTCACCAATCACATCTTCAGCGGTACTGCCGGCGGTACCTCCGCCGGAATCCTCGAAGCGCCCGCCGTCGCAATGGCTGAGGAGCTCTAATGGACCGCGATGCTTCCTTTCACGACGCCAAGCGTCTTTATCTTGAATCCTACGGTGACCCGATGGTGACGAATACGTACCTCAAGATAGCCCTGGTGGTCCTTGCGCTCGTTTGTGTCGCACTGGCCCTCATCGATCTGCGAACCATCCGCACCTTCGAAAACTTCAGGCCGCTCGTCATTCGGATCGACGATCTCGGCCGCGCGGAAGCGATCAACTATCACAACTTCGAGTACAAGCCGCAGGACGCGGAGGCCAAATACTTTATTTCGCAGTTCACCAGGCTCTACTACCGGCGCAACCGGCACACCATCCAGGACGATTTTGCGAAGTCGCTGTACTTTCTCGACGGCAAACTCGTGAGCGGCATCCTTGACGGCTACCGTAAGGACGACATCATCCGGAAATTCCTCACGAACACTTCGGCTTCCGAAATTGACATCGACGTGAAGAAGGTCGCGCTTGAAGAATTAGAGACGCCGCCGTACCGCGCACGCGTGGACTTCTACATGGTTTACACCTCGTCTGCCGATCACAGCGAACTAAAGCGCGAACTGTATACCGCGAACTTCGTCTTCCTATTTCAGTCCCGCGTGCCTAACGAACTGATTCCCATCAATCCGCTGGGCCTGACGATTTCGTATTTCCGGGAAGACCAGGCGTTCAAATGAAGCCGGAAATCGTGTAGGACCAAATGATTTCGAACGCACTCCTCGTCACCATCGCTGTCCTCCTTGCTTACGGGTTCTGGCTCATGGACCAACTAAAGTTCATGGCCCCGTACAAGAGTGTGCTTTTCCACGAGTACGGAACCACGATTCTGACCGCCGCTTCCGTCTTGTTCCTCAATGTCTTTGGAGCGGTCTTGCTCTTACAGCGTAAGTTCTTCCTCAAAGACACGGGACGGAAACTTTCCCATCTCGACCGGCAGTTCCAGTTCCGCCAGATCGAAATGCCCCTGCCGGAAGAAGAGGAGGCACCCCGCGATGTCGCGTGATGCCTTTTTCGACGATCTGAGGAGTGGGCTCGAGAAGGAGTCCCGTTCTTCACACGGAAGCACACACTCGCGCTCGACGGAACCATCCGGAGACCTCGAAGAATCTCGAGCGAACCGACAAATCGACTCCGAGCGGCCTCAGGGTACACAACGAAAGCCCGAAGCATTCGATACTCCCCGAGCGCACTATCTCGGCGACCGTGCCTGTTTGCTTCGCGACTCTGAACTTCAAACTCTCATCGAAGTCGGCACATTCCGTGCCGTCGCCGCCATCGACTTAGCTTCCATCAGCTACGGCGGCGACACGCCTAGGATGGAGCGAGAGATTCGCCGTTTAAAGGAGCAGTCCCTCGTTTCCGAGAAGGTCCTTCGCGCGGATCGCAATCACGTCATCCGTCTATTGGCGCTGACGAAGAAGGGAGCCCGGCTTGCGAGAAGCTCGGGCGTCGTCCCCGAAGACCAGGTTATCTATCACGGCTTCGTGAAGCCCCGCGACGCGAAGCACGATGCCGCTCTGTATCGCCTCTACCAAGCGCAGGCCGAGCGCATCGAGGCAGCAGGTGGACGCATCGCCCGCGTCATTCTCGACTACGAATTGAAGTGCAATCTGAACCGCGAACTCGCCTCTCTCGCACCCGAAGAGCAATCGGAAGAAGTACGCGAACGAATCGCCGAGCGTCACGGACTTTCGCTCGTCAACGGAAGAATTCCCGTGCCCGACATCCGCATCGAGTTCGACAGCACGGAGATGGAGCGGAAGCATGTGGATCTGGAACTGGCCACCCGTAATTACCGGCCTCGCGCGCTCGCCGAAAAAGCAATGGCGGGCTTCTCGCTTTACGCATTCCGCGAGGATGCATCGCGGTTGCGCCGCATCCTCGACGAAAAGGAAATCACCGGGGAAATTCTCTCGCTATGAACAACGGACAGCCTCAAATCGACGCCATTCGGGCCCTCGGCTACTCTGAGCAAGAATCTCGATTCCTGTACCTGGTGGCCACGCACTCCGGCTATTTCGTCGCGCGGCAGTTCCTGGGCTTCACCGGCGGTCGCTCTAGGCAGCGCACGTCGCTCTTCTGGACCAAACTTCAGGCTAGCCAGCATGCCCGGATTTACCGTTTCGCGCAGAGCGGCACGGTCTACCATCTTTCTTCCCAAAAGATCTATCGGCAGATTGGCCTTGAGAATCTACCCAATCGCCGGGGGCACGAATTTGAATACATCTGCACTCGCATCGCCGGATTGGATTTTGTGCTCGGGAATCTCGACAACCAGTACCTTGAAACCGAATCCGACAAGGTCGCGTATTTCTGCTCGGAGCTGAACGTTCCGACCCACCATCTGCCGGCAAAGTCCTACGCGGCACAGACCACTGTCCGGTATTTCGCCGATCGCTATCCGATGTTCATCCCCCGAGCTCCTGCGGCACGCACGGTCGTCTTCACCTATCTGCAGGGCTCGGAAGCGAGTGTCGCGGGATTCGCTCATCATTTGCGCTCGTACATGCCGCTTTTTCGGCAGCTTGCCGAGTTCAAATTTCTATTCTTGGCGCACACCGATTGTTACTTCGACAAAGCGCATGAACTGTTCCGCGATCTCGTTACCATTCCGCTTGAGCCGAATCCCGCGGATGATCTGCTGCGCTACTTCAAGATTCGCAAGGCTTGGGACCTCGCCGAGTACGCCTCTGTAACGGAAGGCGATCTGATGTTCCACAATCTTGCAAAGGAGCACTTCCGCGGGGCGCGTGTCGAGCACTTTTACCGTGCCTGGAAAGTCGGCCGAACTTCAGATGCCGAGATTCGTGAAGACTTTCAAGGAAGCGACAAACCACACGTCGTTCATTTCGAGACGGAAATTCTCAAAGCGATAATCGGTCCGGAATCTGGTACTGGGGAGAATCGGTGAACCACATACTGACTACATTCGGCAAGCTTGCCGGCAGCGAAATCCTCGCCTTGTGGCAGCGCTTCTTCCGCCAGGAAAAGAGATGCCGGAAAGAGAACCCGAAAGCCGCGGCGCGAAGAAACTTGTTTCTGAAACTCACTTCGAAGGAGGCCGTCATGCCAATCGTAAAGAAAGCTCCAGACATCCTTACGCGCGAAGTTCGCATGGAGGAACCTGTAAGCGCACTTCTCGACGACTACGCCCAGTTCATCGAGAGCAGCCCGGATCACGTCGTTAATTCCGTTCTGAAGAAAACGCTGTGGCGCGACCAGGACTACCGCAAGTGGCGCAATCAGCGCAGATCGCGCACCGGGGAAGCGCCGACGACGGCAACTGATCCGGGAACGACGTCATGACCCGCAGGATTCTCGTATCGCGTCACTTTGTCGCCGCGCTGCTCGCCATGGTGACCGGAATGGTCCTTTTCTATACACGACCATTCCCCGAGGAGCAGCTATTCCTGAAGCTCATCGCCAAGCGTCGACCGCTTGCCTTTCAGAGTTTCCGGTGGCTCTACCGCGTGTCCCTTTTCACCACCCCCTACATGATGTACATCGGAACACTGTCGGCCCTCTATGTCGGAACACTGAAATTCCGCCCTCGCGTCGTCGCGGGACAACTTCCGCGCTATCCCGACCCGCGAAGGCGAGAAGATCTGTTCGTTGTCCTCGGCGAGGTGCACGACCAGCGCCGGCCGGGCCCCTCGGAAACACCCGATTGGCTCGCCGTTCCCGAACGCGGACTGTTCACTGGTATCGCGATTCTGGGGGCCGTGGGTAGCGGAAAGAGTTCCTGCTGCATGTTCCCGTACGCTGAGCAGATTTTGTCTTACAAAGCACACGATCCAGAACAGCGCATCGGCGGAATCGTGCTGGAGGTAAAGGGTGATTTCTGTCGGAAGGTCAAACAGATCCTGGACCGACATGGTCGCGGCGAGGATTACGTCGAAATCAGCCTGGATTCAGAGTTCCGCTACAACCCGCTTCACAACAATCTGGATGCCTATGCGCTGGCTTTCAATATCGCATCCTTATTAAACAATCTTTTCGGCCGCGGGAAAGAACCTTTCTGGCAGCAGGCCTACACGAATCTCGTCAAGTTCATCATCCTGCTGCACAAAGTGGCCTACGACTATGTGACTCTCTTCAATGTGTACGAATGCGCGATCTCTCCTCCCCTCCTCGAAGCGCGAATTAACGAAGCCGAGGAGATTGGCATGGGCTGTCGCTACGTGGCCGTCACGGCTCAGACATTTGCCGGGCGTGTGGCCGATCTCGCCGGACTCGGTTTCCGACACCTGCCGAGTGAAAACCGCCATGTCGCTCTGGACACGCCGGAGTTGCGCGAACTCCTTCGCAAGAACAGAATCTCGTTCGAGCCGCGTACCGTTCTCGATCCCACCTGTGCCGACCCCGATAAGCTGGCCAAGCTGCAGGCTGTAAAGCGCTGGTTCACCGAGGATTGGAAACGCATTGAGCCCAAGCTTCGGACCTCTATCGTCGAGGGCATTTCCGTATTCCTTTCGCTGTTTGACGACAATCCGAAAGTGAAGAGGGTCTTCTGCCCCGAACGCGAGTGCTACGATCCAGCAAAGAACGATCCGAAGAAGCACGGAAGCCCGTTGCCGTCCTTTTCCTGGCTTATCGAGCGAGGGAAAGTCGCGGCTCTGAATTTTCCGATCGGCATGAATCCCGGCCTTGCGAAGGCCATCGGCGTAATGATGAAGCTCGATTTCGAGCGAGCTGTATTAAATCGCGTCCCGGAGATTGAAGCAAATACTGACAAGCATTTCCGCCAGGTTCTCTTTCTCTGTGATGAATACCAACATTTCGCGACTGTTGGCGAAAATGATCCAACCGGCGACGAGAAGTTCTTCAGCCTTTCCCGGCAACCGAAGTGCATTCCCATCATCGCAACGCAGAGCATCAGTTCACTTCGCTCCGCGCTGCCAGGCGAGAGCTGGCGCACCTTGCTCCAGACCTTTCGCACAAAGGTCTTCCTGACTCTAGCCGACGATTTTTCGGCAAAGACCGCGAGTGAACTGTGCGGGCGCGAGGACCGGCTCAAGGTCAGCTACAACCTCTCTGAAAGCGGGCACGACGCGCGCGTGAGTCTCCTGACAGGAAACGCCCTTTCTCACCGCGCCAATATCACCGCGTCGAAGAGCTACAACACGCAAAAAGACTACCGCTTTGACATGAAGGTCTTTACCGAGCTGCGTAACGCGCAGTCGGTCGTTATCGCCTACGACGGACTGAATCCAATTCCGCCCTGCTACTGCTACCTCAAGCCCTATTACAACGATCCGAACAAGTCCTACTTCCAGCAGTTAGAAGAAGGAGCGCTCTGATGCACGGCTTTGAAACCATCCTGCCGTTCCTGAAACCGATCGAACACCTCATCCTCGACGAATCCGTCAGCGAGGTCATGGTCAATGGTTCCGACCGTGTCTTCATCGAGCGCGATGGTTTCGTCGAACAGGTGCCGGGAATCTCCCTCGAGGAACGCTCTCTGAAAGTGGCCGTGAAAAATATCGCACGGCGATTGGGAGACGATATTTCGGAATCGAAGCCCATTCTCGATTCGCGCCTGCCTGATGGCAGCCGTGTTGCAGCGGTGATTCCGCCATGCAGTCTGAGCGGCGTCACTCTGACAATTCGAAAGTTCAACTCCCGCCACTTCGAAATCGAGGATTTGATCCGCAGCGGGACACTCAACCGGGCGCTCGCCAACCGGCTCGAAGACTATCTCCTTCAACGACGCAACCTGTTAATTTCTGGTGGAACGGGCTCGGGCAAAACGAGCCTTCTTACAGCGCTTGGGAAATTCATTCCCGCCGACGAGCGCATCCTCCTGATTGAGGATACCGCCGAGATTCAGCTGGCCCACGAGAACATGGTCCGCTTCGAAGCACGGCGCGAACAGAACGGCATGCCTGCCGTATCCATCCGCGACCTCCTGAAAGCCGCGCTACGTCACCGCCCGGATCGTATTCTACTCGGCGAGATTCGCTCCGGGGAAGCGTTCGATCTCCTTCAGCTTTTGAACACCGGCCACTCTGGAACCATTTCGACCATTCACGCCAGCTCCGCGAGACAGGGGCTTTCGCGCTTTGCGAGCTGCGTTTTGCAAAGTGGCGTCGAGATTCCGTACCGCGCCATCAAGACCAACATTGCGGATTCGCTTAATGTCGTCGTCCAAATCGAGCGTCGGCCTGGCCGCCGGTTTATCTCCGAAGTGCTCGAAATCAACAACTACGACCCCGATGCCGACCTGTTCGACTTTTGCGCAATCTATGTCGCCTCACGGGAGCATGCATGACGGAGCTAGATCTCTTCAAAACAGGACATCTGTCGGCTGCGCAATCCGTCCTGGCGCCTCACCAACCGGAGGATCGGATCGCCGAAGAATAGCGCTGCAGCACTCTTCCTTGAGGGCAAGAAAAACCTACTTCGCCTTCAGCAAGACTTTCCCCCTAACCGAAGCGGAGGCGAATGCCGTCGAGGATGGTGTCAACGCTTACAGACGCGTTCCGACTCCGGAGGGTCCTACTCCTCGGCAGCGAACGAAGGGGGCAATTGATGCCAGCGGAATGGATTGACTTTAAAAGCATCAAAGGGAAGGTCTCCATGGAGACGGTTCTTTCGCACTACGACGTTCGTCTTCGGCGAGTCGGTGCGGACGAGTTCCGCGGAAAATGCCCTCTTCCTACACACTCCTCCATTCGCAGCAATGACAGCTTTTCCGTCAGCTTCACCCGGAACGCCTGGTCCTGTCAGTCCGCTTCGTGCATCGCGGCTCGCTCGGGCCGCGTCGGAGGAAACGTCTTCGACTTCGTCGCTGAAATGGAGCGCTGTTCGATACGGGAGGCTGCTCTGCACCTGCAGCATTCGCTCACAGAAAGTCAGATGCCTGGCGCTACCTCCAGAAACGAGGAGTCGGTCGCCCACACGCCAGAAAACCGGCCTCTATCCTTCACCCTGCGCAACATCGACCACCAGCATCCCTATGTGGCATCGCGTGGACTCAGTGAGCAAACGGCCCGCTACTTCGGCGTTGGCTACTACGACGGGAACGGTTTCCTTCGCGGACGAGTCGTGATTCCAATCCATAACGAACATGGCGAACTCGTCGCCTACTCGGGTCGCGCAACCGGCCAGACAAAGCCCAAATATCGCCTCCCTGCCGGCTTCCGTAAATCTCACCTGCTGTTCAATCTCCATCGAGCCATCCGGAAGGGCAACCGCACGCTCATTCTTGTCGAAGGCTTCTTCGATACTTTCAAAATCCATCAGGCCGGGCATCACAACGTGGCGGCCCTCATGGGCTCGAAGCTCTCCGACCGCCAAGCCGACCTGATCGGAACCTACTTCGATAAAGTCATCCTCATGCTTGACGCCGATGAAGCGGGGAAAGCCGGCACGTCTGCTGCAGCGACAGCCCTCTCCTCGATGCTCGCAGTGCAGATGGTCGAACTCGCCTCAGGAACTCAATCCTGAAAAGAACCAGGTAATCTCCTGATGACCGGTTTGCGTATTGGAGAAATTCTGGCACTCAGTTGGGGACGGATCAATCTTGCTGCTGGCACATTGCGGGGTGAGGAGACTGGGTACAATTTGCGGTCATCCCAAAGTCCGGGCCGAAAATTCCGTCAGCTCTTCGTCATCCGTCACGGTGTAAGTGATCTCGATGGGATTGCAACACACTTCGCAATCTTCAACGTAAGTTTGCTTGCGAACGGATAGGTCCAGCACCATCGAAATCTCCTCGCCACAATGAGGACAAGCAAAGGAATGTTCCATAAGATCATTTTAGCGTACAGATACGGACGGCGTTTCGTGTTGCATTGCCACCACTCGGCTCGCATCATGATGGAGTTAGAATCGCTTCAATCGCCGACACCAGAGCCATGCTCAAAGTCGGGCAACAACGCTCCAATCGAAAAAAACGGCCTTAGCTGCTGAGCCATGTTGTGTCTCGGATTGTAAATCTCTGATTGAGTTTCAGGGTCACACAGTCACCCGAAGGGGTGGCCAGCGCTCGAAGCTAACTCCAATGCAATAAAAACATTCGATTCGTGCACAGTTCGTGCACATCGCCCGTACCGAAATCAGTCCTGCCTAGGTCCAGACAGTTTGATCGGGAAGCACTACACTTGCTTTTGTTTCGACTTCCGAGTCTGTGAAGGCTTGTAACCTAGTATTTACTCTCACTCTGGAAGGCCGAGGCAGGAAAATTTGAGTCTGGCTTGGTTGTATGGCGCTGCGGCAGGTGCCGCAGAACAAGTGCGATGACGACTAAGGTCGCCACAAGGCGAAGTGATTTGATGGGATGTTTTGTGTAGTCGGCAGCAAGAATGAGCCAAATCATGTACAGCAAGACCCGATGCGCGGCACGATAGAGGATGTGCGACTGACGGCGAAGTGGGGCTGTGATCCCGACTCCCAGCACGATCGAAAAACCAACCAGAGTAATGGCTATCTCCGGACCGCCCAATTGCAGAGGCTCTGCCGCGAACTTCGTATGCAGCGCGATTACTGCACAAAAATGAACCATCTGTGCTGCCACGAATGCCTGGATCAGGTTTGCGGTGTCGGGATACCAGCGGAGCCATTTGCGAAGTCCCGGACCGGCGAAACCCGCCAAAAAGAAGCAGATTGCGAACCTAGCGGTACTACGGGTGGCTACACCAGCACCTTCGGCGTTCATGCCGTAAATCGCAAAGCAAATCCCGATAATGAGGACATTGCTGAACGCGGCAGCAAGAAGTAGCTTGCGATTAGACAAGGAACCCTCGATTCGAATCGCGGAAGCATAGCATGCCGAACGCGCGAAACTTCACACCGCAACGGTTTCTCCAACATGCGCGTAACGGTTGACTGGTTTGAAAGAAGATTTATCGCCAACTTCTGGGATTTCGACCGCTGGTAGCAGTCAGCTATTTTTACGTCTGCCAGGTTCCTGCGGTAAGATCTGCGCATGTCGATAATGGCGCTGGACTTTGCGGACACCACCACTAACCTGCGGCTGAAATTATTTAGCCAAATGCTCGACGCAATATCGACCGCTACTGATGTCCGTGATCTACATGGGGCATTGATCGGAATCATGCGGCGGGCCTTTGGTATCCATTGTTACGTTGAAGTGACGACCCAAGGTCTCGAATCCACTCAGTATCGAGTCACTCGTGTTTGGAGGGACGACGAAACAGAAGGTGTTCCGAACCGCAGTCCGTGGCGTGCGGAGGGAGTACCCATCCGCACGGGCGGTATCATCTCCCAAGTCATTGCCCGGTCTCAACCGTCCCTGCTGCCAGCGTTTTCGTTTCCTGCAAATGATCCTGTGTTTGCTGAACTCGCTGATTACCACGCGCTAGCTGCTACTCCTGGAGCTTTGGGAGATCGAGAGAACTGGGTATTCATTTTCGATAAATGCGCGGGCAGCTTCGATGCTGTGGTCCTGCAAGACCTCGTTTTACGCGTTATGTTGATCGGGTCGGCGCTTAGAAACTTGAGAACAGCAACGGAACTTGCCGAGACGTACCGAAAACTAGTGGCCGCGACCGCGTACATTGAAGCTGAAGTGGATCGGATCGCGGCTATCCAAAAATGCTTACTTCCAGCGCCGGATCCGACGGTCCCCGGTTTGGATGTAGCGGCGTGGAGTGAAACCTTCGATCGTGCGGGTGGGGATCTGTACGACTACGTGGCTCTCCCCGGCGGACAATGGGCGTGCATGATTTCCGACGCTAGTGGTCACGGGCCATCTGCGGCGGTCGTCGCTGCAATACTGCATGCCCTCCTTCACTCTCTCTTTCAGCGCGTGAGCCGGGACGCCGAGACAACAATTAGCTTTCCCGCCTTGCTTCCAACGGAGGTTTTGTCGATCGCTAACGACCAGCTTGCCGCCAAGAAAATCGAACAGTCCTTTGTCACAGCCTTCCTGGCAATCTGGGATCCGGCGACGACCGCGTTTGTATATGCCCGTGCGGGACATAACCCTCCTTTGTTCAGGAAAGCGGCCGACGGAATAATTATGGAGCTGTCCGGTGCCAGCGGATTTCCGCTCGGGCTCTTCCCACAGCAGTCCTACGATCAATGCCAGTTGCGTCTATCGCCAGGCGATCTTGTGCTCTTGTTTACCGACGGAATTGTAGAAGCGGAGAATCCTGCCGGCCAACCGTTCGATCTTGACCAACTTCGAAACGCTTTCGCGGGCGCGGCGCACGGAACTGCTCGTGAGGTACTCACCGCGATTCGGTCGGCCCTCCAATCCCATCAGAAGGATACTCGTCCTAAGGACGACCAAACGTTGTTTGTTCTGCGGGCAATCTAAGCTCGGGACAAGCAGGGCGGGATCGTGGCAATATTTTGAAAGCCGTTCCTGCGAGTCGCAGACGCGAAGCAATTCCAGCCTGCCTGGCCCCTGCCGAATTGTTACAGAGCGTTCGGGTAAAAAAACCGAAGGCTTGCTGCATGCAAGCTTCCGACGATCGGTCAATTATTCAATTTTGAACTTGCGCCTGACACGTGAGCGTTCTCCCAATTTCGAACCTTGCCGCGTGCTTCATCGAAAGTTCGTTCGTAGTTCCGCAACCGGACTTTCCGGGACGTTTCTAGTAGCGGCTCTCATTGGCGTTCCATGTTGTTGCAGATTGTCGTCGGGGATGGGGTTGGTCGAAGTTGTTCTGTGTACCGCCCGCAATTCCTTCGTATCCGTCGATGCCGCACTGAATTTCCGCGGCTCGCCGAGATTTGTGGATTCCGAGGAGGTCTACAATAAAAGGGGGGAAGACCATGGCTCTCCCAACACCCGTAGACCTGCACGCGCAGGTTACAGAAATCATCTCCTCGGCGGCAAACTGCCCTGTAAGCTGGGCCCAACATCCTGATCCCTTAACCTTATCCGAGATTGTCGCCATCAAGGAGCGGCTTGCTGAATACCTCACAGGCGTAGTCGATGCATACCTCAGGGAGAAAAACCCCTGAGTCACATCGGCAGCGTCCGGCAGGTCGAATGAGCAAGTTTCGACGCCGCCCGGACGATTCAGATGCACGCCACTCGCCGTCGTGGCCTGTTTCAAGAATGTCGCCGCATTCACATCTGTAAACTGCTCAAACATAAAATTGCAGCCGCAGAACAAGCCAAGAAATTTGCGATTCAAACAACTAGAGAACCGCACGGACCATCATCACGAAGTCTGAAAGGAAAGTGACTTGACATATATCGTCCGGCGTTCCGGCGTTTATCAGGAAAGTATATTCCTTCATTAACGTTAGGAGATCATTGCGAAGCCGGTTTTTCGTTTTTCAAGGCGTCGCGGGCAGATCGAGCATCGGATTTCTCGGAAAGAAATCGAACGGACGAAGGATGAACTCATGCCACATGACGGGCATGACCGGCCAGTCTTCCGCGCGCGGAGCGTGGTGGAAGCCGAGCGTATACCAAGCAACGATGTCGGTATTTTCAATGGGGCGATTGGCCTTGGTCCAAATGGCCAAGCCGTCGTCGGTTCCTTTGCTGTCCGTGGGGTATATGCCGGCGGCGAAGCGTTCATCGACGCGATACGGCGTCACCCACAGCTGGTGCGCGGAGAAAGCTCCGACCTTTTGTGGGCCGTCATCCGGATCCAGTAGAGAAGCGGCGGTGACGCCCGGCATCAATTCGTAACCTGTTGGATAGCCAAGCGGACCTTTCACATTGGGATTGATGAAGTGCCACATGGCGGGTTTTTCCAGGTGGATGTCGATCATGGCGTCCTTTTCTGTCTTGGCGATGGACGGTTCGACCACCCAGATGCTTTTGCGCGAGGCGGGCTTGGTGAGCTCGCGCTTTACCAGGCGGCCCGCCATGAAGCTGTTGTTCACGCCGTCCACATCCACGTCCAGACGATACGAAAAGAAGTGGTCGTGGTTCACGCCGATTGTGTTTTCCGCGACGAAATGGCCAAATTCATCGGGAGAACCGGCCATGCCGTGGCCGCCGGTCGCCGAAGCATCTTTGGCTTTGACCGACTTCGTTTCGATGATGCCGGTCGCGCCGACTGCGACATGAATCGACCCGTCGCGTTCGAAACGCCAATCCAAGACGTAGTCGTAGTTGCCGATGACCGCCGCGGTGCGCAGAACGAGAGTGCGCGCGGGGCTTCCCCAAATTTCGTGCTTCTCAAAGTGCCGCCACGCCGAATCGCCACTGTAGCTTTCAAACATGCATGCAACCCGGGGCCGAATGCCGGGAGCGCCGTGTTCATCCGGAACCAGCGCACCGAAGTAGGTCGCCGTTGTGGGGCAGTCGATATTTTCGCGCAACGGCTTCAGCACGCCGCCGTGGTAGAACTCTCCGGTATCAATGAAGACCCGCGTAGCCCAACCTTCAGCGGGATCCATGTAAGGAACAAAAAGTTCGGACAGAGAGCCTTCGTACAGTACCGAACGAAGCTGATGCCCATCGTTGAATCGCGCAAGATTGATGATCGCCCCAATGCGCGGGTCGAGGCGGAAGCGGAAATTCCAGCTCTGCCAATTCACTTCCCCATTGGAAATTTTGAAAGCGGGCCCCAGCGGCTGGCTGAGCCCGATCGGAGTTGCGCCTTCGCGGGGGGCTGACGATGTTTCCTCGAAATTAATGGAGGCTTTCGGAACCGGAATCGGACCGTCGTCAATCACCTTGAGGACTTTTTTTTCGACCGCATCAATTTCGATGTTGAGGCCGTCTATGGAGCGGCCCCAGCCGAGAAATTCACCGTGAGTGTCCGCGCAACCGCCGTAGAAAATGCGGTGACCTTCGAGTTCGGGCAAAGCGAAATAGCCGAAGGGGCCAGCAAAACACTGCACGTGCGTGAGATCGGTGATGCCGCGCTTCTTCATGGCTTCAATGACGCGCGAATCTTTCTTGATCACCTGCTCGAGTTCGTGAAATTCCATTTCCAGGACGGGCGCTTGAATGTCTTTGCGCTCCTTCCAGAATTCGAGCTTGTGACCTGGAATGTCCACCAGGGCTTCAATGGCAATGCCCTTGCGAAGAAGAATAACCTCCGCTTCACGAAACACAGGGTCGCCAAGCTTCCAGGCGAGAACTTTCTCCTTGGGTGGTTCATGGAGAAGGACACTGGCGTAGAAAGTGTCGACATCCATTTTGCCGGAATCGCGAAGGACGTCGTAAACGATCCAATATTCCTGGGACTTCAGCGCCTCAAGCGGATGCGCGGGTGCTTGAGCGAGCACGAAGGGTGAAGCAACAATGCACCAAAGAAAGGAAATCAGAACCACACGACATGCAGATCGCAAGTTTTCTCCTCCACAAAACTGTTCCACCTTTGTCCAAAACGGTGAGACGCAAAGGGGCAACTAGACAAATCCGAGCCTGGACAGGCGCGCCGTTTCTATAAGGAATGGAACGAGTCGGTGCGGAGCCAGGAATTAGGTGCGTATCTTTGTTCCCGCAAGCAAAAAAAGGGAAACAAAAAAAACGAATGGCGACGATTGTGAATCTTTCTGGACCAAGCGCCGATAAAATGTCGAACGAAAATACGTAGCTACAGATACACCTCTGGCCCGATAGATTCGCATTCGCGCAATTGAAATTTTGCGTTTGCAATTTTTCTGAAGCCCGCCAAGATACAGAACATTTTCTCGGGACATTTTTGTGGTGTTCCCGATGTGTCTGTCGCCTCTGTCAGCGGAACGACCCCTGGCAGGGACTGAGAGCACATCTGCGCGCAGGGGTGTCAGCAGGATCATCCAGAACCGAGAGACAAAACACCGTTAATCAAGCGGTGTAACGCAAATGAGTGGAGGAACGCAATCATGCTGAGCGTCGCAGTTTTTTGTTTATTGAAGCGCCGTGGACTTTTGAAAAACTCTCTGTTGTTGATGATCCCGCTTGCAGTGGCGCTATTGTTGGTGAATCCGCCGGCGCTGGGACAATCCACGCTTGGCTCGATTCTCGGAACCGTAAAGGACGGGTCGGAAAATAGTGTCGCCGCCGCGTCCATAACCATCACCAACAAGGGAACGTCCGCGCAACGCACAGCGATGACAGATCAAACGGGAACGTACACCATCTTGAATCTTGAGCCAGGAGTCTACGAGTTATTTGTTCAGGCGGCGGGCTTTCAGAAGATGGAATTCACAAACCTCGACTTGCAGGCGCGCGAGACGAGACGCGTAGACGCAAGCCTGAAGATCGCTTCGCAGACGGAAACCGTGATCGTCGAAGGAACCGCGGGAGCCGTGATTACGACGGATGTTTCCAGCATTGCTCAAACAAAAACTGGCCGAGAGCTGGTAGATCTCCCTGTGGCAATCTACACGCGCTCTTCAGGTTCGACCAGTCCGATTTCCACGCTGACTACGCAACCCGGAATTCAGACAGACGAAGGCGGAAATTTGTCCGTGGCGGGCGCCACCCCGGCTCTAATGTCCTACACCATCGACGGAATCAGCAGCGTGAACGTGGAAAGCAGTGGGCCGATCAACGAACTTTTCCCGTCGTTCAATTCCATCGCCGAAATTCGCGTGAATGCAACGAACAACAATGCCGAGTTCAGTGGCGTCAGCGATGTGACCACGATTTCCAAGGGCGGGACAAACGCGTTGCACGGTGGAATTTTTGAGAATCATCAGAACAGCGCGCTCAACGCCGGCAATCCATTTACCGGCAAACCGAAACTTGTCATGAACGATTTCGGAGGCTTTGTGGGCGGCCCGGTGCGGTTTCCCGGCCTGTACAACGGCCGCGACAAGACTTTCTTCTTCGCGAGCTACGAAGGATTGCGGCTTCCGCGCGAAGTGCCGATCGTACAGAACGTGCCTTCGGCCGCCATGCGCAGCGGGAATCTTTGCGCGTATCTGACACAGAGCGACGGCAGCGTCAAGTCCATCTATCAGGCCGATGGCACGGAAATCCCCTGCGGCTCCGTGCCCGTTTCATCGCTTGCGGCGAACGTGATGACGTATTTGTTTCCCTCGCCGAATTATGGAGACGCAAACGCCACTGCCAACAATTTCCGGACGAATTTCGCCGCGCCGATATCCAGCAATCAGGCGGACCTCCGCGTTGACCAAAACCTGTCGTCCCGACAGACTATATACGCGCGGCTGACATACAAGGACCGCAAAGTCACCACCGCTCCCGGAACTGCCTGGAACACCATGGGCACAACGGCTTTGGGTCCATTTGCGCAGCCGGAGACCGACATCGGGTTGACTGTCGCGTATAACTTCGTCATCAAACCGACCCTGATCAACGAAATCCGAGCTGGCTTCAACGCCATGCGTTCTTCCCTGAACTTCACCATGGACAACGCCGCGCTGATCAGCAATCTAGGACTGGTCCTGCCTGCGGGTGTCGGGCTTCCGGACGCCGCTGAGGTGCCGAATTTTTCGATCACCGGTTTTCAGCCAACAGGCGGTGCAAACCCTGCCAAGCAGCGCAGCAAGATCATTCAAATTCTCGACAACGTCACCTGGACTAAACAGAAACACACCTTTAAGTTCGGCGGCGATTTTCGCCGTATGACCGACCACGACGACAACGTTTTCGGCAACTTGAGAATGGGACAGTTCTATTTCGACGGCAGTTCCGATCCCGGCGTAACCATCAACGATCCCTTTGTTCAGTTCCTGCTCGGCTATCCCGACTACACACTGCTCGGCCAGGTGAACAACCCGAATATGAACGGGTTGGGATATTCCTATGCTGTTTTCGCACAAGACGATTGGAAAGTGACTTCCACTCTGACTCTGAACTTCGGTCTTCGTTATGAATTGCACCCGCCATTGAAAGACGTGCAGTACAACACTGCGGCGTTCCTGCCGACGTGGAGCGGAACGGTAGACGGCCAATCCGTGACTGGCGCCGTGGTTGTGCCAAACGACAAAGGTTTGTCGTGGACACATCCCGGGTTCGCCGCTTCGATTTATCCGACGCCAATCCTCACTGCCAAGCAAGCCGGCATCCCGGAGAAGCTGCGCTACACGGACAAGACGGACTTCGGCCCGCGCATCGGATTTGCCTGGAGACCGTTTCACAACGACAAGACGGTGATTCGCGGCGGCTACGGACGCTTCATCGAATCACCGCTCGGTTTTTCCCTAGTTTCCGGATGGGCGGTCAGCGCAAGCAGCGTGCAGTTTTACTCGCAGTCTTACGGCTCCGATGGAGTCACACCGACGCTCGCCTACCCCTCACCCTTTCCGGCGGACCTGAACGTGCCCGGCTCGCAGAGTTTTTACTACGCATTTCCGGTCAAATATCACGATCCAACGGTTCAGCAGTGGAATCTTACGTTTGAACGTGACTTGGGATTTAACACCGGTCTGCGCCTTTCCTACACCGGGAGTCATGGCTCAAACCTGGAAACGATGGTCGACCTGAATCAGGTACCCGCGAATACGATGGGCTACTACCAGAACGCCGCTGACCCTTCGGCACCTTACGCACAGCAAGGTGTGCCATTTCCGCTCTGGGGCATTATTCAGAGCGTGTACAACGAGGCTGAAAGCAATTACAACAACTTCACAATCGAAGCGAACCACCGCTATGCCAGGGGCCTGCAATTTCAAGCGAGTTATTCCTTTACCCGCGACCTTTCTAACGAGGCCGGCGGGAACCCGACAGGGTTTGTCGGGGCGGGCGGCAGTTGGCTGACCGACAGATTTCATCCTGGCCTAGACTACGGCAACGTCATGTTCGACCGGAGGCATCGGTTTCTTGCTACCTATCTGTATGAACTGCCGTTTGGAAAGGGCAAGAAATTCCTCAGCGGTTCCAATGCATTTGTAGACCGCATTCTTGGTGGCTGGGAATCGGCCGGAGTGGTCGTCGTTCAGAGCGGACCATTCCTCACTCCTTTCCAGCAATCGTCGGATCCGGCCGGCACGAATATGGTGAACGTCACTGGGTTCACCCGCCCTGACGTGGTTGACGGCGTCTCTCCGTATGCTCGCGGACTCACAAGTTCCTACGGGCCGGTCTATCTCAACCCCGGCGCCTATACGATTCCCGCCGACAATATCGGGCGTTTTGGAAACGCTCCAGTGGGAGGAGTGCAGGGCCCGGGAACTCGCTCCGTCTCCATGTCCCTGATGAAGAATGTGAAATTTACGGAGAATCTGAAGCTGCAGTTTGGAGCGGAGGTAGCCAACCTCTTCAACCACAGGAACTATGCATCACCTAACATGCAGCTCGACTCGGATGGGTTCGGAACGATCTCTTCCTTGCAAACTGCCGAAGGCGCTGGGCCGCGCTCCGTGCAGCTCACTGCAAGAATAACGTTCTGATTCGGCTGGCGTCTTGAGCGGCAAGTTCCTGAGTATCCGAGATACGACGCCGCTTCATGTATGTTCTAGCAACTCTGTTCGATATTTTAGAGCAAGGGCTGCGGACTTCGCCTTGAACTCTGCTTGTGCCGCTTCATCAAGTCGGGGCGGTGGTGTTGTGCGGGTTGCCACCGGTGTGCCAACCTGCGCGAAGAACTCTTCCTGCCCGGCAGGAGAGCAGACGCAGAGCAGACGTGCCGGTCGGTCGCTCTTATTTTGAAACTGATGAGGCGCGTTGGCAGGAATATGAACGGTCTGGCCTGCGCCTGCGACCGACTTTACTCCTCGAAAGGTAAATGCGATCTCACCTTCAAGAATGATGAAGGACTCCTCAAAGTCGTGCCGGTGAGGAGGTGGCCCTCCACCTGGTGGAATATGCATGTCGATAAGGCAGAAGCGTCCCGCTGTGTCCTTCCCCGTCAATAGAATGGTATACGTGTCGCCAACCAACCCGATGTGAGGCAAGTTCCCATCATTTGATCGTGTAAGGACGAGATTTCGTCTCGAATCATCAGGTGGAATGGAAGAACGGGACTGGGTCGTGAGATCTGAACCGTTGCTCATGTATGGGTTAGCTCCAGGATGTTTCCGGCGACTTTGCCGTTCCGCTCGATTTTCGAAGCGGCCAGTCGTTACTTTCTGTTGCTGTCGACGCTTACGGCGAAAGAGTTCCACACGGTTATTAGATGTTTTCTTGCCTAGCAGGCCGTGGTTAAAGTCGCGGGGAGCCAATTGACGGGAGAAGATTTCCCACTTCTTGATGCTCTTAAACTGGATTCTCGCCGGGAGGTAATGTGGTGACTAAAATCTTAATCGCCGACGACAACGCGCTAATTCGCCGAGGTCTCCGCGCACTCCTGCGAACTCATGACGGATGGGAAGAGGAAACAGCGAACTCCCAGTCGAGTCGCGCGCCCCGATGGCTGGCTACGCTCCGTTAACTCGCCAGGCGTGCTTTCTCGTTCCACTTCGGGACGTTCACGCCCTTCACAATGAGCCACAGGCAAAGTGACAATTCCCCAATCAAGGCAAGCACCAGAATGGGGAGGATCGTCGCTGCATATGTGGGGGCGAGGATGAGGGTGAAGCTATTCGTCAGATAACTCAGACCAGCAATCGCCATCAAAACGCCAAGAGTCCTGGGGAAATAACCCGATCTGAAAAGCAAATACCCATAAATCAGACAGGCAAAGCCAAAAAATACAAGGTCGATCCCGAAGCCGTAGTCATGCAACTTGAGAGACATTTTCACTAGAGCGTGTAGCTGATGCGGTTCAAATGCCTTCAGGTAATCTGCGTTCCCCGAAAGGAACAATGCCGCAAAAAGACATAGCTTGCTGGCGGCCTCGATAGGGAATTCGACTATATTGAAAAACACCGCAAGCAAAGCAAGGTTTTTGTTCACCGGCCTGAGCAATACATACAAGATCAGCGTTAGTGCGACAGCACACACGAGCAATATCAGGTCACCGGCAATTTGGAGGCGCCACAGCGACTCAGAGGCCATAATATTATTGGCTGTGGCTGTAACATCTCCTGACACGACGAGTTTGTCTCTGACGAAAAACTCACCGCAGAAACCGATGACTATGATAATCAGATACAGCACCCCACCGATTCGTGCGCAAACTTGCGGCGATGTCTCAACGGCGCGATTTGTCATTCCAGCTCCCTTGCAATGTTGACTGGCATCATCCACGACATCGTCGACGCGGGTCCGGAGTTTCGTCTTTATGCTCTCTTTACTTTGTCAAAGCTCTCGTGGCGGATTCTCCTGGACGGATTGCAAATATCGCGAGTTCGTACCATCACGGACCTAGCGGGGCGGTCCAGGGTTCTTCGACTACCGGGGCTGGCCCCGTTGCAGGCTCCACAGTCCGCGCGCCGAGAGGATGAGGGAGAACATCGCAGTTACGCCGAGCGCGTGAAGCGTCCAGACGAACAAGAAGGCTCCGCTGGACTTGGCGATCTCGCCGCGAAAAACGCCTCCCGCTCCCATCACGTGGATGACAGGCATGGACAGCCCAAGGAGCGACCCGACGAGCATGATGACGTACCCCGACCGCCGTTCGGCAAGCACCAGCGTTCCGTACAGCCAGACGACCAGGATGGGCACCGCAACGAGGGTTGAGCCCTTGCCTGGGCCGTCCCGACCTTGGCGTGGAGGGTATCGTCCGTCAGGTGAAACGTCATGAACAGGATCGAGAGCAGGGACGTGATGGTTAACGTGAGGTTGTGCTTCATTTGATATTCTCCTTGTTA
>WNGG01008228.1_pt1 | contig 19699 bp, 19 predicted proteins | sample 5400661 | NCBI WGS metagenome assembly WNGG01 (sample SAMN13153372, study PRJNA577476) | soil metagenome | isolation source: 100 cm soil or saprolite under Garry oak tree replicate 1 | place: USA:California | collected 2016-06-15
GTGACCGGCACCAGCCCGATCTCGAACGCGGCGGTGCGGGCCCGCAGCCGCGGCTGCTCGGGCGGCTCTCCTTCCGGCGCGTCGCTGCCGCGCCAGAACTCCCCCGCGGGCACGCGCAGGAAGGTGCCGGGGCGTGGATCGCGGTCGCCGAGCGCGCGGGCTGCGGCGACGCGCTCCTCGAGCGGCGCAGCGGGGTCCTCCAGCACCGGGGGAACGGAGCTCACGCCCTCGCAAATACCAGAGGGCGCCCCGCTCGCGCAGGGCGCCCCCCCGACTGCCGCGCCTGACGATCCCTACGGGAAGGGAAGAGGGTCGTCCGACGTGAAGTCGACCTTGCTGAAATCGTAGTCGTTGGTGGCGTCGTCGATCGAGGGCACCGGACCGAAGGCCGGGTCGCAGGCCGCGGCCGTGGCGACGGTGTTCTGCGACGAGCGCGCGCTGACCGTCATCCCGGTGGTGGTGTCCTCGAGCTTCATCATCCAGAAGGTCTCGCGCGGATCCTGGCCCTGCGCGCAGGTGAGGCCTTCCCACTTCCGGTTGGCGGGGATCTGCCCGCCCGTCGCTCCCGCATCCCCGCGGAAGTGGAGACCGTCGCTCGTCACCAGCCAGCGCGCCACGGTGGTCACCGGCGTGGTGCCCGAGGCCGGCGGCGTCTCGCCGGTGCAGCGCAGCACCATGTCGTCGATGAACTTCAGGCTCCCGCCCTTGCCGGTCTGCTTGAAGAAGACGAAGTGGCCGTTGCGCGGCAGGTCCGAGTTGACCTTGAGGTTCGCCATCGTCACCACGACCTTCTTCTCGGCGGGCGTCAGGCTGAAATCGAGCGTGAGCTGCCCGGACACGTTCTCACCGGTGACGGAGGCGAGCTTGTCCAGATCGAGCGTCGCGGTGCCCGAGCCGTCGTGGTTGGACGGGTCGCGCTGCACGCTCGCGTCGTAGACGGTGACGAACGAGCTGTCCGGGTCGGACACTTTCTTCACCTGGAGCGTGGCGGTGAAGGAGTGATCGCCGGTCTTTACGATCGAGTACTCGTAGTCGAACCCGTCGACCACTCTCTCCCAGACGTGCGTTCCCCCGTCTCGCCGCCGGGGCGAGAGGGGGATGATCTTGCGGATGGGCCGCAGCACCCGCCAGATGCCGCCGTTGGTGGCCGCGACCACCGCATGGGTGCGCAGGAAGAGATGCGGATGGCAGGGATCGTCGGCGGCCATCTGCGCGTCGACGGCCGCTGCGAGCGCCTGCGAGTTGCTCGCCGAAGCGTCGAAGTTCTCCGGGACCGCATCGGCGGCGCTGATGTCCAGGGCCACTGCATCGAACGAGGGAGTTGCCTTGGCGAAGTCATCCTGCGCCGACCCGCCGCACGTCGCCGCCGCAACCGCCGCCGCCAGCGATAGGATCCTCTTCATGACTTCGTCCCTCCAGGTGGGAACCCGTTGCGTCCGCCCGGCGGACCCGGCAGGGGCGCGCCGGGTTAATCCCCCGCCGGACGTCCAGGAGTCGACATGCCGCTGAAAGCGGTCGTGTACGATCTGGACGGGACGCTGGTGGACTCGCGGGGCGACCTCGCCGACTCGGTGAACGCCATGCTGCAGGCCCTGGGGCTGCCCCGCCGGCCGGACGAAATCATCTGGAGTTTCATAGGCGAAGGAGCGGAACAGCTGGTGCGCCGGTCGCTCGGCCCGGAGCACGAGGACAGGTTCGCGGACGGCCTGAAGAGCTGGCGAGCCGAATACGCCCGGCACCTGCTGGTGAAGACCGTGCCTTATCCGGGCATTGCGGAGTTGCTCGCGGTGCCTCCGGAAGCGCGGGGCGTCCTGACCAACAAGCCCGGGGGATTCGCGCGGGAAATCCTGGAGGGGCTGGGGATGCTCGGGTCGTTCCGGGCGGTCGTCGGCGGCGACGAGGCGCCGCGTTGCTCGGCACGGCGTAGCCGCCCGCGGGTCCGGCCCCGGTCAGCGCCCGCCTGCCAGCAGGACGGCCGCCGCCCGAGCGGCGTCCTTTTGCGTGGCGCGCGCTTCGAGGCCCGGCGACACTTCGGGCACGGGCCTTGACTCTTTCGCCGCTGCGGGCGAGAGAGGGGCGCGCTTTCGCGGGATCGGGAGGCAAACGGCCGTGGGAGAGAACGCTCGCATCACCGTCGACGGCAAGGAGCTCGAGTTCCCGGTCGTCACCGGCACCGAGGGCGAGAAGGGCATCGACATCCAGAACCTCCGCGCGAAGACCGGCGTGGTGACCCTCGACCCGGCGTTCATGAACACGGCCTCCACGGAGAGCGCGGTCACCTTCCTCGACGGCGAGAAAGGGATCCTGCGCTACCGCGGCATCCCCATCGATGAGCTGGGCGAGCGGAGCAGCTTCGTCGAGACGGCCTACCTGCTCATCTACGGGAACCTGCCCAACCGCTCCGAGCTGGAGAAGTTCTCCCAGCTGCTCACCCGGCACTCGATGATCCACGAGGACATGCGCCGGTTCTTCGACGGGTACCCGCTCACGGCGCACCCGATGGCGATCCTCTCCGCGATGGTGACCTCGCTCTCGTCCTACTACCCCTACGCGCTCAACGCGAAGTCCGACGAGTACCGCGACATCACCATCGCGCGCCTGATGGGCAAGCTGCCCACCATCGCCGCGTTCTCCTTCAAGAAGAACATCGGGCACCCGTTCATCTACCCGCGCAACGATCTCGAGTACTGCGCGAACTTCCTGCACATGATGTTCGCCGTGCCCGCCGAACCCTACCGCCTGGACCCCGTGGCGGTGAGGGCGCTCAATTTGCTCCTCATCCTGCACGCCGACCACGAGCAGAACTGTTCCACCAGCACGGTTCGCATGGTGGGCAGCGCGCACACCAACCTCTTCGCATCCATCAGCGCGGGGATCTGCGCGCTGTGGGGGCCGCTGCACGGTGGCGCGAACCAGGAAGTGGTCGAGATGCTGGAGGACATCCGCAAGAGAGGGCTCACCGCCCGCCAGTTCATCGACCAGGTGAAGGACAAGAAGAGCGGGCTCCGGCTGATGGGCTTCGGCCACCGCGTGTACAAGAACTTCGATCCGCGGGCGAAGATCATCAAGAAGTCGTGCGACGAGGTGCTGCAGAAGCTCGGGATCCGCGATCCGATGCTCGACCTCGCCAAGGAGCTGGAGGACGCGGCGCTGCGCGATCCGTACTTCGTGGAACGCAAGCTGTACCCCAACGTCGACTTCTACTCGGGCATCATCTACCGGGCGCTGGGCATCCCCACGCAGATGTTCACGGTGATGTTCGCCCTCGGCCGCCTTCCGGGCTGGATCGCGCACTGGAAGGAGATGATCGAGGACCCGAACACCAAGATCGCGCGGCCCCGGCAGATCTACACCGGGCCCACCGAGACGCACTACGTGCCGCTCGAGAAGCGGGCCTGATTATTCGCGCGCGTTTGCCGCGGCGCCGCGCGTGATGGCCGCCGGCTGCGGGACGGCAGGCGGGGGGACGCGCTTGATGACCGTCGCGAACAGCAGCATGGCCGCGCAGGCGGCGGCGCCGTACAGCAGCGGGCGCGACGGCCGCGCCCGCCACGCCCAGCGCCGCTCGATGCGCCGCTGGTAGGGAAGCGCGGTGTCGTACTCCTCCCATGCGCGCCGGCGTGCGCGCTCGGCGCCGACCGCATCGCCCGAGCGGCGCAGCGCGCGGGAGAGGAGGTAGTGCCCTTCGACGCGGTGCGGGTTCGCGGCCACGTATTCCGAGAGGGGCCCGACGGCGCCCTTGGCGTCGCCCCGGCGCAGCCGGCCCGCTCCGATCTCCAGCGGCGCGCGGCCGAGGCGGAACTGCGGATTCGCGCCGTGCAGCTCGCGCAGGAACAGCTCGCCTTCCTCGAGACGGCCGTTGCGGAGGCAGGCGATGCCCAGCGGGTACAGCGCCGAGAGGTCGTGCGGATCCTGCTGCGCGGCCGGACGCAGCACGTCGATGGCGCGGACGAACCGGCCCTGCTCGACCAGGATCTCTCCCAGCTCGACGCGCGCGCGGCGGTCGTGCGGGTTCACCGCGATCTGGCGGGCGAGGCGAGGGGCCCGGCGCAGGTTCCGCAGCGCGCGGGCCAGGCCGCGCAGGAACCCGAACGTGTACCAGTCCGCGACTGCGTAACCGAGGAGCAGCAGGGCCGCTGCGGCCACCGGATTGCCGGTGATCCACCACAGGAGCGAGAACTGCATCCACCCCGCCATTCCAGCACGGTAGCAGCGAGCGCGATGTGGGTCGCAACCGGGCCGCCGCCCACCCCGGCCTACAGCGCAGTCCAGAACTGCCGCGCTGTGAAAGGCATAGCGCCGCCGAATACGGCGGCGACTACTCGTGCTTGATGGCCGCGACCACTCCGGTGGTGATGGCCGGCACGTAGGTGATGAGCAGCACGCCGACCGCCATGATGATGAGGAACGGCAGCGCCTTCCGATACAGGAGCGGGAGCGGCTTGCCGAACCGGCTGGCGCTGAGGAACAGGTTGAGCCCCATCGGCGGGAAGAGGAACCCCAGCTCCAGGTTGGCGAGGAACACCACGCCCAGGTGCACCGGGTCGACGCCGAAGGCTACGCCGAGCGGCGCCACCAGCGGGGCCAGCACCACGATGGCCGAGTAGATCTCCAGGACGCTGCCCAGCACCAGCAGGAGCACGTTGAGCGTGAGGAGGAACGCCCACTGGGAATGGATGTGGACCTGCACCCAGGCGAGCAGCCGGGTGGGCACCTCGGCGTCGACGAAGTAGCTGGTGAGGCCCAGCGCGACGCCCAGCAGGATGACCACGCTGCCGACCAGGGTCGAGGCGTGCACCAGCACGCGCGGAAGATCGCGGGTCGGGTGCACGTCGCGGAACACGGTCACCTCGACGATGATCGCGTACGCGGCGCCCAGCGCGGCGGATTCCACGATGGTGGCGAACCCGGTGGCCACCGCGACGATGATGAGGAGCGGCAGGCCGATGTCCCACTTCGCCCCCCACACGGCGCGGACGGCCTCGCGCGCGTCGAAGCTCGGCCGCGGCGCCTTGCTGCGCACGCCGACCAGCACGCCGTACGCGGCGACGAGCACGATCATGAGGAGCCCGGGGACCAGCCCGCCGATGTAGAGGTGGTCGATCGCGACGCCCGCCACGACTCCGTAGAGGATCACCGGGAGCGACGGCGGGAAGAGGAGGCCCAGGCTGCCGGAGGCGGTGACCAGCCCGAGCGAGAAGCCTTCCGGGTAGCCTTCCCGGATCAGGGCCGGGAGGATGATCCCGCCCAGCGCCAGGATGGTCACGCCCGAGGCGCCAGTGAAGGTGGTGAAGAGCGCGCAGACCGAGGCGGCCATCACCGCCAGCCCGCCGGGCATCCAGCCGAAGAGCGACTGGGCCGCGCGCACCAGCCGCGCGGAGGCGCCGCCTTCCGCCAGGACGTAACCCGCGACCGTGAGCAGGGGGATGGCGGGCAAGGTGGGCTGGATCACCAACCGGAAGGTCTCGGCCGGGACGGCGGCCACCGGAGTGCCGGCGAGGAAGAAGAGCAAGAGCGCGTAGCCGGCCATCACCACGAACACGGGCGTGCCGAGGAGGAAGGCGACGAAGAGGGCCAGGGCCGCGGGCCAGCCGAGCGCGGCGGTGTGCCCGTGCAGCAGCGTGGGCCCGTCCGGCGCGGCGAGGAAGCCGTGACCGCGCATGGTCAGCAGCTCCGAGGCGATGAACGGCACCACTGCCGCGCAGAGTAGGTAGCCGGCGATGCGCGCGCGCAGCGTGGGCGCCTTCGCCGCGGAGCGCAGCGCCATCACCGCGAACCCCACCGGCATGATGGTCTCGAACCACCACTCCGGAACGCCGCCGGCGAGCGTGTCCACCCGGCCGTGGTCGGCCACGATCATCTTCACCGAGGCATAGGCGAGCACCGCCATCACCAGGGCCCCGACCACGTGGCCGTAGCTGCGCGCCGCGGTGCGCAGTCGCTGCGGGAGCAGGTCCACCGTCGACAGCGCCAGATGCCGCTCGGTCGCGGTGGCGAGCATCGCGCCCACGAAGCCCACCCAGAGCGTGAGGTGCGTGGTGTAGGGGATCGCATCCGGAAGCCCCCCGCCGATCGCGCGGCGCAGCACCGCCTCCAGGGTGGGGAGCAGGATCATGGTCAGGACGATCGCGACCAGCAGCCACCGCTCGGCGCGCGTGCCGCCCGCTTGCTCCGCGCCGCCTTCCCGCGGCCCCGCCGCCGCGGTCTGCTCCTGCAGCACTCGGCCTCCCTCCGGCGCGGCGGCCGGTTCCCGGCCAGGCCCGCGAGGGGACTGTTGACATCCCAGCGGCCGTCATTATCACTCTCGGAAATCTTGCGCCCTGCAAAGTTTTCGCCCTTGCTGGTCTTCGCGCTGGCCGCCTGCTCTCCCAAGACTTACGCGCTGCGGCAGGTCGCGGACGCGGTCTCGTCCACGGGCGAAGGCAGCGCGCTGGCGCGCGACGACGATCCCGACCTGGTCCGCGACGCGGTGCCGTTCGCGCTCAAGCTGATGGAGTCCCTGGCCGATCGACTGCCGGACCACCTCCCGCTGCGGCTCGCGATAGCCCGCGGGTTCACGCAATACGGGTACGCCTTCGTGCAGCAGGACGCGGACGAGTCTCCCGATCCCGAGCGCGCCAAGGCGCTGCGCGACCGCGCGGCGCGGCTCTACCTGCGCGCGCAGGCGTACGGCTTCGAGGGGCTGCGCATGACGCGCGGAATCACCGAGGACCAACTCCGGGGCAAGGAGCCGGCGCGCGCGGAGGCGCTTTCGAGGGCCTCGCGCGAAGACGTGCCGCTCCTGTACTGGACGATGGCGGCGTGGGGAGGCGCCATCTCGCAGCGCAAGACCGACATGGAGCTGGTGGGCGACATCCCCGCCGTGGCCGCGATGCTCGACCGGGCGCTGGCGCTCGACGAGCCTTACGATCTGGGCGCCTTGCACGAGTTCGCCATCTCCTTCGATCCGGCGCGGCCGGAAGGCACCACGATCGAGAAGCAGCGCGCCCACTTCGCGCGAGCGCGCGAGCTGCAGAAGGGCAAGAAGATCTCCGCGCTGGTGACTTACGCCGAGTCGGTGGCGGGCCCCGCGCAGGACCGCAAGACGTTCGAGGCGCTGCTCCGCGAGGCGCTGCGATTCGACGTGGATGCGCCGAAGGCGCGCGACGAGCGCCTGGAGAACAAGATCGCGCAGCGGCGCGCGCGCTTCCTGCTGGCCCACGAAAGCGACATCCTGTCCGATTGATCCCGAGGAGCTCCATGCACATCCGCGCTCTCGTTCTCGCCTTCTTCCTCGCCGCGCAGGCGCACGCGGCGCCCGTGCGCATCAAGCTGGGCACGCTGGCGCCGCAAGGGTCCACCTGGCACCAGCTGCTCCTGGAGATGGGCCAGAAGTGGTCGCAGGCGTCGAACGGGCAGGTGGAGCTGAAGGTCTACGCGGGCGGCACGCAGGGCAACGAAGGGGAGATGATCCGCAAGATCAGCATCGGACAGCTGCACGGCGCCGCGATCACGGCCATCGGCCTGCACGAGATCACCCCCGAGCCGCAGGCCGAGGACGTCCCTTTCCTGATCGACTCCTACGAGGAGTACGACTACGTGCACGAGAAGCTGCGGCCGAAGCTCGACGGCGCGCTGGCCAGGAAGGGATACGTCCCGATCCACTGGGGCGAGGTGGGATTCGCCTACTTCTTCTCCACCGAGCCGTACGTCACGCCGGCGGACTTCTCCAAGGGCAAGATCTTCACCTGGAACGGCGATCCGGCGGCCGAGGCAGCCTGGAGGAGGGCCGGGTTCCGGCCGGTGGTGCTCTCCTCGACCGACCTGATCCCGGCCCTCACCTCGCGGATGGTGAACGTCATCAGCCAGCCGCCCCTCTACGCCTACACCACGCACATTTTCGAGAGGGCGGACAACATGCTCAACCTGCACTGGGGCTTCCTCACCGGCGCGACGGTGGTGAAGAAGGACGTCTGGGACCGCATCCCGCCCGAGGTGCAGAAGAAGCTGCTGGAGATCGGCGAGGAGTACGGCGAGCGCACGCGCAAGGACGTGCGCAAGCAGAACGAGGACGCGATCGAGCAGATGAGGAAGCGCGGCCTGACCATCAACCAGCCGGCGGACATCGAGGAGTGGCGCAAGGTGGCGGAGCGCGCGCACGAGGTGATCCGCGGCAAGGTCGTCCCCGCCGCCATCTACGACGACGTCGTCCGCCTGCGCAACGAATACCGCTCCCAGCACAAACGCTGAAGGACGACTACTGCGTTGCACGCGGAGCGCGCCTCCGCGTGCAACGCTTGTAGTCCTACCAGCGGGCAATATGGTCTTCCGTAACGCCTGGCAGGCTGTCCACTTCGAGGCGGTCGCCCGAGGCGGTGGTGAGGTGGCCGGAGAAGACGCCGAACGGCTGCAGGTACTTCGAGACGACGACCTTTAGATCCACGCTCTGGGAGCGGCAGCCCTCCGGCTGGAAGGTGAGATCCAGCGATCCGTCGTCGCTGCGGATGCGCCACGGAGCGAGCTGCGCTCCCGGCTCGAAGGCGAACCGCACCGGACCCACCGCGCAGGGGGCGCCGTCGATCCAGACGGCGTTCTCGCTCGACTGCATGAACCCCTCGCTCAGGTTGAACCCGATCAGCCGGCCTCCCTGGCGCGCGCTGGCGAACGCCCAGCGCCAGGAGGTGTCGCGCGCGAGGTAGCCGTGCGTGAAGTCCAGGCCGGCGGGCTCGCCCCGGGCGGCGAAGCGCGCGTTCCCCACGCGGACCTCGCCTTCGGCAGCCAGCCCGACCAGCTTCTGGGTGAAATTGAACCGGCCGGGACCCAGCTTGCAGGCGGCGGTCATCGGCGGCGGCGCGCCGCGAGCGTCGAGCGCGAGGTCCAGCGCCACGCCGCCCCACCGCGCCGTGGCCAGGATGCGCCCTCCGCTGCGCTCGATCCGCGCCCCGATGCGCGGACCGGTCAGGACCGCGCGCATCCCGTCGTTCGGCTCGTCGGCCACCCAGGCGAACAGCGGCGGCAGCACCGGGTTCGAGTCGATCAGCACCCGCCGCGCGCCGCGGTCGAAGACCGAGAGGATGCCGCTCGACAGGTAGCCGGCGTCGACGATGGCGAGCGAGATCATCGCCTGCGGCGTGGCGAGGAACAGCGCCTGCCAGCGCTTCTCGACCAGGCGCCGCTCGAGGAACCCGCGCGCGTACTCCCCGGCGAGGCCGTCGAAGCCGGCGTCGCGCAGCGGGCCCGCCCACGTGCCCTCTACGGGCGCGCCAGCCTCGACCAGCCGCGCCGGCGGCGGCGGCAGGGGGCGGGGACGTGCCCCCGGATGTTCGCTCGCCTCCGCCATGCCCGGAATGTTCCCCATCGGCAGGCGGTCGGCAACCGGGCACTGCCGCCACCTGTCGAGTTGCCTGCGCTCGGCTTTCGCCGCCATGCTGACCGCCGATGCGCATCCTGGTGAGCAACGACGACGGGGTGGAAGCCGCCGGCCTGCGCGCGCTGGCGGAGGCGCTCCTGCCGCTGGGCGAGGTGACGGTGGTCGCGCCCGACCGCGAGCAGAGCGCGTCGAGCCACAGCATCTCGCTCCACCGGCCGCTGCGCATCGAAGAGCTCGCTCCCTGGGGCGCCGCGCGCCGCTTCGCCGTCGACGGGACGCCGACCGACGCCGTCTACGTGGGAGTGAACCACGTGCTCCGCGACCGCCGGCCCGAGGTGGTGGCGAGCGGCATCAACCGCGGCGCCAACCTGGCCATGGACGTGCTGTACTCGGGCACGGTCGCGGCGGCGATGGAGGGCACCGTGATGGGCCTGCCTTCCTTCGCGATCAGCCTGGTGGGGCGGGGTGAGCCGGAGTTCGGTCCCGCCGCCGCGTTCGCGCGGAAGCTGGCCGCCGAGGTCGGCCGGCGCGGCCTTCCCCCGGGAACGCTGCTCAACGTGAACGTGCCGCCGGGCGAGCCGCGCGGCTCGCGCATCACGCGGATCGGCAAGCGCAGCTACTCGGCGGCCGTGGTCCAGAAATTGGACCCTCGGGGACGCGCGTACTACTGGATCGGCGGTGACGAGCAGGCGCACGAGAACGTGCCCGGCAGCGACTGCGACGCCGTGTTCGATCGCGGGCTCATCTCGGTCACGCCGCTGCACCTGGACCTCACGCTGCACGCGCTGCTCGAGGAGCTGAAGGAGTGGGACCTCCCGGGCCTGTCGTCGTGAGCGCTTCGCGCGCCGGCGCCCGGCTGACGGCGCTCCTTGCGCTGGCTGCGCCGGCCGCGTGCATCTACCCCGGACGGCTGGCGCCGTTGCCGGAGCGCGGGCTGCCGCTGGTCACCGGCGAACCGGCGTCCGAGGCCGGGGCGGCCGGGCAGGCCGCCTGGGGCGAATCCGGGGGCATCCGCCACCTCGTGCAACCCGGCGAGACGCTGTGGCGCATCGCGCGGGCCTACGCCGTCGCGGTCGCCGACCTGCAGCGCGCGAACGGGCTTTCCGATCCGTCGCAGCTCGAGGCCGGCACCCGGCTGCTCATCCCCGGCGCGGATCGGGAGCGCCCGGTGCCGCCGGCCGACGCGCCCCAGGCGCGCATGGAGCCGCGCCGCGGACCCCGGGCGTCGCCGGCGCAGATCCCACGGGCGGGCGGGCACGCGCTGGACCCCGCCGCGGGCGGCGAGCCGCTCGCCTGGCCCGTCCGCGGCGTGCTGATCTCCGGCTTCGGCGAGCGCGACCGCGAGCACCATGACGGCGTCGATCTGGCCTGCCCCGAAGGCACGCCGGTGTTCGCGGCCGGGGAGGGCGAGGTGCTGTTCGCGGGTGAGCAGCGCGGCTACGGCAACCTGGTGCTCGTCGGGCACGCGCACGGCCTGGTCAGCGTGTACGCGCACAACTCCGAGAACCTGGTCGTCCAGGGCGATCGGGTGCTCCGCGGGGAGCCGATCGCGCGCGTGGGCCACACCGGGAACGCGACCGGTCCGCACCTCCATTTCGAGGTGCGCGTGGGCGCGCGGCCCCGCGATCCGCTGGGCTTCCTCCGCTGAAGTTCCCTCTAAGGAGATCCCCGGAGTGCCCACGAATTCACCGTGCGGCGGGTCGCCGCGCGTGCCTAGGAAAACCTTGCGCCGGTGGGGCCACGCTGCTACCAAACGCGCCGGGCTCGAAGCGCGAGCGGAGGGTCCCGGCCGTCGGTCCCACCCCCCCCATGGGACCGGCGGCTGTTTTCTTTCCTACACCGTGTGGTACGCGTCGGCCATGGCTTCCCTCGAGCAGGCGCGCGCTCTCATCCGCGACGTCCCCGACTTCCCGCAGCCCGGGATCCTCTTCAAGGACCTGACGCCGATCCTGGGTGAGCCGGCCGCGTTCCACGCCGTCATCGACGAGCTGGCCGGCCGCGTGCGCGGGCGCGGGTTCCAGCGCATCGTGGCGATCGAGTCGCGCGGATTCCTGTTCGGCGCCGCGCTGGCCGACCGGCTGGGCCTGGGGCTCGCGCCGGTGCGCAAGCTGGGGAAGCTTCCCTACAAGACCGACCGCGTGGAGTACGCGCTCGAGTACGGCACCGGCACGCTGGAGGCGCACGTGGACGCGGTCCGCCCCGGCGAGAAGGTGGTGATCGTGGACGATCTGCTCGCCACCGGCGGGACGGCGGCCGCGGCGCGGCGGCTGGTGGAGAAGCAGCAGGGCACGGTGGGCTCGTTCTTGTTCGTGGTGGAGCTGCGGGGCTTGCGGGGCCGCGAGAAGCTCCAGGGCACCGAGGTCGAGGCGCTGATCGTGTTCTGAGCCGGCTTGACCGGCGCGGGGACGCCTGTTAGCAGCGCGGAGTGCGCCCCCATAGCTCAGGTGGATAGAGCGACGGTTTCCTAAACCGTAGGCCGCCCGTTCGAGTCGGGCTGGGGGCGCCACTTGAATTCAGTTCGAGTGGAACTGTCGCGGTAAGTCGATGTGGTGCCTGGGAGCATCTTCCGGTGCTATACTGAGGTACCGCTTGGAGAGAACCGCCATGACCTTGGAGCAAGAGCAGGCCGCGTTCGACGCGCAGCTTCCGGAGCTTCTCAAGGAGCACCGCGGGGAGTTTGTGCTGTTCAAGGAAGGACGCCCGGCTGGGTTCTTCAAGGACCACGGATCCGCCTACGCTGCAGGTCTCCAGCGGTTTGGGCTCGGGGTCGCCTTCTTGGTGGCGCCTGTCGAGCCGCCGAACAGGCAACCGATCTCCTTCGCCTGGGAGGCGGGAGTGATGTTTGGGTAACGCGGAGAAGCGAAAGCGCCGCGAGAAGGAACGCCAAAAGGAAAGGGCTTTGCGCCGTGCCGAGGCAGCCGCCGGACCAGCCGCGCCGAATCGCATCTTCTATCCTTACCCGACCCCCGAGGCTCTCATTGGAGTCGGGCCGATCATAATCGCCGCCTGGGCCATTCCTCAGGCTCTCGCACAGGCTCTTCTCGCCTCCGGACAAGCCATCCCGAGACCGGTGGAAGGGTTGATGCTCGTCGATACAGGTGCGCAGTCGACCTGCATCTCGGAGGCTGCGGCCCAAGCACTGAGGTTACAGCCAATCCGTCTCACGAAGACTTACGGCGCCGCGGGCCTGCATGAAAACAAGGTGTATGAGGCGCATCTTCAGATCGGCATCGACGGTGGAAAGGGTGTCAGGTCCGATTTCCACATCGAACTGCAGACGATCTGCATTCCCCAGCTTCACGAGCAAATGAGGGGAGTCAAGATCGATAACATCGAGCGCCCACTGATCGGACTCCTCGGACGCGATTTCTTGAGACACACCAAGTTCACCTACGATGGCGCTGGGTCAGTCGAGATTCTTGTGAAGCCTGACACCTTCGGTGGCCCGAGGGACGGTCCACCCGCGCCTCCGCCTGGCATCTAGGGCGGGGACGTTCGAGGCCTGGGTCCGGCGCAACATCGCGGCGTTCAAGTAGGAACACCCGGCGCGACGGCCGTCGCGCCCGGGCAAGGCGCCGCTGCGCTTTTCGAGGGAGGCGTGCTAGACGCAGCGCGGACTGTCCATGCGCGATGCGACCACCACCCGTCTGCCGGATCCGCGGCTGGTCCCGCCCGCCGTCACGGGCGTGCTGCGCACCCTGCGCGGCGCGCGCAAGCAGGCCTGGCTGGCGGGCGGGGCGGTCCGCGATCTGCTGCGCATCGCCCAGGGCGAGAAGCTCGCGCCTCCGCAGGACTTCGACGTGGCCACCGATGCGCTGCCCGAGGATGTGCAGCGCCTCTTCCCGCGCACCGCTCCCACCGGCATCGCGCACGGCACCGTGACCGTGCTGGCCGACGAGCAGCACAAGGTCGAGGTGACGACCTTCCGCGGCGAGGGGCCGTACCTCGACGGCAGGCGGCCCAGCTCCGTCACCTTCCTCGGCGACATCGAGGGCGACCTCGCGCGCCGCGATTTCACCGTGAACGCGATGGCGTGGGACCCCATCGCGGGAGAGCTGCGCGACCCGTTCGGCGGCGCGCTCGACCTGCGGCGTGGCCTGCTCCGTGCCGTGGGCGAGCCGCTCGACCGCTTCCGCGAGGACGGCCTGCGCCCCCTGCGGGCCGTCCGTTTCGCCAGCACGCTGCGGCTCGCGCTGGAGCGCCGGACCGAACGCGCCATCCCGCAGGCGCTGGACGTCTTCTCCAAGGTGGCCTGGGAGCGCGTGCGGGAGGAGCTGAGCAAGCTGCTCGTGCGCGGCGATCCGCCCAGCCGCGGCCTGCGCCTGTTGCGCCGGACCGGGCTCCTCGCCCGCATCGTGCCCGAGCTGCTCGAAGGGGTTGGCTTCGAGCAGAACCAGTACCACGCGTACGACGTGTTCCGGCACACCCTGCGCGCGGTGGACTTCGCTCCGCCCGACCTGACGGTCCGTCTCGCGGCGCTGCTCCACGACGTGGGCAAGCCGCGCAGCGCGCAGCCCCCGGGGCCGCGGGGCGAGCACACCTTCTACAAGCACGAGTTCCTGGGCGAGGAGATGGCGCGGGAGATCCTGCTGCGGCTGCGGTACCCGAACCGCGAGGCCGAGCGGGTCGCGCTGCTGGTGCGCGAGCACAACTGGTACTACCTCCCGGAGTGGAACGATGCCACGGTCCGCAGGACCATCGCGCGCATCGGACCGGACGCCTTGCCGGACCTCTGGGCGCTGCGGCGCGCCGACCTGCGCGCGCGCGGGCGGCTGGTTGCGGAGGGGCTCGCCAACCAGCAGCAGGTCGAGGCCCGCTTCGAGGCCGAGCTGCGCCGCGCTGGCGCCCTCAAGATCTCCGACCTCGCCATCGGCGGCGAGGAAGTGATGGCCGTCACTGGGATCGCGCCCGGCAAGCGTGTGGGTCAAATCCTCACCGCGTTGCTCGATCGGGTACTGGACGACCCGGATCTGAACACGCGGGAAGCTCTGATGCGCCTCGCGTCGGAGATGGTCAGAACGCCATCCACAGGAAATCCACAGCAGTGAGCGAGCGGTCTTCCCTCTGGACGGCGCTTCGACGGAAGGCGCGTCGATTTCGCATTGCGGCATGAAGAATCGACCCTGCAAAAGTGTCCAAGCTCCAAGGAGATGAGTCGAGCAGCCATGAGGCGCGAACGAAGACCGGCCGATCGGCCGCCCAATGCGCAAGTCATCGCGCCGGGCGACAGCGGGCCTGTGGAAAACATGTGGATGACTGGGCGCCCGGCGGGCGTCCAGAGTCAAGACGGCGGCCGGGGAACGGCTGGCCGAACGTCTTCCAGGATGGCTGGGCGAGTGGTAAACTGCACCCCTGAAGATCTGTGCTCCGGCCGCGCCGCGCGACCGTCTCCGGGACGCTCATCGATGGCCGATCCAGCACTGCCTCCCACGCCGCGGATCCTCTACATCGAGGACAACCCGGAGAGCCGGGCCCTGGTGCGCAGCGTGCTCGAGCCGCGCGGGTTCGACGTGCTCGAGGCCTCCGACGGCATCGCCGGCATCGACCTGGCCATCGCCGCGCACCCGGACCTGATCCTCTGCGACATCCAGCTCCCCGGCATCGACGGCTACGAGACGGCCACCCGCCTGCGCTCCTACAAGGGGCTGGACGGCTGCCCGATCGTGGTGCTGACGAGCCACGGGGATCGGGGGCTGTCGCTCTCGATCGGGTGCGATGGCTACATCGAGAAGCCCATCGACGTGGAGAAGTTCCCGCAGCAACTGCGCGCATTCCTCAAGGGCAAGCGAGAGAAGGTGCGCGGGCCCGAGGAGCGGCGGCACCTGCGCGAGTACAGCCAGTCGCTGGTCGAGCGGCTGGAGGCGACCGTGCGAGAGCTGACCGCGGCCAACACGCGGCTGCGGGCCGCCGCGCGCAGCAAGAACGAGTTCATGCAGAACCTGTCGCACGAGATGGCGACGCCGCTGACCCCGATCGTCGGCTACCTGAAGATCCTGCGCGGGGGGAAGGCCGGCCAGCTCTCCGACCAGCAGCAGCGGATCCTGGAGTCGATCTCCACCGCCTCGGAGCGCCTCTCGCGCACCATCGACAACCTGGTCGACTTCGCCACGCTGGAAGGGGGAGGGCAGGCCATCCACCGCGAGGATTTCGAGGTGGGCGGCCTGATCGCCCCGGTGTTCGAGGAGGAGCGCAGCAAGGCGAAGAGCCGCCGCATCCACCTCGAAGTGCAGGTGGAGACCCAGGACAAGGGGTTCGGAGACGTGCGCAAGCTGCGGCAGGCGCTCTCCAACCTGATCGACAACGCGATCAAGTTCAGCCCGCACGGCAGCGACATCCTGGTGCGCGCCTCGAGCGACCCGACGAGGCTGCTCCTCGAGGTCTACGACCAGGGCGAGGGCTTCCTGCCCGGCGAGGCCGAGCGGGTGTTCGAGCCTTTCTTCCACGCCGACCGGGTGGGCGAGGAGCGTGCCCCGGGGGCGGGCCTCGGCCTCCCGGTCGCCAAGCAGATCGTCGAGGCGCACGGCGGCCACATCTGGCTGGAGAGCCCGCCCAAGTCGCAACCGGAAGGGCCCCACCATTTCTCCGGAGCGATAGTAGCGTTCTGGATCCCGGCGAAGAACCAGGCCCCCAAGCAGGACGTCGCGCCGCTGCCCCTGTTCGCGCAGCCGGGCCCCGAAGGCGGCACTTCCTAGCCGGCGCGGTAGACTGAAAACTCATGCTGACCGTCGCCGCCCTTTCCGGGGGAGTCGATTCCTCGGTCGCCGCCGCCCTCGTCGCCGAGCGGCGCGGGAGCGATGCGGTGCTCGGGATCTCGCTGCGGCTGTACTCGAGCGAGGAGCACGCGGTCCGGTCGGGCCGATCGTGCTGCGCGCCGGACGACCTGTACGATGCGCGCCGCGCCGCGGCCGCGCTCGGCATCCGGTTCTACGTCTACGACGCCCAGGAGCGGTTCCGGAGCGAGGTCATCGACGACTTCGTCGGATCCTATGCCCGGGGCGAGACCCCGAACCCTTGCGTGCGCTGCAACCAGCACGTCAAGTTCGACTGGCTCCTGGACCGGGCGCGGCGCCTCGGAGCCGAGGAGCTGGTCACCGGGCACTACGCGCGTATCGAGCGCGGGCCGGGCAGCGCCTGGCAGCTCCTGCGCGCGCGCGACGCGGCGAAGGACCAGAGCTACTTCCTGCACGGGCTGACCCAGGACGAGCTGGCGCTGGTGCGATTCCCGCTGGGCGAGCTGACCAAGCCCCAGGTGCGCGAGCTGGCGCGCCGCCGCGGGCTGCCCAACGCGGACAAGCCGGAGAGCATGGAGGTCTGTTTCGTCGCTGGCCGGCCCGTCTCCGAGTTCCTCGAGGCGCACGGGGTCGCCGTTGCCCGGGGAGAGATCGTCGACACGGCGGGGCGCGTCCTCGGCGAGCACGACGGCGTCCACCGCTTCACCGTCGGGCAGCGCCGCGGGCTGGGGGTCGCCCACAGGCTTCCGCTCTACGTCGCCTCGCTGGACGCGGAGCGGCAGCGGGTGGTGGTCGGTCCGCGCGAGGAGGTGGCCCGCAGCTCGTTCCGCGCGCTGCAGGCCTCCTGGGTCGCCGACGCCCCGGAGCCCGGCGCTTCCTGCGAAGTGCAGATCCGCCACCGCGGCCGGCCTCTGCCGGCGCGGATCGAGCCCGATGGAGATTCGGTTCGCGTGACGCTCCGCGAGCCCGCCGTCGGCGTGGCTCCCGGCCAGTCCGCCGTGTTCTATCGCGGGGACGCGGTGCTGGGCGGCGCCCGGATCGCTTAGTCGTCCGCCGATCGGGCGCCGCTACGCTTTTCACGGCGCGGACGTTCTGGGATGCGCTCAGGCCACCGCGGGCTGCGTGAACGCCGAGCTGCCGAACTGGAGCAGCTTGCCGGCGTGGTGGAGCGCGTCGTTGAGGTGCAGCCGGACCTTGCGGGCCAGCTTGCGCGGAGCGCGCAACACCGCGATGCAGTCCAGGGCGGCGTGCTTGCCTTCGAATTTCGCCAGCACCAGCCCGCTCAGCACCGCCAGCGCGCGCGGGTCGACGGGCCACTTCTCGGATTCCCAGTAGCCGACGTACTCGGCGGGCACGTCGAGCAGCCCGGCGAAGCCGGCGTCGGTCATCCCCAGCGCCGTGCGCAGGAAGCGGAAGGCATCGCCCGTGCGCAGTCCGGCCTTGGCGATCTCCGCCGCGACGCGGCGCTCGAACCGCCGCACGTGCTCGCCCTGGATGGCCACCTGCTGGCAAGCCAGGCAGCGCGTGGCCAGCACCTGGGTGGTGAAGGTGTGCCCGCAGACGTCCATCGAGTCGTCGATGAGGACGTCGATGACCTTCTCGCGCTGGCACCGGTCGCAGGTCTGCATTTCCGGACTCTCCTCCCCACCGCCATGGGAACTCGCGTTCCCTGTGCTGCAAGGTGCGAGCCAGTGACCGCGATCACGGATTCCCGCGATCTTGCGGGCCTCAGGCGCGACGGAGACGCCGGAAGGCTGTCAGGTTTACCGCCCGAAAACCGGCGGTCCCTGTCAGATTCGCGCGAGCGCCGGCAGCGGGGCTGCTTCCGCGCAGTCGTCGCCGTCGATCCACGGGTCCCGGCCGGACTGCGCGTCGCGCGGGTACAGCCGGGCGTCGAGGAGGTGCGCGGGCAAGACGTTGCCCATCGATGCGAACAGCGAAGCGCGCACGCCGGGATGCTCGCGCTCCAGTTCGGAGAGGAGCCGCTTGACCCGCTTGCGCTGCAGGTTCTCCTGCGAGCCGCACAGATCGCAAGGGATGACGGGGAATGCCGCGCTCGCGGCGAAGGCAGCCACGTCCGCCTCGGAGGCGAAGCAGAGCGGGCGGATGACCGTGTTGCGCCCGTCGTCCGACCGCAGCTTGGGAGGCATCGAGCGCATCTTCCCGGCGAACAGCATCGAGAGCAGCAGCGACTCGATCAGGTCGTCCCGGTGGTGGCCGAGCGCAATCTTGGTGCAGCCCATCTCCGCGGCCGCGCTGTAGAGGATCCCGCGCCGCAGCCGCGAGCAGACCGCGCAGGTGGTGCCGCCCTCCGGGGTGAGGCGCTTCACCACCGAGTAGGTGTCCTCCCGGAGCATCCGGACCTCGCATCCCTGGGCGCGCAGGTACTCCTCGAGCTTCCCGGCGGGGAAGCCGGGGTGGCCCTGGTCGAGGTTGCAGGCGACGAGATCGAACCGGACCGGGGCGCGCTCGCGGAGCCGCTGGAGCAGGTAGAGCAGCGTGAACGAGTCCTTGCCACCGGAGACGCCCACCAGGACGCGGTCGCCGTCCTCCACGAGCGCGAACTCCTGGATCGCGCGCCCCACCTGGTGGAGGAGGCGCTTGAGGAGCTTCCGGTCGGGCTGCGCTTGAGCCATGCGGGGCCGCTGGTTACACCAAGGGAGTGGCACGACTCAACCTCCGGCTGCCCGAGAACGCGCCCGGGCCGCTGTTCGTCGACGAGACCTGCATCGACTGCGACACCTGCCGGCAGATGGCGCCGGAGATCTACGGCGAGTCGCGCGGCCTGTCGTACGTGGTGCGGCAGCCCGAGACGCGGGACGAGAAGCTGCGGGCGCTCCAGGCGCTGGTCGCCTGCCCGACGGCCTCGATCGGAGGAGCCAAAGGCGCCGAGGTGCAGCAGGCCCTGGCGACCTTCCCGCAGCGCATCGACGGCCCGGTGCACGACTGCGGGCTGCGCGCGGAGTCGTCCTTCGGCGCGACCAGCTACCTGGTGCTGCGGCCCGGAGGGAACGTGCTGATCGACTCGCCGCGCGCCGCGGGGCCGCTGCTGGACCGGATCGAGGCGCTGGGCGGCGTCCGGCTGACGTTCCTCACCCACAAGGACGACGTGGCCGACCACGCGAGGCTGCGCGCGCGGTTCGGCTGCGACCGCGTGCTGCACCGGGCTGACGTCTCCCGCGATACGCGCGAGCTGGAAGTGCAGCTCGAGGGCAGCGATCCCGTCGAGCTGGGAGCCGGGCTCCTCGCCATCCCGGTGCCGGGACACACGCGCGGGAGCACCGCTCTGCTCGTGGACGGCGAGTACCTGTTCACCGGCGACCACCTCTGGGCCGAGGAAGACGGCTCCCTGGGCATGGGCCGCAGCGTGTGCTGGTACTCCTGGGACGAGCAGGTCCGCTCGCTGGAAAAGCTGCTGGCGCACCGCTTCACCTGGGTGCTGCCGGGCCACGGCCGCCGCCTCCGCGCCGGGTCCGCGGAGGAGATGCACGCGAAGGTGCGCCGGCTCCTCGGAAAGCTGCGGGGCTGACCCTCGACGCAGGACCGCGGTGGCCTCCCGGGACGGCATTCTTCCCACCCTGTGAACTCCGCTTCCGCTGCACCGGCTGGGGACGTCGCG
>WNGG01005260.1_pt1 | contig 19695 bp, 20 predicted proteins | sample 5400661 | NCBI WGS metagenome assembly WNGG01 (sample SAMN13153372, study PRJNA577476) | soil metagenome | isolation source: 100 cm soil or saprolite under Garry oak tree replicate 1 | place: USA:California | collected 2016-06-15
AAGAACGCGTCGTTGAGAGCTGCAAACTTGTCATCTCCAGGCGGTATCGCCTTTGTGAACCGGTTTCGGGCCATGTCTGGGAACTTGACCAGAGCCGATTCCGTGTCCGAGAAGACGATTCCTTCTTTCTCGAGCGCGCCATGTATTTCGGTGCGGACCATCTGAGAGTCCACTTGGAGTGCAAGTGTTGGCTCGTCCTTCTCCTTCACTAAGTGAGCTATTTCATTAGGAATAGTTCGGCTGTTCGACGGGAGTCCAAGCTCGATGGAATCGAGATTGAGCCCGGAAAGGATGTCGACATATTTTGTGTATAACTGTGATTTCTCGATGGGTAGCTTCTTGAAGTAGTCGAGGGCTACTGAGCGTTCTCGGCTGATTTCTTCAGGTTCGTCGAAGAGGCCGGAGACCTCTTTCACCATGCTTTCTGTTGGGCTGGCGAGAGAGTTGGCCATGGCTGCTTTGAATGCGGGAGAATATGTTTAGAAGGTTTGGCTCTGCGGGCTTAGCCTACGGCGCCTTCCATTTCCATCTCGATGAGCCGGTTGAACTCTACCGCGTACTCCATCGGCAAGACCCGCGTGAAGGGTTCCATGAATCCTGTGACGATCATGCTGAGAGCTTGAGTCTCCGTCAAGCCCCTGGACATTAGATAGAACAGTTGGTCCTCGTTGATCCTTCCAACAGTGGCCTCGTGCGTTATGGTTGCGTCGTCCTCGTTGACTTCCATGTAGGGATAGGTGGTTGTCTTCGATTGATCATCCATAAGCAGCGCGTCGCATCGGACGCTTGACTTTACTCCCACTGCCCCCTTGGCAACGTGAACCAGTCCTCTGTATGTGGTAAGTCCGCCATCTTTGCTGACTGACTTCGCGGTTATCCTTGAACTGGTGTATGGTGCGAGGTGAACTGCTTTCGCACCAGTGTCCTGGTGCCTATTCTTGCCAGCAAAAGCCACTGAGACGATCTCGGCTTTGGCCCTAGGCCCGACCAGATAGACTGATGGATATTTCATTGTGAGCTTGCTGCCTACGTTAGCGTCGATCCATTCTACCGATGAATCTTCGTAGGCATAGGCTCGCTTGGTGACGAGGTTATAGACGTCTGAACTCCAGTTCTGGAGGGTTGTATACCGGACCTTTGCTCCCTTCTTAGCGATGATCTCCACTACCGCCGAGTGAAGCGCGTCGGTGGAATAGACTGGGGCTGTGCATCCCTCGATGTACTGGACGTCTGAGTAGTTGTCTGCGATGATGAGGGTTCTCTCGAACTGTCCCATGTTTGCGGCGTTGATTCTGAAGTATGCTTGTAGTGGAAGGTCTACCTTGACGCCTTCCGGGACATAGATGAAGCTGCCACCACTCCAGACCGCGCTGTTGAGCGCGGCCAGCTTGTTATCCTCTGGAGGGATAATTGTTCCGAAGTGTTTCTTGACAAGCTCCGGATGAAGCTTGACAGCCGTATCGGTGTCGCAGAAGATGACACCCTTGTCCTCGAGGTGTTTCAGGAGGCTGTGGTACACAACTTCGGACTCGTACTGGGCCCCTACTCCAGCCAAGAATTTCTTCTCGGCTTCAGGTATGCCCAGTCGGTCGAAGGTCTTCTTGATCTTATCTGGAACGTCGTCCCAGCTCTTCTCAACCTTGTCAGTGGGACGGAGATAGTAGTAGATGTCGTTGAAGTCGATGTGTGCAAGGTCGCCTCCCCACATGGGCATTGGGCGCTTGACAAAGTGGTCGTAGGCTCTGAGCCTGAACTTTAGCATCCATTCAGGCTCCTTCTTCATCTCAGAGATCTGTTCAACAGTCTGTCGTGAGAGTCCCTTCTCGGACTTGAACACGTACTTTTCAGGGTCTTTGAAGTCGTACTTGGCGTAGTCTAGGTCCAGAATGCTCTTGTTAGCCATCATCCATCCTCCATTATGACGTATGTTATACACCCTGAATCACGCCCTATATGTATTTACGCGTTCCGTCCCACCCTCTCCAAGACAGAAACACAAGGCTGCCGAGAGGCACCCTCATAGTCACCCTCATAGTCAAGGACAGGGTAGTCCGGAGTGGTTCTCGCTCGAGACCAGCCTCGTGTCGCGAGACTCATGCAGAAGAGAATATTCGGATTGTAACGATTTTGGAACTTTAGACGGTAACACATCGAGGAAGATTGGTCAAGAAATGGAACTCCACTCAGAGATCGCGCAATACCGATCCGTGAGCAAGATATCGAGATGGTCGATGCGTCTGATCTAAACTGTGACTCTGAATGTTGGATGAGCCTATGCTTAATCTGTGAGGAGCCCCTTACCGTTCAGCCGCCGTAGGCTCTGGATCATTACTATAGTGGTCATTGCGATTCTAGTTGTGCCAGTTTATGCCTATACTTTTACCTCATTCGGAAGACCTGCGGGGACTTGTCCTACCGTTCATTGGTCAATAGGAAATCAGAGTGTAGGCAACGTTCCGTTCAGCATCGTGCCTGCGGGCGACATGTATCGGCCATATCTTGGCACCGGAACCATAGCGTGGTGCGTCTACAACAGCTCAGGCTTCTTGGAGAGGAGCTACCTTACGAACAGAATCCTAGGTGAAATGGAATCCTCAGCTGACGGCCAGTACTTGGCCGCCTCAGGGTACAAAGTGTCGTCTGGTCCGGCCGGTTTCTATGGCTATGGGGCGGTCTATCTCTTCGACCATGGTGGAATGTTGAAATGGAATGTTTCGACGACACGTGAAATCTTCTCGGTGCACATCAACAGCAACGGTTCCGTGATCGTGGCAAATGAACCAGAACTGCTCTACATCAATAACCAAGGAAACGTGCTATGGAACTACTCGAAGCATCCAGTGTCCGCAGTACCATTAGCCAATGATGGAGCAAACGTAATGGCCGGAATCACGGACGTGCTGTTTCCGAACCATACGAATTATGGGAGCGAACTTGTAATGTTCGACGCTCAGGAGAACGAGTTGTGGAACTTTACCATCCCAGACCAGCAGTTCGACAGTACAACCGCCCTCGCTGTCTCTGAGGGACACATTGCAGCGGGCGTCTCTGCATCAGGCTACAACGGTACCATGCACTATCTTGATTTGCAAGGAAATCTGATCTGGTCGAGACATGTGGACAGCGCGGTCTTGAGCGTAAACTTCGACAACGGAGGCTCAGCCATTTCCGTACTGACAAACTGGGACCAGGTTAAATTCGACTTACAAGGAAACGTGATCAGCAATCAGACGCGCTCCAGCTTCCGGTAAGAACGGTTTTGAACATGGATCCGTTGCTGAAGAGAGTACTCTCGTGTCCGAGACTTAATTGAAATGGAGGACATGGATCCCGCCGCCCTCTGGCAAGGTCGAAGTGAGGGATGTCAGGTGCTCGTTTTCCTTGCGGTTCCTGCTCGTTCCCGGCCGATCCAGAAACCACTTTCTCGGCTGAAAGAAGCCCTAAAACCACCTCGAACGCCCAGATACAAAAGATCTAGCGGTTGACCCCCCCTCCAGGGGCGGGCCTAGCCAAGGCACGCGGGAAATGTAGGCCAAGTTTTATGTGAAGGGTTCCCGCGAGCCACGTTCTATGCCAGGCAAAAGATACGCATTACCAAATCTGCCCTACAAGTACAACGCTCTCGAACCGACCATTTCTGAGAAGATAATGACTCTCCACCATGACAAGCACCACCTCGCCTATGTGAACGGAGCCAACGCGGCCCTCGACAAGCTTGAGAAGGCTCGACAGACCGGTTTCGCAGGAATAGATGTCCGCGGAATATCACGCGACTTGGCCTTCAACGCCTCAGGCCATACTATGCACAGCCTCTTTTGGCCCAACATGAAACAGGGCGGCGGAGGAACACCGGGAGCAAGGCTCGCTGACCAGATCAACAAGGACTTTGGAAAATTCGACTCCTTCAAGGAACAATTCAGCAACGCGGCAAAACAAGTCGAGGGATCAGGCTGGGGAATACTCGCCTACGAGCCAGTCTCGGATCAGCTAATCACACTCCAGGCGGAGAAGCATATGGACCTCGCAGTCCAAGGCATGACCCCGCTACTCGTCCTTGACGTGTGGGAGCACGCCTACTATCTCGACTACGTAAACGACCGCGCCAAGTATGTCGATGCTTGGTGGAACGTAGTCAACTGGGACGACGTCGCCACGCGCTTCGACAAGGTCCGAAAGTAACACTCCAAACTCCCACTCTTTTCTTTTCAGAGCAGCCCGTTAGGAGTACTTCCATCCCGGGCCATTGCGACATTAGGAAGCTTCTGCTGACAAGTCCTTCGCGAGCCCCTCAAGGTCGATATCCTCATCCTCTTTCTTGGTCTCCACCTTGACGGATTGGGCTCCTCTCTCCTTGACCCTGACCCTCGATACAGGCAGAGGCTTGCCGTGTCCCGGGCAGAGCGTAACCGGGTCCAGATCGAGGATTCGCTGAACGCTCGACTTGGTCTGTGACATGTTCTCCATGAACATCGGCTCGACAAGCCTACCACGCTTGCTCGTCAAGAGATCGCCAATTATCGCAACCTTGCTCTCGTTTAGGAATAGAGACACAGAGCCCTTCGTGTGGCCAGGGGTCCAGACGATCGACCCGTCCAGCCCGACCTTCTCCAGCACCGACTCCTCGTCTGCAGCCTCGTCAACATGGACAGGGTGATACTTGATGAGGCGAAACATCTTCATTGTCGAAGAGACAACCGCCAAGACACGCCTCGCTATCCGTCCGTAAAGGCTCCAAGCCCGCGGAGTGATAATCACAAGCGTCCCAGCAACATACGGCTTCTCGAACGGATGAGAGACAAGCGTCCCAGAAGTCTCCTTCTTGAGAGCCGCAGCGCTTCCGATATGGTCCAAGTGTCGGTGAGTCAGGAGGATCAGCTTAACATCGCCAGGCTTTCTGCCAAGACCCGCAATCGCTTTCAGTATCTGCTTCTCACTACCCGGCAACCCGGTGTCGACCAGCACTAGCCCATTGTCAGCTTCTACTAGGTAGGCGTTCGCTGCGCGGGCGGGTACCCTGTAGACCCCTTCGGCCACTTTCATCAATTGCTAACGTGTTCCTCTAACGATCTCAATTGCAGCTCGAACTCTTGGACAGCCTGCATGCCGAAACAATCTGTCTAGCCGATTTAAGACTCGTGAAACCCTAGGGCTTGCGGGCTGCAACAACACTGTTGAGTCTTCCGATGACCTCTCCCAGAGTGGGAGGCTCAAACCCTCGTCTCTCCAGATACGCCGCACCGGCAGCGTTCGCAAAGACCAGGCGATCCTTATGCCCAAGCCCGACTCCTTGAGCGTAGATGTCGGCAGCGTTCCAGACGTCTCCGGCACCAGTCACTTTCGCAGGCTTGATCCTTGCGCATGGAACGCGGAGTCTCTGCCCGTCGACAAATGTCGCTGAGAACTCGGGCGTGTGCAGATCGACTCTCGGTATCAGCACCTTCCATCTCCGACGTGTCCTCCGCTACCCCCTTTGCCAGATGCACCAGCTCGTTCTCGTTTACGCTTAGGACATCAACGAGTCCCGGAGTTAGGACGCGTTCGTTCAGCCCCTCTATCTCGCTGACCCGGAGTGCTGGATCTCCCGGGTCGAAGAAGGTAACGGCCTTTCCTTCGTTCTTGGCGATGGAGAAGACCTTCTCGGCGAGCTCCGTTCCCTTCTTGTTCTGATTCCAGTTGAGCACGCAGACGAAATCTGCTTCGGAAATGAGCGTCTTGTCCTCTTCGCTGAGCTTCTCTGGGCCGAACTGAGAAAGGGACCCTGGGTCGCTCACCATGATGTTGACGCGCCTGCCCGAGTGCTCTGTCTCGAGGGACATCGTCCGAGACATTGTTCCCGTCGTCCGAACATGGGAAAGGTCCACCCCCTTGAGGAAGTGCTGGAGTACTATTCTGCCAAGTTCGTCCGTCTCAATAATCGGGACGACCTCACAGCCAAGCTTTGAGAGCTGGGCCACCATGTTCGAAGCGTTTCCTCCACGTCCAATGGTGTGGGCCCAGCCTAGAAGATTCCCACCCCCCCTCTGAGCTACCTCCAGAAAGGACGCTGTCAGTTCGCTGAGTGTGCCAGGGTAGGTCAGAATATAATCTAGAAAGAAATCTGGCATAACTACGACCTTAAAGGACGGCTTCGCGCCTGCAAGAGTTTCCTTCAGCCTGAAGGACCCGTTGCGGCTACGACTGGTTGCCAAGCAAAGCCCCTAGAATTCGATCGACTATCTGTTCATAAGGATCGATCGAGAAGACGAATTAAAGCCTAGCTGGAATAACAATGACAGTCCAAGGCAGACAAGCCTCTTCGAGATTTCAACTCTCTCTGATGTGGTCTCGGATCAAGAGAGTGTCGAGACTCGACCGAGATGAAATCCTTGAGCTGAAGCAGAACAAGAATGCCACTGGACAAGCAGTAGCAGTGCTGGTTTTCGCGGCCCTAGCGTTGGGAGTCGGGAATACTCTGTTCACCGAGTTGCAGAATAAATCAGTCTCGGCATACGGTATCATCGTCGGTAGCCTAGCCAGCATCGTCACAGGCTGCTTCGCCGAGTTCGTATGGTCTGGCACACTATTCCTTGTCGGGACCAAATTGTTCCAGGGAAAAACCGGTTACTGGGAACTCGCACGCCCTCTCTTCTTTTCGGTAAGCCCAGCCTTTCTTTTTATCCTCATCTCGATCCCGGTACCCATCTTTTACAAGACCGTCGCCATCGTCGCTACTGCCTGGGTCGTCCTGTTGCAAGGCTTTGTGCTAAAACAAGTAATGGGATTCGACACCCGCCGGACCGTTCTAACCCTCGCGGTCGGGTTCATGATCCTACTCTTCGTCTATCTAGAACTCGTCTAGTCGAGTCCACGGCCGGCATAAGTTGATAATAGCGGATCCGACCCTCCCCACGTCGTTTTCATGCTTGCGCCGCAAGACTCCTCCTCGACCCAGAGTCTACGACTGTTTCTGTTCAGGATGTTGAGAGCGGCGAGACTGGATGGTCACATTTTCACTTCTTTGAGGGACGACCGAAGAGCCACAGGCCAATCGCTTCCGGTCTTGGCTCTAGCAGGGCTGAGTTTTGGTTTCGGGTTCGCAGCCTCGGTCGGAGACGATCTGATCGGAGTTCTTGTTGGCAGCATAGCTGGTATGGCACTAGGAGTTCTTGTCGGATTTGTCTGGCTCTCTCTCACGTATCTGGTTGCAACCAGACTCTTCAAGGGCACATCGAGCTACTGGGGCTTGGCCCGACCTCTCTTCTTCGCAATTTCCCCCGCCCTCCTCTTTCTATTCATGTCGATTCCGGCACGGCCTATCCCTAATCTTGCGCGTTCACTGGGAGTGGGATGGACGGCAGTTTCGAGCGTGTTCGCAGTCAAGAACGCTATGGGTTTCGATACGCAGCGTAGCCTCGTGACATTCATCATAGTCGCCTTAGCCATGCTGATCATCTACGGCTTCCTACCCTTATAGAAGACCGAAAAGAATCCTAGGCTCTCGATACGCCGCTAGGATTCTGGCCTCGTCTGGTCCCGGATTCCAGTTGTCTTGTACTTGTTGAATATGTCCATCGCCGGGTCCTTCTTCATGTCATGGTCTCTGTACAGATGGTCCTGCAACTCATAGTAGGTGTTGAAGGTGCTCTCGATGTTGTTTACTGAGCACACGAAACAGAGGATCTTGTCCTTCACTGTCGAAACACGCGAGCAGACCTCCAGCCTCTTTTGGGAGAATAAAAAGAGAACTTTAGGCCAACATCGAGGGTAACGCGCGGAGTAGAGGGTCTGGCGTTATCTATCATTCAGAAACCGTCCTTGGATAGAGTACGAACCGGAGTCTTTTAAGACGGGACATAGAAAGCTAGGCCTCCGGTCAGCATCTGGGAGGCGAGAATTCGTTGTGTGACACATGCGCTGCACACAATCCGAAGAAGAAGAAAAAGTAGCATTCCGAGAGGCTTCGCCCTCTCCTATTCTCCACTCTTTCTTGGACCAACGTTCCTGATTAGACAACTAAGAAGATGACGACCGCTTCTGGTCGAGGTTATGACATTCCAAACATGCGTCAACCTGGCACAGGTTAAATCCAGTCGACCCGTCGCTCTTTACATGCGCTTTTCGACAAGGGCAATTCATACAGGTCAAGAACCTGATCCTGATACCGGCAGTGTCACCATACCAGTCTTCCTCACCAGCACATACCGGCAGTCAGAGCCGGGCAAAGAGGGAAACTATGTCTATTCTAGAACTGCCAATCCGACCCGGACCGCTCTTGAAGAGTGTCTCGCCTCTCTAGAGGAAGGAAAGTATGGGCTCGCCTTCAGCAGCGGCATGGCCGCAACAACCACCGTACTGATGCTCCTGCGGAAAGGCGACCACGTCATAGCAGGCGATGACGTATACGGGGGGACGTATCGGCTCTTCGAGCAGGTCCTCCGCAACTATGGCCTACAGTTCACCTACGTCGACCCTCAAGACCCGAGCAACGTCGAAAAGGCAGTCCGAAAGAATACTCGACTCGTCTGGATAGAAACACCAACCAACCCGTTAATGCGCATAATCGACATCAGGCGCATCAGTAAGATCAGCCAGAAGGCGCACGCACTCCTGGTTGTCGACAACACCTTCATGAGCCCGTACCTGCAGAACCCTCTGAGCCACGGCGCAGACATTGTCGTGCATAGCACCACGAAATACCTTGGTGGGCACAGCGACCTCATAGGAGGGGCCGCGATCACAAACGACGCAAGAGTCTGGGAACGGTTGAGGTTCCTGCAAAACGCGGTCGGGGCGGTCCCAGGGCCCCTCGACTGCTTCCTCGTTCTTAGGGGAGTCAAGACCCTCGGAGTCAGAATGGAGCGGCACTGCGAGAACGCGAAAGCCATTAGCGAATATCTCCTCAAACAATCCAGGGTCGAACGGGTCCTGTTTCCCGGTCTCCCCGATCATCCTCAACGGGACATTGTCAAGAGACAGATGAGGGGAAGCGGAGGCATGTTGAGCTTCCAACTGTCCGGCGGCTTCAACAGCTGCAAGAAATTCTTGAAACAGTTACGCGTCTTCACCCTCGCTGAGAGTCTTGGGGGAGTGGAGAGTCTCATTGAACATCCGTCAAGTATGACTCATGCGAGCATCCCTCGTGAGAGGCGTATGAAACTGGGGGTCTCGGACAATCTCATTCGTGCCAGCGTTGGAATAGAAGAGGTTGAGGATCTTATCTCAGACTTGGAGCGTGGGTTTCGACAACTATAGAGAACGCGTATCGTCTGCCGGGAAGGTTTAAATGAGAAGTTGCCGATATCGGATTATCGATATCGGTCAACACGAGTAAAGGACTCTAAAAGAGGAGGTGTGTCAAGACGAGTGAATATGGGTGGAGACATCCCGGTCGATTCTTCATCTGGGGATTCATTGCTTTCCTCGCAGTCATAGGAACCATTGCAGCGATTGGCCTGATATTTTTTAGACCAGCCGCTATCGCCTACTATCCGTTCGGCTATGGCTTCTTTCCGTTCGGGTTTTTCTTCGCGTTCTTCTTCGTCTTCTTCGTGCTAAGATGGATATTCTGGCCCTGGAGATGGGGCTACTCACGCCGCTACTGGGGCTCGGGGTGGGGCTACGGCGACCGTGCCTACTACATCCTCAGAGAACGATACGCCAGGGGAGAGATAACCAAAGACCAGTACGAGCAGATGATGCGCGACCTACAAACGCACAGCCAACCTCTCTAGCCGCTCAGTGACAGAGCGACACATGTCGCGTCCCTCCCCATTTTTATCAGCGGCTTGTATGACGCCTCGCTCGTGTCTGGTTACATTATCCTATTCTGCATTGAACCGACGTTTAGTCTAAGTCGTGTCTGCAATGTCTTCTCCGATAATACCGTTTGAAAGAGGACAAAGCGCAATCATGACGCGGCTTATCTAATCATATTGCTAACAATCCTCGTCGGGGCCTTTGTCTTCATAATGGCCACAGTAAATTTCCTGCTTCGAAGCATCCCCGTCCCATAGCGAGTTTTCTATTCTCGGTCTCGATGGTTGGAAATTACCGCAATCCATACCAAGCCGTCTCAGCGCCATTGTCTGCCGGGACATTCAGTGCCCCGATTTTACCTATCTTTCCAGTTAAGCCTAGTATGGTCGAGTCTTTCCAGCGCTTAGAAAGGTGAGACGCTGGTGAAGTTGAAGTCTTTCGCCAAGACGCCCGGTGATAGCATTGCTGTTCCTGTGAAGGACGTGTTTCTTACTGGCTCCGTGAACTTTTCGACGTTATTGAATAGTTCCAGTAGGCTCTGGTTGAATCTCAAGTTCTTGACCGGTCTCTTGATCTCTCCGTTCTCCACTAGGAAGGTCCCGTCCCGGGTCATTCCAGTCAGGGTCTTTGTTCGGGGTTCGACTTCTCGGATATACCAGAGCCGGGTTAGGAGTAGCCCCTTGTCCAACTCCCCCACTAGCTCTTCAGTCGTCTTGGTTGGGCCTTTCCCATGGATTACCAGATTCGTCGGTGTCTCGCCAAGCGGGTTCGGCAAGGGCAGCTCGTGTCCTGTTGGCCTTGCATCCTGGTATCTGTGAGCCGAGATTCTGCTAGAAGCCAGAGAGTGAAGCACGCCATTCTCGACCAGGGTCAATTTGCTCTTCGGGTATCCCTCTCCGTCAAACGGCGGCCCTATCTGCAGAGGGTGGTAGACATCGTCTTCGAGCGTGACATTATCGCCCAGTATTTTCTCTCCGATTCTCCCTGAGAGGTAGCTTCTACCTTCCTTGTACTGTCTCGTACCGAAATCCGGCGAATACCCCGCGCTGGCGGACACTATGAAGAAGAACAACATTTCGCTCCAAGCGTACGGATCGATGACAACGTCAAACTTACCAGGGGCGACCTCTGATTGGGCCTTGTTGAGCCTTGCTCGTTCCAGAGCTGTCTCTGACAGCTTTTTCGGGTCTAGTTCGGAGATGTCTGCGAACGTGCAGAGCGCGAATCCGGTCTGGTTGCCGTTGTCAGCGTCCATTGTGAGCGAGAAGTAGCCGCCTGTTCCTCTGTAGTGCGACTCCAATCCCGCAGTATTCAGGATCAATCCTTCGTCGACGCTGGTGCCCAGAACACCGGACGCGAGAAGCTTGTTGTTACGGGCCATCTCGATCGCTCTACCGACATAGCCGGCCTTGGTCTCTGCGGACTCTTCCACCGTCTTTGAATGGTACCGGTTTACCGTCTGGTAGGATTGTCGCCCCAGCATCGGTAGATAGTCAGGGTCCTCGGGAGCCGTCTTGAGTTGCAAAACGGCTTTTTCGACGGCCTTCTGGATGAAGCTCTCTTCGAGGCGGCCGGTAGTTGTCCGTGCTTGCTTCTTACCGGATGAGAGTCTCACTGAGAGTGTTCGGTTTTTTGTGAACTGTGACTGTCCCAGCTCGTTGTTTCCAAACCGGAGATACTCGCCCGTTGTGGAGATTAGGCTGATCTCGATCTCCTGGGCTCCTGTTGCAAACTTTCGGATCATGTCGAATACGCGATGCCCCCTCTCGGTAAGCGGGATCTGTTTCTGGAGACTCTGTGACATGTCTAGGAGGCTCCGAAGACTCGTATGTTTCTAAACCTTGAAGGTGAGGCGCCGTGGCCTGTGCCCATAACCTGCTGGGGTTGTCCTTTTCCACAGTTGGGTGTTCCCCAGAGTATCCAGCTCTTCTTGTTGCAGACAGCGTCGCAGGCGTTCCAGAACTCGGGCGTGATCCCGGAGTAGCCTGGTCCCCTGATCATTCCTTCTAGGCTGCCGTTCTTTATCCGGTATCCTTTTTCACAGTTGAACTGGAAGTTGTACCGTTTCTGGTCGATGCTCCAGCCGTAGTTTGTCACCATCAAGATCCCGTCCTTCGTGTCCTCTATCAGCTCGTCATAGTCCCAGTCTCCAGGCTCTAGGCTTACATTCGTCATCCTGATTATTGGCAGCTGGTAGGTGTCCGCACGCATGCAGCCGTTGCTTCTAGTCTCCCCGACATTCTGTGCCGTCTGTCGTGACATTAGATATCCTGCAAGTTTGCCTTTTCTCACCGCATATTTTCGCTGAGCCTCGACCCCTTCGTCGTCGTAGGCGAAGGTTCCGAGTCCCTTACCGTGAGCCAGGGTCGCGTCCATCACGATGTTCACATGCTCGCTACCGTACTGTAGCTTTCCGAGCTGGTCTGGGGTTAGGAAGCTTCTGCCGGCGAAGTTCGCTTCGTATCCCAACACCCTATCCAGTTCCAAGGGGTGACCCGCGGACTCGTGTACTTGTAGTCCTACCTGGTCCCCGCTAAGGATCACGTCCGACCGTCCCTCCTGGCACCCAGGCGCCTGGGTGAGTTCTAGAACCTCTTTTGTGAGAACCGGGGCCTGTCCGGGTAGGTCCATCTGGTCGATAAGTTCGTAGCCTTCCAGTGCGTATTGTTGATCTGATCTTCTCTGTATTCCCGAGGGTCCCTTTGCGGCGACTATGATCGATGCGCCGGTCTGGGCGAGGTCCTGGAAGATCCTGGAGCCTTCTGAGTTGGCGAAGTATTTCTCAATCTTCGTCGATAATATCTGGCCCCTCCTCGCCACAACACCTTCCGCCTTCATTGCGCTGGTCGCGTCCTTTAGAACCTCGTACTTTGTATCAGTCGAGACTGTCATGGGATCCTTCTTTCTCGGCGATTCCCACGTGTCTACGTGGGTAGGTTCTTTGGCGAGTGTGAGCTTGGACCCGATCTTTGCCGCGCCTCGGGCTAGTGAGAGGGCTTTTCTTGTCGTCTCCCGGATGCTTTCCGGTTCAATCTCATCTGTGCTGGCGAATCCCCAGCCAGCATTCTGGTAGAGGACTCTTATTCCGGCGCCGAGATCGTTCGACTCCTCTGTAGCCGGGTTCTCGTTGATCACGCTAACGATCTCTGTTACCGTATTGACGAGTCGGATGTCCGCGTAGGTCGCGTTCTCTCGAGATGCAGTCTCAAGGCATACTTTTGCCAGATGCTCTCCAAGATCCTTTGTAGAATTCACGTCGGCTTCCCAATCCACAGTTGGCTTTAGAGCTTTCCAGCCAGCACTACACGGGGCTTGAGCTGTTTACCATTGTGTCTTCTTTATCCCGAGCCGATATGCACCATAGTTTGTGGCTAGGTGTATCGGAGGCGTTACTAGAACAACGAGTAGTACGGAGATGGGTTCGATGGGGAAGAACAAGTACCCCAGAACGAGGCCCCCAAGGATAAAGTCGAGCTGATCAAGAACCGGAAAGGCCCTGCCAGGTTCTACACGGAGCCTGCGTTTTACGAAAGCGCCGAGAAGATCGCCTAGAACCGCTCCCAGACCGATCATGAAACCTGCAACGACAAGTCTGGAGTCGACCAGAGCCTCGCCCCAGCCGACTATCGTTCCGGCGAGAATTCCGGCAAAGACTCCTCGAACTGTCTTGTGAGAGCCGAAGATTGGCTGGCCGTCGGAGAGTTTCCTGCCTCCATCCAGCGTTGTCCCTCCGCCAAACAGAAGGGGCGCAGCATTGGCCACATAGGACGGACCAATGAACAAGAGTGCGGAAGTGATTAGCCCTGCCATCTCCGTCCCTAGCGCCTAACGTCGCAACATGTTCACGGTTAATAATCCAGGCTAAGCATCCTCAATCCCATCGTCAGTTATCTTGAAGGGGCAGTGACTTCCCGATACGTCAAGCCCATTCCTCTTCTCGAGAAAGCAGTCTCGGACGTTTGACCTCGGCGTCTGAGTCAATCTCAGAATCAGATCCGACCAGTGTCCAAGGGTCCGAGTTGCAACCGGCTCAACCAACCATTCCCCTCCCACGGGTGAACTGTGAACCTGTCCAGTCAACAAGATCCATACGGCAAAGCGCGACGAGAGCGCATCGAGCTGCGCCAGTTGACGGTTCAATTCTCGATCGCGCCCGAAATATCCCTCGGACTTGACCTGTCCCCCTCTGTAGAGTCCGGTAATTGAATCGACAACCAGAAGCGTCGGAGTCTTTGTAAGGAGGTTCTCAATGTTCTCCACGATGCGCCCCTGGTCATCGAAATCTTCCGGCCGAAAGAGGACGATTCTCTCCGCCAGTTCTCTGCCACCAGCGAGCTGTTCCATCCTATTCGCTGAGAACGACTGGTCAGCGTCGAGATAGAATACCTTGTACTCCTTTCGAGCCGCTTCTAGAACACACTGCATCGATAGAATCGTCTTGCCCGTTGCCGCTTCTCCGTAAAGGAGACCGATCTGGTGGAGGGGCAAACCCCCTCCTAGTAGCCTGTCTATTCCGTGACTACCGGTGCTTAGAAAGTCCAATCTTGAATGCACGACCCGTCATCGGTAGGCGGGTAAGAAGGTTAGCAACCCTACGAGGTCCTAGACCCGGTTTGCCATTGCTTTGCCACATGGTTTGACACGTGAGGTTCGTCTACTGATGCGTCCATGTAGGCGTTGATGTGCCAGGCTCGCCGTTGAGTAATACATTAAACAAGTCTTCGCGTTTCGAAGACGGATTGGATCCTCCTGTTAGACCAGTCACACTCAGGCTCGGACAAGGTCACACTCTTCTGCTGAGCGGACCGGTGCAGTTCAAGCTCTCAGAAGGCAGAGCCGAATGCTTTGGAGCACCTATCAATCCAGGTACTTGGATAACCGTCGAAGGACTGCGGCGAGAACCAATACTGGCCACAGAACCGGCCGCCCTTGAAATCAGATCCGGCCCCGGCGGCTCCTGGAAGGAACTGCTCGAGTCAACCATACCGACAAGCTGGACAGAGGCGGTTCACATCCTCCAACGACAACAGGGTGTCGCTGTAATAGTCGGAGAGGTTGATTCAGGCAAGTCCAGCCTCTGCACATTCCTAGCAAACATGTGCGTCCGGAATGGACTCAAGGTTGGAGTGATAGACGCGGATGTTGGTCAGGCCGACATCGGACCACCGACAACAATCAGTTCTTCACACGTGTCCGAGCCAATCCTAACATTGCAAGACCTACGACAAGAGACAGCTTTCTTCGTAGGGGACACCAGCCCCTCATCAGTGCCAGACAAACTCACTCGGTTGATCGTCCGTTTGAAGGAAGAACTCGTCAGATCCAGTGACTTGGTGCTCGTGAATACTGACGGGTGGATCGGCGATTCAGTCGCACTACGCTTCAAAGATGCATTGCTCCATGAGACTCAGCCTGATCTGGTCCTCGGGCTGAGTAGAGAGGGAGAAATCGACCCAATCCTAAACATCGCCTCCTGTGCAACGCTGAGACTGCCAAGTTCTGCCTACGCAAAAATACGTTCGAAAGAAGAGAGAAAAACTGCCCGTGAGGCAGGGTACCGACGGTTTCTCCTCGGCTCCAAGGCGATGAGGATCAGCCAAAGGAATACAACATTGAGAACGTTCGATCGGCCAGAACAGCAAATCCTACACTGGGATAGGAAGCTCAAGGGATTTCTTGCCGGACTTCTAGATGATCATCAGGAACTCCTAGGCATCGGAAGAATAAGGGAGGTGAAAGATGGTTATGCTCTCGTAGAGACGAAGGCTATGGAAGAGCCGAGATTTCTCGAGATCGGAAATCTCGTGCTCTCTTCGAGATACGATGAGATAGGCTATGGGACGCTAGATTGAGTAGGAGTCTGGAATCGAGTATACGTATATTGTGTGCTCGTTATAGTTCTCTTTCTTTGATGGCTTCCAGCCGTTGATCATAAAGTCGTGGCTCACGATCCGCGCACCAGGGCGAGCCTCTGCTCGCAGTTTCGGCTTCAACCTCTCGTTAGCGTAGGTCGTCAGGTAGAGGGTTATCAAGGTGGCCTCTTTGAGATCGGCCTGGAAGAGATCCCGGTTGTAGACGCGGACCCTGTTTCCCAGATTCAGCTTGTCCACTTCACCTGAGGCTGTCTTGAAGAGATCCTCTCTAATCTCGTAGCCGAACGCGGCCTTCACTCCGAAGTCTTTGATGGCGGTTGATAGAATGCGCCCGTCGCCGCATCCCAGGTCAACCAAGACATCATCTTTAGTGGCTCTCGCGACTTCAAGCATCTTACGGACAACGTCGTGTGGAGAAGAGACGAATGGTGCGCAACTCATCAGATTCAGACTCTTGTGACTGAAAAGTGGTTGAAGTGAATCAAACTATTTAAACAACTCTCCGACAGAATCGCCGAAGACTCTTTTCATCTGGCCCCTTATGATGAATGACGATACGAGGATTCACGAACTCTCAAAGGTCGTAATGAAGGAGCCCGTGCTAATCCAAGGTCTCCCCGGACTCGGCTACGTGGGAAAAGTCGCTGTTGACTATTTCATCGAGAAACTGAAACCGAAAAAGTTTGCGGAGTTGTATTCCAGCTATCTCCTCTTCCCTGACGGCAACCTCGGCATCAACATCTCAGAGGACGGGACCTACTCTCTTCCCAAGTACGAGTTCTACGCGTTCAGCGAGAAGCAGCCTAACGCAATATTCCTCACTGGCGACGCTCAGCCCAGCGTGACCGGCCAGTACGAAGTGGCCAGCAGAGTTCTCGACTTCGCACAACAATTCGAGTGCCGGATGGTATTCACAATGGGCGGCTACGGGACCCGCTCAGGCAACGACGTTGGGGCCGTGTACGGAGTCGTTGGAGACGCGACGATCGGTGAACGATTGAAGAAGCTAGGGGCCAAACTTGCAAAGGGCGGAGCTGTGACCGGGGCTGCCGGAGTGATTTTGGGCATCGGACGGCAGAGAGGACTTCAATGCGCAGGACTCTTGGGCGCGACGACCGGAGTATACCCCGACCTTGAAGCGGCTAGAGCCGTGATACAGATGCTGACAGGGCTAGTCGCTATGCCTGTCGAGCTTAAGGACCTGGATACTGAGATCGAGGATATGCGGAAGAAGATGGAAAAATTACGTCGAACCGATCTCGAAGAGTCTAAAGAAGGCGAAGAAGAGAAGCCGGAAGAAGGAAAGGACCGCTACATAACATAGCCAATACCAGAACATGATCCGCGTTGCAGGAAGCAACCTCCGAGCACGACGGAAGAGTTCTCAAAATCAACCTTCTTCAGATGGACAACGCAGTCCTCGCCTTGTGCTATGAGGGAACGATTAAGATCGGGACTCTAGCTATTGCTACTCCCGGTCTCAGAGACGGCGCTGTGGGCACATCATCCGTACTTCTGGGCGGAAAATTCCTCATCGCAGCGCGAGCCCTCGCGGAAAGATCCGCAGCCATCTTCAACAAGATGAGCCTAGTCTCACTCAACACCGCCCTCGCCGAGGGAGAAGCCCTACGAGGCTACTCGTCGCTACTAGACAAGGTTAGGACAAAATAGGCCCGATTGTTGTTCGAGGTCAAAGGTTGAACAAGAATCCAAGGGTAATCGTGATGATAGTGGCGGCGCTCGCCTTTGCCGCCACTGCATCGTCAAACCTCTCGACGCTCATCTGACTGCCACTGTCAACCGAATCATCGAGAGGAGTATAGCAACCGTTGGAGACTTGTTCGGCGTATTCTTCCCCATTTCCCATCACCATCACCGAGAATCTTCTGAGCTATCGTTAACCCCGATGTAACAATACAGCCGGACACTGATCGTCCAAGATTCTTTAATAGAATGGAGACACTTTCACAAGTTGGGCGTCGCGTGGCCTCTAGTTGAGAAACCTCGTTCTAGAAATCGTGGAAACTAGCGCCAAGCGTTCAGCTTGCTGGTGGGAGTTTGCTGCGTTTCTGAACCGTTGTGGCCGGTAACCCATTCGGGAACGATTACTGCTCTGATTAGCTCTTGGATGGAGATGCCTCTCCGTTTAGCCAGCTTCTCCAGCTCCTTGTATATCGTATCGTCCAGAGTTTGCATAAACTTGGGCAGCGCGAGCACCACGGTTTCTTCGGATATCAGTATCATTTCGAGGGTTGCGATTTAGTGCTGATGTAACTTCGAGAATTCCGAACTAGTGACAGTGATCGGTACAAGGGGAGGAGGTTTTTGCTAGTATGAGATCTTGATCTCTGCGGGAGTCTCTCCCAAGATATGTCTTGCTGCAGACTCCACCCTCGATCGATACTGCTCCCTAGTGTAGACTCTTACCAGATTCATGAATTCTCTGAGGACGCCGATGATTCTAGAGACCTCAGAAAGTTGAACGATCTCTTTCTTACCAGAAGGACCCCGCTTGAAGACGGGTATATCCAGCGGTTGTATCTCGACCGCATTGTGATAGGGCACTGAAGGAAGGGTTGGAACGTCGATGACCACTTCGTCCACGCTCACCTTAGCCTTTCTCGCAATCTCAGTCTGGATTTCCAGCCGGACGCTATCCTTTGTCATCACGTTCGAGACGAGCTCTTCCATTGCATAGACGGTCTTCTCGTACGCGCACTTCAGAAGTCTTCTCGCCTCCAGATCCAGCATTATTCTCCTAGACTTCTTGCACTCTTTGAGGTCGGTCCAGACCTTGTAGTCATCGAGCCGTAGATAGTCGTCTGGCACGTCGAATGATAGGAGGTTGAGCTCATCCCTCGCAGCTTCGAGAGCCTGTACTATCATGATCTGGACAGCCCTAGATGCTCTGTGAAAGTAGATGGTCCTGAAAGATTCAAGTCTAGCGAGAAGGAAGCTCTCCAGAGCAGCTACGGCTCTGCCGTCTACTGAGAGATTCCCATTAATCACGTCCATCGTGTAGAGGAGCCTGTGAACATCCACTGAGCCGTAGCCAGCCCCCGTATGGAAGGAGTCTCGGACGATAAAGTCCATCTTGTCGATGTCAACACTGCTACTGATGATCTGGTCCAGATACGGCCTCTTCTTGTCCCTCAAACGCCCTACCGCCAACAGTCCGACCTTGTGATGGTCGAATCCCGCCTCGTCAAGCCGGTCCGCGACCTCCGTCTGGTTGACAAGCCAGGGGACAAAGTCCTCGTGGGTCTTCTTGAGATGCCGGACCATCAACGGTTCGAAGACGTGTGAGAATGGACCGTGACCGATGTCGTGCAGGAGAGCTGCTAGGCGCATTTGTTCCTGGTCATGCGCGTCGAGCTGGGTTGGGAGGACCTCTGACAAGGTGCCAGCGAGATGCATTGATCCCAGAACATGCTCGAAGCGAGTATGATTTGCGGCAGGGTAGACAAACTCTGAACCCGCGAGCTGTCTAAGCCTGCGGAGTCTCTGGACCGGTCGAGTGTCCACGATCGTCCTCTCGGTCTCGTTTATCCGAATGTAACCATGAATCGGGTCTTTGATGAAACTCCAGGCCCTAGGCATGAGTCGTCGGTTACTGGGCTCTGCTTATTCTAGCTTCCCGATATGATTAAGACGTCTGATTCGTGATAAATCCTCCGAGCGTCTTTCACAAGAGTTGAGGCTGGTCGTTAAGTATCGATGGCCGTTAGCGAACTATTCTCCCGCGAGCGGACCAGGACATGACACAAGTCTCAATTCAACATCTTACGAAGCATTACGGGACACTCGTCGCTCTGGACAATGTCTCCCTGGACATCGGGTCGGCCGAGGTCTTCGGGCTCCTGGGCCCCAATGGTGCTGGGAAGAGCACTCTTCTGAAGACACTCGTTGGGATCCTCAGGCCCACAAGTGGGACAATTAGGATCGATGAGATCGATATCGTAGTCGAGCCTGAGAAGGCGAAGCGCGTGATCGGTTACCTCCCGGAGAATCCTTCACTCTATACCGGACTGACCACCCTCGAGTTTCTCCAGTTTGTCGGAAAGATCCGTGGGGTCGATGATGAACT
>WNGG01004334.1_pt1 | contig 19687 bp, 20 predicted proteins | sample 5400661 | NCBI WGS metagenome assembly WNGG01 (sample SAMN13153372, study PRJNA577476) | soil metagenome | isolation source: 100 cm soil or saprolite under Garry oak tree replicate 1 | place: USA:California | collected 2016-06-15
TTTTCTTGGTGAGGAAGGATTGCAGTTTAGGCACTGGATAGCGATTGAGATTAGCTCCGGTCTGCCGATAGCGGGACGCCTTCACCCCAGTCATTACAGCTTGCTTTATTTCAGCAAAGGCAAGCCCAATACGTTCCACAGGATCCGAACGCCCATTCTCACATGTAGGCATTGTGGAGGCGAGATCAAGGATTATGGCGGTCACCGAGGAGCAATGAACCCGAACGGTGTGACACTCAAGGATGTCTGGACCGACATTCCTCCGGTGCGGCACTGGAAATTCAAATCAAAGAACAGACGGGCGAATGCGTTATCAACAAAGCTTCTTGATCGCGTGATCGAAATGTCCACCAATCCCGGCGATTTGGTGATAGATCCGTTCGGAGGTAGCGGAACTACTTATGCTGTTTGTGAGTTGAAACACCGCCATTGGATTGGAGCTGAGATTGACTTCGCTGAGGACATTAAGGCCCGGCTGGAAACCACTGAGATTCGAACCCACAAAAACGGAGATTTCGTTGAGCGGAAAGGAGGGGCTTAACCAAGGGCGCGTCCGGCTGTCATCTTTGGAATACGCGGCACGCGAGTACTAGTCGCGTCGTGTTCAATCGCCACGATCTCAAGAATGCCCTGCTTACAGCGTATTGAGCGCCACAGATCAAGGTATGGTTCTAATTCTTCCATGTTGCCAATACGATCAGTGAGATACCTGTAAAGGTCTCGGGAAGGAACGACAAGGATTCCACAAGTTCCCACTCCAGCGCGACAACTCCGTAATTAGTGTTGAGAACTGCGTCGAGCTTCCCTATTCCTTTCACTGCAAGCCGAACTTCCCGCGTCCAGCCCTGCCGCACCAGTTCTTCCATTAGGCCGTTCTTGATTGGCACCACACCATTGCCCTGTCCCCGCTTCTTTCCTGACTCTGGATAAATAGTGAAGGAGCCTGAGCCTGGCGGCCACTCAACCTCGCGGATGGCTCTGTAGAGACTCTTACGGGTGCGTTTCCACGCCCTAGAACTCGCATACTTGCCGCACGAAATCAGCGTTTCCTCGCGGACTATTTGCATTAGGCGGATTGTACGTTACTGTCAAAAAAATCAGCAACACACAATTACCCCACTACCTTCTGCTTACTGCTTACCGCCGACTGCTGTGATACTATTCGCAGCCTGAGTCGCAATAAAGAAGGAGGACGGACTCATGATTCGCAAAATTTTCACTTTCACGCTTTTAGTCTTAATGGCCGGCGTCTTGTTCGCTCAAGCCCAGAAGACAGTAACCATCACCGGTAATTTGATCGACAACGCCTGCGCCGAGTCGGCAAAGGATTTGGATGCAAAAGCCAAAAACCATCCTACCAGCTGCGCGATGATGGAAAGCTGCGCCCAGAGCGGCTATTCGGTTTATGCCGACCACAAACTTTATAAACTTGATGAAAAAGGAAACGGCACGGCCGCCGAAGTCTTAAAGAGCACCACGACCAAGAAAGGTCTGCAGGTCAAAGTGGAGGGCACGCTCGAAGGTGACACGATCCACGTCACGTCACTCACAGAAGTTGCCGACACCGTGAATTGAGCCTCCTGAAACAAAAGGGCGGACACGCAGTCCGCCCTGGAGAACTTCCATTCCACTCGTTCGCTAGCGCTTCGCGGATGTGCACCCTTTCTGCCACGCTCGCTACCCCGAGCGGTTTTGGTAAGCTAAGGTTTTACCGGCGTCTCCTGATGCGAGAACGCCATCCACTTGCCGCCTCGATTTACCCAAACCGAAGAAGCCCACACTGCGGGAACCGCCTGACCCGCGCACGTTCCCTCGATGGTGCCCTTGTAAGTGATCAAGGCGGCATTCGGGTCAATCATCGTGAGTTTCCAATCGCTGAGTGAATACGATTTGATGTCGCAAGGCATCGAGGCCATCATTTTCGTAATGTCACCTTTTGCGGCTACGCCTTGTTCGCCAACCACAACACTGTCCGCAGATAGCCACGCCCGAAATGGCTTGGCGTCCTTGTTCTTCCAGGCGTCCCAAAGTTTTGTTTCGTTGGCTGAGAGTTTCTTGAGCGTCTGAGCTTTACTCATCCGCGGTTTTGGTTTTGGCGATGGGGACGGCGTAGGTTCCTGGGCAAACGAGATCGAGGCGCACGCCAGCACCAGCAGAGCAGCGAAAGGCAGATATCTCTTCATGCTTATCCTCCTGAGAAATAAACAACGAGCTTTGTGTAGTTAGAGAACTCGAAACGCGATTCTTTCTACACGGATCGATCCCGGGTGTCAATAATCAATGAATGCAACCAGAGGACCCTCGAGCCCCGGTGAGTTACTCCTTAAGCTGGTGGTGTCTTCATTTCGCTTTGCGCCTTGGCGTCTCTGCGTGAGAGGAGTCTTTTGCGCCGCGCATGCTCACAAAAAGACGCAAAGAAAAACCGCAAAGTAAGACATTCCTTGAAGCTTAAGCTGCTGATCGGTTTGCCGGTGTGTGGTAAACTTCGCTTTCAGGCACGGAGCAAAGAACGATGATTATTTCTCAACGTTCCGCGTACAAGTCAGTCGTGGCAATCAGCCTTGCAATCGCAGGCGCAGGTTTGATGACGAGGTTTGATCAGGGCGGGACCGTGTGGTTGAAGTTCGTGCTTTATCTGGTCACCTTCGGCGCCGGGTCCTTTGTCGCGCTTTTCCCTCCGGCCACAAAGTGCGGTCTGCCATTCTGGCACAGGCCAAAGAAGAGCTGATGTGGTTTAGTCGGGCAAGTGGCGGACGATCTTCTCTCGCGGGCCGCAATTGTCTCTTCAAGTCGCAACCTTTCCCCGTAAAAGAGCATCAATCATCGACAGAATTGCTCTCCTTTTACTGCTCGCTCGAAACTCTATTGGATTTCTCGCTTCGTCACTGGAGGTAGCTATGAAGAACTTCTTCCTGCGCTCGCTCTTGATCCTAACGCTGGCGCTTGGCCTGACTGTCGCTGCGCTGGCAGACACAATCCGCCTGAAGAATGGCAGCGTGATTCACGGCCAGGTCGTTGGTTTCAAGGACCAGCAATTTACGATTATGGTTGGCGATGGCTCGCGGGGCCGGCGAAGCACCATCTCGGTGTATATGGAGGACGTCGACTCTATTGAGTTTGACTCTGCAGGCGCGCCCGCGACTGCAAGTGACAACGAGCCAGTCGCGCCGCCCCGGAACCAGCCGTCGAATACGCAGCCGACCTATGTTCCTCCACCGACCGCGGGACCGCCGGCATCCGGCAATTCCACCAATCCACAATTTTTTCAAATTAACGTGAAAGTACGCGCCGACAACACGAGCAACGGCTGGACAAACACCGGGCTCGTGGTGCGGCGGGGCCAGCGGCTCCGGATCAACGCTTCGGGACGAGTAAGCCTCGGCCCGGGCCGCTTCTCAGCGCCCGACGGTTTGCCCAACGTGCCGGATCGCGACAAGCTGATGCGCAATCAACCCACCGGAGGATTGATTGCCGTGATCGGCGATGATAATGATAATTTCATCTTTATCGGCAAGAACCGAGATTTTGTTGCCCAGCGCGACGGAGTATTGTTTCTGGGCGTGAATGAAGGGAATCTCAGCGACAATTCAGGCAGCTTTGACGTGGTGATCGAGGCGGAAGCCGGAAGTAATCCGCGGTAGGAAGGAAAGTGTCGGAAGCCGACAGTAAGGGCAGAAACCCGACCGTTAGGGAGGGTGCATATCGGCGAAGTGGACGATCGCGAGTCTCGCCTGGAAAACTTTGGATCAGACTCAATCCGGCACCCTCTCTCACGGTCGGGCTTCTGACACCTCAGGAAACTTCGAGCACCCGCCTCGCATCACAGAAACCGCCAAAGTTGATGGGCTTGACCGTGCTCAGCCGCGAAGCCTATAGTTCGCTTACAACAAATTCGGTGTCCTCACTTTGATAAAGGAATGATTATGAAAAGCATTATTCTGCGCGTGCTGTGTCTGGTCGCAATTGTCTCGCCACTCTCACTCAATCTCGGGAGTAACGTTTCGACCCTGGGGCAGTCGCGGCGCCAGCCCCCTTCGTCTGATCAAAAAAAGAACAAGCGACCGGGCGAGCCGCAGACCGGTGAAAAATCAGAAGAACGATCTCTTTGGTGGTTGAATACAGCAAGTTGGGCGAAACCTTCGGACTCTATGCCAGCAATGGAATGGAGCCCGGGCAATATGAGGTCATTCGCCCGACGGCGATGTTCCTGTCGCAATTTATCAAACCCTCGGATTACGTTTCCGTGATTGCCTACGATATGCGGCCAACACCACTCACCGATTTCACAAGCGATCCCGGGCGCATTCAACAGGTCATAAGTTTGCTTCTGCGGAATCAGCCGGCTTTCACCGAAACAAATCTTTTCGATGCCCTGAAGTTGACATTGGTCGGTGGCCGAGCCGATTCGGTCGTCCTGGAAGACAGCAAAGAGTCGAAAGCCGAGTACTCTGGCATGGTGGCGGTGCCGGCTACGCGCCGGCGCGCGGTGCTGCTGGTATCGTCGGGCATCGACACGTTCAGCAAGATTAACTACGGGCAGGCGCGCAAGATTGTGCAAAACTCAGGCATTCCCGTCTACATCGTCGGTACCGGCAACCTCTTTTTCAAGAAATATGGAGATCAGCTGGGCCCGACCGACAGCCTCACCGGATTCCCCGGTCGCATGACGTTTTTACAAGCCGCGAATACTTTAAGGACTTTCGCGGACGAGAGTGGCGGGGCATTTTATCCGGTGACCTTCGAAGGAGAACTTCCGAAGGTTCTCGGTTCAATTAACGGGATGCTGCGAAGCCAATACAGCCTGGGATTCAATCCCGGGGAGCCTGACGGAAAGACGCACAAACTCGTCGTCAAGGTCGATGTCGATGGCGACGGGCAATATGACGACAAGGAGTTCGTTGTGAAGGCCCGCGAGTTTTACAACGCTCCCAAGCCCGGCGGCGCCGCGGCGGCAGGCGTAAGCAGTAAGCAGTAAGCAGAAGGCAGTAGGCAGAAGGCAGTAGGCAGAAGGCAGTAGGCAGAAGGCAGTACCTTTCTGACGTAGACTAAGTTCATTTACACGAATGCGGGGCTCGATTCAATCGAGTCCCGTTTTGCTTTCACTGCTCACCGCTAACTGCTCACTGCTTGCTGCTTACCGCTTTCTGCCTACTGCTTACTGCCTTCTTGCCCTCGCCCAGCGGCCACGTGTAAAGTACGAAATGTCTTATCCCGCGCTCTCCCTGTTTTGTCACACTCGTTGGAGGTCGAACTGATGTCGACTGAAAGCATTGGGGCTAACGAAGCCGCAGCCGCGCAGGAATTTCCCGATCGTATTGGATTCAAACCCGACAACCCATTCCTGGCCAAATTTCGGCCTTATATACCAGCCAGCGCCCACCTACGCGAGCTAACACCGATTCCCCTGATCATGGGAACCGTACTCGGGATTATTTTCGGTGCGTCCTCACTATACCTCGTGCTGAAAGTTGGGCTGACGGTAAGTGCATCGATTCCCGTAGCAGTCATCGCGATTACGCTGTTCCGCGTCCTCTCAAAGTTGGGGCTTCGCGACGCCACAATCCTTGAAAACAATATTGTGCAAACCGCCGGATCGGCAGGCGAATCCATTGCTTTCGGTCTGGGTGTCACCATGCCCGCAATCCTGATTCTGGGATTTGATCTTGAATTCACGCGCGTGATGCTAGTGGCGGTGCTCGGAGGGTTGCTCGGCATCCTGATGATGATCCCGCTCAGACGCGCGCTCATCGTCGCCCAGCACGGTTATTTGAAATATCCGGAAGGAACGGCCTGTGCCGAGGTTCTGAAAGCGGGGGCCTCAGACGAATCTCGCGCGGCGGCGATGGAAGCTGCCGAAAAAACCGGGATCGTGGATGAAGCGACGACAGGCGGGAAGACGATCATTACGGGTTTCGGAATTGGATTTATCTATTACGCACTGGAGCAAATCTGGAAGACCTGGAAAGAATATCCGACCAAAGTTTTCGGCAAGCCGTTCGAAGCAGGTTCGATCTCGATCGAGAACAACCCGGCGTTGCTCGGCGTTGGTTACATCATCGGCCCGCGGATTTCTTCGATCATGGTTGGCGGCGGTGTACTTTCCTATCTGGTGCTGATTCCAGCGATCAAATATTTCGGTAGCGGCTGGACTACACCGCTCGCGCCAGAGACTACACACTTAATCAAGGACATGACTGTAACCCAGATCCAAAAAGGCTACATCCTCTACATAGGCGCTGGAGCAGTAGCCGCGGGTGGGATCATTAGTCTGGTTCGTTCGCTGCCTGTGATTTGGAGCGGATTGAAAGGCGGGCTCGCTGACTTGCGCACGACCCGATCTGCCAGCAATGGTGCGCCGCGCACGGATCGGGACCTTTCGATGAAGTTTGTTTTGGGCGGTATCATCGTTCTAATGCTCGCGATCATGCTCGCGCCGCAGTTGAATCTGCGCTTCAACATTCTGGGCGCGCTGCTGATCGTGGCTTTTGGTTTCTTATTCGTAACTGTCTCCTCGCGGTTGACCGGTGAAATTGGTTCGTCATCGAATCCCATCTCGGGTATGACGGTGGCAACTTTGCTGCTGACGTGCCTGGTTTTTTTGATCATTGGTTGGACGGCCCCGCCATATTTCGTGACTGCGCTCTCGATTGGCGGCATCGTTTGTATCGCAGCATCCAACGGCGGTACAACTTCACAAGATCTCAAGACAGGTTTTCTGGTCGGCTCAACTCCCAGTTACCAGCAGATTGCGATTCTGGTTGGGGCTCTGACTTCGGCGTTGGCGCTCGGGCCAATTTTGCTGGCGATGAATCAATCGGGAACGGTCTATGTACCGGTGGCGACGAGTAAGGATTTCAGTTTCCCGTCAAGTTTTCACTTCAACAAAGAAGAGTTCGTAATGAGTGGAAACCAACCGAAAACAGAAAAACTCCAGGGCGGACAGGCAAGTTCCGACACTCGCGAATACAACGTCGTCCACAAGACCACGACAGATTACGGACCGGCGGGCCGCTATCTCGTCACTAAGGATGAGGGCATGCCCATGTATCTTGCTGATCCCGGAATTAATGGAATTTATAATCCCCGGTTCACAGCTCCAAAGGCGACTCTGATGTCTTATATCATCAAAGGCATTTTGAGCCGTCAACTGCCCTGGGGACTTGTGCTGTTAGGAGTGATGATCTCGGTGGTGCTCGAGCTGGGCGGGATCCCGTCTTTGGCGTTCGCTGTCGGTGTTTACTTACCAATATCCACATCAGCCCCGATTTTTGTTGGCGGTGCGGTGCGCTGGGCGGTCGACAAGTATTTACGCAAGAAACCCGAGCACCAAAAATTGACCGAAGCTGAAATGGCCGCAGAGACAGACAAGAGTCCCGGTGTTCTTTTGGCGTCGGGCTACATTGCGGGTGCTACTCTTGCTGGTGTTGTCTTCGCGTTCTTGAATTTGAAGGAAGGAATTGTGAACCGGTTAACCTCGTTCGAAAACTGGGCGAAGGCCAACAATCCTTTGTTTGAAGGCCCCCACGCCGATTGGCTCGGACTTATTCCTTTCGTTATTCTGACGGTGTTGCTTTACATCGTCGGACGAGAATTACTGTTGAAGCCGCGGACTTACGTTCCTAAACAATAAGTGCTTGCCGCTCCAATTTGCTCATCTGTAGAATGAAACCTGAGGCGCGCTGGAATTTAGCGCGCCTCGTACTTAGAAACAATGAGTTCCAAATAATTTATGGTTCACTATATTCAGATTCATGTGCGCCTATTTGTATTCGTAACGGTTCTCCTATGTCTTCTCAACTTTGGATGCCCACTGACGGCTCCGGCACAAACCCAGCGCGGCCCTTCCGACGTCGTGCGCGAATTTTACAAAGCCATGCGCGAGCACCGTTTCAAAGACGCCTGGACGCTGACGATTTATAAGTCCGCAGTTGAGACACTAACGGCTGAGGAAATGGAAGACTTGCGACCGGACTTTGAAGAAAGAGCCGCAAAGATTCCGGAGCAGGTTGAAATCACGGGCGAGCAGATCAACGGGAACATCGCGAACGTCTTTGTAAAAATTCCCAATGACGTCGATGCGACCCAAACTGTTTCAGAACCGGTGGCGCTATTCAGCTCCGGCGGTTCCTGGATTATCGGCACTGACGAGAACCAGGCTGAGGTAAGAAAAGCCGGTCGCCGCTATTTCCTCGATGCCATGATCGAGTCTCATGAGAGCGATGTAGAGGAGTTTCTCAAGCGGGTGATCGCCATCGAGGCAGCTTATAGCCAGCAACATGACGGCACGTTTGGCGATCTGAAGGCGTTGATCAATGCCGGATTGACTTCTCATGAAGTCGGAGAGAACGCCGATGGTTACCATTTTCACATCACGGTCGCGAAAGACGGGAAGAGTTTCATCGCCGGCGCCGAGCCTATTCGGTACGGACACACCGGCAAGCGTTCATTTTGGATGGACCAAACGGGGACCCTAAAGAAAACTGACAACGGCGGCAAGCCGATGACCGGAGCAGAACAGGGCAGTAAGCAGTGAGCAGTAGGCAAAAGGCAGTAAGCAGAAGGCAGTAGGCACCCCCGGATCAAATCAGTTTCAGATCTGCGTCCCTCACTCCAATAAAAAACATGGCTGTTTTTGGGGGGCCGACCAGCTTTGCGCTAGGATAGCGACATCGTCATCAGATTGTTTGGCCGATCCTCGAGTTTAGGATCTGAGGCTGGAGTCATGGCCGACAGAGAAGAGTTTCTTACCGCGCGACAGCTTGCCGAAATTCTTCAGGTGAGCGAATCAACAGTGCGCCGGCTGGCCCAGAAGCGACGCATTCCCTGCGTGCGTCTCAGTCCGCGCATCATTCGGTTTCATCTCGACGCGGTACGCGAAGCGCTTGATGTGCCGCGGGCGCACGCGCATACGCTGCTGCCCGACGAGGCGCAACTGTCTTTCGATGATTTACTTTCAAGTTAAGTGAGGTGCGCCTGATGGTCGGCGGCACCGTCGCTGACCATCTTACTTCTTACTGCTTTCCGCTTACTGCCTTCTGCTTTCTGGCTGCCGCACCCTCCCTGACGGTCGGGTTTCTGCTCACTGCTTACTGCTACCGCTTTGCGCGGGGCGCGGCGCCGAGCGGTATTTCCAACCAGCTCCCATCCTGCTTCAGGAATGCCCGCGGCCGCTTGATTGGAAAGTTGCGCGCAAACGCCGGGTTGTTTTTTAGAAAGCGATCAGTCGTCGTGCGATCCCCGGTCGCCACGCGCCAGCTGCCGTTTTCTTTGATGAGGTACTGTTGCACGACCAGTTTGCCGTCACCCTCAATCGGTTTTGAGATCCGGCCATACATCACCGTATCGACAATCGCAATGTTGCCCGAAACTCGGACGGCGCCAATCTCGATCCGATCGAGATGATAAAGATCGCGGCTGCGCTGCAGGGCGGCGACAAACCTTTCACGCGAGATGCGCGAACGCGATGACGACGGCAGCGAATCATAGAGCCCGCCGTACTCGCCGGCTTTCAATTGATTGAAGATGCGCTGAACGGCGGCGCGGACTTCAGATTGATCAGACGGAGCTGGTAAGGAATGCGGCAAGGCGCCGGCCCTGGCCCTGACTGCGCAAGAAAGCGACACGATCATCAAAATCATCAAGCCTGCTCTAAGACGCCGCGGTGTGGTCATTTTCAACTTCATTTTTGAGTTCATCATTGTCATCGTCGATTGACTCGTCTTCATCATCCGTCACGGGAAAGCTCGCACGCAAGTGAAAGCGATAGCTGAGAAACCAGGCGACCGCCCCCAGCGTCCCGACGACGAACGCTGCCGAAATATTTTCGCGCCAGAGGAACACCGCGGCGACGATGACGAGCAAACCGGCAAGGATGATGAATGCCCGTTCAACTGTCATGCACTTAATTAACGTTTACGGGGATCGAGACATTAACAGTCGCGGGCGGATAACATTTTTCTTCATCGCAAGCCTGCACGCGCAGCTTGATTGGTAATGACCGTTCGCCGCTTCCGGCTGTTGCGCGCAGCGGTACCTTGATCAAAGCTTCGCCTTCATAAACGGCGAGCGGTTGTTCCGCAAATTTAAAGTTCTCATTGACCGCGGCTGGATAAATTGGTTTGCCGGCCGTGATGCCGTCAACTTTTTCCGGTAGCACTTCAGTCGCGATTAAATAAGGAAATGTCGCCGGGTTCGCGTTTATGTGAAACCCCGAGGATATGGAAAGAACGACCTCGGCATTCTGCGAGCCCGCTGAACCATCATGCCTAATCACAACGGGTCGAGCCGAAACGCGCACGACTTCCGCGGACGATGAGATTTGCGCGGGCGAGGGAACTGGCTTCGCCGTTTCCAAGGGGCCTTTGTTGCCGCAGCCTGTTAATGAGAAACAAAGACACAGCAACAACAGATGGATACAGCAAGACTGGGACATCGACTTCTCCCGTTTCCAATCAGCGATCTCGTTTCTACTCTGGTTCAGTGGAATCATCGGGCCATTCTGATCCCGCCTGCTTACGCAGGCGGTACTGACTTCCTGGGCATCCTATTACACCTGCCAGCCCAGGCCGTACTGACTTCTCACTCTAGCGGATTTTCTTTCCCGGCGTCTTTCTCCCGTTCTGATTGAGAATCAACTGCGTCACCTTACCCTGTGCATCTCTCACGAAAGTCACCTGCGCGTCCACCACTTTAAGAAAGAATTCAGTCTCGGAGGTGGGAAACAGTTCGAACTTACCTTGCCCGGTAGGTTGAGCGATCAATCTGCCATTCTCATTTGTGACGGTAATGATGAAACCGGGCGCTAATTCGTAATCTCCAGCGTACGCATCGTAAGTCTTCGGATCGACTGTGACTTCCTTGTGCCCAGTCGTCAAAGAAGTGAGCTTCGCCGTCGCATTCGCGTTCTTTGGATCCAGTTCGAGAGACTTTTTGTAATTGGCTATGGCCAGCTCTTTATCGCCATGCACCATGTAAGCTTCGCCCAGACTGTCGTAAGTGTTGGACGCTTGCGGATAAACTTCCACGTTTAGTTTGAAGATTTCAATCGCCTCCTTCACCTTTCTCATTTGCAGCAATTGATAGCCAAGCCGATTCAGTTCCGATTCGGCAAAATCGTACTCGCTTGCCGTCTGTCCTGCTTTCAGCTCACGGTATTCCTTAATCGCAGAAGCCAGATCCTTTTCCACGACGGTCTTGATTAATCGCTCAGCGACGGATCGCTTCGGCGTTTCATAAGGCTGATCGTACAAAATACTCATAAGTCCAGAAGTGATCCGGTCGAGATACTCGCCCTGTTCGGCATTGTCGAGCAAGACGATCAGCCGTTTATCCGCCACCATGCGCACGATGACGGTACTGAAACCATTGATCCCACCGTTGTGCTGGATCACCGGAACCTCGAACTTGCTCGGCTGCAGCGCGACCTTACGCATCACAAAGCCGTACCCGTAGTTCTCAAGAGTTGGTTTGAACATCAGCTCTTTGGATTTAGCGGAAAGGATCTTTTGTCCATACAGAGCCTGGTCCCACAGATACAAGTCTTCGACTGTTGAATAAAGTGAACCCGCCGCATAAGGAATGCTCATGTCGAGGTAAGGCGCGTTACTATAACCGCGGGGAGTCCTGGTATAACCCGTGGCGCGTTTTTCTAAAATCGTTCCCCAGTGATCATACCCAGTGTTCTTCATCCCCAGCGGATCGAAAATATTTTCCCGCAGTACCTGCTCGTACGGCTTACCAGTTACTTTCTCGATGATGGCGCCGAGCAGAAAATAGCCGGAGTTGTCGTAAACGAATTTGGTGCCGGGTTCAAACTCGAGATCCCCGCTGGCATATTTCTTAATGAAATCGTCGACTGGATAAGGGTTGCGACTGACATTGCTCATAAAGCCAGGCAGTGAGGTGTAACTGGGAATGCCCGATGTATGGCTCAGCAGATTATGGATGGTCACTTTGTCGCCGGTGTCTTTGCGATATTCCGGCAGGTAATCAGTTAGCTTTCCGTCTAGTTTGATCTTGCCCTGCTCGACCAATTGCAGAATCAATGTCGCGGTGAACTGCTTGGTGATCGAGCCGAGTCTGAATTTCGTATCAGTCTGGTTCGGGATATTCCATTCCATGTTGGCCAGCCCGAAGCCTTTTTTATAAATGACCTTGCCGTTATCGGCGACCAGCACTGAGCCATTGAACTGACCATATTTGTTGTAGAGAGAAACCAACTGATCGATTTTTGTGACCTTGTCCTGCGCGCGAACCGAGACTTGAAACGCAAGGACGGCCAATAAGACGAGGGCCAGGGTCTTGAGGTGCTTTCGCGATGCGATGTTCATTATTGATTCTCCTGAGCTTTGGCCTGCGGGCTAGTCAACCACAACGAATTCCCGGCGGCAAGCGACGATGGTCATCTAACGCGCAATCCGTGCTCAGAGTTTCAACTTGTTCTCTCGTCGCCGCCTCGGTTAGACTCCGCAGGCGAGAAAAGGTTTCATCACTGATTGGTTCAGAGCCGTTTCCGAATGTCCATACTCGATCAAATTCGCCAGCGCGCTTCGTCAAGTCAACAACACATCGTCCTTCCGGAAGGAGAGGATCCGCGCACAGTTGCCGCCGCCAGCGCGGCTGCCCGGCACAGGCTGGCGCGCATTACGATCCTGGGAAGCGAAGACAAGATTCGCACGGTGGCGCAGCAAACGGGAAGTGATCTCGGCGGCGTTGAAGTGATTGATCACACCCGCGCAAACGACTTCGACAAGATGGTCAGCCTGCTTTACGAAGCGCGACGCGCTAAAGGCATGACCCTCGATGAAGCGCGCAATGCGCTGCGTGATCCTCTCTATTACGGCGACTTGATGGTGCGCTCCGGCCGCGCGGATGGATCGGTTGCCGGCGCGACCAACACAACGTCGCACACTGTGCGGGCTGCCCTGCACTGCATCGGGGTGCGCAGCGGCTTCAAACTGGTTTCGAGTTTTTTTGTGATGGCCTTGCGCGATCAGACCGTCGGTCACAACGGGGCGATGATCTTCGCCGATTGCGGCGTGGTCATTGAACCCAGCGCGGCCGAACTGGCCGAGATCGCCATCGCTTCGGCTGATTCCTGTCGCGCGCTGCTAAGCGCCGAACCACGTGTCGCCATGCTTTCATTCTCCACGAAAGGCAGTGCGCGACATCGATTAATCGACAAAGTTGTCGAGGCGACGCGCACGGTTAAAGCACGCGCGCCACAAATCGAGATCGACGGCGAACTGCAAGCGGATGCGGCTCTATTGCCGGTAATTGCCGAATCCAAAGCGCCCGGTTCCAGGGTCGCCGGCCGCGCGAATGTGCTCATTTTCCCTGACCTGCAATCCGGAAATATTGCTTACAAATTAACCGAAAGACTGGCAGGAGCTGCCGCGATCGGACCAATCCTGCAAGGCTTGGATCGCCCGGCAAACGATCTCTCTCGCGGCTGCAAAGCAGAAGACATAATTGACGCGATCGCCATTACTGCCGTGCAGGCGCAAGCACGAAAAGCCACATCTTGATGGGCAACGCGCGCACCAGTGATTGCGCATCAAAGTCGGCGATCCGGTAGAATCAAATCAGGACGTTTGCTTTGTCGTTCCGACGCATTAGATCGATCTTTCTCGTTGCTGTGGCTATCGGCGTGGCGGCGTCCATCCACGCGCAGACACCCTCTCCCTCCCCTCCCAAAACCGACACACAGGAACGCTTGAGAGTTTTTACGGAGGAAGTTCGCTTGCCAGTGGTGGCTCTCGATCAATACGGACACTACGATCCCGCCCTGGAAATGGACGACGTGATGGTCCTTGAGGACGGGGTCGCGCAACAAATACGCAGTATTCGACGCATGCCGTCGTTCGTTCTTTTGTTGCTCGATACAGGAAATGAACTCGGCTTGAAGAACACAAATACTACGGGCGAGGTTGCCGCGCGAGTGGTCAACAGGCTTGCCGACGGCGATCGCATAGCGGTGATGCAGTTTACGGATCGGACGCAGCTGATTCAGGCGTGGACCGGAGAAAAAAGCGCAGCCATTAATGCGATTAGGACGAAACTCAGTTCCGGGAAAGGCAGTCACTTGTCCGACGCACTGTTCGTCGCAGCAGGTCAGTTTCAGAACACCCCGCCGGGTTCGCGTCACATTGTCTTGATCACAGACGGCGTGGAAAGTCCCGGTGGTCGAACGACTTTGACCGCAGCTTTCAAACAACTCAATTCAGTTCAGACTACGGTCCACGTTATCAGCTACACGGCGCTTGCCCGGTTGGCCTTGAAAGAGCAAAGCAAAGTAGTCCGAGGAAGTGATCGGGTTCAGCGCGACGCCAATCCCGCGAGCAACCCGGTGGCTAACGGCGATCCCACGCTGCCGCCCGGAACCACGCGCACTCCCGGGTTTCGAATTGCGAGGATCGATACCGACGTAGCGCTCCGGCAGCGTCGCAAAGAATATGAGAACGCCACCCTGGCAAGCGAGGCCGTCCTGAAGGATATCGGGGAAGAGAGTGGGGGTCAGACGCTGCTGCCGGCGACCAGTAACGAACTGCTGGCCGAAGCGGAAAAAGTATCGCGCGACATTGGATCGGAATATGTAGTTACGTATCGTCCGACGAGGCCGCTGAGTTCGGCAAAACCTGGGGAATACCGCAAAGTGGAAGTTGCCTCGCGCCGGGTGGGTTTGCACCTGCGTAGCCGGCGAGGTTATGTCGTTCCTAACTCTCAATAGTGAGAAATCATTTGCGCACGTCGAACTTACCCCGCAAGTTTCTTCTCCTTGCTCTGCTGTTCGCGTTCTGCTCGCCGCTTAATCTGTTCGCCCAGGACAAGCCAAAACCCAAGCCCGCGGCTTCACCGGCTCCGAAATCGGAACCAAAGCCTGAAGATCGGCAACGCGTCACGGTTTTTACCGAAGAGGTCCGGCTCCCGGTCATCGCCCTGGACGCCTATGGTCATTACGATCCCACACTTGAAACCGATGATGTCCTCGTAATCGAAGACGGCACGGCTCAACAGATTAGAAGCGTGCGTCACGTTCCCGCCAACGTGTTACTAATCCTCGATACGGGTGGAGAGGTAAGTGGCCTGGGCGCGCTATCAAAAAAGACCAGTACGACGCGCGATGTGGCCGCGAAATTAGTCTCACGCTTGCCCGAGGGCGATCGCATCGCGATCATTGACTCCGCAAACCGCGCTGAACTGATTCTGAATTGGACGGACGATCTGGCGGAGATTCAGCACACTCTGGACTGGAAGCTTTTCGCCGGCAAGCGCTCTCGGCTTTCGGAAGCCATGGCCCTGGCGGCGAAAATGCTCGCAGATCAGCCGGAAGGGAACCGCCATATTGTTTTGATCACTGACGGCGTGGAAACACCGGGCGGCAGCGTCAAGGTTGAAGATGCGCTCAACGAGTTGATGGCCGCCCGGGCCACAGTGCACGTCATCAGCTATACAATGTTCGTTCGTCAGAAGAGTGATAAGCGATCGCCGACGAGCGTTGTGTCCGGGCCGCGCCCGGCTTCATCCGATCCAACTGTCGCCAATGATCCAACCTTGCCGCCCGGCACCAGCCGCAGTCCGTCCTATGGCGTGGGTATTACTTTCGATCCGGCGATGCGAAAACAACGAAAGGCATATGAAGCGGACACAAGGAAGAGCGAGAAGTGGCTGACGTCATTAGCTAACGATACCGGTGGAAAGATTTTTCTGCCGAAGTCGACTGAGGAAATGATCGCGCAGGGTGAAGAAGTCGCGCGCGAAATCGGCGCTGAATATGTGGTGACGTACCGGCCCACTCGGCCTTTGTCGGAAGCGGAACCCGGCGAATTTCGCCATATCGAGGTTGCATCACGGCGCGTTGGGCTGCATCTGAGGAGTCGCCGTGGTTACGTAGTTCCGAATTCAAAATAGGCTGGGGATTAGAGTCAAAATGGCGCGAGCCGGAAGGTGGAGCCAGAACTAAACTTTAGCTGATCCGCGCGGCCAATTGAGATTGGACCTCCGACGATCTTACCTGCCACACGTCCTGGTGAGGTTCGCGCATTAAGGAACGTTTTCGTAATTCGTCCCAATCCTCTTTCGGTACGCGATGAAAGGCTTCGACAACCCTGGGATCAAATTGCTTACCAGCCCATTTATCCAGCTCAGCCACGGCGGCTTCGTAAGAGCGTCCTTCGCGATAGACACGATCGCTGGTGATCGCGTCGAATGCGTCCGCCACCGAAAAGATTCGCGCGCAGACATCGATCTCCTCGGCTTTTAATCCCAACGGATACCCTGAGCCGTCCCATTTTTCGTGATGTTGGGCGACGACGCGCGCCGCGCCTTCCAGGAATTCTATGCCGCGAAGAATCTGCTGGCCGTGCAAGGGATGCTCGCGCATCCTCGTCCATTCATCCTCTGTGAGCTGCGAGGGTTTGCGCAAGATTGCATCCGGCACACCAATCTTTCCAATATCATGCAAGAGAGAGCCGAATTCCAGCGCATTCATTTGCGGCCCATTCAAACCGTACTCGCGACCCAAACGCAAACTGAAAGTCACTACGCGCTCGGAGTGCCCGTGCGTTTCCGCGTCGCGCGTTTCGAGGGCCGCCGTCAAGGCCCGCAAAGTCGAGCGATAGGCGCCTTCCAAAGAACCCAGGGCTTTATCCAACTCGATGGTGCGCTGCTCAACAAGTTCTTCCAAATGATTCTCGTAGCGTTGCTTGGCGGTAACAAGTTCGTAATGCTCCAGCGCGCGCGCGACGGCAGCTTCTGCCTGACGCAGGTCGAACGGCTTCATCAGGTAATCGAACGCGCCCAGTCGCAATGCTTCAATCGCGCTCTCGATCGTCTGCATACCGCTGACCATCACGATCACAGTGTCCGGAGAGATTCGCCTGGCGTGGGGAATCATGTCCAAACCACTGATGCCGCCCATGGTGATGTCGCTGATCACCAATTGATAATTATCTTCACGCAACCGTTGCAGAGCTTCTTCCGCCGACAAGGCTTCTGAGCACTCGTAGGTGTCGCTCAATAAGTCACGCAGAACAGCGCGAACTTCGGGCTCGTCATCGACAATCAGCAATTTGCGCGAAGCAGTTTGAGGGTTCGACATTATGATCGCTCCGGATTTGAGCACAGTCTCGGCCGCTGGGAGACTTGACTTGGTAAGCTACAGGAAGAATTCCCCGGCGGTCGGGGGGGTCAGCCCTTCGGCTGAAGGCACGAAGATTGTACAACAATGATTTGAGCGTGGTAAACCATTTTTTGCATGGGTGGGCGAACGGCCATTTTCGGCCCAATTTCTCTTTTTACTGGAGCTGATCATGGGTTGACCGCGGCGGCTTGGGACTCTTATCATGACGTGCACCTGGAGCATGCCGGAGTGGCGAAATTGGTATACGCACCAGACTCAAAATCTGGCGAGGTTCACTCCTCATGAGAGTTCGAGTCTCTCCTCCGGCACCACTTCTCGCGTTCCCGCGAATTTACGAGCCAATCCCCACCCAATCAAATGCTTATCGGATAAGTGTTAGAATCTGTATGGATGCGCGTTACCATCGGCCAGATCAATACGACGAATGGCAATTGTGATGGCAACACCGCGCGCATCATCAAAGCCATTGAACAAGCCAAAGACGAATCATCGGACCTGATCGTCTTTCCCGAAGTCACCATCCAGGGCTACACCTCGCTCGACTGGTTTCTTGACCGCGACGTCATTCGTACTTCTCTCGACTCTCTTAACAGAATTGTCGAAGCGACTGATGGCCTTACCGCGGTTGTCGGGACGGTGCGCCCAAGCGATCAGGCCACCGGGCGGGCGCTGTATAACTCGGCCGCCGTAATCCAAAACAAAACTCTGCTCGGCTTCGCCGACAAGACCCTGTTGCCAGAGTACGACGTGTTTGACGATCCCCGTTATTTCCAGCCGGCGTCTGAACGGCGGCTCTTTAATTTGGGTGATTGCAAACTCGGAGTTCCGATTTGCGAAGACTTCTGGAATGACAAGACGTTTTGGAAACAACGGCTCTACGCAAATGATCCGGCGGAAGAACTCATCGAGATGGGGGCCGACCTTTTGGTCTCCATCAATGCTTCACCTTTCAATAAAGGTAAGCTGGCAGTGCGTTGTGACATGGTCTCGCACCGGGCGAAGACGGCCGGCGTTCCAATCATCTTCGTCAATCTCATCGGCGGAAATGACGGAGTAATTTTTGACGGCTCGAGCATTATCGCCGACAGCAAAGGCAAAATAATTTTGCAGGCCCCTCCGTTCGAAGAATTCGTTGGCACGGTCGATCTCGATTGTGGCATAGCGGATACGCGCTGCCTGCCGGGAGATGATATTGAAACAGTGCGCCGCGCTTTGGTCCTGGGGATACGCGACTATGCCGGCAAGAATGGTTTTGCTAAAGCCGTTGTTGGCCTGTCCGGAGGAATCGACTCGGCAGTGGTTGCAACACTCGCGTGCGAAGCCTTGGATGGGGCAAACGTAACGGCGGTGACAATGCCTTCGCCATATTCGTCACGGGGCAGCATCGAAGATTCGTTTGCCCTGGGACGCCAACTTGGAATGCCGGTGATTGAAAAACCGATCACTGAAGCTTTTCAATTATTACGGAAGGAGCTCGACTTATCGGAGCCGAAGGCCGGAAGTAATTCGCATGCAGTAGAGAACCTGCAATCGCGCCTGCGCGGCAACATCCTCATGACGATTTCTAATGCTGAAGATCGTTTGCTGCTATCGACCGGAAATAAATCAGAACTGGCGCTCGGCTATTGCACGCTCTACGGCGACACGAACGGCGGGCTGGCGGTGATCGGTGATGTTTTGAAAACGGAAGTCTACGAGCTGGCGCGGCTATATAACCGCGAACGTGAAATTATCCCGCAATCAATCATCGACAAGCGGCCGTCGGCGGAACTGGCGCCGGGACAGTTCGACGATCAATCTTTGCCGCCTTACGATGAGCTCGATCCGATCCTCAAACTCTACTTTGAGCAGAAAGAATCGCCCGAAGAAATCATTGCCGCCGGTCACGACGTGGAATTGGTTTACGACATCCTGAACCGGGTGGAATCGCCGGCGAATGAATTCAAGCGCCGGCAGTTGCCGCCGACGCTGATCATCTCGCGCAATGCAATCGGCATCGGCCGGAGGCGGCCGGTCACGCACCGTTACCGGAGACAGCCACAATCGCGGAAGGCCGGTAAATGCGCACTCTGATCTCGAGGCGGGTGCTTTTGGAAATCAATTGGTAGCCATCTTCTCGCTGTTTCGCGGCGGGGCATTTTTCACATACTTATCGAACCAATTGATTCGTTCCGCGAGAATGTGCAGCAGGGTTTCGCGCCCCGCGTAACCGTGCGCTTCAAACGGCAGAGTTACATAACGCACAGTCGCGCCCTGACCCTTAAGCGCCATATAGAAGCGTTCCGACTGAATCGGAAATGTTCCTGAGTTGTCGTCGGCTTCGCCATGCATCAAAAGGATCGGATCCTTGACGTTGTTCGCGTACCAGAACGGCGACATCTTCGCGTACAGATCCGGGACATCCCAAAAAGTCCGGCGCTCACTCTGAAAGCCGAACGGGGTAAGTGAACGATTATAGGCGCCGCTTTCGGCAAACCCGGCGCGGAACAAACGCGAGTGCGCCAGAAGGTTTGCGGTCATGAAAGCGCCATAACTGTGACCACCGAC
>WNGG01004601.1_pt1 | contig 19683 bp, 20 predicted proteins | sample 5400661 | NCBI WGS metagenome assembly WNGG01 (sample SAMN13153372, study PRJNA577476) | soil metagenome | isolation source: 100 cm soil or saprolite under Garry oak tree replicate 1 | place: USA:California | collected 2016-06-15
CCGACCACCGGCTGCCTTGCGACGAATTTACTACTAAATATCAGGCATCGAGACTGATGGATTCGCGGCCTTGCACAGAGAAACAACGATTGTTTATGGAGGATTTAGGAATTGTGCATTCCGATGGAATAACGGTAAAAGAAGCGTCAGATCTGATCGAAGCCGAACTAGCTAAAGAGACTCAGGATGGCCCGGCGACACCTAAGCAGATTGCGATTGTGCGTGCCCTAGCCGCAGCCGGTAAAATTGAATTAACCATTTCTTCGCCAACACGACGCGACGTTGCCTGTGATATTCAAGCTCTTCGATGTGTCGTGGGCGTCCCGCGATAAAAAGGTGAAGCTTACCATTCTTTGAAATCGCCCGCTTGTTGATGCCTCGATCACGTTGCCCACTTCGTCGTAAACGCGGATTACAGCATCATGTGCGCACCTAACGGGCAACGATGGAAATCTTTTCACGCTCGGCAAGATCGACAATCGTATCGCGTTCGAGCAGCAGAGTTTTGTGGGCTTCGACGGCGATGACACGCAATTTTACCTCGGCGGCAACGCGGATCGTTTCGACGCCGATAACTGGCACGTCGAAGCGCATATCTTGATTTGGTTTTGCAACTTTGATCATGACCGCGCTTTTGCGCGCGAGCGCGCCACCCCGCTTGATCGCGTCGTTCGTTCCTTCAAACGCTTCGACTGCGAGAATGGTTCCGCTTTTCACGATTACAGTTTGCCCAATGTCGAGGCACGCAATTTCCCTGGCTATCTTCCAGCCATACGCGACATCTTCTTTCTCGCGACGAGTGAGCTTTGGTCCCGCGATTAGCCCGGCAGGCGCAAGAGAATCTTCAAGAAAAGTCGTCGCCGGCAAAAGATCGACATCTATTTTTGCGAGTTCGTCTGCAATGGCGGTGAAGATCGATTCAGCGTTGCGTTGTTTGAGCTTCGCAAGAACAAGCAGCGCTTTCCAATCCGGACGCAGATCAAAAAGATTTCTCGGCGCGATCTGTCCGGCCATGACGGCGTGATGAATTTCTTGTTCACGGAAAAATTTCAGCAGCCGGCTGAGTTGTCCGACGCGCATCCATTCGATTAGATCGACATGTTGCGTCAGCGCGGGATCGGTCTCGTCTGAGAATGCAGCAGCGACAATTTTCTTCACGCCGGCTTTGCGCGCGGCGTTGGCCAGTTGTCGCGGATAAACGCCGTTACCGGCTATGATTCCGAGAACTTCGGGCGCTTGCACTGAAGTAACTTAGCAGAACGAAGCCTCTGTCTGCGAGACACAGAAAGTCCGAGCCGGACGGGCCGATACACGCGAGACGCGTGTGCTACCCATGGTGACGGCGACGTTTGACGCGCAATTGGGCGAGCGCTTTTTGCAGGGACGCCTGAATGGCGGCGATTTCCTCGGCGCCATGGTCTTCTTTCATGGCCGCCTTGGCGCGCTCGACCGCAGCTTCAGCTGCGGCCACATCGATCTGCGCGGACTCCAAAGCCATGTCGGTCAAAACTGAAACTGCGTCCGCTTTGATTTCGACAAAGCCTTCGCCCACCGCCATCGCGGTTTCGCGTCCATCTTTCAAAACGCGAAGTTCACCCGGTTTCAACGTCGTCAGCAATGGAACGTGCTTCGGATAAACGCCGAGCTCGCCTTCCGAGCCGGGCAACGTGACCATGCTTACATCTTCGGAATAAATCTTCGCCTCCGGCGTAACGATTTCGAGCTTGAGTGTCATGGATTTTCGATTTTCGATTTTCGATTTTCGAATGGTCTCTGCCGCGCCACTGCTGTTTTACGGCTCGCAACCAGAATTGCGGTTATTTCGCTCGCCTCTTGTAGCAACGGCTGAACTTGGCGCGACCCAAGCAGCCCAGCATCAACGAGCAACTCAAGCCAGAAACAACTCTCATCCGCCTCTTCGTCCACGATACTGGTCTTATTGATAAAATCAGCCCGCGATTTCGCTCGGCAGAGAGCGCGATAATTCGCTGCAACCGAGGTACCACTCCGGACGATCTGTCCAGCGATTGCGTTTCCGCTGCGCGTCTTTGGCAGAGCATCGACGAGCTTAAGAACGCGCAGTGCAAACTGTTTCGTCCGTTGCTTCATTTCGGTTTCATTCATCTTTGCTAGCAATCGAAATTCGAAAATCGCAGATCGAAAATTACTCTTTAATCATGTCGATGTTGCCTTTCATGTAGAAGTTCTGCTCGGGAACTTCGTCATGTTTGCCATCGAGAATTTCTTTGAAACCGCGCACCGTCTCCGCAGTCGTGACGTATTGGCCTTTGTGTCCGGTGAAAACTTCCGCGACGTGAAACGGCTGGCTGAGGAAGCGCTGAATCTTGCGCGCCCGATAAACCGTGAGTTTGTCCTCTGGACTAAGCTCGTCCATTCCGAGAATCGCGATGATGTCCTGGAGATCCTTGTAACGCTGCAGGACGCGCTGCACACCGCGCGCGACATTGTAATGTTCCTCGCCGACAATTTCGGGCGCGAGTGATTTCGATGTCGATGCCAGCGGGTCGACCGCCGGATAAATTCCTAGCTCAGTGAGCGAGCGCTCGAGCACGATCGTCGAATCCAAATGCGCAAATGTGTTGGCCGGCGCGGGATCGGTCAGATCGTCCGCCGGAACATAAACCGCCTGGAATGACGTGATCGACCCTTTGTTTGTCGATGTAATTCGCTCCTGTAAATCGCCCATCTCAGCAGAAAGCGTCGGTTGATAACCGACCGCGGATGGCGTGCGGCCCAGCAACGCCGAAACTTCCGAGCCGGCTTGTGAAAATCGAAAGATGTTGTCGATGAAAAGAAGCACGTCCTGCTTGCGCTCGTCCCGGAAAAATTCGGTCATAGCCAGCGCGGAAAGTCCGACGCGCAAGCGTGCGCCCGGCGGCTCGTTCATCTGGCCAAAAACCATCCCGACTTTCGACTTCGACAAATCTTTTTGGTCGATCACGCCTGCTTCACTCATTTCCTTGTAAAGGTCGTTACCTTCACGCGAGCGTTCGCCTACACCTGCAAACATGGAGACGCCTCCGTGTTTCATCGCGATGTTGTTGATCAACTCCTGGATGATAACCGTCTTGCCGACGCCCGCGCCGCCAAATGCGCCGATCTTGCCGCCTTTCGAGAACGGACAAACAAGATCGATGACCTTGATTCCGGTTTCGAGAATCTGCGCTTTCGTGTCTTGCTCCATGAGATCAGGCGCTGGGCGATGAATCGGATAGCGTTTGGTGAATTTTACCGGCCCGCGATTATCGATTGGATCGCCAGTGACGTTGAAAAGACGGCCGAGCACACACTCGCCCACCGGGACTGTGATTGGCCCGCCTGTGTCGGTCACGCTCATGCCGCGCTTCAATCCTTCGGTTGAAGACATGGCGATCGATCGCACCCAATTTTCGCCGAGATGCTGCTGCACTTCGAGCGTCAGTTTGGTTGGGTTGCCGTTGACTTCGTACTTGATGTCGAGGGCGTTGTAGATTTTCGGCAGTTCTTTCACGTCCGGAAATTCCACGTCCACGACCGGACCGATGACCTGAACGATATTTCCTTTATTCATAAGTATTCGTTAGGCGCCGACCGACAATTGAGCAGTTGCGATTTCGAGCAGTTCAGTGGTGATGCCAGCTTGACGCATCTTGTTGTATTCGAGAGTCAGGTCCTTGATGAACTCATGGGCGTTGTCGGTGGCGTTTTTCATCGCCACCATGCGCGCGCTGTGCTCGGACGCGCGTGCGTCGAGGATCATCTGAAAAACCTGATATTGAATGTAATACGGCAGCATCATATCGAGCACGGCCTCGGCGTTTGGCTCAAAAACATAGCCGAGCATTGGATCGACATCTTCGTTCGCCTCTCCCTCCTCGTGTTTCTTTGGAAGATCGAAGCTGCTGATCGGAAGCAATGTCTGCACGACAGAACGCTGATCGATCGTGTTAATGAAATGGGTGTACAGCACGGAAACCTTGTCCACTTCATGTTTAAGGAATTTTTCCGTGCAAAATTTCGCAATCGGCTTTGTTTCGACGAAGGTTGGCGCATCCTTCAATTCGAAATCGGCTAGCAGCTCCCGTCTCACGCGCGCAATAAATTGCCGCGCCTTTTTCCCAGCGACAACGTAAACCGTTTTCGCCGGGTCGAAATTCGCTGCTTCGCGAAAAAGATTCGTGTTCAGTGCGCCGGCCAGGCCTTTATCTGTGCTGATAATCAGGACAAGCTCCTTCTTCAGCTCGCGAACATGCAAAAGCGGATGCAACCGCGGGTCGGTGCGTTTTTGCAGCGAAACCAGCACCTTGTTCATCAAACCGGCATAGTGTTGCGAATCGATTTGATCCGGCGCCGAATGTCCTGAGTGTTCGCCATCTATGAAATTTCCGATTTCCGATTTCCGATTTCCGATTTTCCGATCCGGGTACCGTGCTCGGTGAACACCCACGGCAGCTTCCTTTTGCCTCCGTGGGAACTTGAGGTCACAATTTGTGACCTCAAACTTGAAGTCGCAATTTGCGACTTCAAGTTTCTAAACTCCTCAGCCGTAAGTTGAAACGCGAAGTCTTCTGGAAAACGCTTTCGATTTCGCCTGAATTGCTCGTTCAAGCGCCTAGTCGTAACTTGATAGATCGCAGCCAGATCCGAATCGAGCATGACGCGCTGGCCGCGGATCAAATGAATCGCGCTTGCGACATTGTCGATCTTGCGAGTAGAAGACATAAGGGAATCGAGCGCCTGCAGCGAGATCATTGCCAGGTCGTCTTGAATTCCTCTAGCGCGGCTTTGAGTTGCGACTCGAGCCCTTCATCGATTTGCTTTTTCTCGCGAATCGACCGAAGCAGACTTTCTTTCCGTGTCTCCAGATAATCCTGCAGCTTAGTTTGAAATTCTTTCACCCGCTCAACCGGCACAGGATCGACATATCCATTCTGCATCGCCCACATCACTGCCACCTGTTGCTCCACCGGAATGGGATTGTATTGAATTTGCTTGAAGAGCTCGACGATGCGCTGACCGCGATCGAGCCGCGCTTTCGTCGCGGCATCCAGATCGGAACCGAACTGCGCGAATGCGGCCAGCTCGCGGAATTGCGCGAGATCGAGTTTCACTTTGCCGGCCACTTGTTTGATCGCTTTGATCTGCGCGGCAGAACCGACCCGGCTGACGGAGAGACCGACCGAAATGGCCGGCCGCACGCCTTGATAAAATAGATCGGTTTCGAGATAAATTTGTCCGTCAGTAATTGAGATCACGTTTGTCGGAATGTAGGCGGAGACGTCGCCCGCTTGCGTCTCGATGATCGGCAGTGCGGTCAGCGAACCGCCGCCAAATTCGTCGGTCACGCGCGCGCTGCGTTCGAGCAAGCGGGAATGCAAGTAAAAGACATCGCCGGGATAAGCTTCGCGACCAGACGGCCGTTTCAGCACGAGTGAAACCTGCCGATAAGCGACGGCGTGCTTCGACAAATCATCGAAAATAATGAGTGCGTCCATGCCGTTGTCCATGAACCACTCGCCTATCGCCGCGCCGGCGAACGGCGCCAGGTATTGATTCGTCGCCGTATCGGATGCGGGAGCGGAAATGATTGTGGTATACGGCATGGCCCCTTCTTTTCCGAGAACGTCAAGCGCGCGCGCGACGTTGGAATTTTTTTGACCGACTGCCACATAAATGCAGTAAAGCGGGCGATAATCTTTCTCCTTCGCGTCTTCGGCCGCCTTGTTCAGCCGCGCCTGACTGATGATCGTGTCGATCGCGATGGTTGTTTTGCCCGTGGCGCGGTCGCCGATAATCAGCTCACGCTGGCCGCGACCGATCGGAATCATCGCGTCGATCGCCATGATGCCGGTCTGCACGGGTTGACTGACGCCGCGCCGTTTGATCACGCCCGGCGCAATTTTTTCCAGTGGATAAAAAGATTCGCTTTTGACCGGCCCCTTGCCATCGAGCGGTTGACCAATGGTGTTAACGACGCGACCGAGAAGCGCTTTGCCGACTGGGACCTGAAGGAGCTTTCCCGTGGTCCTGGCTTCGTCGCCTTCGGATATCTTCGTATTATCGCCGAGCAAAATCGCGCCGACCTCGGTTTCTTCCAGGTTCAACGCGATACCAAAAACGCCGTTTGGGAATTCGATCATCTCGTTGAGCATGACGTCGCTCAATCCTTCGATGCGCGCGACACCGTCACCGGTCTCACGCACGACACCGACGTTGCTCTTCGTCGTCGCCGTTTTCAGTCCCGCGATTTTCGTTTCAATTTCTTCAAGAATACTGCTCATGATTGTCGATCTTGTTGTTGTCGAGCTTTTAAAGGTGTTTTTGCAAACGTTCCAATCGATCGCGCACACTGCCGTCCCAAACGTCGCTGCCCACCCGAATGCGCAGTCCGCCGAGAAGCTCCGGGTTAACGACAAATTCTGCGGTTAAATCACGTCCCTTCTTTTTCTTGAGGATCTCGGCGATTCGCGCACTCGTCTCGGGACTTACCTGGGTGGAACTTTCAATTCGCGCGTGGCGTTTCTCGATCTCGAGGCGAACAAGCCGTTTGTAATATTGCAGAATGTCGACGAGCCGGCGCGGCTTCTTCGCGATAAGCGACTCCACGAGCGACGTGATTTTGCCGCGATCGATCTGACCGTCCGTGAAACTGGCCCGCAACATTTCCCGGGAAAGCTGGCGAATTTCCTTGTTGATTTTCATGAGGCGAGTTGACGCGCAGCCTCTTCTTGCAGCCGGCGTTGATCGTCGGAAGTAAGGACTTTGCCGGTTACTTTCGCGGTGGTATCGACCACGAGCCTCCCCAGTTCGCGTTTCAATGCCTCCATTGTGTGCTCATGCTCGATCGCGCTGGCTTCGCGCGCCTTCGCAACGATTTGTTCCGCTGCGGCGATCGCTTCCTGTTCCTTGCGCTCGGCTAAATGCGCGCTGCTCGCGCGCGCTTCGTCGATCATTTTCTGCGCGTCTGCATTCGCTTTGGTCAAAATCTCGGCGTAACGCTCCTCCGCCTCGGCCAGTTGTTTTTTGATTAACTCGGCGTTCAACAGACCTTGCTCGATCCGCTGCCGGCGTTCTTCCAGTACGCCCAGGATCGGTTTGTAAGCGAAGCGGCGCAGCAGAAGGGCAACGATCACAAAACTGATTACTTGCGACAAAAACAACCACGGATTCCAGCCGAAGGTGTCGGCGATCTCTTTGGCGGAATCCACAATGCCGCCGCTGGATTGCGCAAGAATCAAAATCGAAGGCATATTAATTGAAGTAGGAGGACGGAACGTTATCGGCCGTCGCCCCGCAATTTTTTAGTGAGGCAGCAGGTAGAGTGCGTAGAAGACAATCGCCTCGGTGAACGCGATCGCCAGAATCGCTTGCACAAGAATCGGCGTGGCTGCGCCGGGATTGCGGCCCACCGCTGACGCCGCGCCGAGGCCGGTTAGACCAACGCCGATTCCCGCGCCCATTGCCGCAAGGCCCACGTGAATGCTTCCGCTCATCTCTGCCAATAATGGTAGTATCATATTTTCCTGTTTGGTTTTCTCTCTGGCAATCGTCGCAGAGTTGCTGCGATCGGCTTGCCGAAATTTTCAGTGTTGTGGTTCGTGCCCAGGTTCATGTTGCGCAATCAAAAGCGTGAAAACGGCGGTCAACAACATAAAAACCAGCGCTTGCACGATTCCCACCAGTATCTCCATAAAATAAAACGGAATCGGAATGAGCCAGGAAAGCGCGGGCACCATCGTGGACATCGCTTCCAAGATGCTTTCACCGGCGTAAATATTTCCGAAAAGCCGAAAGCTGAGCGAGATGGGGCGGAACAAAATCGAAACGATCTCGAGCCAGCCGACCATGAAAAAGATCACGATCATCATGATCTTCAACAAACCGGAGGTTTCTCCTTTCGGTCCAAAAATGTGGAGCAAAAATCCGCCGACGCCGTTCGCCTGGATCGCCCAGATGATCCAAAGAAGAAAGAAAATCAGCGCCATCGCTGAGGTCATGTTGAGATCGGCGTTTCCTCCACGCAGGAGAGGCTGATCGACATGGAAAACGCCGGTTGTTGGATCGTGATGTCCCCAGCCGATCGTTCCGACCCCGGGAATGAGCCCGAACCAGTTCACGAACAAAATGAAAATGAAAATCGTCGCGAAAAACCAAAATGTTTTTTGCACGAGCTCGCGGCCGATAATGCTCTCGAGAAAATTGTAAAGACTCTCCACCATCCATTCCCAAAAGTTCTGCGCGCCGCTCGGCAGCGGCTTGATCTTTCGCATTGCTAATTGGGCGAAAACGATGATTCCCGCCGCCACAACCCACGTCACCAACATCGAATTGGTGATCGCAAACTTCCCGACGTGAACCAGCTCGGCCGGCTTTAACGGTACTGCTGCTTCATGTTGTTCTTTTGCCTCAGCCCGCGCCGGCTCGGCTGCAAGTGTCGAGCTGGCAAGGGCGCATCCGCAAAGGACTGCCAAGATCGACAATGATAAGGGAAAGGAAAAACGATATTGCATTCGGTTGGTGACAAGCCTGCGCCCGAGCTTCTTTATTGGCGTCGCCCGCAAAGGCAATGACGCGCAACACAAGGCCGGCTTGCGTCGCGCATATCAAAGCGCGTTTTGCCCGGATGACAAGAAACAAAATTCTCGCAGCGGCCTTAATTTGCCGCAACCGGCTCGACGAACTGCGGGGCTTGCGAGGTCATCGCCTTAGATTTCACGGGCTCCTCGGCGCCATTCACCACAATCGCTTCTTCGTAAAACGACTCGAGGAGGCGGATCTGCGTTTGCTGCTGAAATTGCTGCGCCACCGTCTGGCGGGCGCGCAATCCCATCTCGCTCAATATTCGCGGCGAGCTCGTAATTTCCTGCATCGTTCTGGCCAGGGAAATATGGTCCTCCTCCGGAACCAGCCAGCCCGTGCGGCCGTGTTGGATCACCTCGGGAATTCCGCCATGCCGTGTCGCCGCGACAACCAGACCGGTTGCCATCGCTTCCAGCATCGAATTCGGTATCCCCTCCTGGTTTTCATCCGGTGGCGTTTCGCTCGGATGCAGGAACATGTGTGAGCTCGCGTAGAGCTCCATTAGCTTTCGTTCCGGGAGGAAGCCGACAAAGTGCACGTTCTTTAAAATACCGAGGCCGGCTGCAAGCATTTCCAGTTCCCGCTGTAGCGGACCCTTGCCCGCAATGAAGAATTCAGCGTGCGGGTTGTCCCTTTTAAAAATCGCGAACCCGCGCAGGCTGGTGGCCACGCCCTTTTTTGGAATTAAACGGCACGCCTGCATTACCTTCCAGCGTCCATCTGGCGGTGGTTGTCGATCTACAAATGGAAAGTCATCCAATGGAATGCCGGTGCGGTTGATCCGCAGTTTCTCGGGCGGACAACCAAATTGGACCAATCGATTGGCGAGCGATTGCGAACGCGCCAGAACCAGTGGCACAAGATCAAACAAGCGGCGTAATTTTTCCGGATAATCGGAAATGTCATTCTTGATCGCGACGTCGGCACCGTGGAAAGAAACCACGCACGGCTTCTCCCATTGCTCGATAAACGGCAACAGATGCACGCCAGTGTGACCAAAATAAATGTGCATGAGATCGGCCCCGCGACTTTCCAATAATGACGCCAGCACCTGATATTCGCCGCGATAAACAATCGGCGGCTCCCGTTTCACGAACTTGAGCCAGCCGTGACGCAAAAGGTTCATGCGCGATTGCGGAATGATTTCGATATCGCGAAACGGGAAAGATTCCGCGTTTTGCACCTCTTTCGTTATGACAAATGTCCTGACGCCACGCAGCGCCTTTACCTGCCGATAAATGTGCAACATCTCCGGCTTGAGAAATGAAGTGCAATAACTGGCGACGACGTGTTTGGCCATGAAAAAGCCCGAGAATATGAACGAGGCACCGCCCCCTGTCTAGCTCTTTAATCTGCGGAATTAGTTTACTCTGGTTGCAATTGCACCGGTCCGCAATCTTTTCCGAACAAAAACGTTCTACGCAACCGCAACAACTGGAAAAGATTCCAACCACTTTTCGAGCTGCATTCTCAAACTATCCAGGCCGGCTCCGGTCTTCGCGGAAATAGCTGCCAGCTCGATCGACGGAAATCGATTCCGCAATGCTTCGAGGTTTTCGTTCGCTTCTGCCAAATCCATTTTATTCGCAATGATGAACCATGGCCGTTCTGACAACATCGGATCGTAAAGATCGATTTCTCGCCGGAGACTTCCTAAATCTTCGATTGGATTGCGGCCTTCGCTTCCCCCAACATCGACAACGAAAAGCAAAATGCGACACCGCATAATATGTCGCAAAAATTCGTGACCAAGTCCGAGACCGCGATGCGCCCCTTCGATCAGACCCGGAATATCCGCAATCGTCGCCCTGCCATAGCCGGGAAACTCGACCACACCGATAATCGGATGAAGCGTCGTGAACGGATACGGCGCCACTTTCGGCCGCGCCGCCGAGATCGTGCGCAACAAAGTCGACTTGCCAGCGTTCGGATAACCGACCAACCCCGCGTCCGCGATCGTGCGCAGTTCAAACAGAAAATGTCCCTGCTCGCCTTTTTCGCCCTCCGTGTATTCGCGCGGCGCGCGATTGCGCGAGCTTTTGAAATGGACATTGCCCTTTCCGCCCGCGCCGCCGCGACAAAGCAAAAATTCCTGGCCATCCCGCGTAAGATCGACCATCAAATCCATTTCGGATTGCGGATCGCGGATTGCGGATAGATCAGAACCATCATCACGCGCTTCTGCATTGGGCGTTGAGCGTTGAGCGTAGAGCGTTGGGCGTTTTCCGCTTTCTTCAATCCATACTGCGGGATCCGCAGTCCTCAATTCTTCGTCTTCTTCTTTTCGCAATCCACGCTCCGCATTCTGCGATCGATAAACGATCGTCCCTACCGGTACCTTCACAACTTTCACCGGCGCGGAACGCCCATGCATTTTCTTTCCCTGACCATGCCCGCCGTTTTTCGCTTTGATGATCGGCTCGTAAAAAAGATTCGTCAGATTATCTACGTGTCGATCTGCGCGGAGAACAATGTCGCCGCCCCGGCCGCCATCGCCGCCGTCCGGTCCGCCCTTCGGCACAAACTTCTCGCGCCGAAAACTGACGCAGCCGCGCCCGCCATTACCCGCTTGCGCAAAAACTTTGATTCGATCGACAAACATGAAGCGCCTAATTATACGCTCTAGCGGCGATCTGCGACCGTCGAATGAGTGCGATGCTCGCAGAGCGTCGCTACAGAAGAGTTTTGTATAAGGCTTTCGTTTTCTCGGCGATTGCGCTCCAGCTGAATTTTTCTTTGGCGCGTTTTCTTCCAGCTTTGCCGAATTTTTCTCGCAGATGTCGATCTTTCATTAGCTGATTGATGCGCGCGGCAAGGTCGCGGGCAAACTTTTCCGGGTTGGTCGGCTCGAACGGGCTCTCTTTCATTTGCCGAAGCGGAACGAGAAAACCGGTTTCTCCATCGACAACTACTTCCTTAATGCCACCGACCGCGCTCGCCACGACCGCGGTCTCGCACGCCATCGCTTCGAGGTTGATGATGCCGAACGGTTCGTAAATCGATGGACAACAAAAGACGGCGGCGTGTGAATAAAGTTCTGTGACCGCACTCCGATCGACCATTTCTTCAATCCAGATGATGTCGGAACGCTTTTTCATCGCGCTTTCGACGGCCTCTTTCATTTCTGCGGCGATCTCAGGCGTGTCCGGCGCGCCCGCACAAAGCACGACTTGAAAACCTTTGTCCATGTATTGAATTGCGCGCACCAGATGCACAATTCCTTTTTGCCGCGTGATGCGACCAACAAAGAGCAAGTAGGGCTTCTTCGGATTGATTCCGTGCCGCTTGAGTGCGTCAGTTGAATCGACTCTTCGGTATTTATCGAGGTCGATGCCGTTGTGAATCACCTGCACGCGCGTTGAATCGACATCAAACAAACGCTCGACGTCGCGTTTGGTTTCGCCGGAGACGGCGATGATCGCGTCCGCCATTTCCAGCGCAGTTTTCTCAACCCAAACTGAAAAATCGTAACCACCGGCGAGCTGTTCGCGTTTCCACGGCCGGAGTGGTTCCAACGAGTGAACCGTGATGACGAGCGGAATCCCGTAATTCAATTTCGCGAGAATGCCGCCGAAATGGCTATACCAGGTGTGGCAATGGACCAGATCGGCATCGATGTTCGCGGTGTTGAAATCAATGGAGCGCTGCACGGCGCCAAAAGCTGATTTCAACGGTTCCGGACAAGTAAAATTGGCCGTGTCGAGTTCGAAGCCGGTGACTTTGAGATTTCCTTTCTCAAACCGCTGATCACCGAAACAACGGACCTCTACCGGCATCGTCTTGGCGAGCTCACGCGAGAGACCGTCCACGTGCACGCCGGCGCCGCCGTAAATGTGCGGCGGATATTCGTTGGTGAGGAGACAAACCTTCACGCCGTTCTTTTAAACGCGCCGTGAAGGAATCGCACGCAGTTTTACTTTCCCGCCCGTACCAGAAGCACCGGCACTTGTGCTTTGTGCCGCACTTCATTGATCGTGCTGCCGTAGAGCAAATCGCCGAGGAGACGGTGTCCGTGCGCGGTCATCGCGATCAAATCGCATTGTCGATCTTCCGCCGCTTTCAAGATTCCTTCCGCCGGATCGCCCAACGCCAGAAATGTGTCCACGGTCAAACCGCGGGCGCGCAACATCTCAGCGGAACTTTCCAGATAGGCACGGTCGTCTTTCATCTCTTGCGACTCAGCGAGCTTGAGTTGCTCGTAATTTCGCGCGACGAATCCATCCGCGACATGCACGAGCAGTAATTCCGAGCCATGCAATTTCGCGAGCTCGCCGATGTGTGGAAGGAGGGTTTCATCCGCGCGGCTGTTTTCGAGGGCGACGAGAATTTTTTGATACATAATTAGAGAGCGCGTCCGACCCAGGCGCTGATTCCGGCCCAATCACACAGATATTTCCCGTTTACCAAAATAATCGCTGCCGCCGTGATCCAGGCCAATGTTCGCAGCCAGCGCGGCGATACAAACTCTCCCATTTTGCGACGATCGCTCGTAAACATGATCAGCGGAACAACTGCGAAGGAGAGCTGCAGGCTGAGAATGACTTGACTAAGCAGAAGCAATTTCGCCGTGCCGCTCGTCCCGAAAAGCGCGGCGGTGAAAACGGCGGGCACGATTGCAACCAGCCGCGTAATCAGACGGCGCAGCCATGGACGCAACCGAATGTTGAGAAATCCTTCCATCACGATTTGACCGGCGAGCGTTCCGGTGAGGGTCGAGTTTTGACCCGAAGCGAGGAGCGCGAAGGCAAAAAGCGCGCTCGCGATGGGCACGCCGAGCATGGGCGAAAGAAGCTTGTAGGCATCTTGAATTTCGGCTATGCCGTGCTGGCGGTGCGAATGAAAAGTTGCCGCGGCGACGATCAGAATTGCCGCGTTGATAAAGAGCGCAAACATGAGTGCCACGCTCGAATCGAGGGTGGCAAATTTGATCGCCTCAGCTTTTCCAGCGGACGTCTGCTCGTAATTGCGCGTCTGCACAACTGAGGAATGGAGGTAAAGATTATGCGGCATGACGGTCGCGCCGAGAATTCCGATCGCGATGTAAAGCATGTCCCGGTTGCGCACGACGTCGGAGCTGGGAAGAAAACCGTCCAAGACGGCACGCCATTCCGGGTTCGAGAAAATAATCTCAAAAAGGAAACAGCCGCCGATCGTCAGGATCAGCGCAACCACCAGCGCCTCGATGTAACGGAAGCCTTTGTTTTGCAAATAGAGCACAGCCAAGACGTCCAGCCCGGTGATGCAAACACCGATGACGAGCGGAATTTTAAAAAGCAAATTCAAGGCAATGGCCGAACCGATCACTTCGGCGAGATCGCAGGCGCAAATCGCCAGTTCGCAAAGAACCCAGAGCGCCAATGAAATCGGCTGCGAATAATGATCGTGACACGCTTGCGCCAGGTCCCTCTGCGTGGCAATGCCCAGCCGCGCGCAAAGAGCTTGCAGCAGAATCGCCATTAAGTTCGAGAGCAGAATGACGCTGAGAAGCGTGTAACCGAAACCCGATCCGCCTGCCAAATCCGTTGCCCAGTTTCCCGGATCCATGTAACCGACGGCGACGAGATAACCTGGGCCGGAAAAGGCGAGAAGCTTGCGCCAAAAGCCCGCGCCCGGTGCGATCAGAATCGTTCGATGCGATTCCGGCAGGCTCGGCGCCGTTCGATCGAGGCGCCAACCGTTGCCGCGGGAAATTTCCTCATGCATCAGCATTTAGCCTCGTGAAAAATTGGCGGCGCGCCAGTGGAGAATCGGCATGCCATCATATTTTACAAATAAATGCGACGCTCATAGAGCGCCGCTACAGTTAAGATCGACAACGGAGCCCGCCGGGGTAAGGCGACGTAGACGGGCAGCCCGAGAGGGTTCACGAGCGGGCAGCGAGTGAATCAATTACGCCTGCGCGGCAACGAATCGTCAGTGTGATGGGCCGGCAACAGACCGTGCAATCTTCAATGATGGATTGATCCGGCTGCGAAGTGTCCACTTCCAACGGAAAACTCTCGCTGCAATGCGGACAAATGATTTCGGTTTGGACTAAAAAATCCATCGTTCGCGTTATAGCTGCCGCCGTCTCTGGCGGCAGAAAACAAATTCACGAAGATCTGCCGCTGAGACAGCGGCAGCTACAACAAAATCAAAGCGCGACGTCGGGTTTGGTCGCAGGCGCAGCAGCAGCAGCCTCGCTCATTTTTCGAAAATGCAATTGCCGAACGCGGCGGGCATCGGTTTGCGAAACCGTGACCAGATAATTGTCGATCTTGACTTGTTCGCCCTGCTTCGGCAGATGACCGAGCAGATGCGTGACGTACCCGCCGATCGTGCTCACATCTGCACTCTCCAATTCCAGACCGGCGGCATCGCGCAATTCGTAAAGTCCGAGTGCGCCATCCACGGCGAACTCGCTCTCATTGATCTTGCGGAATTCTTCCTTATCCGCGTCAAACTCGTCCTGAATATCGCCAACCAGTTCTTCGAGCACGTTTTCCAGCGTCACCATTCCGACGGTGCCGCCAAATTCATCGACCACCATGGCGAGATGCGCGTGCTTACTCAAAAAGAGCGTCAGCAATTTCTCGAGCGACATCATCTCCGGAACCGGAACCAACTCGCGTTTGATCCGCAACAGATCGGGCTGCGGATCGCGCATCATCGGCACGAGTTCCTTAACGTGAATAAGGCCCAGCGTGTTATCGAGATGCCCGCGCACAAGCGGGAAACGCGTGTGCTTGGACACGAGCGCTTTCTTTACGTTCTCCTCGAAGCTGTCCTCGATATTTAGCGAAACAACTTCGCCGCGCGGGGTCATGATGTCGCGCACGACACGGCGGCGCAGGTCGAGGACATTGGTCAATAAATCGCGGCCCAACGGTGAGACTTCGTCGGATTTCTCGCTTTGATCGAGAATGAGCCGCAGCTCTTCCTCGCTGTGTGCCAATTCCGTGCCCGGCACTGGTTGACGGCGCAAGACTTTTTGCAGGAGGAAATTGGAAGACTTGTGCAGGAGCCAGATGGCCGGTTTGAACAAGACATAAAATGCGCCGAGCGGCCGAACCAAACGCAGCGCAACCGGCAATGGATTCGCGATGGCCGTGTATTTTGGCCCCAGCTCGCCGAACACGATGTGCAAAAATGTGATGCCGACGAAAGCGAGCGCAACGGAGACGGACGTGACGAATGCGTGCGAATAAATGTGCAGCAGCGCGAAAAATGGCTGGAGCATTTGGGCCAGAAATTGTTCGCCGATCCAGCCCAGCGCCAGACTCGCCAGCGTGATGCCGAGCTGCGTCGCCGAAAGATAAGCGTCGAGATGCCCGCGGACATATTTGGCAAAACTCGCCCGCAAATTCCCCTCCTCCACCAGTGCCTCGAGTTGACTGGCCCGCACTTTGACGATGGCAAATTCGCAGGCAACGAAGAAACCGTTGAGCGCGACCAGCGCCGCGATGACCGCCAGTTTTCCAATCACGACCCCGGGCGAATCCCAATGAGTCAGGATCGTACCGGCCATTGGCGTTGCTGCGAAAAATGGGAACAACAAAGAATTCATTGCGCGGATGCAGGGCTGCATCCGAAACCCGCCTCGCCAGATTCTACCAACTTGATTTCGTCACGCCAGGGATCAATCCCTGGGAGGCAAGCTCGCGAAAAGTCAGGCGCGAAACTTTGAAGCGACGAATGAAAGCGCGCCGGCGGCCGGTGACTTCGCAACGATTCACCACTCGCGTCGGGCTGGCATCGCGCGGCAGTTGCGCCAGACCGGCATAATCTTTCTTCGCTTTCAACTCCGCGCGCACGGCGGCGTATTTCTTCACCGTCGCGCGTTTGCGCGCGTTACGATTGATCCAGGAGGTTTTGGCCATAAAGGAACGCGCAAGGTAACGAAGAAGGTGCGATTTGCAACCCCTTGTTCCGGTGGGGCGAGACTCTGTCGAGCTGACGACAGCTCATCATTCCAATAATCTGGAGTTACAATCCTGGTTTTAATTAAGTCTGCAACAGCGATGAGCCCCGATGTTTTAAGGAAGACGCGCAATTTCATCCTATGAAATGGCTGCTCGATTTTCTGAAGGGAAAATGGCTGGGACATCCGTTGCACCCGATCGTTGTGCACGTGCCGATGGCGATGTGGCCGGGTGCGTTGATCTTCGATCTCCTTTCGCAATGGAATATTGCCGGCAACGCCATGGTCCGGCTTTCTTTTTACGCAATCGTTTTCGGACTGGGCGCCTCACTCCTGGCAATACCGACCGGTTTGGTCGATTGGACCGGAATCAAGAAAGAAAAACCGGCGTGGAAAATTGGGTTATATCATATGATTTTGAATCTCGCCGTTGCCTTGTTGTTTGCGATCAACCTCGGCTTGCGCGTGCAAACGTTTCGCCAGGACACAAAGGTTGCCGGCGCGCCATTGCTGCTCTCGGCTATCGGCACTGCACTTCTGATCGGATCGGCTTACTTGGGTGGCATGATGGTTTATCAATACGGCATCAGCGTCGCGCAGATGTCGAAAAAGAAGTGGCGCAAAATTGCCGAGGCCGGCGGCGCAAATCTTCCGCCGGAATAGGAAACGCCGATGCTAAAAGATTTTCTCGAAGGCAAACCGTTGCGGCATCCGGTGCATCCGATGTTGGTCCATTTTCCGATCGGCCTCTTTATCCTCAGCTTGTTACTCGATCTGGCCAGTCTCGCTTTTCCGTCTGTGCCAAACCTCGTGCGCGATTCGTTTTACGCCATGCTTGTGGGAATTATCACCGCGCTGTTCGCCGCCGTGCCCGGCTTCGTCGATTACACCGATATCCGCAGCGATCATCCCGCCAAACGCACCGCGACGGCGCATATGACTTTGAACCTTCTCGTCGTCGCGCTTTACGGAATCAATTTGGGCGTTCGCTCATCGATGCTCGCCGATTCCAAAATACCGTTGTTGCCGTTGGTTCTGTCGCTGGTAGGCGTCGCACTTCTCTCCGCTTCCGGTTACTTGGGCGGCCGGCTCGTTTATGACGAGGGCATAAGCGTCGGCCGGCATAAACGGCGCACACCGACACCGGAAGACACGCTCCATTTCTCAGCGGCGCATTTCGCGCAGAATGAACAATCCGATGTCATTTTCATTCCGGTTCCCGAAGCAGAACGTCTGCAGGAGAAAGAAACATTACGGGCCGAGATCGACGGTCAGGTCATAACGATCGCCAAGATCGACAATCACTTTTACGGTTTCCAGGAATTTTGCACGCACCGCTTCGGCCCGCTGTCCGAAGGCAGTTTTGAGGGCTTCAACGTGCAATGCCCATGGCACAACTCATGTTTTGATGTGCGCACCGGGAAAGTCACCAACGGACCAGCCAAAGTGGATCTGCAAACATTCAAGGTGGAAATGCGCGACGGCAAAATCTGCGTCGGTATCCCGCCCAAAAATCGGAAAACAAACGCTTAAGAACTCTACTGCTTGCTCAATCTCCGAAAAAGAAATGCGCCGAGCACGAGAAAGAGCACGTTCGGAAACCAAACCAGCAACTCCGGATGAACGTGCGGATTGGAACGCAGCGTGTCGGCGATGATGACAAACAGAAAGTAGGAGACGGCGACAATCAATCCCATGGCAAAGCCGATCGAAGTTTCGCGCCGGTGCGCGGTCACGCCCAGCGGCACACCGATTAGGGCAAAAGCCATGCACGAAAACGGAAAAGAAAAGCGCTTGTTGATTTCGGTGCGGCTGGCGCTGCGTTCCCGCGTACTGGCGCTTTTCAATTGCTCGAGAAGTTGTTCGATCGACAAGGCGGAACGGCTCGGCCGTTTTTTTTGCTTTTCATAAAGTTCTTCCAGACTGATCGGCAAGGTGCCTTCCGTCATGTTGATTCCATCGCGCATCTTCCGCAGGTCCAATGGGTCCTTTTCATCGCGCTGTTGAAAACGCGCCTGGTAAAGGTGCATGAGAATTCGCTTGTTCGGCAGATCGGCCTCGAGCATGCCGGAGCGCGCATAAGTGACTTTTAACGGCAGCGCACTTCTGTCCAACTCGAAGACGGTGATGTTCTCGAGCTTGTTTCCTTCTTTTTTGCCGACGTAAATTTTTCGGCCGGGAAACTCATCGATCACCTGGTCGCTGCCGAAAAGCGCCATCGGGTCGCGCGTCGCCAGATCGAAAATCGTGCTCCGCAATTTTTCCTGCGCGGCCGGCGCCACCTGCACGTTGAGCCAAAGACAGATGGCGGTGCTGACGAGCGCGATCGCGGCCAGCGGAATGCAAACGCGCGTAACACTCACGCCGTTCGAGCGCAGCGCGATCAATTCATTGTCTGCCGAGAGCCGGCCGAACACGAGCAAGATCGCGGTTAGCAATCCCCACGGAATGGTAAAGATGAGGGAGAACGGCAGCACATAAGCGATGAACGTGAGTAAGTATTCCAGCGGCACGTCGTGATTCACGAGCAACGGGAGCAGCTTGCGAAAAATGTTGCCCACCACCAGAACGAGGCTCAGCACCGCGATGGCAAAGAGCACATTCACGATCAACTCGCGGCTGACGAACTTGTCGATCAACTTCATCGCTTCTTTCTGTTAAGTCCGATCGCGAAACGTCGCAAGGTGGATCGGCCGCTCCACCGGGCGATGCTATTTTTATATGCGACCTCGCCGCCTAATCTCTTAGCATCGAGCAAGGGACTGCTCGATCCACCTCTTTGCTTCCGCGCGCTCATTGGTTAAGATCGCATTGGCGTGGACAAGATCGACATCTACGACGTCGCGATCATCGGTGGCGGACCGGCCGGCAGCACCGCAGCAACCCTGCTAGCACGCGCTGGACGCAGTGTGATTGTTTTCGAGCGCGAGAATTTTCCGCGCTTCCACATCGGCGAGTCGCTCCTGCCTTTCAGCATGAAGGCATTCACGCGCATGGATCTGCATGAAAAAATTCTGCGCGCCGGCTTCATGAAAAAGTTTGGCGGCGAAATGTTTGGCTCCTGCTCTGAGAAGGGAAACAAATTTTATTTCAAGGACGCCTTTCGTTCGCAAACCGATCACGCCTATCAAGTGACGCGCGGAGATTTCGACAAGCTGTTGCTCGATCATGCGGCTGAGAACGGCGCTGAAGTGCATGAACAG
>WNGG01002825.1_pt1 | contig 19679 bp, 37 predicted proteins | sample 5400661 | NCBI WGS metagenome assembly WNGG01 (sample SAMN13153372, study PRJNA577476) | soil metagenome | isolation source: 100 cm soil or saprolite under Garry oak tree replicate 1 | place: USA:California | collected 2016-06-15
ATCTGCTCAAGGAGGTCCTGCTGACCGGGCTCCAGCTCGGCAAGGGTGGCGAAGCCGGGGCCGGAGCGGGTGACGAGGACGAGGAAGGCGAGGGCAAGGGCATGGTGCGGGTCATCGAGCGCGGCCTGGATCTTTTCGACAAGGTGTTGCAGCGCAGCGGCCCGGCGCGCTCCGGCGCCGCGGCGCCGGCCGGTCCGCGGCCGGTACCGCAGCTCCCCGAGCAGCTCCAGCCGTACGCCTGGTTGCTGAAGTACGTGCCCGACGCCATCGCCTTCGCCAAGCGCGGCACGCCCGCCGACCGGGCCGCCAGCGCCATCTACCACCTGGTGCCCGAGCAGCACCTGGACGTGCTCGAGCAGTTCGCCAGGATGCCCGCCGGGGACCGGCGCACGCTCCTGACCCAGCTCGATCCACGGCTGGGGCCCTACCAGGTGTTCCTGGACGAGCTGGCCGCGCAGCTCGTGGTGATCTTCGACAAAGAGGCGGAGGACGATGCCCCAGACAATCCGGGTGCCGCTGAGTCCGCGTAACACCATCAGGGACACGCTCCAGATCATGAGCACCCTGATCCGCTCCCGGCGCGACGACCGCGCCGTGCGCGACCTGGCGTTGCGCCTGACAGAAGGCTGCGCCCGCGGTGACAACCGCTGCCGCATGGCCCGGGTGCTCGATTTCGCGCGGCGGAACATCCGGTACGAGCTGGACCCGCGGGGAGGCGAGCTGATCCACGACCCCCTGGACACCATCGGCCGCATCGGCAGCGACGGGATGGCCGCCGGCGACTGCGACGACGGCGCCGTGCTGGTGTCCGCGCTCCTGGAGTCCTTGGGCATCAGGACGCGCCTGGCCGCGGTCAGCATCCGCAACGATCGGCGGTTGCACCACGTGGCCGTCGAGTCCCGGGACCCTTCCGGGTTCTGGATCTACCTGGACCCGTTCCTGCGGAGCGGCTCCAAGGTGCCGCAGTTCACCCGCGTGATGAGGGTCACGATATGAACATCTGCCCGGTCCTTCGACCGCTCGAGCGCGCCCGTCGCGGGGTGATCGTCGGCTCCGGCGACGAGGACCTGGAGCTCCTGGGCGCCGGGCGCTTCGGCACCGTGCGCCGGCGTGTGCGTTTGCGCGGCGCCTCGAGCTGGAGTTCCGCGGCGCGCGCGCTCGCCATGCAGCGCCGTCTCGGGCGCCGGCGGCACCACGCCCCGGGCATGCCGTTCGGATTCGAGCGCGGCCCGATGATCCCGTTGGCGTTCAGGCAGGGCCTGCACGGCTTCGAGGATCTAGGCAACCCCGGGAAGAAGAAAAAGCGCGGCGGGTTCTTCCGGCGTGTCGGCAAGGGACTGCGCAAGGTGGTCAAGAGCCGGCTGTTCAAGTACGCGGCCATCGGCACGGCGGCGTACTTCACCGGCGGAGCGGCGCTCAAGTTCGGCGCGCCCATGCTGAAAAAGCTGGCGGCCTCGAAGCTCCGTGGCCGTCTCTCCAGAGGCGCCGGCCGGGCCGGGAGCGAGGCGGCGTCGTATCTGAACGTGCCGTACGCCGGCGAGCCCACGGACCAGGCGGCGCTCTATCCCGAGGCCAGCGCGCCGGCGTCCTACGGCGGCGGGGGCGGCGGAGGGGGGGGCGGAGACTACGCGCCCGACGTGAGCGAGCCCGGCGACACCGCGCCGGCGGAAGCCTCCATGATCGGCGGCACGGGCGGGAGCGGCGGCCTGTTGGTCGCCGGCGGGATCGTCCTGGCGGCGGTCCTGGCGTCAGGCAGCAAGCCACGACGCCGGCGGCGCCGCTGATGTACGTCCTCGGGCAGATGCCGGAACCAGGCACGGCCGACTTCGGCCTCCTGGCGCGCTACCGCCGGGACGTGCTCAACGGCGTGATCCCGTCGACCACGAGTTTCGAGGCGTACAAGGCCGGCGCCAGCGGCACGGCGGAGCCGGGGACCCCCGGGTTCGGCGTGCAGGCCAGGCTGCGGCGCGCCGGCATTGCTCGAGCACCCATCCCCGAGACCAGCGCCCCGCCCATGATGCAGCTCCCGGTCAAGTACGCGGAGCGCGTCTCGGAGGCCACCGGGGAGGTGCTGAAAGAGACCGGCCAGGCCATCACCAAGGGGCTGACCTTCGGCACCGCGCTCCTGGTGGTCGGGGCCGCGGCTCTGGTGGGGTTCTTCCTGTGGAGGCGGCGCTGATGGACATCATCACCAGCTCGATGGGTCTGTACGACCGCGCCAAGGCCAAGGTGCTGGCGGAGGCCGGCAGGTTCCTGCAAAACCGCGACCGGATCCTGCGCATGCGTGACATCGCCGACGCGATCCAGCGCAAGGCGGAGCGCGCCGGCCAGAGCGAGATCGCCGACCTGGCCGGCAAGGCGATGGCGCAGGTGGACAAGCTGTACGGCGCGCAGCTCCAGCTCGAGGCGCGCGTCCAGGCGGCGGCGGGGGATTTCAGCGCGCCCGGGGCCGGGCGCAGCGTGGTCGACCTGGCGGAGATGGTGGCCGGCGCCGCGCCGCTCCTGAAGGACATCGCCGTGCACGTCGGCCGGCTCAAGGTGGCGCAACAGGCGATCGATGCGCTGAAGTCGCGCACCCTGACCGCCGCGGAGGTCGCCGCGATCAATCGCCCGTCGACGGCGCTCCTGACCGGCGGCGGGATCGCCGTGCTCGCGCTCGGAGGCGCAGCGGTGTACCTGCTGTTCTTCAGGCGGCGCCGGCGATGACGCGAAACGTCGAAAACCGCGCGGGGAGCGCCGAACCGACGAAAACAACGCGCCAGGATGGCCAGGGTTCAACGATCGGCGCGGGGTTGAGGTCCTGACACCCGGGGGTTTCGCATGGCGACCGGGATCACCGAAGCGGTTGAGGGCGGCAAGGTGGTGCGGCTGTATCTGGACGAGCCGATGCTGCCCGGCGTGACCTTCACCCGCAAGGGCGTGCGCTACCGCGTGACCGGGGACGGCGAGATGGCGGAGCCCGTGAGCCCGGCCCGCATCGGCCCGCCGGGTCGCGTCGGTGTTGACGTGACCGTGCTGGCGTGGGCCGGCGCGTTTGCTCTGGGCTGGTTCTTCCTGACGAGGCGGCGCTGATGGTGATCCCCTTCGACGCACACCGGGCGCGCACCTACCTGCACGGGCTGCGCGGGCGCGCCCACCGTTTCGCGTGGGCCTATTACCGCTGGAGAGTCGGCAAGGGCCGCAGGCCATCGTCCAAAGCGCATCTGCCAGGGCACACGGAGTCCATGATCCGCGGCGCGATCGACGTGGCTCTGGGCCGCTCACGCGGCGTCGTTGCGCCGGCGCGTTTCGCGGGCTGGCAGGAGCGCCCGGGCGGCAAGCCGCCGATCGCCCTGTACCAGCTCACGAAAGGCATACCGGGGCACCCGAAGGGATCGCACGTCTCCGCTCAGACGCTCGAGGGCGCCGGCTTCGAGCTGCCGTCGACGCCGGCGAAGGACAACGGGCTGATCTGGGGACGCACGTTCCGACACGAGCGCCTGGCGTCGACGCGCGGCCTGGACAAGAGGTCGATCCGCACCACCAGGCGCGGCCGTCACCGCATCGTGACCGGCTGCCCGCGCGGTTATTACGACGGCACGCGCTGCCGCGTCGGCACCGTCGCGGTCGCCGTCCTGCACCCCAAGCACGAGAACCCTTGCGAGCTGCGCGCCGTGGCGCGCCGCTCCTCACACAACCCGCCGCGCGGCGCGCGCGCGAGCGGAGGCGCACGGTTGCTCTACCCGGCCGGCCGCATCGTCGGCACCTGGTACGGCCGTCACCGCAACGGACAGCTCTACAAGCACCGTTTCGGCCGGGGCCTCAAATCGATCCACACGCTGCCTGACGGCTCGCTGATCCTGTCGGCGCACCGCGGGCGGCTGTGGCAAACCTTCGGATAGGGAGGACCGTGCGATGGAGGATTTCCTGGTCAACCCGCCAAGGCGCCGGCGCGGCCGGCGGCGTGGGAGTCGGCGCGGGCGCGATGCCCGCGGGCGCTTCCTGCGACGCAATCGGCCTCGTCGTCACCACCGGCGGCACCGCCGGAACCCCTACGCTTCGATCGCAGGAGGGGCCATGAATCCCAGACGCAAACGCCGCCGCCATCACCGGAGCAATCCGGTCAGGCACCACCGGCGCCACCGTCACCACCGGCGGCACCGCCGGAACCCGTCCTACGGCCGCGGGCTCATGGGGCAGGTCAAGGCCGCAGCGCCCGCTGTCGGATGGGGCGCGGTCGGTTTCGTCGGCACGAGCGCGCTCCCGACCCTGGCGTCGCGCTTCGTGCCGATCCCGGACAAGGCCAGCAGTCCGCTCATGTTCTACGCCAGCAAGGCGATCAGCGCCGTGGCGTTGGGCTGGCTGGTGTCGATGTTCGCCGGCAAGAAGGCGGGGTTCTATGTGCTCGCCGGAGGCGGCATCAACCTGGCTTCGGACGTGGCGGTGCAGTTCGCCGGGCCGGCGCTCGGCCTGAGTGAGTACCTGGAGCCCGAGCTGCACGAGTACCTCGAGCCCGGGCGCATGGGCTACCTGTCACCCGGTGAAAACGTGTCAGGGGCCTTCGAGGACGAGACCGAGCGACTGAACCCGGACAACCGCTTCTAGTTGTCCATCCGTCCCCCTGCGAGCCCGCGGGAGCGTGGCCGGGGGGACATGAGGTCAAGACGTGGGCAGACTCCAAAAAGATTTTCGACGGCAGCACCAGACCGTCGATCCCACGGGCGACGAGCTGATCGGATTCAGCGTGTGGGACCGGCAGACCTACGTGTCGGCCACCACGCTGAAGCTGACCTACTTCACGTCCGTACGCGCGGCGATCAGGGACGGCAACCTGACCCTCGCGGGCTCTTTCCCGCTCCGGGAGGAGTTCCTGGTCCGGGCCATCCGGGTCATCCCGATCATCCGACCGTTCCAGAACGCGGCCCTGACGGCGGCCAACGAAGGCGCCATCGTCGGCCTGGCGGATGACCTGGCCCAGCTCTACAACGACGGGGTGGGGCAGTTCTTCATCCTGTCGAAGAACTACGGTCAGTTCCCCATGTTCCTGTTGCTCCCGGGGACCGGCATCGTGGGCAACAACGCCACGCTGACCACGACCGCGCAGGCGTCCAATATGTTCAGCACCGCGAGCGTCGGCGCCCCCGACAACCGCGCGGTGTACTCGCTGGACATCCCGCTGCCGATTCCGTCGCAGACTGGCTTCAGCTTCACGCTGGAGTGGGCGGCCACCGTCACACTCAAGACCGGCAACAAGGATCTCGAGGTGTTGCTGGACGGCAGGAAGATCCGACCCAAGCAGTAATCAGTCGACCGGCGCCGGCGGCCCATTCCTCCCTCGGGGCCGCCGGCAGCCGAGGCGGACAACGATCATGTGGGCCTACACGATGGACCTGAAGCTGATGGCGGACGATGTGGCGCTCGCCTACCGCCGCGCCAACTTCAAGGTCAAGACCACCACGTTCTTCTATTCCTTCCCGCAGATCGCCGCCGCGGCCCTGAACACCAGGGCCTTCCAAACGCTCGCCATCGACACGGACTCCCTGTTCGTCGTCCTGGCGATCAACCACCGCAAGCAGCACGACATCTTCATGCGCGCCTCGGCCGGCTGCGGGCTCAAGATCACCGACCTGCAGAACTCCTACACCTTCGGCGAGGTCACCCTGGTCCCCTCGGAGTCGATCGCCGGCTCGGGCGAGGCGCCGTCCGTGCTGCCGTTCCCGTACATCCTGGCGCCGGGCTCGCGCGTCAGGGCCGACATCATCCACCTGGCCGGCAACCCCAACCCGGTCGCCGCGCCCGACGCCAAGGTCGTGACCGTGTCGCTCACCCTGGTGGGCATCAAGCTGATCACGGCGCCGTTCACCCGCACCGTCATCATCCCGGAGTGCTGATGCTGACCCTCTCAACGCCCTATCTGCACGTCCAGGCGATCCGCCGGATGTACAAGGACCAGGGCAAGCCGACGCACGCCAAGCCGGGCTGGTACGCGCTGCCCGTCAACTACGTGGGCACGGCGGCCGGAGAAGTGGCGCGCAACGTCCTGTCCACCGACGACGACTCGGATTTCGTGTGGCTGTCCCTGTACCACTATTTCCAGCAGGGCGCCTACAGCCCCGACGTCGGTTCCGTGGTCGCCAACGCGGAGAGCGGGCAGTTCACTTTCAACGCCGGGGCCGCCCTGGCGGGGATCAACGTCTCGGAGATCCGCATCACGCCGCAGGGCAGCGGCCGCACCTTTCACAACAGCGAGTTCATTGACGACGGGATCTGCGACTTCCTGGAGTTCTCGGACCTGGGCCAGGGCGGGCCCGCCGGCGACTTCGAGATCGGCAAGGGCGCCGTGGGTCTGGGGCATCCTTTCGAGGACGAATCCACCGGCGTCGGCAACATCGGCGGGGTGTCCGCGGTCTCGGTGTGGCGCGCCTGGCTCAACGAGCCGTGGATCTTGCCGGCGGGATCGGACACCCAAGTGTCCATCCGGCGCAAGGTGGCCGACGCCTTGATCCCGCTGCGCGGGCACCTGTTCCTGTTCTGGGGCGTGCGTCTCTACGTCGGGAGGGCCTGATGTTCCGAGTCAGCGAGTTCCCCATCAACGCCTACCTCGAAAAGCTGGAGGACGACTACCGGCGCGACGGGCTGAAGGCGGAGTTCGAGACCTACACCTACAACGCGGAGTTCGTGCCGCTCCTGCGCTCGACCACGCAGCCGCAGGTCAACGCCACCGACCAGGACGCCGGTTTCGTGTGCTTCGCGCAGATGCAGCATTGCGTGGACACGCCGTCCCTGACGCGCGTGCCGTACCCCAACGTGCTGGTGTCGATCCGCATGGACGCCGGCGGGCGCGATATGCAGAACACGCCCACCGCCCTGATCAACATCTTCGGCACCGGCGAGCGCAAGTTCGAGCTGCCGCGGCCGTTCCTGGTCGGTCCCAAGTCGAGCTGGACCACGACCTGCACGACGCTCGAGACGCTCAACGATTTCAACCTGCGGCTGTCCTATCACGGCTGCAAGGTCTATCTGAAGCCGCTCGGCTAGAGGGGGAGATGGAAGGCGCGTACCCGACAGCCTCGTTCGTGCAGGCCATGATCGCCAGGTGGCGGCGCCAGGGCTACCGCGTCGAGCTGGAGCCCTACATCTTCAACGCGGAGTACACGCCCCTGCCGGCGGCGGCGTCGGTGTCGCAGATCAACGCCACCTTCGCCGACCAGGGCTTCGTGTGCTTTTCCATCACCTACAACGGCCGGCCGCCGCTGCCGGGCGCCGGTGTTCCGCCGCGCTACCTGGACACCAAGGTGGTGATCCAGATGACCCGGGAGTCGGACGGCTACGCGCTCCAGGACCGCCCGTCCGATCTGCAAAACGTCGCCGGCATCGCCCCGCGGCCGTTTCAGCTCTTCGTGCCGTTCGTGGTCCCCGCCAGGTCCTCCTGGGAGACCACCTGTAGCAACCAGGACCCGACCAACCCGGTCACCTTGCACGTGGCGTTCCACGGGGCCTTGTTCCGTCTGAAATCGAGGGCGCGATGATCGGCATCGAGTCGTACCCCCTCAGCCGCTACCTGATCGACCAGGCCCGCGGGCGCCGGCGGGATCACCAGGTGTTCGTGTACCAGGGCACCGTGACCTTCAGCGCCGTGGGCCAGGTGCGCACGATGGCGATTAACGTCGACTCCGACGCGCCGTTTCTCTGGATCAAGCTTGCCGGGCAGGCGTTCTTTCCGTTCCCTACGAACGACGCGCGCCAGCAGTTCAAGCAGGCCCCGGACGTGCGCATCATGGTGCGCTACGGCGGCGCCGGCGGGCAGAGCTGGGCCCAGACCCCCGTGCATTGGAACAACTGCGTCGCCTTCCGTCCGGTCCCGTACGTGCTGGCGGTGCCCAAGCTGATCGACGCCGGCGGGCAGATCAACGCGCAGCTCACCTACGACAGCTCGCCCGAGGCGATCCAGGACTTGCAGATCAACCTCGACTTCTCCGGCACCAAGCTGTTCCGCTGGAGGCGCGCCTGATGCCCATCCGCGAGCAGGTGTTCACCGAGACCGAGCTGCGGCAGCGGGCCATCGGGTTTGACCGGCTGGACCGGCGCGAGTTCCTGTTCCCCAACCTGGCGGCGCAGAGCTTCGACCTTCTGACCCTCACGGCGCGCGAGCTGAACGGCGGGGTCATCACCGGCGTGGGCGTCGACTGCGAGGAGTGGGACTTCTTCGCCTTCGGGGAGTACCTGTTCCAGATCCAGAGGATCCAGCCGGCCAACCTGAACCTGAAGGCTCAGGACGGCAACGCCGCGGCCTCGGAGATCCAGCGGTATCGCTTCCGCGGCCTGGAGAGCACCGAGCACCCGCGGTCGGTGTACATCCCCCTGAAACAGCGGTACGTCTGGTCCATCGTGATCCAGGCCCGCGCCGGCGTGCCGGCCACGGGCTTCCGGGTCGCCAACCTGTACATCAGGACAACGGGGTATCTGTTCCGATGATCCGACGACCTTACTACGTGCTCCCTGCGCAAACGCCCATCTTCGAGCGCGGCGGCCTGGCCGGCCTGCCCCTGGCGAACGAGATTTTCAGCACCAAGTTCTTCGATGTGTTCGCCGTAGAGCGCGGCGGCATCCCGGTGCCACAGACCGGGGCCATCGTGGAGACCAGCTCGGAGGCCATCACCGGCGTGGGCACCACCACAGGAATCGGCGCGTACTACCTGGACATCTACTCCGAGCACGACAACGCCGCGGGCAGCTTCTACACGCTGGCGATCGAAGGGGCCATCGCGCAGGCGCTCGAGGTCGGCGGGCCTCCCACGCTCCAGCTCGCCGGGCTGGTCATCTTGCCCGCCGACGTCGACGGCGCGGTCAGACCGTTTATGATGCGCGTCCCGGTGGCCTGCCGCTACTTCCGCATCCGCACCTTCTATCCGGCCACCAACGCCACGCGCTTTGCTCTGAGCGCCACCCTGAGGGCCTTCTGATGGCGCCCTTCGAGGACCTGGTCAACCAGGTGGCCGACCGTGAGGAGGTGCCGCGCTCCGTGGCGCAGGCCCTCGTGGACACGGAGAACAGCAAGCGCAACCCGGCCATCAGCATCAAGGAGAGGTACGGCGGCGGCAGCTTCGGGTTGACGATGATCACGTTGCGCACGGCGCAAAGCCTTGGCTTCCGCGGCACGCCGGGACAGCTCCTCGAGCCCGAGACCAACCTGACCTACGGGCTGCGCTACCTGCGGCAGATGTACGACCAGGTGGGTCACGGGAGCTGGAGCCGGGCGCGCGCCGGCTACAACGCGGGCCCGGACCTGACCCCCTGGCCGGCGGCCGACGTGGCGCGCTTCGAGCGCAACCTGGCGCGCTGGAGCGGCCCCAGCCCGGGTTTTCAGAAGCCCGCGATGGCGGGCATGGGGGGCTCGCTGATGCTCCTGGTGATCCTGGGGCTGCTCCTGCCCCTACTGTTGAGGAGGTCCACGTGAACCGACTCGGGAAGTGGAACAGCCGCAAGCTCCTGGTGACGCTCCTGGCGTTCGCGGTGGCGCATTTCTTCCCCGCGCTGATGCCGCTGGTGCTGAAGCTGGCGCCGACCTACGTGGGCGTGCAGGGGGCTGTGGACGCGGTGACGGCGTGGGTCAAGGGACCGGCGGCGAAGTGAACGGCAACGGCAGGGCCGGCTGGTATCTCGCCGTGCCGGCCTACGCGCTCGCTCTGTTGGGCTTCTATTACACGCACCAGGTGGAAGTCCGGGTCTCCGAGCTGGCGCTGGCGGTCGCCGGCTGCGGCATCACCGAACACCGCCAGGCGGATCCGACAGGAGGTCTCGATGCCCCAGATGGTGCCGGTGCACAGGTTCCAGGTGTGGAGGCTGGTGAGCGCAAGCGAAAAGTCGCCGGATCTCCACGGCACGCCGCAGGAGCTGGCGGAGCATCTCACGGAGCTGAGCCACCAGGCGAAGCTGGGCCCAATCGTTAGGCTGGGAGGGGCGGTGCTGATCGGCGTGCTGGACGGGTTCATCGGCATCGACATCGACGCGCCGCAGATCCTCGCCGCGGTGGGCGCGCGCCTCCCGCCGCCACCGCAGGCGCAGGCGGCCAAGGGGAGGTAGGCAGTGTTCGGAGGAGCGAAGTTCGGCGTCCGGACTCTCTGGCGGGTGACCACCACGGTCACGCGCACCAACGAGCGCGTGGCGGACATCAACGCCAGGACGCCGAACCCGGCGGTCATCAACGACTGGTACGCCATCGGCTACTTCACCATCCGCGTGACCGCTCAGAACAACCTGCCGCTGGCGGCCGTGCGCGTGTACGGCGCAGGTCTGACCAACGCCTTCCCGCCGCCCAACACCCCGGGGGAGGCGCTGATCGCCACCGCCACCGCGATCGGTCTCAATCAGGGCCTGGTGCGCGCGCCGGCGATGCACCAGCAGGACGGCGACGTGCCCGGGCGGCCGTGCGTGATCCCGGCGACCTTGCTGCTCGAGTATTCGACGGGCGCGCCGGGAGCGGCGCCCACCATCACCTTCGAGGTCGCGGCCGTGTTCCTGGGACAGCACGTGTCGGCGGTGGAGCGGTAGATGGCCGGGACGGCGGCGACCAAGGGGGGCAATCCGCTCCTGTTCACCGACGCGATCGCCGCGTCGGTGGTCAACAAGCGGCTGGCGCCGTTTCGCGTCACCGGGCTGTTCACCGGCGCCTTGTTCCAGATCAGCGCCATCGCCGCGGTGGGCCTGACGGCGTTGTCGGTGCGCATCTACGGCTCGATCGACGGGATCAATTTCCCGCCGGTCAACGTGCCGTCTGAGGCCCTGGTGTCCACCGGCGTGCTCTTGACCGCGGGCACGTCGGTGTTGCGCCAGGCGTCGGTACTCACGAGCGACGCGGGGGCCCCGCAGGTGCCGCAGTCGCTGCCGCCGTTCCTGCTGTGCGAGTACACGGCCACCATCGTCACCAGCTTCCAGCTCGAGATCGGCGCGCAGTTCTTCAACGGCCAGTCGGTGACGAACACATGATCTTCCGGGTCAAGCGGGGCCCCGTGCTGTTGTGGACCATCAACACGGCCGTGCAGCGCACCAACGAGCGCGCGGCGGACATCACCGGGGCCAACCCGGTGGCGATCGCCGACTACTACCAGGTCGCCGTCTTTGAAGTGAAGTGCACCAACAACCTCAACCTGGCGCTCACGGACATCCGCATCTATGGCGCGCTCAGCGCTGCCAACGCCTTTCCGCCGGGCGCGACCGCTCCGATCTTTTGCCGTCCGGTGGCGGGCTCGATCCCGGTGTTGACGACCAACACCGGCGTGACCGTGTTGGGTTCTCTGCCGGGCAACGGCGCGGTGGCCTCCGCGGCGAACCTGATCGTCCCGGGCAATTTGATCCTCGAGTACAGCACGGGCGCGCCTGGCGCCACGCCCAACTTCACGGCGGAGATCCGGGCGCTCTTCCTGGGCAGCCCCTTCTATGGAGTGGACCCGTAGATGATCCTGCGAGTCAAAAAAGGCCCGGTGCTCCTGTGGACCGTCGCCACCGTGGTCCAGCGCACCAACGAGCGCGTCGCCGGGATCACCGGACTGAACCCGGTGACGCAGGCGGACTACTACCAGCTCGCCGCCTTCGAGGTGAAGGTCGTGGCCATGACCAACCTGGTGCTCAACGAGGTCCGCATCTTCGGGGCGCTCAGCGACACCAATGCGTTCCCGGCGCCGGGCGTCGCCGGCAACGTGAGCAATCTGTGGGACCACATCGCCGGCGGCTCGCCGGCGCTCGCGGCCAATCAGGGCGTGTGCGCGCTGGCGGTCCTGCCGGGTCCCGGCAACTCTGCCGGACTCGCCTGGGCGCCGTTTGTCCCGCCCACGCTGCTGTTCGAGTACACCACGGGGATCCCCGGGGCCACGCCCAACCTGCAATTCGAGGTGAGAGGGTTTTTCAGCGGCAGCCCCTTTTATGCGGTTGATTGAAGCGGAGGGTTAGATGGCCTGGACACCAGCCGAAAAGAAGCGCATCGAGACCATCGAGCAGAAGCTGAAAGAGGCGGGCTACCCGGTGGCGGAAGAGCCGACGCCGGCGACGCCGGACACGCCCGAGCCCGAGGACAAGAGCTGAAGAGTTCCCGGCCAGGGGCAAGCCCGGTCGGGTCCGCAGCGGGGCGCGCTCCCTTTCGCGTCCAACGCGCTGGAGCGCGCCCCGCCCTTCACTGGCGGATGTAGACCGACGTGACGTACCGCCCGGTCCGTCGCTTGCCGTATTTGTAGGGCCCGTGACCGGGGCCACGCGTGCGCATGCACCAGCAGTTCCCCTTCCCACAACGGCGGTACTCCCATCTCCAGCGCATCGCCGCGCGCGCTTCCTGTGCGGCGTGGCGCTCTTCAAAGCCTGTCTCGGGGTGCTCCTCGCCGGTGAACCCGTAGCGCAGATCGAGGGATCGCGCCAGGCGGGCCGCGGTGGCGGCTTCGGGTGACGTGCAGCCGCGCTCAACGGTCATGCGGGAGAGGGACCGCCACTTGCGCAGCGCCCTCTCTCTGTCTTGTGCTACAGTTCGGGTCCCCACAGGTCCGTCATTGTAGCACAAGACGGCAGCGCGCCGAGGACCTGGGCGCGGCACGTTGTGGTAGGGTTCTTCTGAGGGCCGCGGCGCCGGCGGCGTGGCAGAGCCTGAATCCCCCTGGGGGCACGTTCAACGCCGGCGCCCCCGCCCGTCAGTCGGGCGACCGTTCCGCACGGACGGATGGCCCACGGGATCGCGTCGCACTCCGCGCGGGTGAACGATTAGCACCGTGGGCTCGCCCCTTCTCCCCCTTGATTTCGCCGGCGAGAACCCTTCCGCTTGTGCTACAATAGCGGCACACTAGGTCGGGGGACCCGTGCCGAGACCCTTCCTTTGCAACACCCAGACGACGGCGCCAACGTGCCGCTTACGCTTGGCGTCCTGCCAGGGATTGATCTACGCCAAGCCCGTGACATGGCGCGTATGGTTGCGGTGCTGGTGGCGAGGCCACGAATGGCTCCGCAGCTTCATTCAACACGAGGGACGATTCGAGCGCCTGTGCGTGCGGTGCGGTGTCACGCGCCCGGGCTGGTGGGCCTGATGGCAGACCCGGGAGTATGCAAGCGGTGCGGGACGAAAGGGTGTCCCGCCGACGAGTGCAGTGACATCGCCTGGGGGACTGAAAAGATCCTCGCGGATCTAGCGTGCTCGATGAGGGTTTTGATCCAGGTGCTCCGGGCCAACCTGGGGAGACCGTGACTCGGGAATTAAAACGAGGCGGCAACGCCTGGCGCATGAGGGAGCTGGCGGCCAGGCTGAACGCGGCGCACGAGGCGCTCAAGGCCGTGACGAGAGGCGCGTCGTCATGGGCCGTGGTCGCTCCCCACGAGCTGCACAGCGAAGCGGCGTTCGCCTTCCAGAACAACAGCCCGCACCAGCTCCTGGTCCGGGTGTTCGTGGTGCTGGCGCCCTTGGCGCGTCCCAAGCCGTTCACGCGCGGTGACTATGGAGACCGGGAGGGATGATGGACGATCGACCGCGTTGCACGCAGGACTTATCGGAGACTCTCGCGTCCGTTGAATTGCGGGCCCGCTGTTGCAAGTCGGCCGGCCACGACGGGCAACACATCGCCGGCAGCGGGAAGCTGTCGCGCACCGTGTACCTGATCCAGGGGCAGGACGGCAGCTTTATGGTGGCGTGGGAGTGAGGCACCTTGACGCGCACCCGCTCCCGCAGATCATCGTGGTCGACGGGGGCTGTTGGATGTGGACGCAGGGCCGCATGGGCAGTGGCTACGGGCGCGCGCGCTCCCGCGGGGAGTTCTTCGGGCGGGCCGCACACCGCATGGTGTGGGAGGCGTTCAACGGGCCGGTACATGACGGGCTCGAGCTGGATCACAGGTGCCGTTTCCGGCTGTGCTGCAACGAGGCGCACCTGGAGCTGGTGACGCGCAGCGAGAACGGCATCCGGCGCAACCGCGCCAACGGGAGGGGAGGTCCATGGACGAGCTGACCTTCGTGGCCGGACTGATTTCAGGGTGCATCATCACGTTGTTTGCCGTCCGCGACCATCGGGCCGAGATGTCATGCGTGCGGGCGGCCACGCCTGGCGTGGTGAATCTGCCGAGGCACCCGACACAGACCGAAGTTGAAAGCTACAAGCTGGGCCACGAGGTCGGTATGTGGGACAGCTTCACCGAGGCCCTGGAAATCCTGGACCAGTTCCAGGCGGCGGTGAGCAGCGACCCCGAGTTGACCATGTTGTCGCGCGCCGCAGCCGGCGCGGTGATTCAACGGGCCAGCCACCTGGTGAACCAGCGCAAGGCGCAGCTCAAGGACCCGGGGAAACTGTGACGCTTTTCAATCGGTGTCAGTACCTCGAGCCGCCGCAGGGCACGCCATGCTTTTCATCTCCGACGCATTGGGCTCGAGCCGACGCCGGCCGGCCTGCGGTCTGGATTCCCGTCTGTGAAGATCACGCGCAGGAGCCGAGGGAACAAGGATGCGACGTAAGTGCGATCGCGGACCAACGCTCCCCGGCCTGACGCCGGCGCGTCTGGACGAGGACGGCGCCGGCAGTCGCGCGCGGCACTTCGGGCGGCACACCGGCCCGTGGAAAAAGCCGGCGCGCCTGCCGTGCGATTTCAAGCGGGACAATGGCCTGATCTGCGACCTGGAGTCGGTCAGGTCCTGGTGCAGCAACAGCGGCAAGCCGCTGCACACGCACGAGCCCGGGACCGCCTGCGGCGCCAACATCCCGATCAGAAACCGCTGCGCACTTCACCCGATGGAGGAGGGGGCATGAAAAGACTGTTTATCGCGTTGGCCGCCGTGATCCTCCTGGCGCTCAACGTGCGCTGTCAGGCGTGCGGCATGGTCCTCAAGGGCATCACCGCCGACACGATCGGCCTGACCTGGACGGTCACGCTCTACGATTGCAGCGGCAACCCGATCCATGTCTGGAAAACGCGGGCGACAGTCAACAGTCAGGGCGGGGAGGCATGGTTCAGAAACGCGGACGGGAAGATGGTGCAGATTAGCGGCACTTTCACGGTCCTGGAGGACTAATGAAACTTCACGTTGCGGTGGGCTCGAAGATGACGCGCGAGGCGTGGGAGACGGTCAGTTACAAGCTCCTGGACCTGGTGGGCGGCGATCTGAAGCCGCACACCCGCGTCCACGTGCAGGACTTCATCAAGCTGGCCGGGCGCGCCTGGCCGGACCTGGAGCAGCGCGCCGTGGACGAGAACCCCGGGGCGACCCCGCCGCCGGCGCCGGTCGATCGGTGAACGCCTGGACCTGCAACGCGCACGGCTGCCGCTCGATAGCGATCGGCGTCGGCGGCGCGGTCGGGCTGCGCGCGATCGGCTGGTATTTCGTGCCCGGCGGGACCGCCGATTGCGACCAGCATCTTCGGTTGCCGATCATCCTGTGCCCCGGGCACCGTCCCGACCCGATTAAATGCAAGGAGATCGTTGCGCTCCTGGAGTGTCCGCTGTGCCGTGCTGAGGACGTGGCGAGCGAGCTGCAAAAGATGATCGCTGACCGTAGATGAGCAAGGGGCACCCGGCGCGCGCCCGAAACTTCACCCGGCGACTGCGACACAAACCGCCGTACGTCAAGCTCTACTGCGGTCTGTGCAAGACAGACTTTCGGCCGCGTCTGTGGGTTCACCTGGGTCGCGGCTGTCCCCGTTGCGGAATGAAAGCCTATGGGCGCATCATCGGGATTTGTTGGAACGGTCGGCGCGAGCTGATCGATCCTGAATTGTGGACCACGCCGGCGGGCGATCCGATCAGCCCCGTGCGCCGGCCGACAACAGCGGGCAGATCACGGAGGCGAAAGTGAAAGACCTTGACAGACGGATCAATCGAGCCGTGGCGGTCGCCGGCCTGGTGCTGGTGGCGATCGCGGCGCTGTTCCTGATCGGCCGCACGCCGGCGCGGGGCGCGATGGACAATCCGGTCCCGCCGCTGGTGAACGACCCGGCCAGCACCGAGCTGACACACAGCGCCGGATACTGCGTGTCAGTCAACCTGGACGGGGAGTTCTTCGGACACGTGGGCGTTCCGGCCGACCACGCCGACGCCGCGCACCTGGACGTGCTCCGCGTGAGCATCGCCAATTCGTACCGCCTGCTCGCGCTGCAACAGCTCGACCCGGCGAAGGCGGACGCGCTGCGCGAGGCGGCCGAATCGATCCGGGTGCCAGGCGATCCGCTTACGGCGACGGCCAGGTATCGGCGCAGACCCGGCAAGACAGTCAACTGCGTGTGCGCCAGCTACTACGGCGGCGACGTGACCGGGGGCAGGAACGCCTGCGGCGGGCCATGCAGTAACTGCTACTTCTGCGGTTGACCTGGCCTGGTGGCGCCGCTGCGTTCACCCCGCTTGTCTCCGACGCGGCGGCGCCACCAGGTCCTTTCCGTGCGAGCTGATGCCGACCAGGTTCCTTGATCGACGTGGGTTTATTGCGCTCCTGCGCGCCGCCCGCGAGAGGCGCCGGCTGACCGCGCGTCGGGACTGGTTCCTGATCTACCTGATGGGACGCACGGGTATGCGGTGCTCCGAGGCCCTGGCGCTGCGCGTCGGCGAGCTGCACCTGGACACCGATCCGCCGTACCTCGACGTGTGGACGTTGAAACAGAAGCGCCGGATCAAGGACCAGGTGGTGCTTGAGGCGCGCACCGTCAGGGCGGCGCGCCGCTACCTGTCGCGCACGCTGCCCCGGCTGATGCGGTCCCTGACGTGGCCTGGCGATCCGGTGTTCCCGACCCGGAGAGAGAGACATCGGCAACCAGACCTGGCGGTGTCTCAGGACCTGCGCGCGCAAGCAATGAGCGCACGCAACGCCCGGCGCATTTTCGACGTGTACCGGCGGCGGGCGCAGCTCCCCCCCTGGATCACGCTGCACAGTCTCCGCCACTACCGGGCCACCGAGCTGCTGCGGGCCAGTAAGGATCTGAAGTGGGTTCAGCAACAGCTCCGGCACCGCTTCATCAGCTCGACGCAGCGGTATCTGCACGTGGATCCCGAGTTGCAGCGCCGCTACCTGGCAAGGCTGGACAAGCGGTGAAGGAGCTGGGGCGCTTCCTGGATCTGTTCTTGGCGCTTCAATGCGTCTGGAACGCGCTGTATTTCTTCACGCGCGTGGGCTGTCGCCTGTCGGGCCACGTGAAGCCCCGCGTGGTCAACGATCGCTCCGAGCTGAAATTCTGGCCGCACGCCAAGGTCTACTTCAACGGGCCTTTCGATGCACGCGCTGTGGCACGGTGATTTACCCGGTACGAAAATGAGCCGGCACCTGCGCACGGATTACTGGCACGGCGAGCGCAACCGACCGTTGAGCGCGTTCACGCCCTGCACCTGCGGCTGCGACACGGCGACACGTCCGATCGCCGGCTACATCACGGCCAGCAACGCGCAGGGACGCGGGTTCACCATGTACGTGTACGACCGCGAGGACCTGGAGTACCTGGCCGGCGTGCTCGGACTGACAATCACCAGCGCGGGCGGCCCCGTGAAACGCCTGTCCCTGGCGGAGCTGGTGAAGCTGACCGATCACGTGGCGCCTTACGTGAAGGACGGCAAGCTGCGCAAGTCCCGCCGCCTGGCGGACGCCATGACGGTGCTCAAAATGTACCAGCGCGGAGAACAGCTCTTGAACGAGCGCGATCGACTCGTGAGGCTGGCCGATGCCTGACCAGGTGGATCTGTCCCGTTGCCAGATCACGCAGGTCTCTAATGGCGGGGGAGTCCCGCACCCGTGCGGGGCCACGACCTGCTACCGGATGAAAGTCTGGAAGCCGGCCGCGGCGGACGACGTGGCGGACAGCGCCGCCTGCGAGGCCCACGTGTATGTGGCGATCGCAGTGATCGTGCGCCAGGGCTTCAACCTGACCGTCGTGCGCCAGGTCCCCGTGCCGGCGCCGGCCATCGTGAATTGACCATGTACCTGAACCTGCGCAACGTCGAGTCGGTGACAATCTGGTGCACCTCCTGCCTGGTCGGTGGGGACTTCACTGGCACGGCGGCGTTCAAGATCGAGTGCGTGTGCGGCGGCCGGCTGCGGATCAGAAAAGCCGTTGCAATGCGCTCGAGGCCCCGCCGACCCCCGAAACTACGCGCCACGCGCCCCGCCCTTCGACGATCTCGCCGGCCTTGAGGTCCTGACACCTGGGCGATCCGCGCCCCATCCCTGGGCCGTGTAGCGCGTCGTCCTTTTCTGTGTGAGAGAGACACACGACGCCGATCCCCGGCCCCGGCTGGAAGCCCGCCGGCGACCGTGCCAGCGTGCTCGAAGGCGTGATCGGCAACGTACCGGCCGAGCGACGCGAGCCCTCGGGAGCGGAGCGGCGAACGGCCGCAAGAGAAGCTCCCGGGGGGGCCGCGGGGGGGGCCGGCGAAAAAAAGCCGGCGCCACGCGCGCACCGACTCTCCGGCCTACGTGCTCCCGCTGCGCGCCCGAGACCCGGCTGTGTCCCGGTCCCGGCGTCGCATGAGGGCCCCGCGCACGCCGCGCCACCGTTGGCCGCGGCGCTGCCGTCCCGTTCGATACTTCTGCCCGGCTCTATGTCCGGGAGGCGGCAACAAGGGGAGCACAGAACCTTGTACGCCCTGGCGCGAGCTGGTGGGCCTTCCGCGGTTTCGACGGCCACCAGGGCGTGAGTCACGGGGCAGACCTGGAAGGGCGAGCGGACCCCGGCGCGCAGCTCCTGGTGCGCGCTCCATGACTATAGGCTCTTGACGTTCCCGGATATAAGATGGTAGGCTTTTCATATCTTCGGGTTGCCAGCCGATCATTGATCGGTTGCCGGAGAGCGGTCAAGGGGGTCCGGTTACTGGTCTCCCCGACCCCCGGCCCCTTGACCTGACCGCCGGAAAATCCCGGCTGCATACCACGCCGAACCCCGCTAAATAACCGCAGGTGATCCCAGCTTGACCACTACGTCGTCCTAAGATACCCTGCACGACAGCGGACCCTACAACAACCCCTGGCGTCGAGGACCACGTGGGACGACGCCGGCAACCAGCACCAAGCGAAACGCCCGACCCGACGACTCCGGTACAGGACCAGGAGGCTATGGACCTGTACGACGAGATCGAACGGCTACGTGCGGAGACCGGCCCGGGCGGGGCGCGCAAGATCGTGGTGCGGAAGAAGCGGGCGGACGGGAGCGGCTGGGACCGCTGCCGGCAGTTCGCCAGCTCCGAGCTGGAGCGCCTGGACGTCATCCCCGAGATGTTCGGCGGCGGGGAGTTCCAGCTTCAGTTGATCGACGCCGCCAATCGCTACCTCAAGGCGTTCCTCGTGAGCTGGAGCCCCGACCTTTACCCGGCCCCCCGCGCCGTCCGACCCTCCGAGCCCGGCGCGTCCGCCTCGCCAGCCGCGGGCGCGCCGCCTGCCTCCGGGGATCGCCTCACGGAAATCTTCATGCTCATGCAGCGCCAGGCGCAGGAGCAACAGGAGCGCTACGTGGCGCTCCTGCAATCGATCGTGACGTCGCTGATCGGCAGCCGCGCCGCCGGCGGGGTCAAGGAGCGCGTCGAGGAGCTGGTCGCCTTGCGCTCGCTGGTGCAGGAGAACCCCAAGGCGCCGATCGATCTGCTCAAGGAGGTCCTGCTGACCGGGCTCCAGCTCGGCAAGGGTGGCGAAGCCGGGGCCGGAGCGGGTGACGAGGACGAGGAAGGCGAGGGCAAGGGCATGGTGCGGGTCATCGAGCGCGGCCTGGATCTTTTCGA
>WNGG01002826.1_pt1 | contig 19678 bp, 17 predicted proteins | sample 5400661 | NCBI WGS metagenome assembly WNGG01 (sample SAMN13153372, study PRJNA577476) | soil metagenome | isolation source: 100 cm soil or saprolite under Garry oak tree replicate 1 | place: USA:California | collected 2016-06-15
TTTGCCTTGCCGCGCTTCTGAAATTCGAAGGCCGCCTGCAATTGCGCCTGCAAATCGTTCATGCTCCGCACCGGCACCTCGGTTTCTTCCATCAGTTTCAGCAACGTTGTCTGCACGCCGCGGCCACTCACGTCGCGCCCAATCAAGTTTCCGGCGGCAGCGATCTTGTCGATCTCGTCGATGTAAATGATACCGAATTGGGCGAGATTGACGTCGCCGTCCGCTTTGTGCACGAGCTCACGCACCAGGTCTTCCACGTCGCCACCCACATAACCGGTCTCGCTAAACTTGGTCGCGTCCGCTTTCACAAACGGCACTTTAATCAAATCGGCGATGTGCTTGATGAGATACGTTTTGCCGACGCCGGTTGGTCCAACCAAAATCACGTTTTGCTTCGCATACTCCGTTTCTTCCGCCCGCTCCGGATTTTCCTTCTCCAGCCGGCGCAGATAATTCGCGTGGTTGTAATGATCGCACACCGCGATCGAGAGGACCTTTTTCGCTTCGTCCTGCTTGATCACGAACCGGTCGAGATGCGCTTTGATGTCGCGCGGCAAAAAATTGAAGACGAACTCTTCATTGTCGATCTTGTCCGGTTTTTCCTCGACGCCCGATTCGGCCGGGTCCGGTTGAGTGAAAGTCGCGACGGAAACGCGATCGCCGAAGTTCGATTTCATGAACTCGGTAATTTTCGCCTTCAATTCTTCCGGTGAAGGAAACGGTGGCGGGTTTTGTTCCATTTGCGGGTCGGGCTTACCTCGACGGCGGGAATCTAACACTGAGGTTTGCGCTGTAAAACTCCGGCGTGCAACAATTCAAGCAGGGCGGACCGTGGACGGCAGCCCGAGCAGCGTTGCGTTTATCGGCTGGCAGCGACCTGAGCTGAAGAAGCGCCTGCAAAGATCGCGTCCAGATCGGTGAGGACCTTAGCCGGCCCGAGGTATTCCTTGCCGGCGAAACTATCGGAAATGACTTTGCCGCTTGCATCGACAAGGACGAGGCAGGGAATCTCCTCGCCGGCGTATTTCCGGATCGCCTCTTTTCCTGGGACCTTGGCGAAATCGATCGCCGGCCAAGGCATGTTTGCCTCACGCATGTAGGTGTCCATGGCGAACTGCGAGCGGTCGAAGCTGACAAAAATAATCTCGAACTCGGGATGCTGCGGCACGACTCGATTGTAATATTCCACCAGCTGTGGCGTGAATTTGCGGCAGGGCGGGCACCAATGCGCCGAAAAATAAAGCGCGATCAATTTCTTTTTTTCGAGCACTTCGTCATCGAAACGAACCAGGCCGCCGTTGTGCCAGGAAATGAGATCGCCTTTCACTAACGGCTGAATGAAGTTGCCGATCGACGTGGGTGGACGAGCGGAGGCGCGCTGTTGAGCAAGCTGGCTTTGATACAGCGTATCGAATTTGCGCGATTCCTCCGCTTGAGTTGCGCGTCGCTTCGCTTCGGCGGCAAGTTGCTCCTTCGCGGCGGCCGCTTGTATAGGTGGAACAGAATAGGTCCCGCTCTTCATTGCACTGACCAACTCTGGGGCCGCACCGGCCCGGGTCAGCATCGTTTCTTTTGCAGAATCAAGAGTATCGGCAAAGTGCCGTGCTGATAACTCCTGCAAAACAGCGCCGCTGGAATAACCGGCGCGCAACATCAAGCTGACGTCTTTCACTGTGAGCGGCGGTTGTGCTGCGCGCAAAATGAAAACAACCGAAAAGAAAAACACCCCCGCTAACCCGCGTCGCATCCGGCTTTACTGAGCAAAAGACGCGCCAATTTTTGACTTATCGAGAAGGAGACGGCGCCGGCAGAAGCAGCGGAATTTGCTCGCGATATTTCGGTTTTGCCTTCGCCGCACTTTCCGCAAATTGTCGGGCCGCGTCCGTTTGGCCAGTCTCGTTCGCGAAAACAGCACAAAGCCATTGTCGATCCCCTGCGTCGCGAGCCTCCGGCCAGATGAAGGATGCGGAAACCGCAAGCAGCTTCTTCGGCTGCAGTTTCGCCCACGGCAGCCCGACGATTCCGTACCGGGTCTTCAACATCAGTTTCTCGGGATCCGCGCCAACAATTCCGTTGTACCGGGCTCCGTCAATATCCGCGATCGATCCCGAAAAATGAGCCCGGATAAGATCGACAATCAGTTTGTTTTTCCAATCGGCCAGCCATTGCGCTTTTTTTAACATTGCCGTCTGGGACTTTTTCAACGCCGAATCGGTTATTTGGACAGCGTTGATTGCCGCGCCTGCCCCACGAAAATCATAGACAGCAACGTGTTCTTTGTAATTGGCGAGCGCTGCATTCCATGAAACCGTTTCAAGATCGAGCTCCTGCGTTTTGCGCACGAAAAAGAAACCGGCAATGCCAATCAGCGCGACCAGCGCAACTGCGGCGATCGCAAGAATTGGTCGCCGGTTCTGCTGAGGCTTTGCAAGATCGACATCTTCTTTCCCGTTGAGGAAACCGCGTGCGCCTTCAAGTTCCGCGACGAGCTCGTCGTAGGAAGAAAAACGCTGCGCCGGCTCGGGCGCGAGCATCCGTTGAAAGACGCGCGCCGTTGCCTCGGAAACTCCCGGCACGATTTTGCGAAGATCGAGCGGCCGGTTCTTTAGTTCTCGAAGCGCAACGGCGGAATTGGTTTTTCCTGCAATGGGCGCTTTGCCGGCGAGGGCGTGGAAAAGCGTGGCGCCGAGACTATAAATGTCGCTGCGGAAATCCGGCAGCTCATTGTTTAATCGTTCCGGCGCGACATAATAAGGTGTGGCCCAAATCTCGCTTCGTGTTTCCGCGCCCTGCACCGCAACGCCGGCCAGGCCAAAGTCGCCGATCTTCGCCGTGTGCTCATCGACGAAGAGAATGTTGGCCGGTTTCACGTCGCAATGAATGAGGCCTTTCCGATGCGCGGCCCGGAGCCCTTTTGCGACTTGAATGCCGGATTCGAGCACCTGTTCCTCCGGCAAACGCGTTTGCTGCTCGATAAAATCATCCAGGCTCCCGTGATCGACCAACTCCATCACCAGATAAAATTGTCCGTGATCGGTTCCGGAAGAGAAAACCTGCACGACATTCGGATGATTGACCGATGCCGCCACGCGCGCTTCCTGTTGCAACTGCGCCGCGTGATCGATTCCAGTCCCAAGGTCCTGACGCAACAATTTCAGTGCAACAAAACGATCGAGCAGCGTGTCGCGCGCCTTATAAACCGTCCCCATGCCGCCGACGCCGAGCGTCTCGACCAGGACAAAATGATCGAACGTTCGTTCGGCGCGCACTTTTTCGCCGCACTTCGGGCAGGGCACGCGCGCCAATGGCTGCGCCGCCGCCGTGTCGATAACCGTGCCGCAGGCCGGGCACGTTTGCGTCGCAGATGGGTTTTCCTCAGTAGCCATTCGATCCGACTGTAACATTCACAAGTTTTGCAGCAACGAACCGGCCATTTGAAAACATCAGTGGAAAGATCGACAACCATTAAACTGGTAGCGGGAAAAAAAGATGCGCGGCTTCGTCTCGATCGCTTTCTCGCCAGTCAACTGACAGGATATTCGCGCGCGCGACTCCAGCAATTGATCCGTGCTGGATTCGTGAGGCTCAACGGGGCCGCCGCGCGGCCGCGCGATCTCATCCGCGGCGGCGATGAGATTGACCTCCGCGAGCCACCGCCCGAAAAGATCGACAATCGACCGGAAGCGATTCCGCTGGAGACTCTTTTCGAAGACGACGATCTCATTGTCATCAATAAACCGGCCGGCCTGGTTGTTCATCCGGGCGCTGGTCATCGGGAACACACGCTGGTCAATGCATTACTCAATCATTGCCCCACTCTTTCCGGCATTGGTGGAAAGGAACGGCCCGGCATCGTGCATCGCCTCGATAAAGAAACAAGCGGATGCATCGTGATCGCAAAGAACGATGATGCGCACCGGGGTTTGTCGCTCCAGTTTGCGGCGCGCACGGTGGAAAAAATTTATCTCGCGCTCGTTGGCGGGATGTTGCGCAGAAACGCGGGTGTGATCGAAGAGAAAATCGCACGACACCCCGCGGATCGACAACGAATGAGGGTGACATCATCGCGAGGGCGCGCGGCCATGACCGAGTATCGCGTCGTTCGCTCCTCTGGCGAAATGAGTTTGATCGAGTGCCGATTGCACAGTGGCCGAACCCACCAAATTCGCGTGCATCTTCATCATCTCGGTCACCCGGTACTGGGCGACAAAATTTATGCGCCAAAGTTCGCGAAGAAATTCCCGCGGCAAATGCTGCATGCCTGGAAGCTTGGCTTTCGGCATCCGCGCACCGGCGAGTGGAAAGTTTTCCAGGCACCTCTGCCTGATGACTTCGCCGATGCAATGACACGACTGTAGCGGCGCTCTATGAGCGCCGTTGTCTTAATTCCGGCGGTTATAGACCGCCGCTACAGGCGTTTATGCTCTCTTTTTCCGCAGCGCCGAAATCGCAACCGCGACAAGCGGCGGAATGCCGATGAGAGCGCGCATCCAAGGTTCGCTGTGCCATGGCAAAACGAAAAGTCGCTCGTTCCAAAACAAATAGTAGGCAAAGAGCGTGACCGAGAGAATATGCCAGGCGTAGGCGCGCCGCCACGTGGCCAGCGGCAAAATCCAGGTGCAATACCATGGATGCAAAACGGGAGTGAGGACGAGCGAGGTTCCAAGCGCCCAAAGCATGCCGCGTTTCCAATTCCGAACGAAGAGCAACGAGACCGCGATGACGGCCATAATAAGGATGACGTTGTAATGATAATTTTTTTGGTGCGGATTAGCCCAGACGGTATCTTCAATCACCCACCAAAAGAGATCGTTGAGCCTCTGAACGTAGGTAGACTCGCCTAACGAATCCCAAATTCGTACTTTGGGAAATCCAAAGGGCAAACCGAGCAGTGCCGGAATCGCCACGCTGATCGCAAGAACGACCGCGCGCCAGCGGAGCGCGAACACGTAAAGTAGCAAAAGCAAAACTGGAATGAGCTCGAACGAGATGGCGATGCCAAAAAGGGTGGCGGCTCCAACCGCCCAGGACCACTTGCGCGTTGATTCAGGTTCGGTTGTCGATCGAATGAGGCAAAGAATGCCGCCGACGAGCGGCAAGATCATGAGAATATCGAAATGGGCTGCGCCGGCAAAGCTATAAGCGACCAGCGGGTTCCACGCGTACCAGGCCGCATGGCGATATCGATCATCACCGCCGATTAATCGCAGAAGGAGAAAGACCGTGGCAAGATCGACAATCGCAAATACGAGCTTGTAAAAAAGCGGCCGATCGGAAACGCCGCTAAAAAGTCGGAACAATATCTCGGCTCCCGGCACGTAACTGGCGCGGACATTAGGGTAATTGATTTTTGACGATTCCGGAAAACTTCGCCGAAGCGCGTCAAGCTTCGGATCATCGGGCGCAACCAGATAAGGATTAAGTCCGGCGCGCTGGATTTTTCCTTCCCACGCGTAGCGCCATAAATCGTCGCTCGGCGCAAGGGGCAAAGCGATCACACGTAGAGCAATTGCCACCGCGAAAAAAAAGACCGCTTGTTGCCGCTTTCCCATCTCGATCTTGTTCGCCGCAGCGGATCCGTCCTCTGGCGGAAAATTAGAGGCAGCGATCCAGTAGGCGATTCCGGAAAGAAAGGCCGCGACTACAAATTTCACCGGCATCGATTCGAGCGTCCAGTCATCGAAAAAATTGAGGGCCGCGAAAAAGAACAGCTCCAGCGCGATTGCAAAAAAGAGGCGGAGAAGAGGGCCGCGTTTCATTTTTGCCCGCGCGATTCAGGCCCGCGCCTCTGGACCGACACTCGGCGATGCATCGACTCGCAGCGGCGATACGGCTGTAGCAATCCAGTCCCGCCGCAGGAAGCGCTGTATCCCGGCGCGGTGCGCCGCGAGATCAACAAGCTCCGCGACGCGCAATTTCAGAGCGCGCGCGCGCGTCGCGAGAAAAACCAGGAAAAGCAAATAGAGAGTGATGAACCAAAGATCGAGATGGGAAGCATTGAGCTGCCGATAAATCAAAAGACTCAGCGCCACCAGATTGAAAATGACCGTGGTGGTGACGAAACGATTACGCAGCCGGACGCGGGTCAGGCATTTGGCGTCGCCATGATACTCGGTCACGGTTTGGAGGACGATGCTCCACCAAAAATTTCCGTAGATCTGAATGTCCCAATCATTCCAGCCGCTATCGACGGAATAGCGCCAGCCTTCTTCCTCGAGCAAATCGAAAATGGCGCCGAGGAGGTAGTGACGGTCGCGGCTCTCTTCGCTCCAAAAAAAACGACGTCCCAGACTGCGGCCCCGCCAGGGCGGGGTAGCGCCGGCGGGCAAATGTTCATGCCGGCTGATGACGCCGCGCGGCGTCCTTTTGAAGCGAAGCCAGGTGAAATATCGGGACCAGCCTCGCACAAGCGGTTGGGCGAAAGCGAGACACATGACCAGCAACCGCGCGCGCACGGTATCAAACTCGGGCTCGATCCGCGCGTGCACCATGTAGGAAAGCGCCACGCACAGCGTGCCCCCAAACATGAGATAAGGCACGATGCGCAACGCCGGCAAAAAAATTCCCAGCCCAAAAAGAAAAATCGTCAGCGCGAACCATTCGATGCTGCTGAGATAGGCGGCCAGGTCTGATTGCGGCGTGGGATACATCGATTGAAAAAAACCTTCGCCAAAAATCCCATGATAGATGATCGGCCGATTGAGAAACCAACTGAAGCGCGGCGCTCCGTAAATCTGCCCACGCCATTTCGCGGTCCCCGTCGGGCCGAAGAAGATTAAATGTTTGAAGCGAAGGAGCGATTCCGCTTCGCCGTAACCGTCCTGCTGTTTCAAAAAAGCCTGGAGCGTGAAGCGGCGGTGATGCCAGACGATCGCGGTCGGGTTGAACGCGATGACGCAACCGGCCTGTTGCAGGCGCCAGCAAAAATCGACATCGTCACCCGCCTTGTGATACTCAGGATCGAAACCGCCGATATTTTTAAACGCCCAGCGGTAGAAGGCCATGTTGCAGCCAGGAATGTGCTCTGCAATCATGTCCGTGAGCAAAACATGGCTGGGTCCGCCCGGCGCCGCAGCGACACAAGCCTGGACCCAATTTTGCGCGGGCGGAGTGACATTCGGTCCACCCACTGCGGCGTAATCGCCGTCGATGAGCGTGCCGATTAAATAATAAAGCCAATCGCCGTCCGCCATGCAGTCGGAATCGGTGTAGGCGAACACCTCACCTTTGGCTGCGGCCGCGCCGGTGTTACGCGCGTGACTCAAGCCATGATTGCTTTGATGGATGTAACGGACCCGCGGAAACTGCGCCGCGATATAAGCCGTGTCGTCGGTCGACCCATCATCGACCAGGATTACTTCGTAATCGGGATAATTCAGTTTGCCTAGCGAGTCGAGGCAGGCCGCGAGTGTTTGTCCGCCGTTGTAAGAGCAAACGATTACAGAAACAAGCGGCGCCCGCGGCAGGTGGCGATGCGGCAGCGTGGAATTGTCCTGGCCAAGTTTTTCCCGGAGTGTGGAGAAAGCTCTTTTAGGCTCGCGCTCGCGCGTAACAATTCCAAAGGCCCAATCGGTGATTTCCTTCTCACCGGTGAACCATTCGTCCGTCCAGGCAAAGAAAATCGTCCCGGCCAGACCACGCTTTACCACGCTATCGACATGCCAGCCGAGCATTTCGGCCTGCTCCTCTTGCGAATGCCGGATCGTGTCCATCCCAAACTCACCGAGGATCAACGGCCGTTCTTCTGTCAGGTTTTGCAATCGCAGCAGATACAGTTCGAATTCACGCTGATTGTGCAGGTAAACGTTGAAGCAAAAAAAATCGACGTTTTGCGGCAGGAGATATTCGGTCGGCGGATACGTGGCATAGGAAAAAAGAACATCGGGGTCGATGGCACGCCCGATCCGAATCAGTTTCTCGACAAACTCAGTGACGCGGCGCACACCGAGCCAGCGCACCATCGTGCTCGAGATTTCGTTCCCGACGAGGTAACCGAAAACTGCGGGATGATCCGCATATTCGCTGACCGATTCACGCACCACCTCGGCAATTGCGTTGCGAGCGGATTTCTCGCGCAAAAACTCGATGTGTTTCGCCCATGGCAACGTGATCAAGACGCGCATCCCCGCTCTCGCACAACGGTCGAGAAACCAGCGCGGCGGCGCGTGATAAACACGCACGACATTGAGTCCGATCTCGCGCATCAGTTGAAGATCGGCATCCACCTGCTCCGGGCGCCCGAGATAATCTCCTTGCGCGTCGGGCTTGAAAGGTCCGTAGGTGACGCCTTTGACGAAAAACTTTTTGTCGCCCTCGAAGAGAAATTTCGCGACTGGGCGAATCCGCGAGTTTGCGCTCACAGCGGCAACTTCCTAGTCCATGCTGCGCGGCGAGGCAAAGCTTTTAACTGTCGGAGACGCCGTTGGCGTCCCAGGGGAAGCGAACCGCTTCCCCTACAGAATCATAAACTCGCGAGACTTTCCCGCATGACTTCACCGGTGCGATCAATCTGTTCGACCGAATGCGCCGTCGAAATGAATCCGGTCTCGAATTGCGAAGGCGCGAAATAAACGCCGCGCTTCAAACAAGCATGAAAAAACTTTGCGAACATTTTCAAATCGCTTCGCTGCGCGCTGGCAAGATCGACAATCGAGCCGCGGGCAAAAAACAAACAGAACATCGATCCGATCCGGTGAAAGGTTGTTTCAACTTTGGACTTTTGCAGCGCGTCGCGCACAACCCGTTCGAATTGCGCGCCAAGTTCTTCGAGCAGCTTCCAGCCATTGGTCCGCTCCAACTCGCGCAGTTGCGCCAGACCTGCCGCCATCGCCAGCGGATTGCCCGAGAGCGTGCCGGCCTGATAGACCGGCCCGTCTGGAGATAGTCGATCCATGATTTCCGCTCGTCCGCCAAACGCGCCGACCGGTAATCCGCCACCGATGACTTTGCCGAGCGCGGTCAGGTCGGGCTTAACCTTGTAGATTTCCTGGGCCCCCCCGCGCGCGACGCGGAATCCCGTCATCACTTCATCGAAAATCAAGAGTGCACCGTGTCTGGTGCATTCCTCGCGCAAGAGCGACAAGAAGCCTGACTGCGGAAAATAAAGGCCTGCGTTAGCCGGGATCGGTTCGAGAATGACGGCCGCAATTTCATTTTTGTTTTCACGAAACGCTTTTCGAACAAGATCGACGTCGTTAAACGGCAGCGAAATTGTCAGGTCGGTAAACGCTCGCGGCACACCGGCGCTGTCCGGCATTCCGTAGGTGAGCGCGCCACTCCCCGATCGCACGAGCAGTGCGTCGACATGTCCATGATAGCAACCGTCGAACTTGATGATTTTGTCGCGACCGGTAAACCCGCGCGCAAGACGGATGCACGACATCGCTGCTTCGGTGCCGCTGTTTACCATTCGCACTTTCTCGATCGACGAGACCCATTGGCAGATTAAATCCGCCATTTCTACTTCGAGCGGGTTCGGAATTCCGAAACTCAGACCGCGGGCGGCGGCTTCGCACACGGCATCGACCACTACTTTTGGGGCGTGCCCGAGAATGGCCGGGCCCCAGCTGCCCACGTAATCGACGTATTCGTTTCCATCGACATCCCAAATCTTCGAGCCCGCCACGCGATCGACAAAAAAAGGCTCGCCGCCGACGTTGCGCAACGCGCGCACTGGCGAATTCACTCCGCCAGGAATGAGCTGGTGGGCGGCGCGAAATAATTCGGACGAACGAGAAGTCATGCAGCCAAGATAATCGTTAAATCGTTAAACCGCTAAATCGTCAAATCGCCGTCGCGCCAGATCTGCGCAAATTGACAGCGGCGGGACGCATTCGATAATTCCCCCTGCCGAAAATGCGGGCGGGGTAGCCAAGTGGTAAGGTCGCGGTCTGCAAAACCGCTATTCGCGGGTTCGATTCCCGCCCCCGCCTCATTCAATTTTCGATTCTCAATTGCCGATTTCGATCGAGACAACAAATCGGCGCGGGAACCATCGACAATGGCGGCGTCGCAGCCCCGAGAAAAAATCTCGGCTGCGCTTTAAAAAAGCTAGTTCGCTGGTTTCGCGGGTGTGCTTCTCGCAGGTGTCACATTCGAGTCGCCTCCGATAATAATCACCTCGCCGCGGTAAGGCGGCAGCGATTTCGCCGGATAGGGCGATCGAATGATGGCAAACGAATGCGGCGCAGCCGCGAACAACAGCACGGCGCAAAAAAGCTTTGCACCGAATCTTTGAGGTCCACCATTCATGCTAAAATTCGTAAGATGCAGTAAACGTGCCAACGGGTTGAAGGGAGCGTGAATTTTCGCAGAAAACCAAGATCAGCACCGCAACCACCAAGCCATAACGGCGCCAGCCAAAGCTGAAACACGAAGCGTGTTCATCGTTGGGACTCGATCCTAGCGGCAACCGCCATAATTGTCGATCTTTTATTTCGAGGTCGAATATTGATCCGAGCCAGACTGGCCCTTTTCGCTTTTCAAATTTCGAATTAACCTCTGAGCGATGCCACAATTTGCCTATCGAGCACGAGACGCGCAGGGCGGTCTGGTTGAAGGCGTTTTGGATTGCGCGGACCGCTCCGTCGCGATTCGCCAGATCGAGCAGCAGCGCTGCATTCCAATTCGCATCGAACCGGTCGAGGAAGCACCGAAAGCGGCGCCACGGGAAAGATCGACAATCACATCCGCGACGCAGAACTTAAAAATTCCACACAGTCAATTGCTCGTTTTTACCGAGCAGCTTGCTCATTTGCTGCAAGCGGGAATGACGCTCGATGAGGGATTGTCCATTTTGGAAAAGCGTCTCAAGCAACCGCGCGTGCAACAGTTGACGCGGAGGCTGCATCAGGGGTTGATCGAGGGCCGGAGTTTTTCGCAAGCGCTGCGCGATTTTCCCAGGATTTTTCCACCGCTTTACGTGAACCTAGTGGCCGCGGGCGAAGCGAGCGGCGCGTTGCCGGAAATTTTACTGCGTTTGGTGAAACATTTGATGCAGGCGAAAAATCTGCGCGACAGCGTGCAGCAAGCGCTGATCTACCCCGCGGCGCTCGCGTTGGCAGGGCTGATTTTGATCACCGTGTTTATCACGTTTTTAGTGCCGCAGCTCACTCAATTCTTATCTCAGACAGGCGGGGCGCTTCCGTTGCCCACTCGTATTTTGTTGAAGGTGCACCGGATGATCACGGTGTACTGGTGGGTGGGCGTGCTGCTCGCGATCGGGGCGAGCGTCGGATTTCGCGCCTTTGTCCGCAGTGACGAAGGCCGTCTTCTGTGGGACCGGTTTCGACTTGCCATTCCCGGCTATGGCCGCGTCGTGCGCCATCGTTACTACGCGCAGTTTTCGCGCACCCTCGGCACGCTCATGGAGAACGGGATTCCCCTGCTCCGTTCGCTCGATCTGGTGACTGAAATCGCGGGCAATCGATTTCTTGAATCAAAGCTGGTGGAGGCGAAGCGCGCCGTAGTCGATGGCGCGACATTGTCGGCGGCGTTGAGCGCACAGCATTTGTTTCCAGATTTGTTCACCGACATGCTGGCGGTGGGCGAACAAACGGGGCGCTTCGCGGAGACAATGCAAACGATCGCCGACGTCTACGAGCGTGAGCTTGATCGGGCGGTAAACATCATTTCCGCGCTGATTCCAATCTTGATTATCTTGCTGATCGCGATCGTCGTCGCCCTGATTGTTTTCAGCATTCTCTCGGCCGTTTTCGAGATGACACATAGCTTGCAGTTGCGTCCGCACTAAGATAATCTAGTCGGCCAAATGGTTTTCCGCGTCATCGCGTGTGCGCTGCTAATTGGCGTAACATTTGTCGGCCGTGGCCAGGAAGCCTTCGACGATGCGCTGCCGCCGTTGAATGAGAGCAGCTTCGCAAGTCCCAGCAAGGGCGAGCCGACCGTTGAAATTCCGACTTACCAAGCCGAGCCGGCGGTTGAACTTCCAACTGATCAGGGTGCGCGGGCGTTCGAGGTGCAATCAAAATCAAAAGAGGCGCAGCCGGAAAGTGCGTGGCTTGATTTACGCCAAAATGCGGGCGCGAATTCGACCATGCAAAGTGCGCCAGATTGGGTCGAGGCCGTGACGATGACACCCGCAGCCGAAGAAAATGGCGAAACATCAAAAACGGTTTTTCACATTCAACTGGGACATCCGCCCGGAGATTATAAGGTCCTCTTTTTCCGCTTGCTCTTCGACGACAAAGCGGGGGGGCGACCGGAATTGATCGCACGCGATGAATCTGGCGGGCAAGTTTTGCGCTCGGGCGAGCTCGGCTCGGGAATCGGTTTAGCAAGCTCTGATTCCGCGATGATTCCTATGAACGGAATTTCCTCTATCGACGTCGAAGTTCCCGGCGATGGGAAAACTGTGCGCGGCGCGTATCTGGACTGGATGACGAGCAGCGATGTGGTCCATCCGCTCAACGTGGAACACCGAGATATAATTGCAGAGCCTTTCTCCGTAATGCCGCCGCTGCATTCGCCCGCCGAGGATACGGAACAATTCGGGACCATCACCGCCACGCTCGCCGCCGACACCATTCGTATCGGTTCAGACATTCAGGAAGCTGCCGTATTTCAATTCGGCATCGAAACGCAACCTCTCCTCGCCTTGCTCACGTTCGAAATAGCGAGCCCACGGATCGATGCGCCGCCGGAAGTTTATGTCAATGGTGAAGCTATCGGCCCAGTCACGTTCAGTTTGCCGGAGCTGGCCGACCCGGCGTATCGTGGCGAGATGGAATCGCTGGTTCGACAAATGCATTTTCGATACACCGGATGGTTGCGCGCGCAGAAAATTGTGCCAATCGCCAGCTTGAAGGTCGGGACCAACGATTTGATCGTGCGGAACGGCAGTGGTGGTGGGACTTCGGCGATCCGAGCGACCCAAATTCAATTAAAATATCTTTGGGATAAATCCGATTACATATTGCAGCCCGGCCACTAATTGAACCGCAACGCCACGTTACTGGTCTGTGTTAGATGACAAAATGATGCTACGAAAGAATCAGTCTGCTTTCACATTGCTCGAGATCATGCTCGTGGTGACGATCATCGCGCTGTTGCTCGGAGCTGCGATCTACAAATTGGGCGGCAACGTGGAATACTCGCGACACGTTCGAGTTGCGGCTGACATTCAAGGCATCAACACACAGCTCAAGCTTTATGAGAGCATGAACGGGTTTTTCCCGACCACCGATCAGGGTTTGCAAGCGCTCGTGATCCAGCCGGGCACCGATCCCAAGCCGATACGCTGGTATCAATTATACAAAGAGACACCGAAAGATCCGTGGCAAAATAATTACATCTATCTCTGCCCGGGCGTAAAAAATCCGAACGGCTACGACCTTTACTCGGCGGGACCAGATCGCAAACCGGACACGACCGACGACGACTGGGGCGATTAATCAGGCGCGGTAAGATCGACAATCGAGCCCGCGAAAGCGGAGCGACATGGACCCGAGCTCAAAAAGGTTGACGCGAGTTAACCAATCACTGCTGCGTTGGCGGCGTGAGGATCGGTGCGGGCCGCGGCGGTTGCCCAGGACTTCGCTGAATCACGCCGCGCACGTGGGGCGAACGGGTTGGCATGTTGGGGATGGGGAGCGGTCCCGGTCTTACGGCTGCCGGCGCCTCGGCTCCCGGCTGCGGAACGAAACCCGGCGCCGCATTTGCGGCCGGCTGCGTCAGAAGCGCTTCATTAAAACTAAGCGTGGCAAATTTTCCGTCTTTGCTGATTGTCACCTTGGTCGCGCCCACGCGGTCCGACCATTCAATGCTGGCGATGCTGTAGCCATCCACCGGTTCCCTGGTGCTGAGATATTTTTTGAAGTTCCTGTCTGAAGTGGAGCCGATCGTTACCATGTCGCCTTCAGGCGAACGCGCAGCATTAGCCACATACAGATCTTTGGCAAAATTCGGCGCACTGGGCGGCGCCACGACCGCCGTGGCAATGGTGAAGGGCGAGCGATTCAGCATTCCTGAATAGCGGTCGAAGTTGAATCGCGTCGGAATCTCATCGGCCCGCTGGGTTGAGACCGAATAAAGCAAAGTGAAGATCGACATGAGAATTTGAGAGCGTCTCATCATCATCCTTTCTTGCGCTGCACCGGCGCGAACCAGCGCGCGATCTTGAATTTTCCACGCATCATCGTGGGGTCGCCGCTATCGATCATTAGACTGACGTCTTCGAACACGACAAATGATTCCGGCTGTTGCACGTCGTAGAGAAAATGGACCAGAGGCGGCCATGAACTCTTTGTTTCAATGGAAGCGAAAACAGTCTGATGATTCGGAGTGGTTTCGCCTGAGCCGATCGCCGGATTCTCGATCAAGATGTTGTATTTGCCGGCGACCTCTTTGACCTGATCAAGCAAGGTGGATGCTTCCGCCGCATTTTTTAGCGCGGGTTGATGTTGAGTGAGCCATTGGTCGCGTTTGGTCCAGAGATCGCGTTCTCTTATATAAACCGCCTGTTCGGCGCGAGCTGCCTGGCGCGTTGCCAGTTGCTCGCGTGCCCGACCCAGGGCGCCGAAAAGCCAGCTCCAAATGACAAGGTTGAGCAAGACGATAAGCGCGCCGGCGACAATCCATGAGAGAATGCGCTCCCGCCGATTCATGCGTTCATACCAGACCGGGATCATCGCGGTTTTCCCTCCAAGCGAAACTGCGCATGATTGTTCGGCAAAATGCGCGGCGCCGCCATCTCGAACTGAAAGACTTGCAGCTCTCGGTTCTTCTTTACCTTGTCGATGAATTGATAGGCCAGCGCGGCTGAACTGGATTCGCCGTCCACTGAAATTTGCCGAGCGGACTGGCTATAGGTGGTAATGCGCACGTCAGGCGACGGCAGACTCTCGAAAAGATGTAGCAAAATTTCCACCGGGTAATAACGCGAATCGATAGCGGGCGCGAGCGCCTTCCAGTTCGCTTCCGCGGCCCGGACGAATGCGGTCTGCGGCGCATCGCGGGCAATGCGGCGATCGAGACTTCCAATTTCAAAATCAATGGACGCAAGGGAAGCGAGGCCGAGAAAGAGAAGTGCGGCGTAAGCGCCGCCGGCCCAGAGAAGCCTCCGGCGCCACTCTCCCCGCCTGGCGAGTTGCGACCGGCGCTGCCGCCAGCTTTCCGGCAGGAGATTGAGTTTCACCGAAGCCGGCGGCGTTTCGATCCCAACGAGTTCGGTCTGGCTGGCCAGGATTCCCTGCACGGTATCGCGCAACTCATAACAAGTCTCGTCCAGCAACACGTTTGGAAACGATGCACTGATTCCCTGTAACTCCGCGCTCAATGCCAGTTGCGGCAATTCCATTCGCAGTTGCTCCGGCGCGACGCCGTCGAGCGTTCGGGCAAGACTGACTTTGCCGTTCTCGGTCACCGCGGAAACGAGTCCTTCGCCTTCAGGATAAATGAAAAGAGCATTGCCTTCCGGCGCATAAGTACTCGCCCGTTGCGCGGCGTAAACTGTCACCTGTCGCGGGATGTAGCCGCCCTCCAGCAGCGGCGCGGCGATTTCCGCCAGCTGCGCATTCCTGACCGCGACGGCGGAAATAATGCTCTCAGTTTCATTTTGCTCGATCAGTTCGAAATCGGTCGTCACTTCGTCCGGTGAAAACGGAAGCGCTTTCTCAATCTGAATCCGGACCATCTCCGGAAACTCCGCTGGATCGACAGTGGGCAACCGAAATCGCTGCGCGAGCACGGCCGCAATGGGCAGCCCGAGCACCAGGTCGTCCTGCGCCGTCAGCAGCGGCACGGCTTCCTGTAACGTTTGAATCATGCGCACATTCCAGGAACCGTTACGCTCGCCCGCGCGCAAAAAGTTCCAGCCATGCGCGGTCGGGATTATAAAAACCGGTGTCGATGTTGCCTCGATATCAAAGCTCCTTCCAGGTAATCAATTGCGGAACATTAACATTGTTGGCCCTGCGAATCACCATCTGGACAATTCGCATCGCCTCGCCCGATTTTCCAATGCTCACAATTCGAAGCACCGGGTCCTTGAATCCGACAAGGTTGGCGAGTTGCTGGAATTGTTCCGGTGAAAAGCCAAGCGTCGCGCGCACATCCTCCAGGTTCTTGAATGGCGCATCGTCGGCGGTTCCATCGATGCCGTCGGGGCCGCGCCGCACGAGTAAAAAGCGGTCGACCAAGTCCTCCGTCATCCCGGGCAACGCAATCAGTACATCGCGCGAAGCCCAGGCGAGATCGATTGGGCCAGTGCTGTTAAGAGTAAAATCTTCGTCCCAACCCGGAGCGGAAGTGAACTCAGCCCAGCCCGCGACTTGTTTCAGCTCGTCGATCCGCGTGAGCAAAGCGTGGGGAGGATGGTAATCGTCACTCTCCGGCGGCGCGTTCAGGTGATGGAGTCCGGTGTCCGGCTGCACCCAGTCGAGCAAACTATCCATCATCCGGTTGCGTTCATTCAGATCAATACCTTTGTTCTCAAGATATTTGTGCAAAATCCCGAGATGCGTCGGGTCTTCGCCCGCCAGCAGCCAGTTCAAATTCAGCCGCCCCCCTTCACCAGTGATGCGCACGTCGTAATTTTCCCGCCTGTTGATTTGCCGGTGCAGATTCAGCGAATCAGGCTTGACGTTTGGATGCAACGCGACCTCCGCGCCGGAGCACGCCATCGCTTCCGCTTCCAGAACTCGGTTCGCATTTCCGGAAAGCGTAAGACGCGAATCGATGTCCAGCGTCCACGAAATCAGCATCGCGCTAAGCAAAAAAAGCGCCCACAGCGCGAGCATGAGCGCGGCGCCGCGACAATCGAATTTCGGATTTTCAGTTAAGATCGACATCGTCAAAACGGTGTTCGCCCCAGGGGAATAATCACCTCCCAGGGCACTGCGGCATCGCTTCGTCCCACCACGATCTTCACCAATCGCGGCAACAGCAGCGTGTCGCTCCATCGCCCCACCCAAACATTCAGGCGCGGATCGAAGTACTGGATTTGAAGGCTGCCCACGTCCTCAATCAACGGCACCCAGGTCTCGTGTTCGTGCGTGATGGACGAGTCGTCCTGAGGTTCGCGCAACAAGCCCAGATCGAGCCGGTCGCTCTTGCTGTTTTCCGGTTGCAATCGCATCCGGACCGTAAATTCGCCCGCCGCATAGCGCGTGAGCAATCCCGGCCCGGCGCTGCAAGTCCACTTGATCTCGTCGCGCGGCCGATCGTTTAACTTGAACGGCTCGCCCGTCATCGCGCCGCTGCCCGGCGGCAAGCTTTGCCATTGCGCCATCAAAAGATCGCGCAAACCGCTGTAGCGCGCATCAGCCGCGCTCGCCTCCGATGAGACCCGCATTGCAGTCAGGTTCGATTGCACGAATCGATAAATCGCCACCGACATCATCGCCAGAATCCCGACCGCCAGCGTGACCTCGAGCAAAGTGAAACCGCGTCTGCGATTCGGGTTACCCGGGTCGGTAAACATAGAACTCGATCTGCTTCGACTGCGAGACACCGCCGCCCGCCCATTGCGCGGTCAAGATGACAAGATTGATTCCGCCGAGCTGGCCGCCATCCGCTTCGGCCAAACCGGCCGGTGCGCTTTTTTGGATTAGTTTTACGATGCCGTAGCCGGTGTCGACGTTGAATTCCTTCGCAGTGTCGGGAAATCCCGGCGTGGCCTGAATTTCCGCCATTCGGTTGGACAAAATCTGCCGCACGCGATCCTCTTCTGCGCTGAGTGTGCTTGCATTCAAACAATTCTCGACCGCGCGACCGAGCGCGAGCACGCCGACCGCAAAAATCGCGACCCCGATGAGCACTTCGTAAAGCGCGAAGGCGTTTTTCGGATTTCGGATTTGAATGTTACCTCGCCGCATAATTTGTCAGTTCGGCGCGCGCGCTCAGCGCCGAGTAGTTCGCGCTCCAGGACCCGTCCCGTCCGCTAAATTCGACGACGGCCGGCTCGCACGTGCCGGACGGCCAGAAAACCCATTCCGCCGGAGGATTTTTTGTCAGGGCTGCTGGCAATGTCAGTTTCAAGACATCTCCGCGACTCAAAACAAATTCCGAGAGAACTTTCCCTTGCTCGTCTTTTGCAAAAACTTCGGGGCGCAGCACAACCCCTTTCTCGCGCCAAACAATGAGATAAGCGCGACGTTCCGCCACGCTTCGCTCCTGCGCCTGACGGACAAGATTGTTAAAGCCTTCGAGCGACCGCCGCAACCGCTTGTCCGCGAGCACGCCGTTCAAGCTCGGCACCGCCAGCAACAACACCAGCATCAAAATGAAAACCGTGATCACGATCTCGATCAACGTGAACGCGCGGCAACGCTGCATCGCCGAAGTTACGCCCTGCCCACCAAATCACAACATACCGGCAGCGAACGCTCACTTGCCGTCTCCGACCTCTGCCTTCTGATCACCGATCTCCGACCTCTGACGTTTGACCTCTGGCGTGATCCAACGGACTGCGCACTCCGATCCCGGGCTTGTTGAGCACATGCGTATAAATCATCGTCGTGCTCACGTCTTTGTGGCCGAGTAATTCCTGCACCGTCCGGATGTCGTAGCCGTTCTCGAGCAAGTGCGTCGCGAAGGAATGGCGGAACGTGTGGCAGCTGGCTGCTTTACTTAGGCGGGCGGCGCGCACTGCGGATTTAACGGCATTCTGCAGATTTTTCTCGCTCACATGATGCCGCTGTTCGATGCCAGTGCGCGGATCGGCCGAGCGTTTTGCCGCAGGAAAAACGTATTGCCAAGCCCACTCGCGAGGAGCATTCGGCATTTTGCGCTCCAGCGCGCCGGGCAGATGGACCGTGCCGAAACCTTGAGCAAGATCGACATCGTGCCACCGTTTTACCTCCGCCAGATGATCGCGTAACGCTGGCACGACGGAAACCGGCAGCATCGTTCTTCGATCTTTTCCGCCCTTGGAATCGCGCACGACGATGTGCAGGTATTGCAAGTCCACATCTTTGACGCGCAGACGCAGGCATTCGAGCAAACGCAGCCCACTGCCATAAAGCAACTCGGCCATTAAGCGGTATTGACCGGTTAATTGGGCTAGCACAGCGCGCACTTCCCCCGGGCTGAGCACAACCGGTAGTTTGGGCGGACGTTTCACTCGCACCACGCCGCCAATGAAAGCCAGTTCACGTCCGAGCACTTGTTTGTACAAAAAGAGCAGCGCGCTCAGGGCTTGGTTTTGCGTAGAAGCAGCCACTTTCCCTTCCACGGCGAGGCCGCTCAGAAAAGCCGAGATGTCTCTCTCGTCGAGTTCGCGCGGATGACGTTTGCCATGAAAGAGAATGAAGCGCTTCATCCAGGCCAGATAAGCCTCCTCCGTGCGAAGGCTATAATGCCTGAGGCGCAAAAGCCGGCGCGCTTGCTCGAGCAATTTGGGCTTGCCAGCGGGGGAAGCGCCCGGTAAAGGATCAACCATGTCTTCGTTTTACCCGGAACCTTCCGCGGGGAAAAGCCGAAATAGGCGAAATAAACTTTCGTCGAATTGTAGTTAGGTCTAAAGCATGTCGCTCGTCACATTCGTCGTTGCCATCGCGGTCGGAACACTACTCCTGTTCCTGCTTAGTCGTTGGATCGGTCGCGTCAGGTTCACCCTCTCGAACGCATTTTGGGGTTCCGCCATCGGGCACCTTCTTCCCGCCCTTGTCATGCTTGGCCTTGGATTCGTTCTTCACGAGTATCTAGCGGTGGCGTTGAT
>WNGG01002996.1_pt1 | contig 19672 bp, 20 predicted proteins | sample 5400661 | NCBI WGS metagenome assembly WNGG01 (sample SAMN13153372, study PRJNA577476) | soil metagenome | isolation source: 100 cm soil or saprolite under Garry oak tree replicate 1 | place: USA:California | collected 2016-06-15
GACTTCAAAGTCCGTCGTCAATGCAGCGCCGCGGACACGAAGTCTGGAGTCGCTACTGCTCGACGCCGAATTTTACCAGCGCGCGCTCGATAGTGCTGAACGCGATGAAGTTGGTCTCGCCTCCAGTGCGTGCCTCCGCGAGCCAACGGCGAAGCTGGCGCGCTTCATCGATAGAAGAGATCTTACAAGCACCGGTCAATGCGAGCGCGACCAGCGAGTCAGGCGCGCCGTGGGTCACAAGCGCCGCTTGCAGCGCGGCTTGTTCGCGGCGATCAAGAGTTAGCAGCAGGTTTAGTTCCATATAGCACTGACGGTCGTCGCTCACTCCTTTTCCGAACGAAAGCATGCCGTCCCTGCATGACAGAAGTGAAATGTATCGTCTTCGAAGTCAGGAGTCTCCATCTGAATCGTCAAATGGTCGACGCCAAAGCGATCATGAAGTTTCTCGCGCAGTCCCTGTAACAGCGCCGGCTGCGAAACGCTCTCGCCATGAATTACATGCGCGCTGAGTGCTTCGCGTCCGGACGTAATCGTCCAGACGTGCAGGTCGTGAACGTCGCTGACGCCCTCAGTTTGCAGAATCGATTCTTCGACCGCCGCCAGATTGATGTGCGCGGGCGTGCCTTCGAGCAGCACGTTGGTAGCTTCTCGAATCAAGTTCCACGAACTCCAAACGATCAGCAATCCAATGAAGACACTAAACAAAGGATCGGCTGCGTACCAACCGTAGAGCGCCATCAGCGCGCCTGCGACAATAGCCGCAATCGCGCCCAGCGCGTCGCTCATAACGTGCAGCCAAACGCCGCGAATGTTGAGATCGACTTCGTGCCGGCCATGAAGACGCCGCGACGTCAGTCAACATGTGTCCAGCGTCAGCAAACAGCGCCAGCGATCCGGTCCACCAACCACCCAACGCCTCGGCAACCGTGTAGATCGTCGTCAGAATCAATACAGTGCTTAGGCGGCGACTGCTTTCGGATGCGAGATGGTGGCGGTGCGCGTGGCCCGCGTGCAGCTCTCCCTGAATCTCGTGCGGCTTTTCTGATGCCATGGACCGGCTTCTGATCTCAAAATCGGACCGAGGCGAATCGCTGTTCGTCCTGTGTGCTGCGCGCAAGATTAGCAAATTATGCAAATCACGTGATAGTCCGATCTGAATCTTGAATCGGAATATAGTAGAAAGCGTCTGAAGATCCAAACCAGTGCCGTCGCGTTGGCCTTCATCAAAGATTCAAGGCTGATGCTACTGGCTAGAGATGCTTCAGGACCATTTGAGCGAGGGCCTTCGACTTCTTGATCTTGGTCGCCTGATCGCCGGCTCCGCCGACGCTGATCCGGATATAGCTGTTGCCCTTCAGGACATAGAGCGCGCCGCCGACGCGGTTTCCAGACCAAAAGGCTTCGTCTCCAAGACCTGCGATCTTTTCCGGAGGCGCCGACTTCTCCTCTTCCTCGCTTCCTTTGTTCTTGTCCTTGTCGCGCGCCTTCTCGGAATCCTTCTCACGATGGAACGTTTCTTTCCAGAACTGCTTCGGATCGCGCGCGCCCGCGCCGTCGCCTCTTTGCATCACTGTCAGGCTGATCGAATTGGTGAATGTTGGCAGCGTGAAGTAGCACTGTGAAACGGCAAACCCCCCTTCGGATTTCCCACTCAGTTTCGTCTCTTTCAACGGCTCGCTTTGAACCGACTGTATTTCTTTGCTGGTAAGCAAAGCGCAGGCATCGATCTTGCCCTTGTTCGCTTCAGCGTTTGCAATTGTTGCCGGTTGGCTGGGCTGAGTCGCCGGACCTGGCGCAGCGGTGTTTGCCTGTGGCGCTCCCGTGGGCGCTTGAGGCGTTTCGGATTTCGAACAGGCCGAAAGAGTAACAATGAGAGAAGACGCCAATAGTATAAAATGTTTACGCATAGGAGCACTCCCTCGGTTCGTTCCAAAGAACAGAGTTGCAAAGTCTCGCACGGAGGCTCGCGCCGCGCAAGCTAAAGTAGTGACAGGCTGCAGCCTTTCCTGGTACCGTAAGGCTCACCTCGACTTGAGAAATTCTTGAGCTATTCTTGAGGTAGCGAGCGAATAGTCGCAGGCAGATTCTCATCGGCCTGCTTTTCAGCGAGTCCGAACTCCAGAGCAAGTTAAAGCGGGGTTACATTGAGGGCGGTATTAAAGTGCTTGTACAACTCATTAAATTCCCGCATGGACTGATCGAGAATGTCGGGAAGGTCCACAAGCTCATTGAAGTTAACTGACAAATTCACATTTTGCAGGAATGCTGCATGCTTATCCATTGTCCGCTTCGAGGACGACAGCGAAACGAAGAAGAGCCGGCGCCGTTCGGCCGGCCGGAGCACATTGACTTCGCGTGTCACGAACGCGGCGCCTTGCTCCGCCGTGTCGAAGTCCGAGTCAAGGATCACAACATCCAAATGACTCTGGCGCATCCGCTCTATCGCCTGCTGTGTATCCTCGGCGACAAACGCTTCATAACCATTCTCACTGAGCCCGCGCGCAATCATTTCCCGGTGTACTGGCGCTGTGCACACCAACGCTCGGCGACGATTCCATGACGGCCTTATCTTCGACTTATGATTACTCTCATCTGTCTTCAGCATACTAACGAGCGCCAGCGCCAGTTCATTTGCGCCGGGCGAAGATTTGGTCGGTTCAACAAAAAGTTCGTTATCAATCGCACGCGAAGACTCGGTGAACAGAGGCGCTGGCACCGACCGCTCGTATTTGCCCGACGACGTTGCGGGAGACTTGCCCGTCGACAAAGCACCCTTCTCATTGGCGATTGCCTCGGCATTGGAACTAACGGTCTCATTGCACTTCGGGCAGCGAACCGTGAAAGGGCCCGTAGGAACCTTGGCATCATCAACTTGAAAGCGGGACGTGCAATGTTGGCAGACAATAATCATATCGGTTTCTCAGCGACGGTTGATGTTCAGCTTATCCTTACTCGATCATGCTCAGCAGTGAATCAGATTGGGACAAAGGCCTTCGCGGTATGCCGTCGAGCTCCGCCCGGATGAAGTCTTCCGATGAGGCGAGTCCTTTCAGCTCAAGCAACAAATTATTCTGGTTTGTCGCGAAGCCGAGACCATCCTCGACGGTGATTACTTGTCGCTCGATGAGGTCCCGGATCACCGTGTCAAAATCCTGCATTCCGTCGAGCTTGCCGTCACGCATCGCGTCAATCAGAGATTTTCCTTCGGCCTCTCCCTCTTCGATGTATTCCCGAGTACGAGGACTCGACCTGAGAATTTCCACGGCTGCAATGCGACCACGGCCATCGGCCCGCGGGATTAGGCGCTGCGACATTATGTAACGGAACGTTTGTGACAGCCGCGTTCTGATCACAGCCTCCTCGCTTTTCGGATACAGACCGATAATGCGATCAACGGTCTTCGAAGCATCGATTGTATGCAAAGTCGAAAGCACAAGGTGACCTGTCTCAGCGGCCTCCAGCGCAATCTCCGTCGTTTCAAAGTCGCGCATCTCGCCGATGAGAATCACCTTTGGCGCTTGCCGCAACGCGGCCCGCAACGCCGACGGAAAATCCTTCGTGTCGTGGCCGACTTCACGTTGATTGATCGTTGAGTTCTTATGCGAGTGGAGATACTCGATCGGATCCTCGATCGTAACGATGTGGTAATGCTTCTGCTCGTTAATAATGTTGATGATCGCGGCCTGGGTGGAACTCTTACCGGAGCCTGTCGGCCCAGTCACCAAAACAAGACCGTTGCGGAGCTGCGCGATCTCTGCTAGCTGGGGAGGTAGTTCGAGCGAACTCAATGTGGGTATGTCGGTGGGAATGACGCGCATCACGATCGAATAGACTCCGCGTTGCTGAAAGATGTTGACGCGAAAGCGTGCTCGTGACGGAAGTGAGTAACTAAGATCAGCCGTGCCGTTGCGAGCAAGCCGTTCGGCGGCGTCAGGATTTGCCTGCAACAACGTCATTGCGATGATCTCCGTCTGATACGGAGTCAGCTTTTGCATGCCAAAAGGCTGCACAGGGGTCAGCTGTCCGCTGATTTCAATTTGTGGCAGCTGACCGACCGAGAAGTTTAGGTCGCTGATCTTGTCAGAGACGAGCAACATGCGCTCGATGATCGGTGGCAGGTCGAAGAAGCTCATGCCGGATGGCGCTCCACGTGTGGGTGATGTTCGAGAAAGACTGTAGGCGGGTAAACTGGAAATTGTCTCTTGACGGCTGCCTAAACGCCGCCAAATAGGATGATTGATTTTGGCTTATTACAACGATAAACGCAAGCAAAATCTGTTTTGCTTTGCGACAAAGAGCCTCTTAGAGGTGTGTTTGGAGCTCCAATGTGCGTTCTTGAATCTGCGTAGGGTCTTTAAGGAGGGCACTGATGACGGCAACGGCATCGGCGCCCGCGGATATGACCTTGGCAGCATTCTGCGCCGTGATTCCGCCGATTGCGACGAGTGGAATACCGCCAATCACATCGCGAACTCGGCGCACGCCATCCAAGCCCAGGACTGGATCGGGATCGGCTTTTGTGGCGGTGGAAAAGATCGGACCGATAGCGATGTAGTCGACCGGCATGTTTGCGGCGGCTTGTGCCTGCTCGACGTTGTGAGTAGAAAACCCGATCACTGCGCCTTCGCCAAGCAGACTGCGCGCAACTGAGGGAGAGAGGTCATCCTGACCCAAATGAACGCCGTCAGCTTGCAGTGCGAGAGCGATGTCGACGCGGTCGTTGATCATGAGTCGCGCGCGACGAGCATGCGCCACGCACAACGCTTCTTCAGCTTCTCTGTACAACTCGCGTGGCGACAAGTGCTTCTCGCGCAATTGAATCAGTGTCGCTCCGCCCGCGCTGAATCGCGCAACTTGCTCCGCGTGCGAAAGTCCTGAAATCCGCACATCAGTAACCGGATACAGCTTTGTCGTGAATGAAAACATTCTCCAGGCTACGCAATCACGCTTCTTTTCGCCGCGGACGGTCGTTGGCACGCAACACGCGCTTGCGCAGGCGGATGCTTTGCGGCGTGACTTCGACGAATTCGTCGGTGGCGATGAACTCCAGCGCCTGTTCAAGCGAAAGATCTTTGACGGGAACGAGTCGCATGGCTTCATCGGCTGACGCCGCGCGCATGTTCGTCAGCTTCTTTTCTTTCACCGCGTTCACATCGAGGTCGACAGCGCGGGCATTCTCGCCGATGATCATCCCTTCATAGACTTTCGTACCGGGCCGCACAAACAGTGACCCACGTTCTTGCAGATTATAGAGCGCGTAGGTTGTCGTCTCGCCCGTGCGATCCGCAACCAATGAACCGGTGGAACGACCGCGCAGCGGACCCTGCCATTCGCCCCAACGCAGGAATAGTGTGTTGAGTAGTCCTGTCCCTTTTGTCTCGGTCAAGAACTCGCTCCGAAAACCGATCAGGCCGCGCGACGGGATTTCGTACTCGAGCCGCACGCGACCGGTGCCATGATTTACCATTTTTGTCATCTGGCCTTTGCGGCGACCCATCGCTTCTGTAACTACGCCGATAAACTCTTCGGGAGAGTCGATGACCACCATTTCGATCGGCTCGTGGGTAGTGTCTTCGATCTGGCGCGTGATCACCTCTGGTTTTGACACCTGAAGCTCGTATCCCTCGCGGCGCATCATCTCGATCAGAATCGCTAACTGTAATTCCCCCCGACCTGAGACTTTGAACTGATCCGGAGATTCAGTCGGCTCAACCCTAATCGCGACGTTCCCGAGAACCTCTTTATCCAACCGTTCCATTAACTGCCGGGACGTCACGTACCGCCCATCTTTACCGGCAAATGGAGAATTGTTTACGCCGAATATCATTGAGATTGTCGGCTCGTCGATGGCGATCACTGGAAGAGGTTGCGGGTTATCACCGCTGGTGATGGTCTCGCCAATCTCGATGTTTTCAATGCCCGCCAACGCGACGATGTCGCCGCAGCGTGCACGGTCGACGGGCTGTCGTTTGAGTCCTTCAAAAACATAAAGCTGGGAGACTCGTGTTTTCTGAATCGAGTCGCCTGGTTTCACAATTGCAACCTGGTCACCCACCGCGATTTCGCCCGAAAAGATTCGACCAATCGCCAGCCGGCCAAGGTAATCACTGTAATCAAGGTTGGCCACTAACAATTGTAAACTGTCATCCCTTAGTTGCCGCGGAACTGGAACGGTCTCAATTATCTGATCAAACAGCGGGCGGAGATCGGACGAAGAATCAGTCAACTCCTTCTTCGCTATGCCATCACGCGAAACGGCATACAAAATGGGGAATTCGATTTGTTCCTCGGTGGCATCCAAATCAAGAAATAATTCGTAGATCTCGTTTACTACTTCGGCTGAGCGTGCATCTGGCCGATCGATCTTGTTGACTACGGCAATGGCTGGCAAGCGCGCTTCAAGCGCTTTGCGCAGCACGAAGCGCGTCTGGGGCAGACAACCTTCGGCGGCATCAACCAGCAGCATTACCCCATCGACCATTGTCAGAACGCGCTCGACTTCGCCGCCGAAGTCCGCGTGACCCGGAGTGTCGACGATGTTGATTTTCACGTCGCGATAGCGCACGGCTGTATTCTTCGCCATAATCGTGATGCCACGCTCGCGCTCCAGGTCCATCGAATCCATCACACGATCACGAACCTGTTCATTGTCTCTAAACGTGCCCGATTGACGCAGCATAGCATCAACCAGCGTCGTCTTTCCGTGGTCAACGTGCGCGATTATCGCAACGTTTCGGATGTCTTTTCTTTCCTCAGTCATGATCATTCCGCATAGTAGCCCAGGTCCTTTTCCGCCTGTTCTTGAGAAACTTTTTATCTTATCATTTGCGCAGCAATAACTCCCGTCGCGAATAGAAAGGTTCGCAGTGAAGGCCGCGCCGAAAATCAGAGTACCTCACTGCCAACCGATGATTCCTGGTGAAGACGGCGTCAGATTCTCTGCTATTGAGACATCGATTTGAAAACGCCTGTTTGTCGTAGGGCCTCGTAGAGAGCGATGCCGACTGCGGTAGCGAGGTTCAGGCTGCGAACATTTGGATTGAGCATTGGGATAGTTAAACAACGATCCCAATTTGCCCGCAGAACATCCTCGGGCAATCCCCGCGTCTCACGCCCGAACACGAGGCAGTCGCTATGCTCAAACAACCAGTCGGAATACAGCCTTTCGCCTTTGGTTGACAGATAGACGAATCTCGCTTCAGGCAGAGCAGAATACAAGGATTCAAGATCGGGGTGACGGTGAAGAAGGACTTCCGGCCAGTAGTCCAGACCCGCTCGACGCACTGCCTTGTCATCAAGCCGAAACCCTGTGGCGCCGACGATGTGCAAAGGCACGCGGTTAGCGGCGCACAGTCGAGCGACGTTACCCGTGTTTGGCGGTATCTCAGGCTCAACGAGGGCCACGTTGATCATAAGAACCAGTAGGCAGTAAGCGGTGGGCAATCAAAAGCACGTCGCACCTTCTCGCCAAGTAACGTTGATGCAGAGCTTGATGCCAACGAAGTAACGCTTCGATCTGAAATCAGATCAGAAACAAAACAGAAGGAACGACGAGCTTCGCTTGAAATTCGTCGTTCCTCTTGAAAGGCCTTGCTGGCCTCAGAAGTTGATGTGCGCCAGTGGAAGGTTGCTGTACCCTGCTGGTTCGAACTATCTCTTCTTGGCGGCCTTCTTGGCGCCCTTCTTCTTTGCACCACCCTTTTTCGCTGCGGACTTCTTTCCACCTTTCTTAGTTGCCATAGCTATGTGCTCCTTTTTCTGGTTTTTAGTTTCCGTCGTCTGACCACAAGATACTGTGCTTACTTGTCTCTTGTGGGCTAGAGTAAACGGCGCACAACATCTTGCTATATAAACGTAATTCGATCAGATGTCAACAACTTATTACTGATCTGTGGAAAAAAGTTTTTCCCGACTGAAGGCCCACGCATGTGTTTAGTGTCGAATGTTTTGCCATCAAAGAGGCACATTCAGGATCAGTTTTCGCGATTACTTTAGGACGAAACGCGATCGCGAAAGCGACGCCATGAAATCTGAAACACGGGTTGTGATCAATTAACGCGTGATTGAAATTAGAAATCAACGATGAAGAATTATCTGAAGAGCGGTGTGAAGATCCATTGGCTGTGTCGATCGATGCCGTAATAAGTGATCACCGAATTGCGTTTGCTGCGACTGGCGACACCGATGAAAGGTCCCGTTGAATTATCCGACGTATTGTCTGTGCTGCTCGAAGTACCAGAACCAAGGTTCACAATCCCAGCCAGCTGAAGGGCAGCAACCCTTTGTAATGCATTTATTTGCGGGTCCCGTGCGTCCGGCAGGATATTCCCGGTGTAGAGCATTAACGACCGCTCAAAGTCCGCGAGTTCCGACGACAAAGGCTTGACTAATCGCCACTCGCCGGAAGTAGAAAGCGGATCGCGCGCCGCTGAGGCGCGGAGAATCTGACGCTTCTTCGTCCCACTCGGTACACCTTCGAGCAGCTGATCGATCGATGTTGGCAGCGCTGCTTGTGCGTTACCGCCGACAGTTCGTAGACGATAGGTGTAATAGACACGTATCGCGTCCGCGACCTGTTCACCGCGAAAGATCGCTTCCTTCTCTCGTTCGCGCTGTGCCTGCTGAACAATGCTTGGCGCCGCGGCGGCGGCGAACATCGCCATCAGCGTCATCAATGCAAGAAGGGCGACCAGCGTATAACCAGTCTCACCCGACCGAACCTCGGGTCGCTGCTGACTCAAAAGCGACGTACGAGATGCTTGAGGCATACCGCATATCTTGTGGTGCGGTTTTTGGTTATGGGTCATCATCCTCGGCCGCTACTCTGGGCGTCGGGCGCCCTTGGGGGAACGCGCCTCTCTCACCTTCATTAGTGAGCGACAACGTGTGTTTGATCATTAGGTTTGTATCAACCAGCACCAACTCCCGTTCTGAGATGCTCGTGACGCGGAAACGTCCACTAAGAACATCGCCACGCTGCACATTGAGAATCTCTTTGCTGGACTTTTCTTGCAGTAGGGCAGTGTCGCCGATATGGCGTGTTTTGCCGATGATACCAATGTAGGTGTAATTCGGCTTCGGCGGCGCAGTCACAATTAACGTCGCCGAGGTTGAATAGAGCTTGCCATCGCTTGTCTTGGCGATGACCTGGCGCTGACCGGCAGTCGCAATCATTGCGGCCGAAACGGTGGCAGAGAGCTGCTGCGGGCTCTTGTAGCGAGTAGGTAATTCACGACCATCAATAACAACGTGCACCGCTGGAGTAAACTTGTCTCCCGTGACGTCCAGCGAGAAGTCAGCCGTACCGGCGAAAACGTTCGAAGGAGAAATGGCTGCCAATAACACAGGAGGTGTTGGGGTTGGCGAAGGCGGCGGCGGTGGCGGTGTCGGTGTGGGTGTTGGCGGCACGTAGAAAGCGAAGACGTTGCGACGGGCTTCCGGTACAACCGGGGGGGACCCTGGGTAACTGATCGGCCGGAGGTCATCTGGCGTCAGACTCACGTCGCCGTCGGTTTTCGTCCGTTGGGATCTGTTATCTGGTGATGGCGAAGCCGACGGTACGCCGGCGACATTCGATTTGGGCCTTGAGCTTCCCCCAAACCCAAAGAGCGTCCACCAAAGCGCGAGAATCGCCGCAATGCCGAGCCCGATGGCCAGGATTAGTTTCTTCTGGTCGTTTGATATTTTTAGTTCAGCGGTTGCCATAACCAATTTCCTCAGTGCTCTCTGGAAGTCTGGTCGGGGCCGGTTTCACTTGCTCCGCCGGTGCGCTGGAAGTAGGTTGCCATATCCAACCGCAAGCTAACAAGGGCGCTACCCGATCCCGATTTCAAGGGGCTGCTCTCCGCTGTTGGCGAAGCATTCGATTCCGTTGCGCGTTCCAGCTCGACGGCATTGATAATGATGAACTGTTTGCTGCTTTCGATGTCCCGCACGAAGTGGCGCAGGTTTTGGTATTGGCCCTCGATGGTCACGTTGACAGCGATACCCGGGTAGATGCTCTGCCATTTGGCGGCGGCAGATTTGGCACCACCGGCGGTTGCCTGTTCCTGATTCTTCGATCCAAGCGGTTCGAGTGCTGTATACGTTGGGCCCGAAGTGTTGCGCAGCCCATTCTTGCGAATCAATTGGTTGAGCTCCTCGTAGAGAATCATGCGGCCTTCGTTGCGCTCAACGAGACCGTTGTCCTCGAATTTCGCGAGACTCTCCGTTATCTTCAGCACCGTTGCCTTCGTATCCAGTCCTCGATCAGCGTCATCGCGCGTGAAGCGCAACTGTTTTTGCAACCGATCTCGATCGAGCAAAAGCGACGCCACTCGCGATTTTGCGGGCACCAGGAAATAGAAGTAACCAATGATCACGACCAGCAGCATCAGAGCGCCGCCCGCGAGCCCGAGGATCTCGGCGATGCCGAACATGCCGCGGCGGTGCGACTTGCGAAACTGGTCGAGCTGAACTCGGAATCGCCGATTGCCTGGAAGCCGATTTGTTACTGGCTGCTGGCTCATCGCGGACCTCCAGTTGAAGCCGTGGTTGGGCGCTCGACTGCCGCCCTGGCACCCTCATCAGTCGCGGAAGCGAAACTGGACCGCGGAACGTATTGAACATTCAATTCATACTCAGCGCCGGTCTCGCCCTTCCCTTTTTGCAGGCTCACAGTGGCTAGTTCCGCGTGGAAGATCCCGCCATGATCCATTTCCGCGATCATGTCTGTCACAGTTATCGGTGTCGTGGCAACCACCGTCAATTCCAGATCGGCAACAGTGTGGCCACCATGGGCCGCGACGTGGCGGACGGCGATGCGCGTGACACGAACGCCGTTCGGCAACACCGACTCAAGGTCACCAAACAGCCGTGTCCATGAGAAACGTTTGCGATCGACCAATTCGTGAGCGGATTTCAAAGCTTTCGACTGCTCTGGGGTTAGAGCGTTCTGCACTTCTTCAGCGCGCTTCCGCAGCAACTCCTCTTCCTGACTCAAATTGGTGATTTGCTTCTGAACTAGATTGGCCTGCCCGTTCGCCTCGCTGGTCCAACGCACGATGAAGATCAAGGCAACCAGGGAGAAAACCACAAGTACTGACGTCACTGTCCAGGGCAGCGCGCGATTCGTGAAGGGCTTGTTAGCTAGATTGAGTTTGCTCACAGATTAGCTCTTTGTTTGATGGCGACCATTCAAAATAGACCTTGCGATTGTAACAGCCCAAGCATACACGGCCCCGATAAACAGGCGCAACTGACGGCGCGCCACTGATTTGCCCCCACAGATTACACGCTACGGATGCGGGTCTGTTTCACAAAGGTTCGGGATGTGGGCCGATTTATCAAGTGCGCGGAAAGAAAGCAGCCAACAGTGCCCCGAGATTAGGACAGAGTCATGTTCGTCTCGAAGGCAGGGGCTTTTCGGTGGCCGCAAGCGATGGGCGATAGGCGCAGATTTGGTTGCGACCGTTGCGCTTTGCCCGATAGAGGGCCGAATCCGCCAGTTCCACCAGTTCGATAGGATCGCGCGCGTCGTCAGGAAACGCAGCTACACCAATGCTAATTGTAATATAGTGCGACTTCAGTTCTCCGGTCGCTCCTTTACGCACTGCTCGAAATTCGTGTTTCTCGATGGCCGAACGCACGCGCTCGGCAGCTACCAGGCCTTGCGCGTAGTCCGCATCGAGCAGGAAGGCGGCGAACTCTTCGCCGCCAAAGCGAGCCGCGACGTCACCGGCCCGCAGCTCACGCTTGATGATGCCCCCAATCTCCTCGAGCGTCTCGCTGCCGACGAGGTGGCCATAAGAGTCGTTTACGATTTTGAAATAATCGACGTCCATCATCAGCACGCAGAAGGGTCGCGACTGGTCGGCAGCGCACGCGGACTCGCGACGTAATTCCGAGAAAAACGACTTGCTTGTCAGTAGCCCAGTCAGTTCGTCGTGGGCGATCAGCCGGTGGATCTGTTGTTGGAACTCGCGATCGATCTCGTCGAGCATCTCAAAGCGAAAGAGATGATCCCCAATTACTACTTTGTCGCCGTCGTTGAGAATTGACTCTGTAACGAGCTGGCCGTTGAGCAACGTGCCGTTGGTTGAACCGAGATCGGTGATCTTGTAGTGCACAGTACCGGTTTGAGAGTTGCGCTCCGCGCTGATGCGAGCATGTAGACGAGACGCACGATGGTCATTAACTCGCACGTCTGCTTCAACAGCACGCCCAAGCACCACCTCGTCGCGTTCCAGCGGGATGGGGACGGCCATCAACTCGCCGCGCAGAAAGATGAGCGCCGGCCGGCGTTCCGACTGAGTCCGCATCCCTTCCTTCTGAGGCTGGGTCTTGTCAGAATCAACCTGCTGCTCCTTTGCCGATATGTTGCTTAATTTATCCATGCCTGGTCATTCTGTCTTGCGTGAATCCTTTCCGGGAACTCGTATCTTATCGCGCTGGCAAATGGTGGAGCAAATATCACTTCGAAATTCGCGCGAGACGTGTTTCCTGTAGCATAACTTGTCGCATGCGCGATCTTACTTCTATAATTACAACTTACCGGTCGATCAGCGCTAGCGAGTATCGTAGGACAGAGTTAATGACAAGCGGCTTACTTGACTTGTCTCTGGCGCTGAAGGGCGGCGGAACTGTCTATTAAGGGGAGTGCTTGATTGGAACAAGAGACAACAGCCACATGCGAATGGTCGCAGGAGGGTTTATCGGTTGAGCGCGTGGCGGCGGCTAGTCTACCGACAGAATGGGGCGATTTTAAGATTGCCGGCTACCGATCTCGAAGTACCGACGAAGAGTTTGTAGTCCTGTACAAGGGTGAATTGCGACCGGATGTTCCCACACTAGTGCGCATCCACTCGCAGTGTTTGACCGGCGATGTTTTCGCGTCCACGAAATGCGATTGCGGCAAACAACTCGCCAGCACGATGCTGATGATTCAGAAAGAAGGCCGGGGCGCTATAGTCTATCAACAACAGGAAGGCCGGGGCATCGGGATTCTCAACAAGATCCGCGCGTACGCCTTGCAGGATGAGGGCGCAGACACCGTCGAGGCCAATGAACTTCTGGGTCTGGCTGTCGACTCGCGCGAATACCGGCAGTGCGCCGAGATACTGTATGACTTGGGCTTGTGCCAAGTGCGCGTCATCTCGAACAATCCACTAAAACTGCAGGCGCTTGAAGAGGCTGGCTTGAAGATTGTGGAACGAGTCTCAATTCAAGTCGATTCAGCTGAATCCGCGACGAAGTATTTGCGAACGAAGAAAGAGAAGCTGGGGCATCTACTGGATTTCAACGTGAGTTGAGACACGTCTCTCTTTGCTTTCAATGAGTAATTCCTCACACCCTGACCCCTAAGGAGCGCGACAGCAATAGCACCAATGCCCCGACTAATAAAACAATTATGCCCACCAGGGCCCCCACGCCGGTGTATGCCACGCTGGACCACAGCATGAAAGCGCAAGCTGCGCAGAAAAGCACCGGCGTCAAAGGATAGAGTGGCACCCGAAAAGGCCGAACCGCGTCGGGGTCTTTCCGGCGCAGAACGAACAAAGACACCCCTGCGAGTAAGAAGAAGAACCAGAACACCGGGGCAGTGTACTCCACCAACGTTTCAAATCCTTTTCGCTGCCACTCACCAAACGCCACCAAAGCCAAGCCGATAACGCCCTGTGCCAGCAGAGCCCCTAAAGGAGTACTGGTACGCCCATGCCAACGTCCCATGAAGCGCAGCGGTGCAAAACTCTTGCCCAACGCGTAGTTAGTGCGAGCACCGGTGAAGATTGTGCCGCTGGCCGCGCCGAGGGTGGAAACAGCAATGAGAATGCTGATGAATCTGGCCCCGTATTCCCCGAAAGCTCTACGCAGTAGATCGGAAGCAACCACTTCTGACTGGGCTATTCCCTGCACACCGAGACCTTTCAGATAAGCAAGATTAACAAGCAGGAAGACCAAGGTGATGACGAAAATACCCCACAACAACGCTCTCAACATATCACGCTGAACGTTGCGAAACTCGGCTGAGGCAAAAGCGATTTCATTCCAACCGCCATACGTCAAAAGCACAAACACCATCGCCAGTCCGAAAGCCCCATGCGGCGTGGAAGCACTAACCGCGGTGGATGAAGAGGAAGAGGGCAGCAGAACGCCCACAAAGAAGACGCATAAAAGGCCAAGCACTTTCGCGCCTGACAACAGGTTTTGAGTTCGCGTGCTTTGCTTGATGCTGAGAGAGTTTACCAGAGTCAGAACTATGATTGCGGCGGCCGCAAACAAAGCCGATGAGTGTGGACCAAGAGGAAGCAACTGCGCCGAATAGTCGCCAAAGACAAAAGCGAGAATAACGATCGAGCCAGTCTGGATAACGGTCAAACGGGCCCACGCAAACAAGAACGCAACCCACTTCCCGAAAGAGAGCGTGAAGTAGTGGTAATCGCCTCCGGCGTCCGGATAGGCACTCGCTAACTCCGCGTAGCACAGAGCGCCGACAAGAGAAATCGCGCCACCCAAAGGCCAAACCAGCAAGAACGTGGCCTTACTCTCAACACTTGCAGCGACGACGGACGGCGTCTTAAAGATTCCCGCGCCGACTACGATGCCGACGATGATAGCCATCGCGTCCACGACTGAAAGCGTCTGTCTCGGCGCTGCCACTGTTAACGGCCTTATTTCGTCCATCGTTCCAGCGAAAATCTGTTTGATGAATAGGGAGTGGTCTGAAATATACTACAGCATCTTGAACTCATAGGCAGCGAGGGTCGCTTTCCGAATAGTGGTTCTAAAGCGTATTATGGGGTTTGATTTCTCCCTAACAATTCAGCGAGGAAAACCTGATGCGGCGTTTTATTGCAAACTCACTTCTCTTTTGGACGCTTATCTTCGCTGTCGGCGCGGTCTCTTCTGATGGTCAACAGTCTCTGACGGCGGCCGAGATCGTTAACAAACATCTGTCAGCCGTCGGCGGTAGACAACCTTTAGCTGGATTCAAATCGCGGGTCGCGATCGGGACCGTAAAGAAAGAAAATGATCCCGAGTTCAGGATGGCTATAGTGTCCGAGGCGCCCAATAGGGTTTCGGCGATTTATGTCTTTGAGAATTATGATTGGCACCTAACCTACGACGGAAACAAGGCGATCGTTAGCGGGATACGCTTCCCACGCGAACTCTCGCCCCTACAGGACAAGTACCAGGAAATGCTTACCTCTGGTCTGATGTTCAACAGCATCTCGCTTTATAACATCCTCATTGACAGCGAATCATACGGAGCAAAGCTTGAAGCGAAAGGGATGAAAAAGATCAAGGGTCGTCCGACTTACGTTGTCGAAATCAAACGAGGCAAAGCGGCACCTGCGCGGCTCTATTTTGATGCCGAAAGCTTCATGTGGATACGAACTGAATACGGAAGCGCGAGCGTCTCGAAACCTACGGGACAGTTCACAAACGCCGTCGTCCCTCATGGCGAGGATGAATGGAGCGTTGACTTCTACTTCGACACCTCAGACTTCAGGGAAGTTGATGGGGTAAAACTGCCGTTCAAGTTCGAACAGGTCATAACGTATCCAGTTTTGCGCCAGAAGAAGTCCGGCATTATTTCCGGAACGATTAGTGAATACCAGCATAACGTGCCGATCGATCCGAAAATGTTCCAGTGAGACGCTTGATTGTAACTCTTCCTATCGACCTTTGTTTCATTCGACGAGGTCGAAATCCATCCACTGGGTCGTGAGGCTCGCGTCACCGCTGGCGAGCTTGTCCACGACTATCAACTGTAGAACATACTCGCCAAGCGGAAGGTCTGTGCCCAGCAGTATCTCTCCACCGGCGATTATCTGGCGCATGTCGGACTGGCCCGCCGCGTCGAACGGTCTGGACTTGCCCGTGTAGACAAGCTTGCCATCCCGGAAGAGCCGCACTTGTGTTTCGAGATGTGGGCGATGGGCGGAATCCAACTTTGCATTGTAGACATAGCAGCCGTAAGTAAGCGTTTCGCGGTGCTGGAAGCGGCGAATGGCCTGCCTCGCGAGCGGGTGGACTTTCTGCCCCTCTGTTGTGTTCGCGCTGGATGCCGAGGCTGGATTGCCGGCGCCAGTTGATGAGACGTTCACGCCTGGAGCAAGCGTTGAAGAACTCGCACTCAGAATGATGCCTGAGAGCGTCAACCGTTTCTTCTTAATGTCTGGAACTTCAATGAACTGATTGGCAGAGCCGACGTGCGTACTCGTCGAGTCGCGTACAGCCATCCGCAGTTGATAGGCGCCCGGCTTCTTGACAGGCAGGGTCACGACGTAAATCAACCCGGAGTTATACGTGCGCTCGAGGTTGGCTTCCTGCACAACGATAGAGTAGCCGCGCTCGGCCTGATCCAAGACGCTGCCATTGTCGCCAAAGGTTGCGGTCAGAATCTGAAACGAAGCCTGGTACGTGCCATCAGTTTGCCTGGTGAAAGTAAGATCGCGCGAGTCTATGTGCAGGATTGATTCGGTAAAAGGGCTGCGCTCTGGGTCGTAACCGAAGACTGAGGACATGCGAACGCGAATGTCGCCCGAAGCGAAAGGCGAAGCAAGCGCCGCGTAGAGATGGTCGCTCGCGGTTCGGTAGACAGGGCGTGCGGTCTCTTGGTAGCGTCAAATGTTTTGTGTAAACGATCGTCTGTTGTTTAGGGTCGGCTGCTTTTTATCTTGACAGGTCAGCAGCAGCAGTAGGGGCTGTGGGAACGGTGGGAAAACGCAGTTTGTTTTTCCACGGTTTCCATAGCCCGGTTTTTTGTGTCGTTGTTTCATTTGGCGATTCGTTTCGCGGCTATTCAACTGGCAGCCGATTTTCGTAGACGATGGCGAAGCGGTTGAGCGCGGCCTTCCAGTCGTGCACCGGCATGGTCCATTTCTTGGCAATGTTACGCAGCGCCAGGAAAAGCAGCTTGAATACCGCCTCATCGTTGGGGAACGAGCCGCGCGCCTTGGTCACTTTGCGCAGTGACATGTTCAGAGACTCGATGGCGTTGGTCGTGTAAATCACCCGGCGAATCTCCGGCGGGTGCGCGAAGAACGGAATCACTCGGGCCCAGTTGCTGCGCCAGGACTTCGCAATCGTGGGAAACTTCGCGTCCCACTTCAGGCTAAACTCGGCCAGTCTTTGTTCGGCTTCCGCTTCCGTGGCCGACGTGTAGATGGTCTTCAAGTCCCTGGCCACTTCCTTGCGCTGTTTCCAACCCACAAAGTTCAGCGAGTGCCGCACCAGGTGCACGATGCATAGCTGCACCTCGGTTTGCGGAAAGACAGTCTCAATCGCTTCCGGAAACCCTTTCAGCCCGTCCACACATGCGATGAAGATGTCGGTGACGCCTCGGTTCTTCAGCTCCGTCACCACTTGCAACCAGAACTTGGCCCCTTCCGTCTGCGCGATCCACAACCCCAGCACTTCTTTCAGCCCGTTCACGGTGACGCCAATCGCCAGGTAAATCGCTTTGTTTCGGACGTGCCCGCCATCTCGCACTTTGAACTGGATGGCGTCCAGATACATGATCGGGTAAACCTCATCGAGCTGCCGGTTCTGCCACGTCTTCACCTCATCAATCACTTCATCCGTCACGCTCGAAATCAATGCCGGCGAGACTTCCACGTGGTAGATCTCTTCCAGATGCTGTTGGATCTCCCGCGTTGATAAGCCCCTCGCGTACAGCGAAATGATGTTCTGGTCGAACCCAGTGAAGCGCGTCTGGTGCTTCTCGATGATCTGCGGCTCGAAAGTCCCGTTACGATCCCGGGGCACTTCGATCGGCATCGTCCCAAAGCTTCCCTTGAGGGTCTTGGCCGACTTCCCATTGCGCGAGTTCCCGCTCTTGTTACCGGCCGCCTCGTGCTTCTCGTAGCCCACATGCTCGGTCAGCTCCGCGGCCATCGCCCGCTCCAGCAACTGCTTCGTCAGTTGCTTCAGCAGGCCGTTCTCGCCAATGATGTCTTCCGGCTTTTTGTAGTCTTTCAGCAGATTGTCAATCAGCTCGTTGTCTATGGTCATCTTTCTCCTTCTCCTAACCTTAACCGGTTAGTTGCTCGATGACCATTTACACAAAACTATTTACACCCTCGGTCTCTTCATCGGTGAAGCCGTAAAAGCCTGCCCGCGTTCTCACGGTCAAATCCGGTCGCTTTACCTTTACTTCGATGTGATGAAAGCTGTTCCGTCTTCCTTCCTGGTTGAAAGTTGACTCGTCGGGGCGGTAGCCGAGAAGATAGTAACCCTGCTGGTTGCCGAGCACGCGGCGCACCGCTCCTTCGATGTCGTTCGTGTTCTTGATTGCCAGTCCTCCGGTCTGTTGCGCCAGGTAGCCCACGCCCTGCTGCGTCGCAAAAAAGTCACTGCGCCTGTTCTGAAGGTCCGTCTCAGTATTCTGTACCCACTGTCCCTGCGTCAGGTCTCCGTTATTGGCGGCAAAATTAGAATTGCCGGGCGCGATTGGTCCCGCGAGGTTGTCAGCGGCTGTCAACCCGAGAGGCTGAAGCCCGCGCGGGTCAATTGTGTAGATAACGACGGACGCGCGGTTCGCCAAATCCACAAGGCGGTGAAGCGAGTCGAGGATGCGGCGCGTGCCCTCGTCCTGGTCGTACAAGCGAAAACCGTCGGAAAAAAGAATGACTGACTTGCGGCCCGGCAACTCTCTCAGCCCCCGCACTATGAAGTTGAGCGCGCCGAGCGTGCCTACGGAAAAGATGTCGTCGCGGTATTGGGTAGACTGGCTGCCCGGTGTCTTCAGTCTCATCAGCGAGTCGATAAGCTGGCTCCCGGGACTATCGTTCGTATTGCCGGGACTGTTTGTAGTCGGACCGGCCATTCCGTTAACACTCTTATCTGCGATCCGGGTTTCACCGCCAATTGGAGCGAACGCGTTGAAGCCCCGGCTGTTCAGGTTGTAGCGCACCCGCTCAATCGCGGCATAGAGCAGGCGCTTATCAGCGGTGAACTGCTGTAACGCGCCCATTCCCGCGCCCGTGCGAATGATCGCCACGAGGTCGCCGGGCTGCATCTGTTCATCAACGAATTTCCTGAGAGCCTGGCGAACATAATGGGAGCTTTCAAAAGAAAGTCCCAGATCGTCAACTGCGAGCGCGATGGTTCGGCGCACCTGGTCCGGTCGCAGTTTTACTGGAGGCAGGGGTGGCTCGGGCGCAACTCCTTTGGCGGGTTTAGCGGCCGGCGAGGAAACGGCGCCCCGCGACGGAGCGCTGGTCGGTGTGATGAAACTGAGGTTAGTAATCTTTTGCAGCCTCCCGTCCTCCGTGACCTCGAAATCGGCCGGCGTCAGATCGCTCACAGGCTGGCCCTTGTGATCCAATATGGTGACGTCGACCTGCACCAGATTCGTCGTGATTCGCACCACGTCCCCGCGCGCTTGCGCTGGAGGAGCGCTCCGTGGCGCGGAAGACGGCGGGGTAGGCGTTGGTCCTTGCGCTGAAACAGAAAGGGAGTGGGCGAGGGCAAGGGCGAGTAAATACAAAAAGCGTTTCATTAGTCTTCGAACTCCTTTTTATTGCGCACGGAATTGTTCGCCGCCCCGTGGATATTCATAAGCACCTTTGCTGGACTCATTGCGCAGTTCAGGTAAACAGGGAGAGAGAGAGGGGTCCCCGAAATCTGGAGCGACATCCCGAACTGCGGTTGGGACTACTGGAAATGATCAGGGAAGATAACCTGC
>WNGG01002829.1_pt1 | contig 19671 bp, 19 predicted proteins | sample 5400661 | NCBI WGS metagenome assembly WNGG01 (sample SAMN13153372, study PRJNA577476) | soil metagenome | isolation source: 100 cm soil or saprolite under Garry oak tree replicate 1 | place: USA:California | collected 2016-06-15
GTCAGCGCCGAGGACGTGCGGGAGCCTGCGGCGGACCCTCAAGCTGGCGAGCAACAGGCCCGGATCGGCGGCCAGAAAGCCCCGGCGGTGCGCGAACGCAGAGAAGGTGCGGGCCGCTGCAGCCCGCCTCGCGAGGGTGGACCGCGCCCGTCCGTTCGCGTACTGCTTGGCGAGCCAGGCCCGGATCTCGCCGACCCCGATGTCCTGCGGCCCGGTGGCGCCCGCCTTCCACGCCGATTCCAGCAACGATGTTGCGTCGCCGAGGTAGGCCCGGACCGTGTGCGGCGAAAGGCCCCGCTCAGCTGCCAGGAAGATCTCGAACGCCGCCAAGCACTCGCGGAAAGACGCCGGAAGCGGTCCTGCCTCTCGCTTGGCCTCCTGCGCCGCGTGCGTGCCCTGCTTTGCTTGGCTCACAGGCGCCACCGTGCGCCTGCCGCGGCGGTGAGTCAAGCACCGACGTTGCCGGCCAGTCGCCAGCCACGCGATCCCCGCATCACGAAGCCGCCGGCCGCGAGCAGGCCGAGACGGCTCAGCGCTGTATCGAGATCGACCCCAGCGGACACTGCGATCGTCGCGGGGCCCGCACCGCCCCGGGCAGGCACTGCCTCCAGGACCTGCACTGTTACCGGGTCGAGTTCCGCGGGTGCGACAACGGGACCGTACGATCCAAGGTGCGATCCGAGGAGCTCGCCAACCATGGTGACTTGTTCGAGGATCTCATCGGCGCTCGTTACGCACACCGCACCCCACTCACGCATGATCAAGTGGCAGCCGTCGGAGGCCTCCGAGGTAACGGGCCCAGGCACAGCCATCAGCGGACGGCACAAGTCTCTGGCATACCTGGCCGTGCTCAGCGCGCCACTGCGACGGCGCGCCTCTACCACAACGGTGCCCCGGCTAAGAGCAGCGATCACCCGATTCCTGACGAGAAAGCGGGATCTGGTCGGATGGCGCCCCGGTGGCCACTCGCTGACCAGCACACCGTGGCCGGCAATGGCGTCGAACAGCTCTCCGTGGCCTCGCGGATACGGATCGTCGACGCCACAGGCCAGCACCGCAACAGTCAGCCCGTCCGCGGCGAGAGTGCCACGATGCGCTGCGCCGTCGATTCCGTATGCGCCACCAGACACGACCGCCCAGCCGCGGCCCACGAGGCTGGCGCCAAGCTCCGCGGACACGTGCGCGCCGTACGCGGTCGCCGCGCGTGCGCCAACGATCGACACCGAACGCAGGCAGCTGTGCCGCAAGTCCGCGCTTCCACGCAACCACAGGGCGTACGGCTGGTCATCACCGAGCACATCGAGCTGGGTCGGCCACTCCGGATCTCCCGCGCACACCAGCCGGATCCCTGCCTGTTCGGTAGCGGCGAGGTCGCGCTCAACCGGGATCTCGGTCTGTCGGGCGCGCCAACTCCGCATTGCCTGGCCGATCGGCGCGCCACGCTTGCCCACCGCCCGCAGGCATGCCTCGACCTTTGCGGGCAGGCTGCCCGTCCTGACGGCCTCAACAAGTGATTCGGCTCCGCATGCGCGCAGCCAGACGCCGGCGACCCTGTCACCAGGCTCGGCGAGATAGGTTAGCGCAGCGCGAGCGAGACGCTCCGCGTCCGGCACCCCGCTCACTGTGTTACTCCAAGCCATAGGCCCAGCGCATACCCGGTCTCGTCTGGCGTAGGTCGCTGCTTTCCTGCCAGGTCGGCTAGGGTCCAGGCCACCCGAAGGATCCGGTCGACACCGCGTGCGCTGAGCTGGCCAAGCTCCATGGAACGCTCCAGCCGGGTGAGGGCGCCAGCAGCGGGTGCGAAACGGCGGCGTAGTTCCCTTCCTGGAAGCTGCGCGTTAAGCCGCCAGGGTGTGCCCGCAAGGCGGAAGGCGGCACGCTGGCGGGCCAGCTCGACGCGGTTGGCCACGGTCGCGCTGTTCTCGGCGAAGCGCCGGTCGCTGAGTAACTCTGCCTTTCCGACCGGGAAAAGCTCGACCTTGACGTCCACCCGATCCAGCAGCGGGCCGGACAGCCGACCGAGGTAACGGCGTTTAACCGCGGCTGTACACGTGCAAGCGGCACGGGATCCCGCGGCACGCGCGCATGGGCATGGGTTGGCCGCGAGCACCAAGGTGAACCTCGCGGGGAAGCGCGCCGTCAGCCCCGACCGTGCCACCACCACTTCGCCGGACTCCAACGGCTGTCGCAGCGCGTCGAGTACGTCGCGGCTGAACTCGGGCGCCTCATCGAGGAAGAGCACTCCTTGGTGCGCAAGGGAGACCGCACCAGGGCGGATGATGCCGCTGCCACCGCCCACGATGGCCGCCTTGGTTGCCGTGTGGTGTGGCGCGCAAAACGGCGGCTCGGTGATCAGCGGACGGCCAGGCGGCAGCGCTCCTGCCACCGAGTGCACCGATGTTGCCTCAAGAGCGGCCTCTAGGTCCAGCCGGGGAAGGACCGTCGGCAGCCGTTCGGCCAGCATGGTCTTGCCCGCCCCTGGCGGCCCGAGCATGGCTAGGTGATGACCGCCAGCCGCGCAAATCTCGATTGCCCGGCGTGCGACCGGCTGACCAAGCACGTCGGCCAGGTCGAGTCCGCTCTGGTCTCGCGCGGCGAGCAGCCCCGCACCGGTGCCCGGAACAGGGCAGGCCCGCAGTACGGGGCGATCGGTACCGGTCGGACGACCCGCTGCATGAGCACGGGCGACGCCGACTCTGGGCCTTCCGGCCTTAGCCTCGGGAGAACTTCCCGCGACCGCAACAGCCAGCCGCGCGTCACCGTTCAACCACGCGCCAGGCGCCGGCGGGAAGGTCCCGCCGTCGATGACCTCCACCTGCTCCGCGCCCGCTGCAACGCGATCTTGGCGCAAGTGCGCGAGGAGCGCTGTAAGGCTTGGAACGGCAAGCACGCGAATTCCCGGCACGAGCGCTGCCTCCGGCGCATTCAACCGTGGCACGGCAACTGTGGTGAACCCTGCGCCTGACGCACTCGCGGTCGCGGGCAAGACTCCGCGTACCGGCCGCAGGCGGCCATCGAGGCCGAGTTCACCAAGGAGCACAAGGCCTGCCAGCGTCCCGACCGGCAGCACGCCGTCCGCTGCCAGTATGGCGATGGCAATTGCCAGGTCGAAGGCGCTGCCGCGCTTGGGCAAGCTGGCCGGTGACAGACCGACAGTGATCTTGCGCTGTGGCCACTGCTGATCACTATTGACGATGGCTGACCGGATCCGATCGCGCGCTTCGCGCAGCGCGGTATCTGGAAGACCCACTAGGAGGAGCCCGACCAAGCCATTTGCGATGTCGGCCTCCACCTCGACGGTATGCCCCTCCACCCCAACGAGCGCGATCGAGTAACTGCGCGCGAGTGCCATCTAGCCCACCCCGCGCACGTGCTCGATGACGTAACTGCCGGTCCCATCACCGGTGAGCCCGACAGCGTCGATCCTGATCGCGTCGAACGCGATACCGTGCGCGGAAATCCAGCGGACGGCGAGACGCCTGAGCCTGGACAGCTTGTGCCGTGTGATGGCCTCGAGCGCAGTACCGCAACGAGATCCCGAACGGGTCTTGACTTCACATATCACCAGCGTGCGCCGCTCGGCAGCGACGATGTCGAGTTCGCCGTCCGCGCACCTCCAATTACGGCCAAGTATGCGCAGTCCTGCGGTCTCCAGGTACCTCGCGGCCGCGTCCTCACCCTGCCTGCCAAGGGCGTCTTTGGGGTGCACCGCTACCACCTCCGTCATCGACGGTTGCCGACGGCAGCCGTAAGCGACAGTGCGAAGTGGCTTCCTGTGGAGGGAGTGGCTTGGAAACGGCCGAGTGTGGACCAAGCGGCGAAAATGTCAGACCCGTGTGCTAGAGGGTGCTCGGAGGCGTGAATTCGCAGGTGAATTCGGGCCACGGTTCGACGGCGGCTCAAGATCGGAGCTCAGGATCGGGGCTCAGGATCGGGGCTCAGGACTGAGGGCTCGGGGTCAGGGCTCAGGCCGAAGGCTCGGGATCAGGGCTCAGGATGGGAAGGTGTCCTTGCCGTCGGGGAGCTCAAGATCCGATTGAGCTAGCTCTTCGACATTCACGTCTTTGAACGTGACGACTCGAACATTTTTCACAAACCTGGCGGGTCTGTACATATCCCACACCCAGGCGTCTTGCATCGTGACCTCGAAGAACACGTCGCCGTTGTCGGCGGTCCGCACATTAAGCTCCACCTGGTTGGTGAGGTAGAAGCGCCTCTCGGTCTCCACGACATGGCTGAACAACCCCACGACGTCGCGGTACTCGCGATAGAGCTGCAACTCCATCTCTGTCTCGTACTTCTCGAGATCCTCTGCGCTCATTGTCTCCCCTCCGATCAGGCGGCAGGCTAAGAAGCTCCTGCAGGCTCCCTCGCCCACTCCATCCCGGCCGTGCAGCCTTCCCCGGTGGTCACGGCGTCTTCTGTAGCTGCCGCGGCGATCCCGGCATCGTCAAGGGTGCAGGCGACGTCCGCCATCTCTCCATTGTCGGGCATCGGCCACACCCGACTGCCACGCGCACGTAGTGCACCCATTACGTTCACGAAGCTGAACCGATGCTGCGGGCAAGGGCCGTGATCAGCGAGTGCCTGCGCATGCCGCGGCGTTACGTAACCCTTGTGCTCGGCAAAGTCGTATGCCGGGTAGCGGTCGTGCAACTCGGTCATGATGCGGTCCCTGGTTACCTTGGCCACAACCGAGGCCGCAGCCACACATGCAGCGACCTGATCCCCTTTCCACATGGCCAGCGCAGGCACGGTGAGACCGCGTACCGCGAAGCCGTCGGTGAGTACGTACCCGGGACGACAGGACATGCCCGCCAGCGCACTGCGCATACCGGCGATGTTGCACACATGCAGCCCACGCCTATCGATCTCGGCGGACGCGATGACGACCGTGTGCCAGGCGAGCGCTTGGGCCACCACCTCACGGTAGACCTCCTCCCGCACCGCCGGAGCGAGGGCCTTGGAGTCAGCGAGCCCGGCAACCCCCGGACCCGATGGCGGCAGCACGACGGCAGCGACCACCAGCGGACCGGCGCACGCGCCGCGGCCGGCCTCGTCCACACCAGCCACAGGGGCGAGGCCAGCGCGAACAAGTACTCGCTCGTAGCCGGACAGGCCAGACCCTCGCCGGGGGGTGTAACCGGGCGGCCGAAGCACCTGCTGCCTGTGCGACCCGTTCGGCGTTCCGTTCTGCGTTGGCGGCGCCTGCGTTCCGCTGTGATCCAGGCTCGTCATGACATTTCGCAGCGTACGTCCGATCGTCAGAACACTCGTCAGGATCGGCACATCCTACGGCAGGCACCGCGCGACCACCGTCAGCAGGGCCGGAACGCGTCAGCGCGGGTGAGGCGTTGCGGCAGTGCTGGCCCATCGGGAGTCCGGGGGGTCGTCCCCCGGGTTGGCAGAGTCCCCGCAGACCGTCAGCGGTGCCACACCGCGTAAGGCGTTGCGGCAGTGCTGGCCCATCGGGGGGTCCGGGGGGTGGTCCCCCCGGGTTGGCAGAGTCGCCGCAGACCCGTCAGCGGTGCCACACCGCGTAAGCCGTTACGGATAATGATCCTTAACGGCTGCGCAGATGCGCCACGGCCATGACTGCGGCGCGGGCTGTTCTGGCGCAGGGTCCGGCACCTGATTAGCACCCTGATCAGCGCAGGGCTCGCCGCCGGTACCGTAGCCGGATCCTGCGCTTGATCAGAATGAGCGGCAGCGCGCCGGCGAAGCCGAGGACGAGCGGTGCGGCGGGTTCGGCGGCGGCGAGCGCCCGCTGCTCGAAGGTGGCGGGAATTGGCAAGATCCCGAACCGGTTCATCGGCCACACGACCACAAAGGCGCGGCCGACCACCTTGGATTCCGGTATCGAACCACCGCCCGGGTCGCTGCGGTGCTCGCGGGAGTCGTAGGAGACGGCTCTGTGATCTCCCATGACCCACAGCTCGTTCGCTGGAACGGTGGTGTCAAAAGGAATCAGCGATGGCCTGTTACCTGGATACAAATACGACTTCTCGTTGAGCGGCGCACCATTGACCGTTATCCGCTCCTGCGCGTCGCAGCACTTCACGTGATCACCGGGTAGGCCGATGACCCGCTTCACGTAGTCCTTCTCACCCGCCGTGACACCGAACGCCGCACCAATCCAGTTGGCAAAACGCCTGATGGGGTTGGACGGCGCCGTCTGCTGCGGGATTGTCGGATCCCACGAATCGAGGCCGTTGAAGACGACGATGTCGCCGCGGTGGATGCTGCGCAGATGATAGACGACCTTGTTAACCAGTATCCGGTCACCGATCTGCAGCGTGTTCTCCATCGACGATGAAGGGATGTAGAACGCCTGGACCGCGAATACCTTGATAACGATCGTGAGGCCGAGCGCCACGACAAGCAGCACGGGCAGTTCACGCCAGAACGAGCGCCGCCGCGTCCTTTCTGCCTCACTCGCGGCAACATCTTCACCCGAGCCAGGTCCGGCAGCCTCGTCCTTCGTGGCGGAACTCGTCATCTGAATACCCCCCGTCTCGGGGACGCTCGCCTGGCGATCGCCCCCTTCGCGTTCCCGCGTCTCCCCGCCGGGCTCATGTGGCTGCGCCATCGCGGGCTGGCGCGGCCGCTGCTCGTCGTCCATCGCACAGAGCTTATCCCCGGGCTGGAAATCAACGGAATCGGCGCAACCGCGCAAGCAATCGCGTCGCGGGCAACGCGACACCAAACCCGACGGCAAGAGCGCTCGCTGGCGTGGCACCTGCGGAATCAAGTGCCGCTAGCTTGAGCGTGGTCGGGATGGACAGTGTCTGCAGTTGTGACGGCGGCCAGAAGACCACGAAGGCCCTGCCCACCACCTGCTTGATCGGCACCGTGCCGTCTCCTGGCGCCTGCATGTGGTACCGGGAGTCCGCGGAGTCGGCGCGATGATCGCCCATCACCCAGATCCGGCCGGACGGGACTACGATCTTGAACCGCTGGGCCGATGGGTCGCTGCCCGGATACAGATAGGAGCCTTCGTGCAGTGGCACACCGTTGACCGTTATGCGACCCGCGGAGTCGCAGCACCTGACGTGATCACCGGGCAGGCCGATTACCCGCTTGATGTAGTCCGTGCCTTCGGTCTCCAGCCCGATCCAGTGCAACACATCGTGGTACGCCCGCGGCACAGGGCCTTCCGTCGAGCCTGATGTGGCAGGCGGATCCCAGGAACCCTGGCCGTTGAACACGACGATGTCGCCTCGGTCCAGCCCGCGGAAGTCGTAAACGACCTTGTTAACGAGTACCCAGTCACCGATACGGAGCGTGTCCTCCATCGAGCCAGACGGTATACGGAACGATTGGACCAGGAACGCCTTGATCAGCAGCGCGAGGATCAGCGCCACCACAATGAGCAAGGGCAGCTCAAGCCAGAACGACCGTCGCTGCGCGCCAGGTGCCTCGGCGGGACTGGCCATCGGAGCCGTGGAGAACTGCTCAGCGGCCGGAGTTGTCGCGGCGTTCCCTGATCCGTGCGGCCTTACCGCGAAGCGAGCGGAGATAGTAGAGCTTGGCCCTGCGGACTCGTCCGCGCGTCACGACTTCGATCTTGTCGATGGACGGGCTGTTCACCGGGAAGGTTCGCTCGACCCCCACGCCATAACTGATCTTGCGTACCGTGAAGGTCTCGCGGCTACCGCCGCCCTGCCGGCGGATCACGACGCCCTGAAAGACCTGGATCCGAGACCGGTTGCCTTCCTTGACTCGTACGTGCACCTTCAGGGTGTCACCCGGGCGAAAACTGGGGATTTCCGAGCGGAGCTGGGCCTTCTCAAGCTCGGCGATCGCGGTGTGCATGACGGCGGTTCCTCGTGGTATTCGCGCGTTCCGCGGGCGTGCTTGACGCCCTAGGCGTTGGCTCTGGGTCTCCCGACATTGCCCTGGTTAAACGTACCCGGGCTGGACGGCGGCTTTCAGTGTGCCACATCCCCGGCGTCTACCGTAAAGCCAGCCCCCGACAACACCTCGCGGTCGCGATGATCGAGGGCAGCAGGATCGAGGCTGCGAACCAATTCAGGGCGCATCGATGCGGTGCGCCGCAACGCGGCGTCACGGCGCCATCGCGCGATAGCCGCGTGATCACCCGAGACAAGCACGGGCGGCACGTCCCGCCCTCGCCAGACCCGCGGCTTGGTGTATACGGGGCCTTCGAGCAGACCAGTCATTTCCGCCGTGCCGCTGGATGGCGCGCTGGCTTGACCGCCGCGCCCGCCGAACGAGTCGTCGGCGACCGACTCGGCATTGCCCACTACTCCGGGCAGCAGGCGGCAGGTCGCCTCCACCATGACGAGCACCGCGGCCTCGCCGCCAGCCAATACATAGTCGCCGATGCTTACCTCATCCACCGGCATCCGGCTCCGGGCCTCATCGATGACCCGCGCGTCGATTCCTTCGTAACGCCCGCAGGCAAAGACCAGATTCGGCTCACGCGCGTACCGCGCGGCGGTGTGCTGAGTGAATAGCGCGCCGCTCGGCGTCGGCACTATCAGCCGCGGCGCAGGCTCCTGTCCGGGTGGCGCGATCGCATCAAGCGCCTCTCCGTAGGGACCCGGCAGCATCACCATTCCAGGGCCGCCGCCATACGGCGTGTCATCGACGCTGCGGTGCATGTCATGGGACCAGTCGCGAAGATCATGCACGATGACACCGATGTCGCCACGTTCGGCCGCCTTGCCGATCAGCGACATGCGCAAGGGCTCGAAGTAACCAGGAAAGATCGTAATGATGTCAATCCGCATGATCATCACGCCAGTTCGTGGTCGCCGAGCAACCCGGGTGGGGGGTCAATGAGCAAGTGACCTGCTGTCAGGTTCACCTCAGGCACGATGGCAGCGACAAAAGGCACGAGCAACTCTGCCGCCGCATCGCGAGAGTCGCGCCTGATCACGAGCAGGTCCTGGCCGTGGTGGCGGACGTCGGTGACCGTGCCCACATGACGGCCATCCACGGTCAGCACATCGAGCCCGATCAGTTGGTAGTCACCGAACTCATCTGGATCGTCGGGTGCGGGCACATCGGCAGAGTCGATGACGAGCCATGCGCCGCGCAGCCTGTCAGCCGCAGCACGTTCGGTCACCCGGGAGAAGCCAACGATCAGACCGGCAGTATGCGGACGTGCCTGGGCCACCTGCAGCGGGCCGAGCGCTTCGGGCCGTGTGAGGAGCACACGGCCCGAAGCGAAGCGCTCGCCTGGGTCGTCGGTACGGACCTCCACCATGACCTCGCCACGTACTCCGTGCGGGCGGAGGATGCGGCCCACGACCAGAAGCATGCCCGCTAGCGGACCTCATCAAGATCGAGCAGGTCGACCCGGACATAGCGGTCGCCGGCGAGCGACCCCATGACCGTACGCAAGGCACGTGCCGTGCGTCCGCCCCGGCCGATCACCTTTCCCAGGTCGTCCGGGTGAACCCGCACCTCAAGGACCTTGCCACGGCGCAATCCACGGCTGCTTACCCGGACGTCGTCCGGGTGCTCGACGATGCCCCTTACCAGGTGCTCAAGGCTTTCCTCAAGCACGTTAGGCTCCGCTCGAAGCGTCGTCGGCTACGGACGCGTCACCGGTGGCTTTGTCGGTGCCGGCGCCGGTGGCCCCGCCGCCGCCGTCGGTGTCGGTGTCGGTGCTGGCACCGGCGCTGGCGCTGGCGCTGGCACCTGCGCTGGCGGGGCCTTTCCCTGATGGCTCAGCCTTGCTGGCTTTGCCGCCCTCTTCTGGCTCGCCCGAAGCCTTTGCCGCCGCAGCCGATGTCTCCTCTTGTCGGTCGGCACCCTCTGCTGCCTGATCGCCAGCCTTGCCGCGCCTCGTAGCGGTTCTCCTGGAGGCGGTCGCGTCGGCCTTGTCTGCGCTCGCCTTGTCTGCGCTCGCCTTATCTGCGCTCGCCTTATCTGGGCCGGGCTTGTCTGCGCTCGCCTTGTCGCCGCGGGCCTTATCGGCGCGGGCCTTGTCGCTGTGGGCCTTGTCCGTCTTGGCTTTGTCGGCACCGGCCCTGTCGGTGCCAGCCTTGTCCGCTCGGGCCTTGTCCGTGCTGGCCTTGTCCGTGCTGGCCTTGTCCGTGCTGGCCTTGTCGGGGGTGGCCTCGACGGCGTCAGCCGTCTCCTTGACAGCCTCGCCCTGGTGGGCGGCAGGCCCGGCCTTCTGCGCTCCGGTGCCGGCGCGGGTGGTTCTGCTGCCCTTCGCCGGCCGGGTGTCGGGCTTGTCGGCTTTCGCGTCAGGCTTTCGCCCTCGTGCCTTGGCCGTAGTGGCAGCGGTCTCTGTCTCGCCGTGCGTTTCCTTCAGCGCTGCGGCGAAGGCCGCCCTCTTGTCGGGCCTGGCAGGTGCGGACTTCAGCACGCCTTCCGCGCCATCCTCGCCGCGGAACCTCTGCCAGTCCCCTGTGATCTTGAGGAGGTTGCGCACTGGGTCGGTCGGCTGCGCACCGACCGACAGCCAGTACTGCACGCGCTCAGAATCGATCTCGATCAGCGACGGCTCGTGCTTCGGGTGGTACTTGCCGATTTCCTCAATCGCACGCCCATCCCGCTTTGAACGGGCGTCAGCGACGACGACGCGGTAGTACGGCGCATGGATCTTTCCCAGGCGCTTGAGTTTGATCTTGACAGCCACGGGTGTGGTCTTCTCCCAGCAATGTCGGTACGAGCGGCGCCCTGCCGGGTGGGGACCGGTGAGACCGCTCGGGCGGACCCGGACCTGCGAGTGAGAGAGGGCCCCGCAGCCCAGGAGTCGCGGTCACATTGTGCCAGAGACCGGGCAGTGCCGCGTAATCGCCGCCCACGTGCCACGCCGCGACCCGCCGCGACCCGCTCCCAAGGTTTCGGTGCGACGGTCAGCCCGACTTGCGCTTGACGTGTTTGCCTTTGGCCAGACCCCGCAGCTTGAACGCCACGGGGACGTCCCGCAGATTCTCCAGGTCGATATCGGCGGCGTCTGGTGTGTTCCCGCGCAGGCCAGGCAGCCCACCAGCCAGGCCGCCGAATCCGCCCGGCAGCCCAGCGCCAGCACCATCGCCGCTGCGCAGCCCAGACGCACCGGGATCACCGGCAGTTCCTCGCGCACCAGGACCGGCCGAACCTGGCCCAGCCGAACCTGACCCGGAGGCAACGGTTCCTGCGCCCCCCCGCGAGGCGGCCCGGTTTGGCGCGCCACCAGGCCGACCGCCCTTCGGCTTCTTCTTGCCCTTCTTCCCCTTCGAGGCCTTGACCGCCTTGCGCCGCATGCCGGCCATCCCCGGGAGCCCGGGCATGCCCGGCATGCCGCCGCCGAGAACCTGGCGCATCATCTTCTGCGCCTCGAAGAACCGGACAACCAGATCGCCAACCTCCCCCACACTGACTCCGGAGCCGCGTGCGATCCGCGCCCTTCGTGAGCCATTAATGATCTTCGGGTTGCGCCGTTCATCAACGGTCATCGAGCGCACGATCGCAAGCACTCGGTCCAGCTGGCGGTCGTCTATCTGGCTGAGGATCTCCCTATTCTGCGAAGCGCCAGGGAGCATGCCGAGCAGGTTTCCTATCGGGCCCAGCTTGCGGACCATCATCAGCTGGTCAACGAAATCCTCAAGTGTGAAGCCATCGCCCGAGACGAGCTTGCCCGCCATCTGCGCGGCCTGCTCTTGATCGAACGCCTGCTCCGCCTGCTCGATCAGCGTGAGGATGTCACCCATGTCGAGGATCCGCGACGCCATCCGGTCCGGGTGGAACAGATCGAAGTCCTCGAGCTTCTCACCGGCAGATGCGAACATGATCGGCCGACCGGTGAGTTGGGCGATGGATAGCGCCGCGCCGCCGCGTGCGTCGCCGTCGAGCTTTGTGAGCACCACACCGTCGTAACCGACGCCGTCAAGGAACGCCTGCGCGGTCGCCACCGCGTCCTGACCGATCATCGCGTCGACCACGAAGAGGATCTCGTCCGGGTCGACCGCGTCCCTGATCGCCACGGCCTGACGCATCATCTCGTCATCGACGCCTAGCCGCCCCGCGGTGTCGATCACCACCATGTCGTGCATCTGAACCCTTGCTTCAGCCACCGAGCGGCGCGCGACGGCGACTGGATCGCCGACGCCGTTGCCTGGCTCGGGCGCGAACACGCTAACCCCGGCGCGCTCGCCAAGAACCTGCAGTTGCTGTACGGCGTTCGGCCGCTGCAGGTCGGCAGCGACAAGCATTGGCGTGTGTCCCTGCGCGCGCAGCCAGCGGGCTAGTTTGGCGGCGAGCGTGGTCTTACCAGAACCCTGCAGCCCGGCGAGCATGATCACGGTCGGCGGTGTCTTGGCGAACTCCAGGCGCCGGGTCTGGCCACCGAGAATCTCGATGAGTTCCTCGTGCACGATCTTGACGACCTGCTGCGCCGGGTTGAGCGCAGCGGACACCGCCTCGCCCCGAGCCCGCTCCTTGACGCGCGCGACAAACTGCCTGACTACCGGCAGGGCCACGTCTGCCTCAAGCAACGCGATGCGGATCTCCCTGCAGGTCGCGTCGATATCGGCCTCGGACAGGCGCCCCTTGCTTCGCAGCGAGGAGAAGACCTGGGTCAGCCGGTCAGATAGCGTCTCGAACACGTGCAGCCGTCCTCGGGCAGGTATACGGATCGGCTACCAAGGCTATCCGGTTGACGCCATGCGAGCGCCCCCGCGCATCCGGCGGAAACGGCGCCCATTCTCAGCCGCGAGGAGTACCAGCCGCCCGCGGAGCCGCCGACTGGGCGCCCGGTCCGTGGGCAAGCGCGGCGAGCACCCTCCCCCTGATAATCGCGCGCACCTGATCACCAGCGGGCGGATTGCCCGACGCATCGACCACGTAGAAGGCGTCCACCGCCTCGGCGCCGAGCGTCTCTACCCGTGCCGCCCGGACATCCAGGCCGCACTCACCGAGCACACGGCCGATCCGCCAGAGCAGGCCGGGTTCGTCATGCGCGCGGACCTCCACGACTGCCGCGCTGTGCGACGCGTCATCCACAAGCGTGACCTTTGGCGGCGCAGTGGGCACGCCGGGCCGTGGCCGGTAGGCGCGCTGCCGGCGGGCCAGCCGCTCCGCCACGTCCAGCCTGCCCTCAAGCATGCGGCGCAGGTCACTTTCGATCAGCGCCTGATCCGGCGGGTTCCCGAACTCGGGCGCGACGGTGAACACGGTCACGGCGGTGCCACCTGCCGCAGTCGCGGTCGCGGAGCGGACCGCAAGCCGGTGCGAAGCGAGCACACCGGCCGCCCGCCAGAGCAGCCCAGGCCGGTCTGGGGCGACGATAGTGACCTCCGAGTCAGCCACCACTGCCGCCGGGCCGCCCCGCGCCGCCAGCGCAAGCTGGTCGGGCGTGAGCGCCGCGGGTGGAGGGCGCCCGTCCCCCTCCAGCACAGCCGCCGTACGCAGCACCAGGTCAGCGACGAGCGCGGCCTTCCAGTCGTTCCACGCGGCAGGCCCAGTGGCATGCCCATCCGCGATGGCAAGCGCATGCAGCAGTTCGAGCAGCTGGCGGCTGGCGACCAGCTTGGCCACCCGCTCGGCGGTCATCGGGTCCTCCAGGTCACGCCGCGTTGCTGTCTGCGGCAGCAAAAGATGATGCAGAACGGCTGCCGCGAGGATCTCCACGTCCTGCGCTGACAGCCCCAGCCGGTAGCCGACGTCGCGGGCCACCTCCGCGCCGGACACGCAATGGTCACCGGGCCAGCCCTTGCCGATGTCGTGCAGCAGCGCGCTCAGCAGGAGCAGGTCGGGCCGAGCGACGTCGCGGACCAAAGACGCGGCGGCCGCTGCGCACTCCACCAGGTGCCTGTCGACGGTGAAGGTGTGCAGGGGATTGCGCTGCGGCCGGTTGCGCACCCTTTCCCAGTCCGGCAGCAGGGCGGTGACGAGGTCTTCCTGGTCGAGCGCCTCCCAGACGCCGATGGCGGCGCGCCCAGCACCAAGCAGCGAGACAAGCGCGTCGCGTGCCTCGTCCGGCCACGGGACCGGAATGGGTGGGCAGTCACGAAGCCTCGCGAGGGCCGCTGGGGAAATCGGGAGGCCGCTTCTGGCCGCGGCCGACGCGGCACGCAGCACGAGTACGGGATCGCTTGCGGGGTCGGCGGAGCGAGCGAGCACCACCTCGCCGTCGTGGCTGACCACGCCGTCCGCGAGCGGGCTGCGCTGCGTCAGCGCACCAGGGCCTGGTCCGCCAGCGGCAGGCCGGCGACGGCCACTGCGTGTCTTACCGCTGCGCCGCGTGCCGAGGCTCCGCTCCACCTGCCACCACGTGTGGTCGATGGCGTAGCCAATGGTCCGGCCCGCCTGAGCCAGGGCCCGCAGCACCGAGTCGGCGTCGAGCAGGCCGAGCGCGCGTGCGACCTCATCCTGCTCCTGGAGGACAAGGCGGTCGGCGCCCCGGCCGGTGACCTCGTGCAGGGCGTGCCGCACATCCATGACGGTTTCGTGGGCGGCCCGTACTCGTGGACCCGGCGCGTGCGCAACCCAAGCCGCGGCGGCGGCCTGGATGGCGTGCACGTCGCGCAATCCGCCGCGCGCCTGCTTCAGGTCGGGCTCAAGGAGAAATGCGAGTTCCCCGTACTGCTGTACACGCTCGGCCGTGATCGCGGCCACCTCGGCCAGGCGTACACGCGCGGCGGCGCGCCAGTCACCGAGCACCGCCTCACGCAGCGCCACCGTGAGCGCTGCGTCACCCGCCACGTGCCGGGCAAACAGCAGGCCGAGGGCTGCCTTCAGGTCGGCGGCGGCGACCTTTCTTGCTTCGGGCACGGTCCGGACCGCGTGATCAAGTTGAGCGCCAGAATCCCAGACCGGATACCAGATCCGGTCCGCGAGCGCACCGACATCCCGCCGCCCGGCATGCAGCAAGATCACGTCGAGGTCGCTGCCCGGCGCCAGCTCGCGCCGACCGTAACCACCTACTGCGACAAGAGCGACCGCCTGCTCGGCGCCGAGCAGTCCGGCCAGCCAGCGGTCTGCCTCGGCCGAACGCTGCGCACGCTGGGTGGCGAAGGAAACCCTGGCGCTGCCCCTGCCCCTATAGGGCATCCGTGCCGCGCTCCCCGGTCCTTACCCGGACAACCGACTCGACGGGCACACACCAGACCTTGCCGTCCCCGATCCGGCCCGTTTGCGCCGCCTTCACGATCACACCGATCAGATCGTCGACGTCCTCTTCGTCGGTGAGGACCTCAATGCGCACCTTTGGCACCAGGTCCACCTGGTATTCCGCACCCCTGTACACCTCGGTGTGGCCGCGTTGCCTGCCATATCCGCTGGCTTCGCTGACCGTCATGCCACGCACACCGAACGCCTGCAGCGCCGACTTCACATCATCGAGCTTGAACGGCTTGATGACGGCGGTGATGAGCCTCATACCCGCACCAGCTCCTCTGCCCTCGACTGCCATGACTTTCCGTCAGCGGCGTTTCGCCAGGCACCCCGGGATGTTTCGGCACTGTGAAACCGAGGGCTGCTGTGTTTCCGCCATGTTTCGCCGACCAGGGGCCAAAGCCCCTGGCCAAGCAGGGCCATTCGGCCCTACCGAGCGAAGCGCCTGTGGGATCACGATGCCAGGTGGAGCGGTGGGCCGCGATGGCCGAGAATCTGCGGGCCGGTGCGGCCCACCGCGAACGGGCTGCCCCGAGATAGATGCGCGATAGATGGCAGACCCTAACCGGCGAGAACCGCGTCCACGAATGTCTCTGGCTCGAACGGTGCCAGATCGTCCGGGCCCTCGCCAAGCCCGACGAGCTTGACGGGAACGCCAAGCTCGCGCTGGACGGCGATGATGATGCCGCCCTTCGCGGTGCCGTCCAGCTTGGTCAGCACGATCCCGGAGACGTCCACAACCTCGGCGAAAACTCGTGCCTGCCGCAAACCGTTCTGGCCGGTGGTGGCGTCAAGCACAAGCAGAACCTCGTCCACAGGCACCTGCTTTTCTATGACCCGCTTCACCTTGCCGAGTTCGTCCATCAGCCCGGTCTTGGTGTGCAGCCGGCCGGCCGTATCGACGATCACGACGTCGACGCCGTCTGTAAGGCCCTCGCGCACCGCCTGGAACGCGACGCTCGCCGGGTCGGCGCAACCCCCACGTCAGCGGCGATCAGGGTGTCCTCGATCTGCTCCCATGCGGCGTCATCCAGGGCATCCCTGGAAAGCAAACCAAGCAATACCGACCCGAAGCCGGTCTGTGATCTCGCGAGCCTGGCACGCAGGCGCACCATGCGGCCCGCGGACGGAGGTGGCTTCTCGAGCGCTTCGGTGGGTGGCACGTCAACGACCAGCGGAGCCTCGTAAGTGGCGGCACCGCCATCGCCTGCGCCGGCGTGGCGGACCTCACCGGGCGGCGCCTCGGTCGCTTCTGGTGATGCTGGTGGCGCGCCGGATCCTCTTCGCGCGCGCGGCACAAGGAACAACGCCCCAGCCACGATGACGAGCAGAACACCGACGGCGATGATCAATATCAGGTAAGCAGACATGGCAGCACCAGTCTCGCAGACGGCATGTCAGCGCCACGATCAGCGCCGGCCGGGTAACCGCTCAGTAGCCGACGTAGGGCTGGCCGCCCCGCACCGCGACAACGCCAGGCACGGCGTCGAGGGAGCCGTAACGCGCCAGGGCGTAGCGGACACCCGCGATGATGTTGTCCACCGGGTTGAGGATGTCACCGTGACCCGCCAGCGCATAGGAATTGAACGTCGGCTTGATCGTCTGCATGATCCCCATGGACGGTGTCCCTGCGGCGGCGTTGGAATCGGTGTTGTTGACCGCGGAGGGATCTCCGCCGGACTCGTGCTGAATGATGATCCAAATATCGGATGGGCTGAGTTTGGAGGCGGGAATCCCGTGCGCCTCCAGCGCCTTGATTGCCTGACTGATCCAACCCTTGACGTGCGCAGGTGGTGCCGGGCCCGCCCAGTTAAGAGGCGCCGCGGCCAAGCTGTCTGTGACCGCAGCCACATCGGCGCCGCTACGGCTGTGCGACGAGTCGTGCGCCACGCGGTGGTGAGCGGCCATAGTCACCTGCCCGCTGCCCGGCGTGGGCCGGCCAGGCTGAGCCGCCGTGACGTGCTGCCATCCAGCCGGCTTGCCCCATCCGGTCCCGAAGCGGTCGCTGCCTGCGTCGGTAAGCGCCGTGAAGGTGCGGTTCAGCTCGGACTCCTCGCCGTCAAGCGCGCTTTTGGCCTGTTCGAGTGCGTGTCTCGCCTGTTCGACCTTTCCTCGAGCCAGTTCGGCCGCTGCGCCGCAGAGGCCGCGGATCTGCGCGGCAAGTTCCGAAGATGCGGACCGTGGACGGGCGGCCCGCAGCCGGGATACCTCACCGAGCAGGTTCTCGCATATCCCCTCAACGCAGCGTTGCGCGTCCTCGAGCGTCGCGGCAGCACCGTGTAACGTCTTCGCCGCCGCCCTCAGAGCGTGCCGCGCGCCACGGCTGGCCTCGGCAAAGCGCCCCATTGAGGCTGCGAACGCCTCGGCGGAACTTCCCTGCCAGTCCTGGCCTACCTCCACCACCGCCGCGTGCACGACCTCGGCGTGGTAGGCGCAGTCGCCCGCAGCCTCCGCCCAGCTGCGCGCGATTTCATTGATCGCCCCAGGGTTGCACCGCAGCCGCGCCGCAAGCGCGGCAAGCTCCTGCCCTCCCGGCAGCGTGGCGACTTCTTCTGACGCGCCCATGAGATCGGCTACCTGGCCCGGATAGCGCTGACGTTTGCCTTCTCGGCCTCGATAATGGCCTGCCTGACAGTCTCGAGCCTTCGCTCAACGCCGCGGAGGAACCGCTCAGCCGCGCAGAACTGGCCGCGCGACGCCGCGTCGAGCCGCACGGCTAGCTCAGCCAACTGCGAAGCGACGTCGAGTGTGCCGAACGCCGCGGCATCCACGCCGCGGGGTGAGAATTCATCGGCGAGGCCGCCGAACTGTCCGGCCTGGCGCAGCATGGCTCGGCGGCAGCCATCCAGCCCGCCGAGGTCAGCGGCAAAACGTTTCATCGCTACCCCTGTCAGGCACGAAACCCATGCAAGAGTAACGGGGAGAGCGCAGACCGTGCTACCCGGAGTTCACGCCGAAGCGCGCTCGCGCAGCCGCTGGCTCACCACGGTCGATACGCCGTCACCGCGCATTGTGATGCCGTAGAGCGCATCCGCTACCTCCATCGTCCGCTTCTGGTGAGTGACGATGATGAGCTGCGAACTCTCACGTAGTTCCTCGAAGACTGCGAGCAGCCGCTGCAGGTTCATATCATCAAGCGCGGCCTCAACCTCATCGAGCACGTAAAACGGCGACGGCCTTGCCTTGAAGATCGCGAGCACGTAGGCGATCGCGGTCAGCGACCGCTCGCCACCCGACAGCAGCGACAGCCGCTTCACTTTCTTGCCAGGTGGCCTGGCCTCTACTTCCACCCCACTTGTCAGCATGTCGTCAGGTTCGGTGAGGACCAGCCTCCCCTCGCCACCAGGGAACAGCCGCCTGAAGATCTGCTCGAACGCGGCCGCGGTGTCCTCGTAGGCCGATGCGAACACCTGCAACACGCGGTCGTCCACTTCCTTGATCACCGTGAGCAGGTCACGCCGCGTCTTTTTGAGATCCTCGACCTGCGATGACAAGAAGGTGTGCCGCTCCTCAAGCGCCGTGAACTCTTCAAGCGCGAGCGGATTGACCTTGCCGAGCCGGGAATGCTGACGCTCGGCGGTGGCGGCTCGGCGCTCTTGTGTCTGCCTGTCGTAGGGAGTTGGCCTCGCGTCGGATGGCGCGTCGGGCGGAGGCGGCACCAGCACCAGCGGCCCGTACTCGGCGACGAGCGCGTCGGCGTGCACCCCGAACTCCTGCGCCGCTCGGCTCTCGATCTGTTCCAGCCGCATCCGCTGCTCCGCGTGCGCGATCTCCGCGGTGTGGGCCGCATTCACCAGCTTGTCGTATTCGGGCGTGAGCTGCCTTAGCTGGTCGCGCACCGCCTTCAGCTGCGACGCGCGCTGCGAGCCTGCGGCTTCTGCTGCCTGTCGCGCATGCAGCGCCGCAGCGACGTACCTCTCGATCCGCGCGGTCGCATACCCGGCGCCCTCGGCCACCCGCGCGGCCATCAGCGCTTGGCTTGCCCGCAGTTCACGGCGCCGCCGCGCACGCTGTCTCGCGGCGCGTTCGCTCGCCGCGGCCGCGGCCAGCGCGTCCGCTCGGCCCGCGATCGCACGGACCCGCTCCTCAGCGGTGCGGACAGCGAGCCGTGCCTCCATCTCCGCGTTAACGGCTGCCTCCCGCCGCCTGACGAGCCGGTCACGCTGCGCCGCCGGCTCTGTCTCTCCTGCTGTCTCGGCGAGCTGTGCCTGCGCCTCGAGCTCGTCCAGCTTCCGCTCCAGTTCTGCGAGCCTGCCAAGATCGGCCTCGCGTGAGCGTTCCGCCGCCTCGATGGCCTTGGCCAGTCGCTTGGCTTCATCCGCGGCCGCCCGGGCTGCGCCGCCGAGCCGGCCAAGCTGGCCGGAGACCTCCGCCGCCGCCACGTCCGCCTCGCGCAAGACGCCGGCCGCCTCGGCGACCGCACGCTGGGCTCGTTCCTCCTCTTCTGCCGCGACGGCCAGCTGCCGCGCGGCTTCAGCGCAGCGCTCGTCGGCCTCGGCAAGCCGCGCTCTGGTCTCGTCGGCCGCTGCGCGGACCTCAAGCTGGCTGGGCCCGTGCGCCGAGCCCCCCTGCGCCCAGAAAGCGCCGAGC
>WNGG01004122.1_pt1 | contig 19669 bp, 15 predicted proteins | sample 5400661 | NCBI WGS metagenome assembly WNGG01 (sample SAMN13153372, study PRJNA577476) | soil metagenome | isolation source: 100 cm soil or saprolite under Garry oak tree replicate 1 | place: USA:California | collected 2016-06-15
TTTTCTCGGAACTGTTCCTGTGCTGCTTGGAAGCGATCTCAGCCATTATCCGGATACTGCGACGCGTACCAACCACAGCCTGATTAATGCTTACATTCATGGACCACTCGCCAATGCCCTATACAAAGCGGAAGACGACCTGCGTGCAGCTGGCTATGAACATCCCCTCCTGATTGGACACGCCAACGGTGGTGTTTCGCGCGTCTCAAAGACAAAGGCGCTTGATACGCTCGAGTCCGGGCCCACGATGGGGCTTTTCGCTGCTTCGTACTTCGCACGCGCTTACCAGATGTCGCATGTCGTCACATTAGATGTTGGTGGTACAACCTCGAAAGTCGGCATCATTCGCGATGGGCGCATCGTTATGACCAATGAAGCCGATATCCTCGGCATCCCCATCAACGCTCCGACCGTGCTAATGCATTCGATTGCTCTTGGCGGGGGAAGCGTCGTGAATGTTGATCCAACGTCTCGACATTTGCGCCTGGGGCCTGAAAGCATGGGCGCATACCCTGGCCCGGCCTGCTACGATCTTGGTGGGACTGAGCCGACAGTGACCGACGCATTCCTCACGCTGCAATGGCTCCCTGCAGACTATTTTCTGGGCGGATCGCGCAAGCTCAATGCGGAACGCGCGCGCGAAGTCATCGAGCAACATATCGCGAAGCCCCTCGGCAAGAGCGTCGAGCAGGCTGCCCTTGATATCGCAAGTTCCGCATTCCAGATGGTGGCGGATACTATGCGAGAGGTCCTCGGCCGGGTGGATTGGCGTCCGGAAGAAAGTACGCTCTTCACCTTCGGCGGTAATGGCCCTGCCTTTGCCTGTGGCGTAGCCGAGCGCCTCGGCATTTCCCAGGTGTACGTCTTCGACCTGGGATCTGTCTTTAGTGCGTTCGGCTCATCCATCTCGGATATCGTCCACGTCTATGAGCATGGCCTCAACGTTTCGCTCGCGGCTGTAGAAGGACAACGAGAGGTGCGCGAGGTGATCGAGCGCATGCGCACAGAAGCACTACACGATATGAAAGGCGAGGGATTCTCGCCTGATCGCGTGCAGATCTCGTTGGAGGCAGAAGTGGCTGGCTCAGACGGCAAACTCACTTCGGTCGTGGAGGATCTCTCTTCCACAGCCATCGTTGACCCTCAGTTCCTGGACATCCATCAGGGGATAGTCGAATTGCTGCTCCTGCGTGCCACCGCATCGATGGCGCATTTCGAAGCAGGCCGTCGCGCAACCAATGGGCATGCGCCAAATGAAGCCGTCAAGGGACACCGCGACGCGATCTGGGGGCGTGTTTCAGATCCGGCAACCCTCTTCACCTGGGAAGCTCTGCGTCCAGGGCATGAGGTCTCTGGCGGTGCGATTCTCGAAAGCGCCTGGACAACCTATCCCGTGTTCCCGGGATGGGTGCTGCGTGTAGACGAGTACGGCAATGGTCATTTACAAAGGAGGTAGGACATGGATCGGATCCGCATGACAGAATACCTCGACCTCGATGTCGAGGAAGAAATGTGGCATTGCCACCGTTGTGGACGAGGGCTTATCTCGGCGCGTGAGAATTACAAAAAGGGCTGCTTGCTGTATAACCGCGACCCACGCGAGATTCACCGGCCTCTGCTGGAAGGAACTTTTACATTCTCCCCCGACCCGGCCTGGATTCGCATTGTCGAGTTCTACTGCCCCTCCTGCGGCACGCAGGTCGAGACCGAGTACCTGCCGCCCGGACATCCCATCACCTACGACCTGGAGCTTGACCTCGACAGCCTCAAAGCGCGCTTGGCAAAGGGTGAGTATACGATTCGTGATTCTCGCTTAGTACTCTCGGAGGTGGAAGCATGAGCACCAGCCAGTTGAACTCCATTGATATCGACGTGGGAGGCACGTTTACCGACCTGGTCATGAACGTGGATGGGCATACCGTGCAGGCCAAAGTCCCGACCACGGCCTACGACCTCTCGGTCTGCTTTTTGAACGTGATTGAAGTCGGTGCGCAAGAATTGGGACTCTCGCTCGACCAGGTTCTGGGTCGCATCGGCATGGTGCGCTATTCGACGACTATCGCCATGAATCGCCTGATCGAGCGCAAGGGTCCGCGCCTGGCCTTACTGACAACCGAAGGCCACGAAGATGCTGTCCTGATCGGGCGCGGCGCGCAGTGGGTGGATGGCACGCGGCTGCATGAGCGTCGTAACCTGGCCGCCCAGCAGAAGCCCCTTCCCCTTATTCCGCGCAGGATGATCGCGGGTATCAAAGAGCGCGTCGATGGGCGCGGACAGGTCATGCGCCCGCTGGATGAGGATGATGCTCGCGAGAAGATCCATCGGCTGGTTGACCGGGGCGCTCGTGGCTTTGTTATCTCGCTGTTGTGGTCCTTTCTGAATCCTTCTCACGAGCGACGGCTCAAAGAAATCATCCGCGAGGAGTACAAAGAGTATCACATTGGATATCTGCCTGTCGTGCTTTCCAGCGACGTGCTGGGGAAATTGGGCGAGTACCAGCGTTCGATGACCGCTATTCTGGACGCCTACCTGCATCGCTCCTTGCAGATTGAACTCTCGGCGATGTGGGACAAGCTGCGCGAGTATGGCTATACCGGCTCGTTCATGACGGCCTGGTCGTTTCTGCCGATGTGCGTAACTATGAGTTCAACCCGATTATCGATCGCTGGATGGTCGGCCTTGCCATGATTCAATCGCTTTCCATCGGCGCCGGTGGAGGCTCCATTGCTCGTATTAATCGCGAACTGGGCAACCGCCTTGAGGTAGGCCCTCAGAGCGCGGGTTCATATCCCGGCCCGGCCTGCTACAATCAGGGTGGTATGGAGCCAACGGTGACGGACGCAGACCTCGTACTGGGCTATCTAAACCCCGACTATTATTTTGGTGGGCGAATGAAGCTGAACAAGGGCGCAGCCGAGCGAGCGCTGCGTAAGCTGGTGAAACCGCTAGGTATGGAGGTGATCGAGGTGGCATCGCTTATTCGCCGCATCGTCGATGAACACATGTCTTCCGCCATCCGTAAAGAAGTGGTGCTGCGTGGATACAGACCTGAAGAGTTTGTATTGTTCGCCTTTGGTGGCGGTGGCCCAACGCATGCTGCCGGATATCACGGAGATATTCCGCAAACCGTGATCTTCCCCTACTCGCCAGTGTTCTGCGCACTGGGGTCATCCATCATGGATATTGTGCATGTCTACGAAGCTTCGCGGCGTATGACCATGATTGAGCCATTTACGGGTAAAGCCATTGTCGATCGCGAGGCATTCAACAGTATCGTGCGTGACCTCAAGGAACAGGCGGAGCAGGAACTGATGACCGAAGGACTAAATCCGCAAGATGCGGTCTATGTACTGGAACTCGATATGTTGTACGGTGGGCTGATTCAACCGAAGCGTACCGCTACACCGGGACTCTTCCTCAGGAACGAGGAGGATGTGTGGGCTTTCTACAAGCGCTTTGAGCAAGAGTTTAGCGAGGCATTTAGTCCGCTGATTGTCAATTTGCCTGGCGGTGTCTACATCGAAACCTTCATTCTCAAGGCGATTGTGCCAAGCCACAAAATGGAAAGTTGCTCCCTGGTAACGAAGTCGCCGGTCCGGCGATTCTGGAGTCTGAATACACCACGGTTGTCATACCACCACAGATGATGTATCGAATTGATACCTACGGCCTGGGCATCATGAGTGCAGCAACCGCACCTATTCGTCATGCCAACGACGCTGTCGCGTCTAGTGCTACGCACTCAGACAAAACGCAATGAGAAGGAGAAGAAGTCTATGCCGATTCCCACCGCAGAAGAGAAGCTGAAGTGGATTAAGGTAGTACCACCGACGCAGGAAGAGCTGGACGCAGTAGCGAAACTGTCGCCAGGTGATTACGAAATCGGCTTCCAGCGCACCAACGATATCCTGGATGAGGCTCTCGAGATCTTTCAACGCTCCTGCCGCAGTTCAATGGGCATCGCTGGCGATGTGATGGTAGCCATCTTTACTGCTCAGGGCGACCTGGTCAATGGTGCTGCGGGAACCTACCTGCACGCCATCATCCAGCCAATTCTGATCAAGTACATCCTTACCTATTATAGTAAGAATCCGGGAATCAAGGAAGGCGATGTCTGGGTTGCCAATGACGCGCTGTATGGCGGAATCCATAATCCAGATATCGTGGCAATCGTCCCCGTTTTCTACAAAGACCAGTTGATTGCCTGGTGTGGGGCCGCTAATCATACGACGGAGACAGGAGCGGTTGAACCAGGAGGAATGCCCGTTACGGCCACGGCACGTTTTACAGAAGGTATGAACCTGCCCCCGATGAAGGTAGGGGAAAATGGTCAGTTGCGTGAAGACTGGCTTGAGTTCTTCACTATATATGGCATACGCGCACCGCAGATGGTAGTGACTGATTTGAAGGCCCGCAGCACAGCTGCTGATCGCGCACGCACACGCGTGGTGGAATTGGCAGAGAAAGAAGGACCAGATTTCGTGATTGGCCTGTTGCGAAAGATGCTGATGGTCGCGGAGGAGGGCGCGCGTAAGCGCATCGCCTCCTGGCCTGACGGTAAGTTTCGCTGTGTGGCCTTTGCAGATACGATCGGTGGCATGGGGTTCAGCCTGATCCGCTCTGCCTCTTTGACAGTCCATAAGCAAGGGGATCACCTGTTGATGGACTTTACCGGCACTTCGCCCGAAAACCCCTCATCCTACAACGCGCATGTGCAGGCGGCTGTGGGGCACCTGGCGAATTACTTGTATTCGTATATCTTCCACGACTTGCCGATCAGTAGCGCGACCTTCGCTCCCATCGATTGTTACTTCCCGCCAGGCTGTGTGCTCAATCCGGATGCACGGGCGGCGAGTTCCTGTTCCGTGATGATCTGCACCGGCGTCATGAGCGCGGCTCCGATCGCGTTTGCCAAGATGATCTTCGGCACACAGGAATGGCGGCAGGTCGTGGCATCGTCGGCGAATGGTGGTAACGCCATGGTGATCGCGGGCCTGAGTCAGTGGGGGCTACCCTTTGCCGACATGCTTGCCTACTCGCTCAACACCGAGGGTCAGGGAGGTCGTCCGACCAGCGCGGGAATGGACGCATCGCATTTCGCGTGGTGTCCTTTCGGACGCTCCCCGGACGTCGAGTTGATGGAGAACGAATTCCCGCTGCTGCTGCCCATTTCCCAGCACTGGCTGGACTCCGGCGGTCACGGTGCCCATCGCGGCGGCTGCGGAACCGTGCAGGTTTGGGTCGCGCACCAGGCACCGGCAGTCTTCTTTGTGACGATTGCCGATAACAGCAAAGTGCAGACGCCGCAGCCGCTCTTCGGCGGCTATGCCCCTCCTACTGTGCCGGGCATTAGTGTTCGCGGAGCTGATATCCTCCAGCGTATGGGCAAAGGGGACCCCATTCTGAAACTGGATTTTTCTGCGCTCATCGACAGAGAAGCTATTAGTGGAGAGTGGGGCGATGAGCCATTCATTCGATCAGTCCGACCATACAACGAAGGTGATGTCATCACCTTTGGTTTCGCTTCTGGAGGGGCTGGGTATGGAGATCCGCTCGATGCTGATCCACAGCAGGTGGTGCAGGATATCGAAGCAGAGATTGTCTCGGACTGGAGCGCGCGCACTATCTACAAGGTGGTCTACGATTCTGACTCGATGCGCTCGAATCGGAAAGAGACCGAAGATCTACGGCAGGCCGAACGACAAGCTCGCCTGGCTCGTGGCAAGACCTGGGACGCCTTCATGGAAGAGTGGTCACAGCTTAAGCCTCCAGAGGATGCACTTGCCTGGTTTGGCTCCTGGCCTGAGGGGGCTGTCGTCGCGCCTGTCTTCCGACCATGATGTATACTTATGTGTTAGTTTGAGAATGCAGGTTGATTATGAGATGCGGACATCATGTCAACTATCGATGAGGGCCGATAGATCGGCGATGGGCGCGATACATCGGCCCCTACTAGTCCTTCAAGCTTCAATTTAATTATGGATAGCCCATGATGCCGATACCGATAGTGAAGGCATTAATACAGGGACAGCCCCCGGCGAGGCGGCTTTTCGTGCCGTTGATCTTTGCGCTAGCCGCCAGACTGGAGAATATCCTCCTGCCAAATTTTGTCTCAAATCCAACCAAAATTGCGAATAGCCTGATCGCTCTCTATCAGCGCCTGCGTCCCGATGGAGTCACCTGCTATTTTGATCTTTTCATTGTTGCAGAGGCGCTCGGCTGCAGGCTAGACTGGAGCACAAGTTACCCTACATTCGAGAGACCGACCAGGGAGACTGCGCTGAAAATGGTTCGACAAGTTCCGAGCGAGGTAAAACAGCACGGCAGGTTGCCAGTTGCGCTGGATGTTGCGCACCGTTTGCAGGGAACGCTGCGCAACGGTCCTGCGTTGGTTGTTGGTTTGCCCGGCCCGCTACGCATAGCACAGCAACTCTTCGGCCAGGATATTTTGCAAGAGTTTGCAGAAGAGGAGGATGTCGCTCTCGAGAGCTTTGAGTCGCTGGTTGAGATCACCCTTTCCGTTGCACAGGCATTCTGCCTGGCAGGGACACACCTGTTGTATTTCGATGAATTGGATGTCCCATTGGAGTTCCTGCCCAACTGGGAGGATATGCTGGTGGCACTCTGGAAGACGGTGCGCTTTCATGGCGGACTGCCTGTTCTCTCAACTCCACACTCCCTGCGATTGGGGGATCAGGCAAATGCGCCATTGATCTGCCTGAAACCAGCATTATATGAGCAAGCGGCACTCCCTGAAATGCCATTCGCGCTTGCCTTGCCTGCGTTGGGGGAACCGTTTCCGGATGTGTCTCGTTGGATACAGGCCAGGCAGTGCGTTTTGGTGATCACGGATGGTGAGATACCTTACCAGTTGGAGATTCAGAAACTAGAACAGCGCGTGGCTGCTATGCGATCATTACTCGAATCGTAGGTCCCCGATTGATCGTGGGACATTCCTTCTATGTGCCGTGAAACAGGAGAAATACATGACCTATCCGCGCTACTTTAACGCACGCATTGAAACTATGCCTCTCAAACAAATCCAGGAGTTGCAAGAGCGGAAGCTACGCAAGCAACTGGCATATAACTATCAGAACTCCGCTTTTTATCGCCAGAAATTCGACGAGGTTGGAGTACGTCCCGAGGATATGCGCACGCTTGAGGATCTGGCAAAGCTCCCCTTTACAACGAAAGAGGAATTGCGTGACAGCCAGTTGGAACATCCTCCTCTAGGACTACATGCTGCCGTTCCAATGTCGCGGGTCGTGCGTATTCACTCTTCATCCGGCACTACTGGACGCCCGAGCTATGTCGGCATTACAAAGCATGATCGCGATACCTGGGTCGAGTCAGTAGCACGAGTTTATTGGTCTGAGGGTGTGCGCCCCGATTCGGTGGTGGTGATGGGGTTTGGGATGAGCTTTTTTGTGGGTGGCTTGCCCTTGCACAATTCCATCGAGGAGATCGGAGCAACCTTTGTCCCTGTTGGGATCGGCGCGTCGGACCGCTTAATTACCTCGATTCAGAACCTGGGGGCAACCCAGCTCACCTGCACTCCCTCGTATGCGATCTACCTGGCGGAGTATGTGCGAAACAAATTCCTTGTCGAGCCGAGTACGCTAGGCATCCGGCGCATCCAGGTTGGAGCGGAGCCAGGAGGGGGCGTGCCAGCCGTGCGCCAGCGCATCGAAGAAGATTGGGGGGCATTCGTGACTGAGGGCATCGGCAACGCCGACCTAATCCCTGTCTATGCCGCCGACTGTGACGAACGCAGCGGCATGCATTTCTTAGCTCCCGACTTCGCCATTCTCGAAATCATTGACCCGGAGACCGGGCTATCCCTGGCGCTTGATCGGCCAGAAGTGCAGGGAGAAATGGTCTTCACCCATATCGATCGTGAATGCGTCCCACTCGTTCGGTTCCGCACGCGAGATCGTGTGATAGTCTGGACTGACCCCTGTGTTTGTGGTCGCACGGGTGTGCGCATCCGCTGCATCGGACGCACCGACGACTTGCTCATCTTACGTGGGGTGAACGTCTGGCCTTCCGCTATCAAGGACGTGCTCATGGCAATGCGTCCCCGTACAACGGGCGAAGTACAGATTGTGCTAGTGCAGCCTGGTCCACGTGTTGACCCACCCTTGCACCTAAAAGTAGAATATGGGACAGATGTTGAAGACCTGGCGGGTCTGAAACGTGAAATCGAAGACATGATGCGGGACAAACTCATTTTTACGGCAGATGTCGAATTAGTACCGCCCGGAACACTGCCGCGTTTCGAGATGAAGGCGCAGTTGATACGCAAATCGTATGAACAGGGACGATAACCGAGAGGCGAAATAGGGCATAATTCGAATTCTGGCCAATCTCACTTACCCTCTTCAACGATGAGGAACGTATGCTTTATTGTAGCTGTTTTGCCAAGCATTGCGCTTGCGCCGCAATAACGGTCCTCCGTGAGTTCAATCGCGCGCTCCACCGCTTCTGGCCGAATATTGTGACCGGTAAAGATATGCTCGACGGTAATATCTAAAAACACTTTTGGATGCTCTTCAGCTCGCATTCCGCGAACTAGAAGCTCATATCCGGTAATCTCCTGGCGCTTCTTCCTCAGGATAGTGATGATATCCATACCAGAGCAGCTTGCCAGCGCAACAAGCAGCATTTCCATTGGACGCGGGCCGCTGTCCTGTCCTGCGTTATGCTCAGCCGCGTCGAGTATGACATGATGTCCAGAACCTGTCTCAACATCAAAGCGCATTCCCATTTCTAATGTAGCTCGTACAGTCATATCATTTGCCATAGTTTGTTCCCCCTATGATAGATTCTTCCCTTTCAGCTAGCACAGCTCGCCCGTCTGCAACGAAAGCGCCATCTGGTCCTGTAAAGACTGGATTCAGGTCAAGTTCGACGATTTCAGGGAAATCGGTCAAAAGCCATGCTACTGCCTGTAATGTATGTATTAAGGAATCAATATCGACAGTGGCATGTCCACGAGCGCCTGCTAATAAAGGATATCCTTTCACTTCACGTATCATGGTGTGTAATTCATCGATGGTAGCTGGCACGAGTCGGTAGGAGGTATCGTGCAGTATTTCTACGAAAATGCCCCCCAGACCAAACATCAACATTGGCCCAAATTCAGGGTCGCGCAGGCCACCGATAATCACTTCCTGCCCATGTAATAGCTCCTGGACACTTACACCCAGAATGTGCGCAGTGGGTTGTTTGGTACGAATTGCTGCCAACATCTCCTCAAACACCGTTCCAACCTCTGATGGCAAGATACCGACTCGTACTCCGCCGGCATCCGATTTGTGACTGATGTCAGGTGAAACAATTTTCATTACGCACGGCTTTTGCAACGCCTGAACGGCTGCCAGAGCCTCAGCCGTGTTGGTACACAATGTTTCTCGTGGTATGCTTGCACCATAGGCTGCCAGTAGGGACTTTACCTCACTCTCAAGCAGAATTGTGCGCTTCTGTGTACGTGCTTTAGCAATGATGCTGGCTGCTTGATCACGTACTCCCGTTGGCGAAGATGCTGGCGTAGATGTATGTGCTGCACGATCGAAGTGGTCAGCGCTAAATGTAGCAATGGCTGCTGCTGTACGTGCTGTTCGCTCCGGCCATTCGTAGACTGGTATGTCATTCTCCTGTAAGATTGCTTTGTTTTCATCTCCTTCATTTCCAACAACCCAACAAACATACGTTGGTTTGGCTATACTCCGTTCGCGCTGGCAGCGCAGCACTGCATCGCGGACTGCCTCGACGTTTTCTCGCATCAAGCCCGAACGTTGCAGAAGGACAGGTATGATAATATCAATCTCATTACATGCATATAATGCCTCGATACTGCCAGCGTACATTGCGGGATAGCGTGCCCAGGCTGGTGTCACATCAACGGGGTTACGAGGACTCGCATATGAGGGGATTAAGGGCATAATACGATCCTGAGTTTCCTTCGGCAGCTCGGGTATGCTCAACCCGAAGCGCTCGCACATGTCCGCCAGTTCTACACCTGTGCCACCTGAATTCGTGATGATGGCAACACGGCTACCTGGTGGTCGAGGTTGGCGACTCAGTCCCTCGGCGATATCTACCATCTCCAGTCCGCTCTCGGCCAGGATAGCACCAGCCTGGCGTACCGCGGTGACAAAGGCTGTCGTATCGCCGGTCAAAGCGGCTGTATGTGAAGCGGCAGCACGTCGACCAGCGTTTGACCGTCCGGTTTTGGTGATAACCACAGGTTTACGTTTTGCAACACGTGCAAGGGCTTCATAAAATGCTCGCCCGTCACTCACGGATTCGAGGAACAAGCAGAGAATTTTTGTTTCGTCGTCGTGCTCGAAGTAGTTCAGTATCTCGTGATCTGTCAGGTCAGCTTTGTTGCCGTGCGAGAGGATTTTAGCGAAGAGCAAATGGCGCTGTTGGGCCAATCCAAAGATTGCCATACCATAAGCGCCGCTTTGAGTGACGAGGGAGATACCCCCTCCCTTTGGTGGTAGACCAAGCCCCATCGAAGCGTTCAAACCCAGGTTGCAATTATATAACCCAAAGCAATTTGGTCCGATTAAACGCACGCCGCCTGCGCGTGCAGCTTCAAGGAGCGCTTCCTGTCGTGCCTGACCTTCTGGCCCAACTTCTGCAAAGCCACCACTAAGCACTAAGGCTGCTGTTGCACCAACATTCGCGCAATCGTGCATGGCCTCAACACAGACCTCTGTTGGAAGGGCAATTACTACCAGGTCTATCTGTTGGGGTACGTCCTGCAGCCGTGGATACGCCCGGTGACCCATAATCTCTGTCTCACCTGGATTGATCGGGTACAGTTTCCCAGGATAACCCTCAAGCAAGTTGCGCATGAGTATATGCCCAAGTTTCCCAGGCCTGGCCGAAGCACCAACAAGCGCTATACTGCGTGGATTAAATGCAGCATCGCCCCAGTTATTCATATAGCCAAATCCCTTCTCCTATTTCATCCAAGCTCATCGTTCTTTCCAAGTTCTGCTAAGACTTGATCGACCATCGCAGCACAATGACCTGTATGTTGTCGATAATCGAAAAGGGCTTCAATCTCTTTTGACGAGAGCTGGGCGCATATGTGAGGATTGCCAAGAATGGCCTCCTTCAGTCCTCGACCGGCAGTATGGGCGTTCATCGCGGTTTCGTACACCAGTGCGTGCGCGCTTTGTTTCCCAATACATTCAGCAAGCGCAAGCATCACAGCTTCGGAGAGTATAAAGCCTCCTGTTGCTTCCAGGTTGGCCTGCATACGGTCTGCATGCACCACAAGGGTCCCCGTCAATATGCGCAACAACGCAAGCAATTTGCCAGCCGCCAGACAGGTCTCTGCTAAGACTGCCCATTCGGCTTTCCAGGAGCGACCATCGCGCTCGTGGTCATGAACAAGGCTCTCACCTATAAGCGAGGCATCATGCCGGATAACGCGTGCAAGTGTACCCAGGTGCTCGGAGATCTCCGGATTGCGTTTATGTGGCATGGTAATACTACCGACGGTTCCGGTGACGAAACCCTCACTGACTTCACCGATTTCTGTGCGCTGCAGGTTATACACTTCGTGCCCTATTTTATCGCCGGTGGAAGCAATAAGTGCGAGCAGGTTAAACCACTCGACCAGGGAATCACGCGCAGTTGTCCATGAAATGGCGGGAGTGTTCAGGCCGAGTCTCTCCATGAAGCTCTTTTGTAGTTCTAACGCGTGAGGACCAAGTGATGAGAGGCTGCCGACGCCACCTGCAAGTTGACCAATGTTTATTCGCGATGCAAGGTCTAGCAATCTCTGACGATGACGTCGCACTTCCATTGCCCAAATAGCCACCTTGAAGCCAAAGGTTATTGGTAAACCTATTTGCCCGTGTGTGCGTCCAGCCATAACTGTGTCGTGGTGTTCTGTTGCAAGTTGCGAGAGATTTGTCTCGATTGATTTCAGTTCGCGACGAATGATTTCTCGCACGCGTTGTAGTACCAGGGCGGTCCAGGTATCGGTAATATCCTGTACAGTTGCTCCGTAATAGAGCCATTCACCGCTATTGCCGGGGCAACGTCTTTGAAGCGCGCGGATCAAACCTAATGTAGAATGATTGGTGGTTTCAAACCCTTCACGAACTTCCTCAAAAAAGGCTGCATCTAGTTCTACCGTGCGACAGATTGTTGCAATGGCCTGGGCTGCTTCAGGGGGAATCAAGCCAAACTCCGCCTGTGTCTCTGCCAGTGCGGCCAGGATTTCCAGCCACGAGCGCGTGCGTGGCACATCATCAAAAAGAGCACGTAGCTCGGGTGTTCCCCAAGAGTTCTGATAGATGAGTGAGTCAGTTAAGTGAACAGGCATCAAATACCTCCACAGAGCTGCTGAACGGTTTGTACAAGGGCCTCTTCTGCAGCAGTGATTTTCGCGGTTGCCTGTTTGTGCCAGGAAATGTAAGAATCCAGCATGGATCGGCACTCGGTAAGCATATCAGAAAGTGGTTCAGGAGCAGCTCCTCCAATTCCCTGTCGAGCAGCTATCGCTGTTGCCGGATCGTTTGCTTGTGCGAATGCAGTCTCTGAAAGATGTAGAGGACGATTCAGTATTGCTTGAGCTGCTACATCCAGGTCTGCGGTTGTGAGTTCGCGCATGGTGCGATTGGTTTGTGTGGCCTCGCGCACAAGTCGTCCAACGATGCGATGTGCCGTGCGGAAGTCAAGGCCAGTTTCGAGTGTAATCATCTCGGCCAGATCAGTAGCTGTAGTGAATCCGTTCGCTAGCCGTTCAGCAGCTACAGAAGAATGAAAGCTCATTCCCGTTAACACTCCGCCCATGAGTGTGGCAACACCCGTTGCCATCTCAAGTGCGCGTGGTACATCACCATAAATAAAGATACGATTGTCCACCTGGCCCGAGGGTGTGCGTCCAAGAGCAGCCACGCTTGTCTGCATGCCGATTAACTCGTTCGTGGCGCCACGCACATATGCCAACGCGTATGGATTCTTCTTCTGGGGCATAATTACACTGGCTCGCGCATGACCCTCGGCAAGTTCAACCAGGTCAAATTCAGCAGTTGCAAAGATTTGTAGATCTTCGGCTAGCCTATCCATGTTAACGAGGGCTGAGACAACAACCGACAGTGTCTCAATCGGGCTATCAGGTTGCCACATGGCATCGCGGGCATGCTGCGCCAGTCCCTCGAAACCAAGTAGTTCAGCAAGTCGTTGGCGGTTCTGTGGTAATCGCGAACCGTTTACACTACCGCATCCAGCCGGACTCTGATTCGTGCGATTGAATAGCGCCTGAAGACGCTCAAGGTCTCGTAGTAGGGGATAGGCGAAACCAAGAAGATAATGGCCAAATGTAGTCGGCTGGGCAGGTTGCAGGTAGGTATAGTCGGCCATGAGCGCTGAACGATATTCGCCAGCTCGTTCAATGAGCGCAGTACCAGCCTTTATCAATGCACTGGCAAATGCTAGCACGTATGATCGCACTGTGATACGGTAGCCGGTGGTTGTTGATTCGCGACGCGCGCGGCCTGCTCCGAGCCATCCAACGGCAGTTGTCCGAGCCGCCAACCAGGCTTCACGGTTTGTATAGAGATCGCCCGATTCTGGCGTGGGATTGAAATCAGGGGGATACTCTTGCAAGGCTAGCAGCGCACTCAATAAAGCGGATCCCTCCGCAGGTGGGATCACGCCTGCCTCGATTAGCATCACTGTATGCGCCATGTCAGCCAGGCTCATTCCTCTGAACAACGCTAACTGATCTGCCAATTCATGCGCAAACGCTGTCTGCACGAGTTCTGCTGCTGGCCCGCTGGCCAATCTGCTACCCACACCCAGTACCGAACTGTTCTCGTTCTTTTCTCGATTCGAGAGAGACATGGATGACCCATCGGGCTGTTTCACCAGTGTAGTCACCTCTTCTCACTATTTTGTGGCGATACGACAGATACCGTTTGCGGGGTATCTGGCTCCTCGATAGTCTCTGGATGCCACTGGCCGGTTCGTTCTAATTCCTCGGCAATGCGATAGAAGGTTTCAAAGCGTAACCCTGCACGCAATGCCTCGAGGGCCAGCACTTCGCCTGTTGGAATATTGCCAAGGTTGACGTTTGGGCCGAATTGCTGGATCAGGAACGTTTGTTGGTTCTTGAGCGGAGCCTCCCATATCAGGCGATCAACCAGTGATCCCATATGTTCGCATATGGTTGCCACTGCTTCCGTGCGCACTGCTCCATTGTCATCATAAATGCCGATGCCCTTGCCGGATTCGCGAGATTCAACCGTGACAAATTGCGCACCCCACTCGATATCCTGGAGCGCTTGTTCAGCAAGTTCGATGGCGGTGGGTTGTTGCTTTGGATCTTTCTTGCCAACCTCGGTGATCGCGGTTAGTCCGTTGTCGAGCGCGCAACGGATGACGTTGCGACGGCGATATAGCGGCAGCGGGATGGTGCCATCTGAGATCTCAACTGCGCTGAAACCTAATGTATGGGCATGTTGCATAAACGTACGGCAACTTCCGCGCACAATGGCAACTTCGAGCAATGTTCCTCCTGGATACGTCAGAATTCCATGAGCTGCCAGGTACAACAGCTTACGGCGCAGTACATCCGCTGGAACAAAAGCAGATGTGCCGAAGGTGCACTTCCAATGATCAATCACATCGCCACACATCTCAAGCATATCAGCAGTTGTCGCCGGGCCATGACCTTTATCGATAACCATGGTTATCCCGTTTTTGCGCGGTGGCTCTGTCCGCCCGGTCAGCAGACCTTCAACCACATGGGCCCACGCTCGTTCAGGCATATACGACCTCCTCTGATAGCTTTCGTAGTGCTGACTCGACCATTGCGAGATCTGCACCCCAAGGCACTATCATCATATTCTTGTCTTGTTCAATATGAGTTTCTAGCATACAGCATTTTAGCAATGTAGATTCTTCGCGCTCACCAGCAATACGGCGCGGGCACATCTCAACTCTTGGGGGTTCATCACCATAGAAGTGCCGGTGGAATTGCAGGCTACGCTCACAACCGATCATTGTCCAATTGTGGCGTTCTGGACGCTGGTCCAGAAAATATACCGGAGCAGAGAGCGTATCTAAGCCACCTGAGCGACAGGGTACTAAGTAGGCCGATGGGTGTACGCTTTTCGCCAGGTCAAGTACCTCAATACGCTCCAGTTCTAAACGAATAGGAGGGAGGTCAGCGTAGCTCAAGACTTGCTTTGCCAGCCCGTACATTTTTGGCGGTTCTGGAGGAGCAACCTCTACTATTCGCACCACCAGGGGATCGGGATGGTGAATGAAGTTGACATGATCGTACAATCCCTCGACTACCAGGGTGCCATTGGGTCCGATGCCAAGTTCATATGCAGTCTGGGCCAAAGCGGAACGGTTAGCTGGATCAATGGCTGGACACTTCGCATAGACACACGTATCTGGCAAGGCCAGTTGCTCAACGGATGTAATCTGTGAAAAGAGTGGTTCACTTTCCGCACGGGTTATTGCGACCACGGCGGTCTCTCCCTCTATCCCACGTAGGACGATGAAATCGGTACGGCGATAGGCCTCTCGGCTAAGCAGCAGCTTCGTTATTGCATTTTCAGTCATTGGCCCATCGTAGTGCTGCACGCTGACCCGTCGATAGGGCAGTGGAACTAGATTTTGCACTGGCGACCAGGTCTGTGTATGTGAAAGGTCAAGCATCGACTTCTCACCTCCTTTATTGATCAAATGGCATTGCAGGTTACTTACAAGTCCCGCAGGTCAGGCGAACCGGCACGCAAGCGGCTAAGTTGTATGAAATGTTCAGGATTCAGGAACAGTTCGTTCATATTCCCCATTTCGTCGATGGTGATTCCCTCAGGCCTGCGCATCAAGTGGTCGAGATACTGGAAAGCGTCTTTTGCTCCAAAACCCACGTGATGGAATCCAAGTACGCGGCGGCTTTCACCATCGACAACGGCTTTTTGAAATCCCGATAACTCAGGATACATAAAAGCATACAGCATCGTACCTTCGGCACAGGGAAGCGGAATATCTTCATGAGGTACGCTCTTAGGAGGCATTTGAATTACAACAACATTGTTATATCGTTGCCTGGCTTCCTCCTCAGATAGACCAACCCAGGTTATCTCGTACGTAGAATGCAGGCAGTCGGGATAATCGGTCCAGTCGAATTCATAAGGCTCACCCATAATGTTACGGGCGGCGGTCGTACCTCCCTTACGAGCCTTAAACATCTCCATTGGTGGGCCGATCAGGTCACCAATGGCATAGATATTAGGGACACTGGTGCGCATGTGTTTATCAACAAGAATCTCACCCTTCTCCCCAACTGCTACACCAAGCACCTCTCGATAATGCTGGGATTTAGGCCGCTCACCTGTGCCGATAAATGCAAAGTCACATGGCAAGGATTGCTCCGTGCCGTTCTGCATATCACGAATAATTACTTCTTTTACATTGCCAGTGCTGTCACCATTGATTGCGACCGGTTCAACACCCTCAAGTATTTGCATACCACGCTTCCTCATGCCCCCGACTACATACTGGCGCAGGTCTTCATCGACATGGTGAAGGCTAGCAGTACGCATCAACGGTTTGCGTGCTACGATAGTTGTGGGGCATCCGGCCGCCTGGAAGAATGAGCCATATTCGATGGCTACCTTAGAACCACCGATGATTACACATCGTTGCGGTTCGAAGTCAAGTTCTTCGATCAAGGATGCAAAGTCGTAGACACCATGCAGATGAGTTCCAGGAATGTTAGGATACACCGTTTCGGCGCCTGTACCAAGTACGAGGTTATCTGCCTGGAATCGCTCGCCTTCTACCTCGACTGTGTGGTTATCAATGACTGTAGCAGGGGTGTTTAGAATGTATTCCAGGTCAAGTTGTTCCTTGGATTGCCAGTTCATGAATGCATGAGCGCTTCCCCGCCCTTCTTTAAATAGCTGAACCATCTGAAGGATTGATGCTCGCAGATGAGTGGCATCAGGAAACCAGAGTTTTCCTGAGAACCAGCGCATAAGATCCAGTTCGCGTGCCGCTTCGGAGAAGAGATGGTGTGGCACGCATGCCAGGTGAGGGCAACTCCCTCCGAGGAACGGCCAGCGATCAACGATAAGCTGTCGTCCTCCCCTTGCACGCAGGTAGCCTGAGCCGAAGCGTCCCCCTGCCCCACCTCCAACAAAGATTGCATCATACTTTCTTTTGTCCTCACGATGGACATTATAGATTGGCTCGCTCTTCTTCTCAAAATCCGCGATAAGATGTCTCCATTGAATATTCGTGGTAGTGGTTTCGGTGATATCCACAAGCATGTCTCCTATAGATCGAAGCACCGGGACAAGTCTGTTGACTTGAACTCACTTTGGTGCGTTCGAAGTGGGTCAAAACGACGGATCAGCGCGACGTTTTCGGGCGTAGGTAGCGGCACAATGCTCACCTCTGGCGCGATCACAAGTTCGAATTCGGTGTTGTCCAGAACGTCCTTGACAGTAGTGTCAGGGTAGAGCGCACGCAGGCGTAAGACGTGCGTAACAGGATCAAAATCGAATACGCCTAACTCGGTCACGACCCAATCTGGGCCTCCTCCGCGCAACCCCAGCGCCTGCCTGGAGATACCATCACGTGAGAAGTGGCCGATAGATGAGATAAAATCTATATGCTTTACGAAACGGAACCGGCGTTTACCAGCCTTATTTGTTGGAGCGCGATGTCCTGTAGTCCAGATGGTAATGTGCTGGACATCACCAGAAAGGTTACAGCCACCGCCGCTTCCAGGTAGCTTGACTCTTGGGGAATCAGGATCGCCAATAGCCGTGACGTTCAAATTACCATGGCGATCGACCTGTACACCTGAGAGGAACATGCGGCCCATGTCACCACGAGCTGCTATATCGAATAAGTCGCTGATTCCGATTGCCATCACACTCCCTTGTTCGAGAGACCAGTCATTCGAGGTTGGGGGTAGAAATGGTGGCTCGGGGTTGATGCCATACGTAGCACCCTCGACATGTACCATGTGAGAAGCATGGGTTCGTTTGGCTAAGAGCATAGCGAGTGCCGGTACGGGTGAGCCATACCCATGGAAAACTAATTCGCCATCCTGAATTGTACGAGCAACCTGGTAGATCATTACTTCAGGGAGTGTAGCATAGGTGATTGGTTCTGCGTTCATGCGATGGCTCCTTCGGGTGCCGTGAAAAGAGCGCGCCATGCATCGTCGCCATCCTTCCAGCTTTCAAGCTCCTGGAGTTTTGCTGAACCACCGATGCGAGAAATATACTCGTCATGGGTTGCGGGTCCAAACACATACTGTGCCAGGTACTCATTTGTAAAAGTTTCTGATCCTGCCTGCGCTGCGTGGTAGTACCTGGTCAGGTGTGCGCGGTCATAGGCATAGAAAGGGTAGCACGAGGTGGGATGAGCACCATACGAAGCCTCAACTACAGACTCAACCCAGAAGTACGGCACGTTCGGCTCTATCGCGCGCAGTTCGTCTGTTGGTAAAATCTTCTCAACTGAAGCAATTACATGTTTAGAGGCTCGGATGAAAAAGAGGTCAGCGACCAGAGGCGGTAATATCTTTAAGTTGCCTTGCACGTCACCATATTGTGCATGAATGATAGCGACATCCGGAGCGATTGCAGGTACAAGCACCAGTGGTAGGTTTGTGAAAGGGCAGGTCATGGTTTTATACTCTGGATGCAGTCGTAGGAAATCGGTACCCTGCACACTTCGCACTGGTAGAAATGGAACACCGAATTCGGCAGCTCGCAACTGCTGGATGATTGTGTGGCAACACGTGTCATGTACCTGGACTCGCCCGCTTTCACAAGCGCGACGAAAATTTGGAGCCATACCAAAATCCTGTTCAAAGCCTATATAAGATTCCTCTACTATGTTGATGACACCAGCTCCACAGAGAAGATCTATATCTACGCCGTGTGCTGTACCTACTGCGTGCAGGTTACATCGTCCCTGGCGCACCAGTTCGCGCAGCAAGGCCATCGGCTCGCGCCAAGAGAGGCCACCGCCAATGGCAATGGTCATGCCATCTTGCACGATAGAGGCAGCTTCGGCCAGCGACATTCTCTTATCATCTGAAGTAAAGACCGACATAACTTTTCCTCGCCTTTTTGCAATTCAGCAGGACGTGATACTACACATTAACTAGTAAATGCGGACAATAGAACATCCAGGGCCGATACATCGGCGCCTACGAGTGTCAGGATGCATTTAACAACCAACATAATCGACCCCTATGGATGCCAAGATTTATCTATTTGATCATTTTCATACATGGGTTTTTATTTGATTATCCAGCCGCCATCTATTACGAGCATATGGCCTGTCACAAAATCGGCTTCGTCCGAAGTAAGGTAGACTGCTGCAGATGCGATATCTTCCGGTTGACCAATACGTCCCCAGGGAGTCATATCGATAACCTGCTGGCGTAGTTCTGGAACGTCTAATCGCCAGCGTGTCATGGCAGTCTCAACCATACCAGGGCAGATAGCATTGACCCGAATATGGTTGGAGGCGTAGTCCAACGCTAAGGCGCGTGTCAACGAGATAACTGCTCCCTTTGAAGTGTTGTACGCAGCACGTTCTGGGAACGGCACAAACCCGGCAGCAGATGCAATATTGACTATAGCGCCACTAC
>WNGG01008234.1_pt1 | contig 19669 bp, 16 predicted proteins | sample 5400661 | NCBI WGS metagenome assembly WNGG01 (sample SAMN13153372, study PRJNA577476) | soil metagenome | isolation source: 100 cm soil or saprolite under Garry oak tree replicate 1 | place: USA:California | collected 2016-06-15
GTTTTGCCGAGAGTATTTGTTTCACACAGGTAGTTTACCACAGTAGGCGTGAGAAGCCAAGAGGGTGAGAAGGGAACTTTTGCGGCAGTTCCTCCCGTCCCCTAAAGGGAGACGGGTCTCCCTGCCGCTTTTCGATGAATTATGGTATTTACTATACCATAAAATGGACAAGGGAGTGATCTTGCCCCGAATTTGTGGAAGAACCCAATTTCCTGCAACTCAATTGTTACCACAATCGTACTCTACTATAGTAGCATTTATTTTTGGGCTATTCTATTCAGACGTCAGGTTTGATTGACCCTAAATTGAATCTTGCATAACAGTGTTTTTCGCATCGGGCTAGTGGAATGAAAGGACCTGAATGCATATGGACACAACTAGAATTGGAGAACCATCATCTGACCAAGTAACTCCCACCACTGTATTTTCCCCCAAGCAACAGCATCCCCTCAATGCCATCTTTGCACCCAAGGCCGTCGCAGTCATTGGCGCGACGGAAAAAGGAGGCAGCGTGGGCCGTACTGTTCTCTGGAACCTGATCAGCAACCCGTTTGGAGGAACGGTTTTTCCCGTCAATGCGAAGCGCTCTAGCATCCTGGGCATCAAAGCTTACCCCAACTTAGCAGTCCTGCCCGAACAAGTCGAACTGGCTGTCATTGCTACACCGGCACCGACCGTGCCAGGGATTATTGCTGAGTGTGTCGAAGCTGGCGTCAAAGGGGCCATAATCCTTTCAGCCGGTTTCAAGGAAGCCGGTGCAGAGGGTGCCCAGTTGGAGCAGCAAATCCTGGAGCGAGCACGCCGGGGGAAGATGCGCATCATCGGGCCCAACTGCCTTGGCGTGATGTGTCCCCCGACCGGCATCAACGCCACCTTTGCTGGTGCCATGGCTTCACCCGGACATGTTGGCTTCATCAGCCAAAGCGGTGCTCTGTGTACCGCCGTGCTGGATTGGAGCTTGAGCGAAAACGTTGGATTCAGTGCCTTTGTCTCCATTGGCTCGATGGTAGACGTCGGTTGGGGCGACCTGATTAATTACCTGGGGAGCGACCCTCAGACCAACTGTATCGTCATTTATATGGAGACTATCGGAGATGCACGCTCGTTCCTCTCGGCCGCTCGCGAAGTTACCCTGACTAAGCCGATTATCGTTATTAAAGCTGGCCGCACGCAGGCGGCGGCGCAGGCGGCCGCTTCGCACACCGGTGCCTTAACCGGCAGCCACGAAGTCTTCGAGGCGGCATGCCGCCGCTGTGGAGTCTTGTACGTCAACAGCATCGACGAACTTTTCTACATGGCCGAAGTGCTTGCCAAACAGCCTCGTCCTCGGGGGCCACGCCTCACTATCTTGACCAATGCGGGTGGCCCAGGAGTTTTGGCCACCGATGCCTTGATAAGCGACGGAGGTGCATTGGCTCACATAGCACCCAGCACCCTCGATGCACTCAACCAGATACTCCCGACTCACTGGAGCCACGGCAACCCGGTGGACATTCTCGGCGATGCCGACCCAGAACGCTACGCCAAAGCGCTTGAGATTGCGGCACAGGATCCCAACAGCGATGGCTTGCTGGTCATCCTGACTCCGCAGGCGATGACCGACCCCACGCTGACTGCTGAACTGGTGAAGCACTACGCTACCAGTACCGGCAAACCCGTCCTGGCCAGTTGGATGGGTGGGGCGGAAGTGGCTAGTGGCACAACGATTTTGAACCGGGCCAATATCCCCACCTTCTCCTATCCCGACACCGCTGCCCAGGTCTTTGATTATATGTGGCAGTACAGCTCCAACCTGCGTAGCTTATACGAAACCCCGCAACCTTCCCTGGACTTCGTGAAAGACAAGCCGAACCAGACTGTGGTGACGAATCTGATTGACAATGCCCGCCAGGCAGGCCGAACTCTTCTCACTGAGTTCGAAGCCAAGCAACTGCTGGCTGCCTATGGCATCCCAATCGTCGAGACGCGGGTAGCCACCAACCAGGACGAGGCCGTCAAACATGCGGAGGAAATTGGCTACCCGGTCGTACTCAAGCTCTTTTCAGAAACGATTACGCATAAGACGGATGTGGGCGGCGTGCAGTTGAATCTGGTTGGAGCCGATGCGGTGCGCACTGCCTATCAGACTATTGAAGACTCGGTTCGCGAGAAAGTCGGGGCCGAGCACTTCCTCGGAGTGACTATCCAGCCAATGATCCCGCTCAACGGCTACGAACTCATCCTAGGCAGCAGCCTGGACCCACAGTTTGGCCCGGTTCTGCTCTTCGGTTCGGGTGGACAACTCGTAGAAGTCTTCCGGGACCGCGCCCTGGCACTCCCACCGCTCACGACCACCCTGGCGCGACAAATGATGGAACAGACCCACATCTTTACCGCTCTCAAAGGAGTACGGGGACGCCAGTCCGTTGATCTAGCCGCCCTTGAGCAACTGCTGGTTCGCTTCAGCTACGTGGTGGTAGAGCACCGCTGGATTAAGGAAATCGACATCAACCCGTTGCTCGCCTCTGCGGAACGGCTGATTGTCCTGGATGCACGCGTGGTGCTGCATGGGCCAGAGGTCAGCAAGGAGAATCTGCCTAAGCTCCCCATTCGCCCGTATCCCTCACAGTATGTGCAACATTGGACGATGCCCGACGGCACCCCAGTGACTTTTCGCCCCATGCGCCCAGAGGACGAGCCGTTGATACTCAAGTTGATAGAATCGCTTTCGGAGCGCAGCGTCTACTACCGCTGGATGAACATGCTGAGCCTGAGCGAGCGGGCTGCTCACGAGCAATTGATCCGTCTGTGTTTCATTGACTACGACCGCGAGATGGCGTTGGTGGCCGACTACGAAAACCCACAGACCGGACAGCACGAGATTATTGGCGTGAGTCGCTTAATCAAAGATCAGAGCATCAATAGCGCCGAGTTTGCCGCTCTTGTCACCGACCAGTTCCAGCACCGGGGCTTGGGAACGGAACTACTTCGCCGGATGCTCCAGTTCGGGCGTGATGAAAAAATCCAGCGCATTACGGGTAATATCCTTGCCGAAAACCTGGAAATGCAAGCGGTTTGTAAGAAGCTGGGCTTCCACCTCCAGGATTTGCCCGGAGAGAAGTTGGTGAGAGCCGAACTTGAACTATGAAGACACGGGGGAGTAGTAATGAGGTAGGAATTGCCCTAGTTCAGAATTCCTGGCCGTCTTTAGTTACCAGCAAGTCGCTCACCTAAAAAATATTATGAGCTGTGCGCAGCTCATAATTGTAGGAGGGTGCTACCTGCTTTCGGCGGGCACTTCTTCCTGTGCTGCTTCATGGGCTACCCGCCCGTCGATATTCGGTCCCGAGAAGGTGCCGTGGGTTGTGCCAATCGCACTGGCAGGCCCTTTGGGTTGGTACGAAAGTGAATCGGGCGAGTATGAGTAGTAGTAGCTGTGAAGGCAGGCGGGGTAATGGAGTGTTGCTCGATGTTCTCTACGAGCGCCGTGAGCTGATTTCGGTAGGGAGAGAGACTACAAGCGGGATCAGTATTTGCAGCATCACCTGTTAACAAGAAAGACTGGCAGCGACAGCCTCCAAAATCGATCTCTCGTTGTGGGCAGCTCTGACATGGTTCGGGCATCCATTCGGTTCCACGGAAACGATTAAATGCTGGTGATTCATGCCAAATCCACTGTAATGAGTGCTGGCGAACACTGTCAAATAGTAATGAAGGGATAACTCCTGCAGTCTGACAAGGTAACACCTCTCCCATAGGATTCACCGTTAGGAAGCGTCTACCCCAGCCGTTCATACAGGGCTTAGGACGATCCCCGAGGTAGTCGGGTAAAATGTACAGCACCTCCATTTTGCCACGCAACCGTACCTGAGCTGCCTCAGCAATAGCGTGTGCTTCTTTCACCTGGGAACGAGTCGGTAGCAGGGCTTCTTTGTTCTTAAAGGCCCAGCCGAGAAACTGCGTGTTTGCTAGCTCGAGACGTTGCGCGTCTAGCTCCTCAGATAGAGCGATCATCCTGCTGAGATGTCCGATGTTTTCGCGGTGTAGCACGACGTTGATGGTGAGTGGAAAGCCGAGTTCACGCGTCATACGCGCCGCCTCTAGCTTTCTGCTGTGCGCTTTCGTTCCTGCGATTGCGTCGGCCAACTGCGCCTCATCAGCCTGAAAACTGATCTGTACACTATCAAGGCCTGCCTCTTTCAGCTCTAGTGCGCGGCTACGCGTGAAGCCAATGGCACTGGTGATGAGGTTAGTGTACATCTCAAGCTCGTGTGCGTAGGCAACCAATTCAGGCAGGTCTTTCCGCACAAGTGGTTCACCACCAGAGAACAAAATGTGAAGGACCCCTAAGTCGCTTGCCTCCTGAATGACGCGCTTCCACTCCTCAGTCGTCAACTCGCTGTTCGTGTGTGCTAGCTCAACTGGATTAGAGCAATATGGACAGTGAAGTGGGCAACGATAGGTCAGTTCTGCAAGTAGCCCAAATGGACGGTAGCGGACTTTGGGGGTACTCACTTTCATGAGCAATTGGTTCTGCTTTTCCATCTCTTGTCCTTCACAGTCATTTACTACTGGGAGTCCTCAGTATGGCGGAGATCAATCAAGCTATGTTTGTAAAGACGCATGATATACTCGCCCACATCGTCCTGCAATACATCCGGTGTGACCCGGTAATATTGCGCGAGTTCAGCAATAATTTCTGTCAAAGTGTGCTGCCCATCGCACAACTTGACAATGGCTACCCCTGTCTCATTAAGCATCACGACGCCCTCTGGATAGAGAAGAACTGGCTCTCCACTCACTTTGTCAGTCTGTACGCGCGCCTTTTGTGCCAGCAGAGGCCGAACAGTCGGTGTGAGTAAAGGTCGTTGAGATCGTTTGTTATCCATGCCAAATCCTCTCTACGGATAATATGCTTTACTCTGCTTTTATCGTAGCAGAAAGCAGGCCGCCATATTCCATCATCATTGCATCCAACATGGTCCAGAGCAGGTCACACTTGAATGACAAGGCCTTGACCGCCTCTTCTTGCATTTGCCTGGTATTGCAGTAGTGGAGTGTCAGTTCAAGTCCCTGGTCAGAATCGACACGTGCCTGCGTAATCCGAGAACGAAAATATTCGAGTCCCCCCGGTGCAACCCAGGTATAGTACTTCTCGAAAGCCGCGAGTCGTGTTTGCATCAGGTCAGGTGCAAATAGCTCTGTAAGCGAAGAGGCTATGGCGATAGGCCACGGCTTCGTACGCGTGAAATTAACATAGGCATCTACGGCAGAACGCACACCAGGCAGGACATGACGTTCGTCCGACACTTCCTCCCGGCTGAGACCAACAGCGTCTGCCAGCTTGAACCATGCTTCAATACCGCCCTCTCCTTCACGCAGACCATCATGATCGGTGATGCGGTGTAACCAGATACGGCGCACTTCACGGACGGGGCAATTAGAGATAATCGCCGCATCTTTAAGGGGAATATTTTTCTGATAATAGAAGCGGTTAGCAACCCAGCCACGCACCTGCTCTGGCGTCAGGCTGCCTTCATTCATGTATTGATGAAAGGGATGTTTATTATGGTAACAGGTCATGCCGATGGCTCGCAAATTAGCGAGATACGTCTCTTTGTCCCAAGGCTCGGTATTCGTTAAAGTTTCCATAGTTGTCAACTCCTACAAGACGAATTCTAATCCATCCCAGCCGATTTCCACCCCAGCGGCTTTGACAGTCATAGCTTCAGGGGAGTTCTCAATCAAAATCGAATTAGTATTGTTAATATGCGTATAAATTTTGCGTGAAATGGGTAACGAGGCAATGTGGCTCAAACTTCCATCAGGACCGTCAATCGGCAAATGTCCCATCTGTGTCGCAGAGGTTGTACCTACATGTCGCTGCTCCATTTCGTGCTCGCTCCAGAACGTTCCATCGAGCATGAGAGCATCACAATCCTGTAAGTAGGCTCTGGTTTTCTCATCAAAGAAGGCAAGTCCTGGTAGGAAGAGGAGGCGTCCTCCGGTTAGCTTGTCAACAAAGCGATAGCCTACTCGGTCCCCTGCCTGGGGGCTCACGTGAGCCTCCATATAGCGCGGCGGCTTTCCCGCAACTGGATAGGCTGCGTACAACAATGCACTGGGTGAATCGTCGGAATAAGGTAATGGTGTCAATTCGCTGCTCAGTTCGCGCCAAGTAATACCACTGTAGCATTCAAGGACTGGACCAAGCGTGAGACCAGTAGTCAGAGCATGTTGTACCGCTGAAGTAGCAAACACATTGAGGGGACTTCCCTCTCGGAGGATAAAGAGACCAATCGTGTGATCGAGGTCGGCATCGGTGAGTAAAATACCCTCAATACTTGTTCCTCTTGGGCTATCGGCAGGAGGCGTAAGGGGTGGGAAAGATTCGATCTGAGCGCGTATATCTGGCGAAGCGTTTAGGAGAAACCAACGTTGATTATCCACACTGATTGCCACACAGGACTGTGTTCTTGCTCGTGCTTTAATCAGGCCATCACGCATGCCACGACAATTGACACAATTACAATTCCACTGGGGAAAGCCTCCCCCTGCTGCTGTTCCCAACAAGCGTACACGCATGCTCTTCACTCTAATCACTCGAACTGCACGGAAGCCAGTTTTAACAGACACCCATGCAGTCCGAGGTTTAATACGACGTTAAAAGGTTGAGACGAGTGGTGACTTACTCCTCGAGTTCACTGGCGCCGGCATACGCTGTACATTCCAGACTGACTCCAATGACTTCAAGTGTTGGCTTGACCCAAACAGGGGACGCGATTTTCTGTTCCATACTGTTCTTCCTTTTGTTTTCTTGCGTAGCTTTCGCTATAACAACACCTACCGTATTGCCCTGTGATGGAACACTTTCCATCGCAGGAACCAGTGTACAGTTCTATTGCCTCATAACTGTACGTGAAGCAAATGACAAGACGGTATGAAATGTAGTATAAACTTAAGAAATCAAAAATTCAAAAAACTACCCAGAAGGGTGAGGGCCATAGCCCAAAAAGGAACAAGACTTGCCTGCCCCGAGCATCTCTGATAGAGTGAACCGTGATCAACTCTTGATAGATATCAATTGCTATCAATGCCATCCTGATTGCAAAACCCTGATTGCGTTTGTATATGACCCCGATAAGTATATTGCCAACCCGAGAGGATTGGAAACTGACTTGAGCCAGCCAAATAACAATTTGTTGGTAAAGGTGATAATCTCTCCAAGTTAATTACACCACAAACTGGTTTCTACCAGTACCATAGTCTAGTAACGCACTATACCGCACTGGTCTTGCAAGTACTTACTTGTATACAAGTGTGCAATCAAAAAATACCTCCTTTTCCCCTCCTAAAAAGAATATACATATGTAGATGCAAAGCCACAACCGTGTCAACTTGACAGAAAATATTGTACCTTGTATAATAAATTAGAACAAATTTTCCAAATTATGGGGTGAAAGAGGCGATGTTTGAGCATGTTGTCGAGCATGTTATTCCCATTGCAATGGGAGAAATGAATTTCATTGATACTATTCAACCCCTTTGTCTTTCTTGTAATACTAGCAAAAAGGCAAAGATTATAGAGTATCGCGAGAGAGGTGAATAATGCAGGAAGAACAGCAAGTAAATCAGGGATTCAATCCCAGCGACCACCTGATGAAGATTAAAAGCAGGCAAGGTTTATCTGACTATTTGCCTGTTCAATGGAGATTAGTTTGGTTCAGACAGGAGTGTCCACACGGCACTATCGAAACAGAAGAACTGGAGTACGATACTGAGAAAGAGTGCTCACTTGAGGCTTTTGTCTGGAATAGCGAGAAAAAGCGAAGTGAGAAAGTAGTTAAAACCGCCAAGGGTTATGCACGCTATCGTGCTGTAGTTACCGATGGGAAAGGGGGACGAGCCACAGGTACAAAGGCAGAGTGTCGAGCTAATTTTGAAGATTACGGGGAGAAGGCTGAGACAGGAGCTATAGGGCGTGCATTGGCAGGGTTGGGATTTGGAACTCAATTTGCGCCAGAATTGGACGAGGAGCACCGTATCGTGGATTCACCAGTAGAGCGAGGTACTTCGCCGGTTGAGGGTAGCGATACTGGCAACGGGCGCAAGATGCTGGCAACAGTCCGTCCTGCCGCGGCAAAGAGCAATAGTGTCTCTAATGACAGTGGTCAGTCCGCTGCTACTACGGCGGGCGAGGCTGCTAACAATGCGGGCGCTACGGAGCAGCAGTTGAGTAGTATTCGTAAGCTTTGTGAACACCTGGGCAAGCCTGAACCTGAGCATGCAAAGAGTATGAGCTTTGCCAGTGCCAAGGAATTGATCGGGCAACTGAGCCAGGAGTACCGGCAGAGTCGCAGCAAAGCCTCCTAGAAAGCAGATAGTATGACCTTAGCACAGCTTGAGTCTGCACAGAAGCGTATGCAGCAGAAGTGGTACGACCTGGCGATGGCGGAGCAGCGAGGAGTCGCTCTACCTGTTCTTGAGCGTATGTACAATGCTTATGTGCTGGCGATGGAGGAATACAATCGCCGCAGCGAAGAGTATCAACGAGAAATTCAGGTTGAGAACGGTGAGAGCAGCCCTGGGGCTGTAAAGCGGAAAAAAGCTGCCGGGTTAAAGGGAAATGCGACGCCCGTGGATGGGAGCCAAAATAGAATGGCGTCGTGAATAGTTTTTGTTCTATAGAGAAAGTGCCGGAAGTATTACAATCATGCCATGCTTCCGGCACTTTCTCTATACAAATTTTTGGACTATGGTATACTTCCATGTAGCATTTTCTGAACCTGGAAGAGAGGTAGCATTGCAACATTGCACTAATTGTGGGTCAGAGATACCCGATATTGCTCATTTCTGTGGGAAGTGCGGCCATGTGTTCAGTAGTGTCAGCACGATCGATAAGGAGACATCTATAGGCGTGGAAAATGAACAGCAGTCGGAAGATGTGGCTACGACGAGCACGCAAGGACTTGTGCATTCCGAAGAGTCTAAGAATGGAAAGCAAACTGATGATGTAGCTGCACTGAGCACGCAGGGGCTTGCACATTCCGCGGAGAGAGAACAAGCAGAAGGCAAAGCGCCCGAGGGGCTTGAAGCAGAAGAAACAGAAGCGGAGGCGAGTGTGCCCTCGGGGTTCAGTGAAGATGATAGGGTGCAATACCCTGTTTCTCCTGATCCAAAGGCAAGGCGTGGCTCTGCCGCGAGATGGATCATCATAGCGGTCGTAGGCCTGCTTGTGCTGGCCGGTATTGCGGGTGGACTGCTGTTTTTGCTGCGTTCCCAGGGATCAGTGACGACAGTTACGCCTGCTATAGGAACCAACCCTGGCACAAGTAATAATTCTGGTGTCACTCCAGTTGATACTACCTGTTCAACAGGTGCATGTATTACCCGCATAGCAGGCACGACGCCTGTGACGGGCACTAAAGCTATATTTCTTATCAACTTTTCTGGGGCAGTACAGGGATCTATGAGTGTAACAAGCTTCGCCAGGTGCGGTCCATCGACTGCGGGAACGGAGTACGATCTCTATTTCAGCGGGACGATTGATGGGGTACAGTATAACTTTGTTGCCAGGATTCCTGTCTACAAAGGCCCGGCCAGCTACAGTGCAGGGCAAATCTCTGTTGTCTTTGCGCGGCAGCCTATATCGGCAACGACCGTTTGGGGCAATTCCGGGAATGCGCCAGCTCAGGCAATTATTTATGGTGATACGAAATCTGGCACCATGGATATTACGCTCGACGGGTCGACGAACAAGGTCCATGTTTCTGGATACTGGGTTTGCGCGTAATAAGAGGCTTGTCAGGAAAGCAGGCAGGGTAGCAAGCAGGTGAAGGTACTGCCCTGTTGCGGTGTACTGGCAACGTTCACCTGGCCGCCGTGGAGTTCGACGATCATCTTGACGATGGCGAGGCCAAGGCCCATTCCGCTTGAACGTCCAGAGGTTGCCTGAGGAACCTGGTAAAAGCGTTCAAAAATGCGCTGTTGGTGCTCCTGGGCAATGCCATAGCCAGTATCAATCACGTCTAGCTTTAGCAGCCTGGCGCCCTTTGCAGCGGGTAGTGAACCCAACTTGTCGCTACTCGAGAGATTTGTGATGGACGCGGCAATGGTGACATTGCCCCCTGAAGGTGTGAAGCGCAGGGCGTTGTTGATTAAGTTACGCAGTACTTGCTGCATGCGTACGGGGTCGGCATAGATGGGCGGGAAGTCCTGGGGAATCTCGACGTTGATGGCGATTTTGTGGTCGATTGCCATCAACTCCAATTCTTCTACAGCATTGTCAACAATTTCTTGCAGACTCATCAGTGCACGGTTGAGGCGAATCTGGTCTGAGTCGGCGCGCGAGATGAGCAAGATATCTTCGATAAGGGCATAGAGGTACTCGCTGCTGGAACGGGCACGCTGCACAAATTCTCGTTGTTGTTCGTTGAGGTCACCTCCCATACCCGTCAAGGCCAGGTCGAGGTAGCCATGAATGGCGTTGAGTGGCGAACGCAGTTCATGAGTTACCATGGAGAGGAAATTCGCTTTCAAGCGAGCAGTATCGCGAAGAGCGGTTACGTCGTGGACAACGATTAAGCTAAGGAGCTGCTGGGCTGGAGGGGTCGAGGTAAGAGGGGTTATCGTCAGGCCAACGGTATGTGGCAGGCCTTTGATTTTGAGATCGAGCTCTAGATAGGGCAATGGCTGGTGTTGTTCAAGTGCCTGCTGTATGGTGCAAGCATTGCGAGAGATATCGGATTCGTGAGAGTTTTTGTCCTGGATTTGAAAGAGAGGTAGGCAATCGGTGCCCACAAGTTGATCGAGGTTAACGCCGAAGATGTTGGCGAAGGCGGCATTTACTTCGATAAAGCGGCTTTTGGCATCGACAAGAGCAATGCCGTCTGAGCTTGTAGCAAGGATTGTGTTCAGTTGTTCTTGCAACATTTCAAGCTGGTTTGCTTGAGGCCGATTTATCTCGTTGTGGGAAGTTGCAAGTTTGTTGTTTTTTAACTGGTTTTGATGCATTCTATTCTGGTTTTTATGATGTATTTTGCATTCCTCCACATTGTATTACCTGGAGCCGACACGGGCTAGCAACGCTATGCACTCGATGTGGTATGTTTGGGGAAACATATCTATGGGTTGGGCTGCGATTAAGCGGTAACGCCCATTGGCGCAGAGGGTAGCGATGTCACGAGCCAGGGTGCTGGGATCACAGGATACGTAGCAGATATTGCGCGGTCCCAGTATTTGCAGGGCCTGCAGTGCTTTGGGATGGCAGCCTGCACGGGGTGGATCGACTAGAGCGATATCAAGGCGTTCGTGGCGATAGTGGAGCTGGCCAAGGATGCGCTCCAGGGTACCTTCGAGGGTGGTGATATATTTTTCCTGGTTATTCAGCGAGGCATTGGCACGAGCATCCATTACCGCACTTGGCTGCGATTCGATGGCAACGACGCGCGCGCAACGGGCGGCTAAGAAGGCTGAGAAAAGACCCACGCCGCTATAGCCATCGAGGGCTATCTCGGTCTAATTGCTGTGGGTCTTCTATCATTGAACCTGGACGGGCGTGCAGACTCAAAAGGGTGGGCACTGCTTTCGCTGTGTTGGCGCCCGCTGAGTTCCCATTGCTCGCCGTCCCGATGGCACCGCGAATAGTGAAGCCCTGAATCATTTCGCTCAGGGATTCGCCAAAATAGGTCATAAGCTTCTCGCGGACACGCTGGTAAACCATATCCAGGGCGGGATGCAATAGGGCGCAGTCTTCGAGATCCTGTACGTCGTGGCTATCAGTCAATTTAAAGCCAACTTCGCCGTTGGGGCCTACCGAGAAAAGGGCGATATTGCGATAGTACCAGGGAGAAATACCGTTCGGCATGCCAAGTGTCGGATGAACGACGGCATCGGACTGCTTACCGATACGTACGAGGAGTTGGCGCACAATATGCGCTTTCCAGGTGAGTTGTGCGGGATAGGCGATGTGTTGCCACTGGCAGCCGCAGTCTGTGAGTAGTGGGTAACTCGGTTCGACGCGCTCAGGTGCGGGACGCACAATTTCCAGGAGGTCAGCGCGTGCATGTCCCCGACGTTCCTCGACTATGTCTACACGTACACGTTCTCCTGGGATACCTCCAGGAACAAAGAGAACTCGTCCCTCGTATCGGCCTACGGCGTCTCCTCCGTAGGCAAGGTCTGTTAGTTCAACGTCAATACTCATGTTTCCCTCTGCGGCCACCTGACGATTTTGAAAGTCGTTGGTGTCCGTCACATCTTTCCAACGTATTTTTGTAGCAATTCCCAGTGCAACTGTTTGCCCCACCCCACCCCACGCGGGACGCGATAAATCGGGTCCCTACTTTCCGATTGCCGAATGCATACACAAGAAGCCAGACCTCTGTGCGAAGTATGAATAGGCGAATTTTAAAGTGTTAGTGGTTGTTTAGGCTGGCTGTATAACCGTGTTCCGAAGCGACTTAAGAAAACGGCTCCAAGCCCTAGCAACCCTGCTCCAATACTGATGAGCCAGCCGATATAGGGGAGAGATCCTGCCAGTACCAACACCGTCAGTCCTACCACTATTTGTAACAGGCGTGTATTGTGTTGTGGCGCTATCTTGCGCAAGACATATTCGCCGACAAGCCAACCAACTGCTACCGTACCCAATCCCCAGGCTACTAAGAGAACTAATCCTATTATTATTGCTAATGGAATAGATAAAACGAGTGCCACCAGTACGATGAGTAGCGGTGGCGCGAGTAAGATACTGAGCAATCCAATGACAAGACTTCTTCTTGCCTTATGCACTACGGTTGTACGAACGAACATTACATGCTCTGGAAAGAAAGAGGTGAGCAATATGCCGATTGCTACCCAAAGCACCAGAGACCAGAAAGAAAACCGAAAGCCACCTTCGGTATTAATCAGCCAGTCTATACTCCTGGTGCGGTCAATCACTGAGCCGTCGAGCCTGGTGCCAGGCCCATGTGTGAAATGGCCACCATAGAGATGTATATCGCCATGAACGTAGGAACCGCTCTGTAAAGTGACGTTGCCACCGTACAGATCAATATTCCCATAGACATTTCCCGCAATAACGATATCGCTATTGAAGGCCGTGAGGTTACCTTTGACCACTCCGTTGATGGCGACCGTTCCTCCAAAGGTGATTAGATTGCCGCACTCGACCTCATTTGTATCGACAACAACAGCACCGCCAAATGATGGACCATGATGTTCCAGGGTGCAGTCGCTGTCCGGATGAGCTATATTACCGTTAGCAGCGGATGCTATAGGTATCATCCCTATAATAAGTTCCCTGCCCCCGCCCAGGAAAAATGCTATCAGCATCAAAAGTCCGCTGAGAGCAAGCATTACCCATTGTCTACATCTGACGTGTCGCATATTGGAACTCCCTATCATGGTCAACGGTTTGATCGGTCGATTCTCCAAATGACCATGACCTTCGCAAGCTACGCCTCTTGTGGATGGCGCATCAAGCGAAGCCACATCCCCATCATAACCACTAAGACGAAAGCCACAACGAGCAGAAGTCTGTTATCACGTGTGACGAGTATCAGTGCTGTTTGTACGTATTGTGCGAGGATGACCAGCACAGAAACGAGATCACCGAGAAATGAGAGTGTATTCACCAACAGATCAGGTTGAATAATGGTCAGAGCGAGTACCAGTAGAGGGATGCTTCCTAGCGCAAGAAAGGCAATTGCGGCTAAAGGTAGACCGACGACGCGCAGGCGTGCGATGCGTGATTGCTGTTGCGTCTGAATGTCTTGAAGCTGCCGTGAAATCCGTTTCTGGTGCTCTACTGCCAGCAAAATGCGATCCGTCGAGATGCTGGAGGACGAGCGCGGGGTCGGAGACAAAAGCAGTGTATTGAGACTTCTTAGACTCCGCTCGTGAGCACGGCAGGCCGGGCACTGCCTGAGATGATCCTGAAGCGCGGTGATATCTGACTGCGCTAGTTCGCCATCACGCTGAGCTGCTAGTGCTTGTTTAGCTTCGCTGCAGCGCATCTGTTTGCTCCTCCTCGTTGGATGAAATTTGATTCATGTAGCGAGCCAGCAACTCGCGAGCACGATGTAAACGAGCTTTGACCAGGGCAGGCGTCAGATTGAGTGTCCTGGCTATCTCTTCGTAGGAGAAGTCATACCAGTATCGTAGCACAATAACTGCACGATACTTGCCCGGCAATCGTTGCAAATAGACCTGGATTTCGTCCTGTTGCTCACCCTGTAGGGTAGATTGCTCGGGGCTGGCGCCGGAATCGACAATCCATTCAAGGAAAGGAACATCTTCGAGGGGCAGCGCCAGAAAGCGGCGCCTTCTCAGCTGGTCAATTGCCAGGTGAGAAGCAATGGAAAGCAACCATGTGCTGAATTTATGCGCAGGTTTATAGGTAGCAAGCTGTGTATAAGCTCGGACAAATGTTTCCTGCGTCACATCTTCTGCTTCCGCGGTGTTACTCAGCATACGGTAGGCAAGATTTTGGACAGCATCTTTATATCGCTCGACGAGCACCGTGAAGGCGTCCTGATCATCGGCAAGAACAAGCTCGACAAGCGCAACATCGCTCATCGCCTCCACGATAGCCTCTCGCGCATAGACTCTAGACGTACGTTGTGCCCCCACTATTGTTTGGCTAGTAAGAGATCGCTCTGTGCTTGAAGTACTCTGCGAGCTGCTCAGAGCGCCGGTGGCATTTCTGCGGCGTGTTTTGCGCGCTGGCTGGGCAATTGAGCCGATAGCGCCCATCGTACTTGAAGCTGATAGCGTCGATTCCATGTTTATCACCGCTCGTTCGTTTCTATTTTATTCATTCGATGAGTACGTGTAAGTAAGAAAAACAGAAAATAGGTTATATATGACTAATTACGAACGGTTTCTTTCAAAGTTGTAATTACTGTTCTGTATAAAGTGTATCATGGTGTTGGCTAAGTAGCAAGGGGGAGGTACTTTTTTTAAGAGGTTGACCCTTGCGGTCAACCTTGGGGGGGCTTGGGGGGGCGTGTTGAAGGTGCTGGTGCGGGTGTAGCCATTTCCCATTCATACATGGTAAAATTTTTCTAGCTGCTAAAAATGTTCTCAGTCTTTTGGCTTGACTACCGCAAGCAGCAGCACAAAAATAACGGTACGGTTCCCTAATGGAGGTACCTTATGGCACTCGATATCGAGCTCTACCGCCGCACCGTCTATGTGCCTGCTAGACGCGGTACCCAGAGTCTCCGGCGCATCAGCGTGATCGATATCCATCCTGAGGGGGCCACACAGACTCTCCTCTTCGTGCATGGCTTTGGGGGCAATGTTTCGCAATGGCTCTACCAGTTGCGCTTCTTTGGACAGAGTATGCATCTCATTGCCCCCAACCTACGTGGACATGGATTAAGCGAAGATCCTACCGGACTCCCGTACACGATGGAGAGTTTTGTCCATGATCTGGAGGTGGTCCTGGACGCCTTACAGGTCCAGGAGCCTGTCCATCTCATCGCACACTCTTTTGGAGGAGCCATTGCCACTGAATACGTTGTTCGTCATCCTGAGAAGGTACGCAGCCTGGTGTTGATCGGTGTGACCACGCACTTCACCATGATCCCACTTCTGGGCAGACTCTTGCGCATTCCTGATCCACTTTTTAGCTTCGCGGCAAAAAAAGTGGGCGTTGCGCTCTTTGCTTCACAACGGACACTCAAGGGGATAAATGATGGTATCATGTCTTCCTGGCACATGCCACCGTTCGCCGTTCCCACACTCGTCGTGCTAGGGTACCGTGACCGGGTTTTCCGACGCAAACTGTATGAAGATGTACTACGCTGTAATCCTGGCGCACAACTGGTCGATATTCCGGTCTCAGCACATCTCGTACAACTCGAGCGGCCCGATGCTGTCAATCGAGCCATCAACCGCTTTATTGAGAAACAACAGCTGGATGCTAAGACTATCAAAGGTGGCGGAAAGAAACAGCAAAACATCTTCCAGCGTATTGCCCGCAAGGTTTCGTTCGCTGCACAGCACAGCGACATGCCCTGGCTCAACCATTATGATAGCAATGTACCAGCCCTGGTCCCACAGCCGAAACAACTCGTCCATGAGATGCTCAGCACCAGTGCCGCCGCTTTTCCGCATCGTCCCGCCATCTTCTTCTTTGATCATCAGATACGCTACCGTGAGCTCGATAGCTTGAGTACGCGCTTTGCTCATGCCCTGCGCGGCCTGGGTATCAAGACGGGTGATCGTGTTGCGATTGTCCTGCCAAACATACCACAGTGTGTGATCGCCTTTTATGGTGCGCTCAAGGCTGGAGCGGTCATTGTTTTTGGCAATCCTCTTTTGCAAGAAGAGGAGCTTCAGCGCCAGCTTCGAGACACCGGAGTTCTAGTCTTGCTTACCCTGAAGTCCCTTCGAGATGTCGCCGAACGGGTGTGTGCCGGCACGAGTATCACGCAGGTGATCTATACCGATGTCCGTAAGTATCTCCCCACGCGCCAGCGTGAACTGCTGATACAACTCATCAAGGAGAATCCCCTGGCTGAAGCACTTTATGCCCCTTTATTAGCAAGAGACAAGGAAGCCAGAGAGGCTTCTCGTTCTCTTTTCAAGCGGCCACCATTTCGTGTATCCTCGTTTGGGGACTTGTTGCGCCGGCAGCCAACGACGCCACTTGAGAGCGGAACAACCTCGAATGACCTGGCACTCATCCAGTACACGTCAGGAATGACCGGTCTTCCCAAGGGAGTCATGCTCTCGCATGGAAATCTCGTGGTCAACGTGGTTCAGCTGTGCCATTTGATGACCGATGCCTCACGGGGACACGAGGTAATCCTCTCGATGTTCCCTCTCTCGCATATCTACGGCATTACTACCGGAATGAACGCGGCGATTGCCCTGGGCGGCTCACTTCTATTGGTACCGACAACGCATACAGATGTGGTCCTCGAAGCGATAAAGCGCTATCAGCCAAGTATGCTCATCGGCTATCCGGGTCTCCTTCTTGAGATGGCGAACTATCCCAACGTGCGCAGCTACGACGTCTCGGCCATTCGCATCTGTATCAGCATCTCAGCTCCATTGTCCGTTGAGGTGCACGAGGCGTTTGAGAAGCTGACACGCGGACACCTGAACGAGGCGTATGCCCTGACGGAAGCCTCTCCCCTGACGCACGCCAATCCCTACAAAAGCGAAAGGGGCGTTGGCAGTATCGGTCTTCCCTTACCCAGCACGAATGCACGGATTGTCGATTTGGAGACGGGTGAACCTCTCCCACCAGGAGGAGTGGGAGAACTGTTGATTCGTGGGCCACAGGTCATGCAGGGCTACTGGCAGATGCCAGAGGAGACGGCCCAGGGACTGTGCGACGGGTGGCTGCATACAGGCGATGTGGCGCAGATGGACGAGGATGGCTTCTTCACAATCATTGATCGCAAACAGAATCTGACCCTTTCTGGCACACACCAGATCTATCCGCGCGAGGTGGAAGAAGCCTTGTACGAACACCCCAAAGTCTTCGAGGTGGCCGTTGTGAGCATGCCGCAGCTAGCAGAAAAGGACACTGCTGGAGCTACCAGTACTCCGGCAGCTCCGTTCATTAAAGCCTTTGTTGTCGTCAAACGTGGTCAACGAGTTACTGCCGATGAGTTACTGGCCTATGCTCGTGAGCGCCTGGAGGACTACAAGGTGCCGCACCAGATCGAGTTTCGCACTGAGCTGCCGAAAAACGCAGTCGGAAAGGTCGTCAGGGGCCTGCTATTCAAGTGAACCAGCGTGGCTCCAGCTCCGTAAGTACTCTGGAAAAACTCCAGAGGTGATATCAACATGGATCAAGCCTCGGTCAAGCAAACTCAAGCATCACCTGGTCGATGTAACACCAACCCCAGTCTTCTCCGGGTTGAAACGACTGGATAATTGGGTGGTGAGTCGTGTGAAAGTGTTTGGTGGCATGCTTGTTCTTGGAAGAATCGCAGCAGCCAACATGCCCGCATTCGAGACAGAGGCGCAGGTGTACCCACGTATCTCCGGTTTTTAGACAATCCTCACACCCATTGGCACTGGGTGTGACTTGTCGTATCTGGTCAAGATGTGTACATTGTGTAGCCATAGGTCATTTCCCTTCCGATTGTTTACGATGACTTCTTGTCAATGGGTTGCTTCTTGCCTTCGATGAGCAAGAGCGTACTGAGTGAACTACAAACAATTCTTTTGTACCATGGGCAGGTGTAGCTTGAATCACGGCCTCATCACACGGCGGTTTCACAATATATGACATCTGTTCCTCTTTGACATGTATGCTCTGGCTTCGGTGGCTGTAAAAGTCTTAGAGATGAATGTGCCTTCGCTCATCTCCATCTGTTCTGTTTCTTCTTTGAGCGGACCATTAGTCCACCACACGCAGGACAATCTTGCCTCGTGTGTGCCCTCTCGCTCCTTGTTCGTACGCCTGGCTCGCTTGGGAAAGGGGCAGTATCGTCTCGATGATCGGTCGAACTTGTCCCGCATCAATCAATGCGCCAATCTGGATCAACTGCTCCCGGTTGGGTTCGACCACAAACCAGACTGGGCGCACGCCATGTGCCTTCGCCTCTTCAAAAGAGGGTCGTGGGCTGACAACGGAGACAAGCACCCCTCCTGGTTTCACCACCTGCCAGGATCGCTCCAAGGTGTCACCACCAACTGTATCGAAGACGAGATCAACATCATGAACCACCTCCTCGAAGCGCGTGGTGGTGTAGTCGATGATCTCGTTGGCTCCCAGGTCACGCAGGAAGTCGCGATTGCGTGCCGAGGCGGTCGCGATGACATGCGCCCCTGCCCAATGAGCAAGTTGGACGGCAAAGACTCCAACGCCCCCTGCCGCTCCGTGGATCAAGACGGCTTGTCCTGCAACGAGGCTCGCGTGATCAAAGAGAGCTTGCCAGGCCGTCAAAGCTGTCAGGGGAACGGCTGCCGCCTGCACATGGTCGAGGGTGCGTGGCTTGGGGGCCAGCTCGCTGGGCAAGGCAATGGCATATTCCGCCTCGGCACCGTCGCGATCAAAGGCCGTGAGGGCATAAACCTCTGATCCTCTCGTGAGAGTGCTGACACCAGGTCCCATCTCCTCCACCACTCCTGACAGGTCGTGTCCCGGGATCGGCAGAGCACGCACAGTCCCCGCTTTGCTTTGATAGGTCTCGCTCCATCTCAACTCGTTTGCAATGACCCCCGTCGCATAGACGCGAACCAACACTTCTCCTGGACCTGGATGTGGTTGTGGTGCGTCTTCATAGACGAGGTGATCTGGACCGCCACGGCCATGAATACGGATCGCTTTCATTTCGTTGTCTCCCTTCTGCACGTTTCGAGAGGTTAGTAATGATGCTACGAAGCGCTCAAATGAGCCCTTAGATACGTTCCCGAGCCCAGCTCTCCGTCCTCTCCTAGCCGATCTTCAGCTGTTGCGCGATGAAGGCGAGCGCGGTCTCGGCCACTTCACGCCACCCGTGGTCAATGGTCAGGGAATGCCCGCGGTTGGGCATCTCGTGGATCTCCGTCACGCCGGGATTCTTCTCCTGTTGCTTGTAAGAGGCATGAGCGATCGCCCACGGCACGGTCTGGTCATGCTCGCCCGAGATGATCAGCAGCGGTCCACGCTCGGGATTCTTCGTGTCGACCTGAGCTTCCGTCCACGGGTTGAGATTGGCGGTGGCCGCCTGGAAGA
>WNGG01002831.1_pt1 | contig 19667 bp, 15 predicted proteins | sample 5400661 | NCBI WGS metagenome assembly WNGG01 (sample SAMN13153372, study PRJNA577476) | soil metagenome | isolation source: 100 cm soil or saprolite under Garry oak tree replicate 1 | place: USA:California | collected 2016-06-15
AGCTTGTGGAAGCAGCCCTCGAGGAACATGCGGTCGGCCCGGCCGGTGCGGATGCGGTCCATGTTGTAGACGCGCCAGACCGCCCAGGCCTGCACGGGCGGGTTCAGGTCCGAGAACTCCCACTCGTAGGCCGGGATCTGCCCCGAGGGGTGCTGGAACTGCTCGAAGAGGAGGAGCCAGAGCTGCTCCTTGGCGAAATCGGGGTCGACGACGGCGAAGGGCACGCAGTGGAAAGCCAGGTCCCAGGCGGCGAACCACGGATACTCCCACTTGTCCGGCATGGACAGGATCCGCATCGAGTTGAGGTGGCGCCAGTGGGAGTTGCGGATCTCCCGGCGCGAGGGCGGGGGCGGCCACTTCGGGTTGTCGCCCTCCAGCCAGAGGTTCACGTCGAAGATGTAGATCTGCTTGGTCCAGAGGAGGTTGGCGAACGCCTGTCGCTGCACCAGCTTCTCGTCCTCGCTGGCATTCTCGGGCTGGATCGCCGCGTAGAACTCGTCGGCCTCCCCCTTCCGCTGGGCCAGGACCTTGTCCACGTCCGCGAGAGGCGCCTCCAGGCGGTCAGGGGTGAGCCTCATCCGCAGGCTCACGGAGCCCCCGGGGGGGACCACGTACCGCAGGTGGCCGCAGGCCTTCGTCCCCACCTCGTCGGGATTCACGGCGTCCTCGCCGTGGATGACGTGGCGATGGAAGGCGTCCTTGACGTAGGGGCGCCGGCTCTTCGCCGGGGGCCCCCAGACCCGCGGCGCGTTCGTCTCGTTGTAGGTGAAGAGGAGGCGTCCGGCGCCCTCCAGGTAGAGATGACGGGCCCCGAGGCGATAGATGACCGGCAGGCCCTTCAGGGGATCCGCGGTGCGATCGTCGGCCACGATGGTCAGGAAGCCGGCGCCCGGGCTACCCGCCCGCACGATGGGCTCGGACGACGCCTCTCCGCTCCACGCCCACGTGTTGCGGAACCAGAGGTGGGGCAGCAGGTGCAGGGGCGCCGCCTCGGGCCCGCGGTTCCAGGCCGTCACCTTCACCACGATGTCGTCCAGGCTGGCCTTGCCGTATTCCACGAACACGTCGAAATAGCGGTCGTCGTCGAAGATCCCGGTGTCGAGCAGCTCGAACTCCGGCCCCTTCCCCGCCCGCCGGCGGTTCTCGTCGATGAGGGCCGCGTAGGGGAACTCCCGCTGCGGGTACTTGTAGAGCCACTTCATGTAGGAATGGCTGGGCGTGTTGTCGAGGTAGAAGTAGCACTCCTTGACGTCCTCGCCGTGGTTTCCCTGGCTGGGGACGAGGCCGAACAGCCGCTCCTTCAGGATGGGGTCGTGCTCGTTCCAGAGGGCCAGGGCGAAGACCAGCACCTGATAGCGGTCGCAGATCCCGGCCAGGCCGTCCTCGCCCCAACGGTAGGCCTTGCTCGCCGCCAGCTCGAACGGGAAGTAGCTCCAGGCGTCGCCGTTGGCGCTGTAGTCCTCGCGCACGGTGCCCCAGGCACGCTCGGCCACGTAGGGACCCCAGCGCCGCCAGCCCTCGGGATCCTGGCGCAGCTCCGCCATGCGCTCGTGCTCTCGGGTCTTCGGTGGCATGGCTCGAGGCGGCACTCTACGTCAGCGACCGGCCGGTGTCCACGAGGGCGCAGGTGTGTACACTCTCCTTCGGAGGTGAAGATGCGCCTCTTCCCTGTGCTGCCGGCGCTGGCGTTGTGCGTGGCCGTGGCCCGACCCGCCCGGGCCGACCAGCGCCTCGACGAAGCCGTGGCCAAGGCCGAGGCCCAGCTCGCCAAGGGGAAGGAGGACGAGGCGGTCAAGATCCTGCAAAGGGCGGCTTCGCAGGCCCCCCGCGACCCGGAAGCACCGCTCGCGCTGGCACGGATGCTGGCCAGGCTGGGCAAGCTGGACGAGGCCGGCAAAGCACTCGGCACGGCCGGCGAGCTGGCCTCGGCCGCTCCGCCGACCGTACGGGCGCGCGTCCTCTGTGCCCGGTCGGCCGTCGCGCTGCGCGCCGGCACCGCCCGCGAGGCGCTGACCTTCGCCCGGCAGGCCGCCCTTGCCGAGGCCGGGGCCGACAGCCTGGCCGCGCTGGCGCGCGCCCAGGCTCGCCTCGGCGATCCCGCCGCCCGCGAGACGGCCGAGCGGGCCGCGCGAGCGGCTCCGTCCTCCGCCCTCGCCCAGGTCGCGCGCGGCGACGCCCTGCTCGCGGCGCGCCTGGCCGGTGAGGCCGAGGCCGCCTTCCAGCGCGCCGTGCAGCTCGACCCCCGCTCGGCCGCCGGAACCGGGCTGGCCATCGCACTCGCCGCGCAGGGGAAGGCCGCCCCTGCCCTCGAGGCGGCGCGCGCGGCCACCCAAGGAGACGCGCGCTCCGCCGAGGCGCAGGCCGCGCTGGCCCTGGCGGCGCTCGCGCAGGACCCGCTCGACAAGAACAGCGAAGCCATCGCCGCGGTCCAGCAGGGCTCTTTCCTCGAGCCGAAGAATCCGCTAGTCAAGGTCACGGTGGGACGCGTCTTCGAGAGCCGCGGACAGCTCGCGGAGGCTGCGGGAGCGTACGCCCAGGCCGCGGGCCTCGACCCTTCCTGGGCCACCCCGCGCGTCGCGGCCCTGGACCTTCTCCTCCGCCAGGGCGACGCGGCGTCCTCGCTGGCGGGGCTGCGCGCGCTGCCCGACGACCTCCAGGCTTCGGGAGAGGCGCAGTGGCTGCTCGGCCGGCTCCTCCTGCGCAAGGAGGATTGGGACGGCGCCAAGGCGGCACTCGACGTGGCGACGGCCGCCTTGCCGGGCCTGGCCGAGGCGCAAGCGGCGCACGGCACGGCCGCCTACAACGTCGGCGAGCTGAAGCTGGCCGCGGACGCCTACGGTCGCGCGGTCGCGATCGACCCCGAGAACCTCGCCTACCTCTCGAACTACGGCCTGTTCCTCGGCTACGACGATCGCCTCGAGGAGGGCCTGGCCGTCCTGCTCAAGGTCACCGCCCGGCCGGATGGCCAGGACGCAGGAGCGTTCATCAACCTCGGCTGGCTCTACCGCCACTTCCGGCCGCCCCGGGTGGCCGAAGCCGTGGCGGCCTATGAAAAAGCGCTGAAGCTCGATCCGAAGAACGTCAAGGCCGCCCTCGGGGTGGCCTTGAGCTATCGCGCGGGCGGGCAGTGGGCGCGCGCGGTGACCGCATACGAGCGCGTGTCCCAGGTGTACCCCAAGCTCTACGGCGAGGCCATGCTCGGCTCCGCCTGGTGCTATTTCCGGAGCGGCGACGACTACCGGGCCCGCTTCTTCGCGGGTCTGGCCGCGAAGGCCGGCGTGAGCGTGGGACCTCTGCGCGACGCGCTCCTGGGGCCGCCCAAGGCGGGGGCGGCGACCCTGAAGACGGCGGACGAGCTCAACGAGCTCGCCCTCCAGCTCGACGAGAAGAGCGCCGGCGAGCAGGCGCTCGCCGTCCAGCGCTTTCTGGGGCTGGGGAGGCCCGCCGTCCCCTATCTGGCGGGAGCGCTCCGCGAGCCGGGAACCGCCATTGCCGTGCGCGAGGCCATCGTCGCCGGCCTCGCGCGGATGGGGCCGGCCGCCCGCGAGGCGCTGCCGCAGCTCGACCGATCGATCAAGGCCGGCCCGCGCGTGAGCGGCACGCAGGCTTCGCCCGCGGAGAGGGCGCGCGAGGCAAAGCTGATCGGGGCAATGCAGGAGGCGGCCGCGAAGATCCGCGGGAAGTGACCGCCGAAGAGCCAGGTGAGCTTCCGGAATCGCGGCTTCCTGGCCCTGCGCGCTTTTCCGCTAGATTCCCGGCCGTCGCCGGGGCGAGGGCTACGGTAACAGACCCGGTGACGGCCGGGCGACCTGCGTGCTTACTGCCCCGCGGGCCAGAAGCGGATCTTCTCGCTCGGGAAGCAGTCCTGGTCCTGCTCGATCGGGCAACCCGAGGGTACGCCGGTCTGGAACAAACCAGTTTGACGCGTGTGCGCCTTGCCTGCAGTACCATCAGGGAAGCCCGAGGCAACCAGCAGCTCACCCTCGCACTGAATTGTCGTGGCGAGTTTTTCCAGGATGTAGGTGGCTCCGGGATTGAACAACAGCGTGTTCCACGAGGGCAGCGGGGAGCCCGTGATCCGTAGAAACGTTGCGCTCGTGATGGCTTGCCCGAGGGCCGGCGGCGCGCCTCCCAGGACCTGACCTACCGTGTGGCCGAATGCCTGGCCGGCAGGCGTGAAGCCGTAGCAGAGTCCGTTCTTGGTGTGGACGATGACGGTCACCCGATCTGTCCCGTCACCGATAGTCGTGTTCGTGACCCGGCCCGTGATGGTGGTCCCGAGGTTCAGCCCATTGGTGTCGTCGCGCTTGCCGAATGCGTCGAACACCATGAAGTTCCCGGTCGCAGGATCGCTCCAGGCGGTAGCCTGGTTCGGACCCTGAACGCTGATGAACGAGTCGATGGTCAGGTTTGAGGCGTAGGCGGAGACGGCCAGCAGCGTGAGTCCCGCAGACGCCCATGCTTTTTTCACGGATAGCCTCCTTGATCTGCCGTGGCTGGATGGCCAACGCACGCGCATCCTACACGAAGGGGGCGGCCAAAAGGTGGACCTTTCGGACTGCGCCCGCGCGCGCTCAGTTCCAGCGAAACAGCCTCAAGCCGACCGCGAAGCTCAAGGCACCCCAGAGCACGAGCACGAGGAGCCGCCCCGACTGCGAGGCGAGGCTCGCCCCTTCGAGGATCACCGCCCGCAGGCCGTCGTTGAGGGCGGTCAGGGGCAGGGCCCGGATCAGGGGCTGGAGGGCGTCGGGGAAGCGGTCGGCGGAGAAGAAGATGCCCGAGCAGATGAACATCGGCATCATGACCACGTTCATGAGGCCGGTGACGGTCTCGATCCTCGTGGCCCGCGAGGCCACGAGCAGGCCCAGGCCGGAGAAGCAGAGCGCCCCCAGGGTGGCCACCAGGAGCACCGCGAGGAGGGAGCCGCGCAGCGGGAGCGCGAAGGCCCAGCGTCCGAAGGCGAGGAGGAAGCCGACCTCGATGGCCGTGAAGCCTACGCGCACCGCCATGTGGGAGCCCAGGAAATCGGCGCGCCGGAGCGGGGTGGCGAGCAGGCGCTTCAGCAGGCGCTTGATGCGCATGTCCACGAGGTTGAACCCCATGCCCCACATGCCCCCGCTCATCAGGTTCATCCCGATGATCCCCGGGATCAGGAAGTCGATGTAGCGGCCGCCCGGCTCGGAGACCGCGACCTCGCGGCTGGTCAGGGGGTCCTGCCGACCCGCCGCGCGCTGCAGCGCGTCGTCGACCCGGGACCGGGCCAGGATCGCTTCCGGGCGTGAGGGATCGAGCCGGTACTCGACGGTGGTGGCGGAAGGCGCGGCCCCCGGCACCACCACCACATCCACCCGGCCGAGGCGCAGGGCCTGGCCCGCCTCCGCCTCCGCGAGGGTGCGCACCTTCAGGAGGCTCGCGTGCTCGAGGGCCGCGACCACGCCGGGCGCGCCGGGGCCCTCGACCACCCCCACGGGCGAGCTCTCCGGCGGCCGGTTGCGGAAGGCGAGGCCGAGGCCCACCGAGAGCAGGATCGGGAAGACGAAGCTCCAGAAGACCACCTCCGGCTCACGGTAGACCTCGCGCAGGCGGGCCAGGCAGAGGGCGGCGAAGGCGCGGAGGCGCGCGCGGTCACTCATCGCGGAGATGCCGGCCGGTGAGGGCCACGAACACGTCCTCCAGGCTCGCGTGGCGCGTGGTCAGGCTCTTGAGGCTCCGCCCCTCGCGCTCCAGCCGCTCGAACAACCCCCGGATGGCCAGGTGGGGCTCGGTCACCGTGAGGAGCAGGTGGCCGGCCTCGGCGTGGACCGAGCGCAGAGCGGGCAGGTCCTGGAGCACCTCCGGGCCGAGCGGGCCGCGTCCGTCCTCCCCCACCGCGATCTCGACCACGTGGTCCCCCCCCAGGGACCGCACCAGCTCCCGTGGCGTCCCCTCCGCGATGATGCGGCCGTGGTCGATGACCGCGATCCGATCGCAGAGCTTCTCCGCTTCGTCCATGTAATGGGTGGTGAGGAGCACGGTGCGGCCGCGGTCCTTGAAGCCGTTCACGATCTCCCAGACCTGCCGGCGGGATTGGGGATCCAGGCCGGTGGTGGGCTCGTCCAGGAAAAGCAGCTCGGGGTCGCCCACGAGCGCGCAGGCCACCGCCAGGCGCTGCTTCTGCCCCCCCGACAGCGTCCCCACGCGAGCCTGGCGCTTTTCCGTGAGCCCGACCTCCGCGATCACTTCGTCGGAGCGCCGCCCTTCACGGTACAGGCTCCGGAAGAGCGCGACCGTCTCCCCCACCTCCAGCTTCTCGGACAAGACGGTCTGCTGGAGGCAGACCCCGAGCCGCTCGCGGATCTCCCGGTCGTCCGTCCCCCACCGGCGCCCCAGCACCACGACTTCGCCCGCAGTGGGGGCGATCAGCCCCTCCAGGATCTCGATGGTGGTCGTCTTGCCCGCCCCGTTGGGCCCCAGGAGCCCGAAGCACTCGCCCGCCCGCATCTCGAACGCGATGCCCCGCACGGCTTCAACCGCGCCGTAGCTCTTGTGCAGATCGCGGACGGAGACCGTGGCCTCCCGGGAGATGGCCGTGGCCTCGCTCAAATGTAGGTCTCGATCCGGGCCCGGGCTCGCAGGTCGGTGAGGAGGCGCCCCAGGATGCCGGACCGTGCCTCCTCGCGCAACCGGGCCTTCACCTGTTCTTTCACCGAGGCGAAGCCGGCCGGCTGGCCCTCCGGCGGTGGGAACTCCTCCGGCGCGGCGTCGTAGCGCTGCCGTGCCTCGGCGTCCATCACCTTGAGCCCCTCCCCCGCGTCCTCCAGGAGGAGGTGGATCGTGGCCTGCGTCCGGATCTCGGCCTTGTACGCCTGGGGCTCGGAGCCGATCGAGGCCAGGAACCCGGCCCAGTCCTTGTCGTCGGGGTGATCGACCCGCGCCCGGTCGTAGGCGTACTGCACAGCGCGGTCGTCGGCGTGCAGGCCTCGCGCCACCGCCTCCTGCAGGAGCAGCTCGCGGTCGATGTACTCGCGCAGGGCCTGACGGAGGATCCGCGGCTTGTCGCGCTCCCGCTCGTCCATCGGCCGCTCGAGCCGGTCGAACAGCCGTTTGGCGTAGGGAACCACCTGGCGGGCCAGGATCGGCTGGCCGTTCACGCGGGCGAGGATGTCGGGCAGCGGGCTCGGCAGCGGGGCCACGGAATCGGCAGCGGGGCTCGGGGAGCCCGCGGCGCTCCCCGAAGGCGACGGTCCGGGCGCGGGCGGACCGCCGGCGCAGGCCAGGGTCGCGAGGACGGAGAGCAGCGGCGGGATCCGGCGCAGCAAGGAGCCTCCTGTCGGGACCGAACGCTCCCGACATTTAGGGCTGCCATCAAGGCCATGTCAAGGAAGACGCGGAGAAGGTAAGAGCGGCGTGCTATTGGAAGCGCAGCGCGATCAAGGGGTCCACGCCGGCCGCCCGCCGGGCGGGCACGTAGCTGGCGAGGACGGCGACAGCCAGGAGGACGAGCGCCACGCAGGCGAAGGCCGCCGGGTCGGTGCTGCGCACGCCATACAGGTAGGCGGCGATCAGGCGGCCGGTGGCCAGGGCCCCCGCACCGCCCAGGAGGACCCCGAGCAACGCGAGCTTGAGCCCTTCACCCACCACGGACCTCAGCACGGCGCCCGGCGAGGCGCCGAGGGCGATGCGGATGCCGATCTCGTGCGTGCGCTCGCCAACCGAATAGGCGAGCACTCCATAGAGGCCGACCGCCGTCAGCACCAGCGCCAGCCCTGCGAACGACGCCAGCAGGCTGGCGTTGAACCGCGGCGTGGCCATCGACTCCACCAGCCGCTGCCTGAGCGTCTGCAGGTAGGTGACCGGGATGGTGGCGTCGAGGGCGCCGATCTCGTCGGGGACGGTGGCGGCCAGGGCCTTGGGATCGCCCGCCGTCCTCACCACCAGCGAGATGCCTTCCGCAGGATCCTGGGCCATCGGGCGGTAGATGGTCGGCCGAGGGTCGAGCCGCAGGGGATAGCGCGGATCGAGGGCTTCCTTCACGTCTCCCGCCACCCCCACCACCGTAAGCCAATCGCCGTCGGCCGGAGGCCCGACGAACCGGATGCGCTGTCCGAGCGGGTCCTGGTTCGGCCAGGCGCTCCGCGCCAGGGTCTGGTTGACCATCGCCACCGCCAGAGCCGTGGCGTGATCCCAGCCCGAGAAGGCTCGTCCTTTGACCACCGGCAGGCCGAGGGCCTCGAAGTACCCCGGTGTGACGACCCGGTATACCGCGGTCGGCGCGGCGTCCGGCGATGTCAAGGGCTGGGCCTCGACGGCGAAGGCGCGCCCGCGGCCCGAGCGAAGGGTACTCGCTCCCGCCTTCACCACCCCGGGCCGCGCCCGCAGGCGCTGCAAAGCGGAATCGATGAAGGCCAGGCGCTGGCCCGGGTCGCGGTAGCGCGCCCCCAGCGGCAGGTACAAGCTGAGGGCATTGTCCGCGTCGTAGCCGCGGTCCAGCCTCTGCATCTGCAGAAGGCTGCGGACCATGAGGGTGGCCGAGACGAGCAGGACCACCGAGAGGGCAACTTGCGCCACCGCGAACGTTCGTCGCCACAGTTGCCGACGCGGGCCCGCCGACGATCCGCGCGCCATCTCCTGCAGCGCGCCCGCCGGGTCCGACCGCGTCATCCGCCAGGCGGGCACGAGCCCGAACAGCAACGCGGTCAGCACCGAGAGGCCGAACGCCACCAGGATCCCGTGCAGGTCCATGCGGATGAACTCCGCGCCGCCCGGGACCTGGGTCAGGGTGTTCGCGGGGATCAGCGCGACGATGAACCCGAGGGTCAGTCGGGCCATCACCAGGCCGACCAGGCCACCGAGCAGGGCCAGGAGCACGTTCTCGGTCAAGAACTGCCGCGCGATGCGGAGGCGGCTACCCCCCACGGCGACGCGGATGGCGACCTCCCTCCCCCGCCCCAGCGAGCGCTGAAGCACGAGGTTGGCAAGGTTCGCGCAGGCGATGAGCAGCAGCAGGCCCGCCGCCGCCAGCAAGACGAGCAGCGGTGCGCGGTAGACGCCGAGCCAGGCTTCCTGAAGCGGCTCAAGCCGGAACCTCCAGCCACGGTTGCTATCGGGATAGGCGGCCTCCAGCCGCTGGGCCACGGTGTCGAGGTCCGCCCGTGCCCGCTCCAGCGACGTGCCCGCGCGCAGCCGCCCGATGGCACCCAGGCTGTGCGCCACGCGGCTGGTGGCCTGGCCGGGCTCGAAGCCCGCCACCCAGACCTCCGCGGTCCAGAGGCGGAAGTCCGGCGGGAGCACCCCCACGACCGCGTGGTCGACGCCGTCCAGAGTGATGGACTGACCGACGATGCTCGGGTCGCCGGAGAAATGGCTCCGCCAGAAGCTGTCGGTCACCATGGCCACAGGCGCGGCGCCCGGCCGGTCATCGCCCGCGACGAAGGCGCGCCCCAGTTGCGGCAGTACGCCCAGCACCGAGAAGAAGCCGCCCGAAACCCTGGCGCCGGCCGCCGCCTCGGCAGTGCGTCCTCCGGTCATGACGAACTGGGCGCCGTGGTGCATGGCGAGGCGTTCGAAGGCGGCACTCTGGGACGCCAGATCGGCGAAGTTGCCGGGCGCGATCGCTTCACGGCGGCCGTTCGGACCGACCTCGCCCAGGAAGACCAGGCGCTCGGGGTCGGGGAAGGGAAGTGGCCGGAAGCCGATGGCGCGAACCACCGTGTAGATTGTGCTGTTCGCCCCGATGCCCAGGGCCAGCACCAGCAGCGCGGTCACGGTGAACCCGGGATTCCTGTGGAGCATGCGAAGGGCGTACCGGAGATCCTGGCTGAGGCTTTCCATGGCAATCGTCTTGGCCGGGCTCGTTCGGTCGATGGCGCAATACTAGATCGGTCGACTCGACACTCGCAACAACCTGGCGCCACCACGAACCGTCGGCGGCCTGCGGCGCCTTCATCGAGCCCTTCTCCTCCCAGATCCGGGGGCTTGCGACCGGGGTGGGGGGTCGATGAACGACCGTTCCCCGCGGTTTGCGTTACGATGGGAGGGTGAACGCGTGGGCGAGGACGGGCGCGTGGCTCGGTTGGCTGTGGCGGGAATGGCTCCGGCCCCTGCTGGTGGTCGGAATCGTCCTGGGCTCGTTCCGCTCGGCGGTGGCCGACTGGAACGACGTCCCCTCGGGCTCCATGGAGCCCACGATCCTGCCCGGGGACCGGGTGTTCGTGAACAAGCTGGCCTACGACCTGAAGGTCCCCTTCACGACCTGGCAGGTGGCCCGCTGGGCCGACCCGCGGCGCGGCGACGTGGTGGTGCTCTGGTCGCCCCACGACGGCCAGCGGCTCGTCAAGCGGGTGGTGGGCGTCCCCGGCGACGTGATCGAGCTGCGGCGGTACCGGCTGACCGTCAACGGCCGGCGGGCGAGCTACGCCGCCCTTCCCGCTCCCCTCGCGGAGGCCCGGGACCTGCAGCGGCTCCCCCTCGAGCAGATGACGCTCGAAGGCGTGGATGGCCGGACCCACGCCGTGATGGCGGCGGGCGAGGCCGGCCCCGGCAGCGACCTGGGCCCGATCGTGGTCCCGCCGGGCGCCTATTTCCTCATGGGCGACCACCGCGACAACAGCTTCGACTCGCGGTTCTGGGGCTTCGCGGACCGCCGGGCCATCGTGGGGCGCGCCTCGGCGGTCGTCCTCTCCGTCGACCTGGGCGCGCGCTACTGGCCCCGCTGGCACCGCTTCTTCCTCCCCCTCTCCTGAGGCCCCGCCGGGGGGCCCATGTTCTCCGCGCGGACCCGCTGGGACCTCTCGACCAACCGGCTCTCCGCAACCGTCGAGGCCAAGCGCCGCTCCGGCGCGCACGTCCTCGACCTGACCGAGTCGAACCCCACCCGCGCCGGCCTCGCCGCCCCGCCCGATCTCCTCGCGAGCCTGACCCGCCGGGCCTCGCTCCTCTACGAGCCCGCCCCTTTCGGACTGGCGGCCGCGCGCGCGGCCGTGGCGGCCGATTACGCCCGGCGCGGGTTCGCGGTCGGTCCCGACCGCATCCTGCTCACCGCCGGCACGAGCGAGGCCTACGCGTTCCTCTTCAAGCTGCTGTGCGACCCCGGCGACGAGGTGCTCGTCCCCCGGCCCGGCTACCCGCTCTTCGACTACCTGGCCCACCTGGAGTCGGTGCGGACCGTCCCCTACGCGTCCGGCCACGACGGCGAGTGGCACCTCAGCCCTTCGACCCTCTCCGACGCGGCGGGGCCGCGCACGCGCGCGGTCGTGGTGGTGAGCCCGAACAACCCGACCGGGGCATTCCTGAAGCGGGACGAGCTTGCTGCCCTCGAAGCCTTCTGCGCCGAGCGCGGGCTCGCCCTCGTCGTGGACGAGGTGTTCGCCGACTACGCGTTCGGCGACGATCCGCGGCGGGTGCCCTGCGTGGCCCGCGACGGTCCCGCCCTGGCCTTCGCCCTGGGCGGCCTCTCGAAGAGCTGCGCGCTGCCCCAGCTCAAGCTGGCCTGGTGCGCGATCGCGGGGCCGGAGGCCCTGCGCCGCGAGGCCTGGGCGCGCCTCGAGGTGGTGGCCGACACCTACCTCTCGGTGTCGACCCCGGTGCAGCACGCCGCCCCGGACCTCCTCGCCCGGCGCGAGGAGCTGCAGGCCCCCGTCCGGGCGCGCCTCGCGGGCAACCTGGCGGCCCTGCGCGCCCGCCTCGGCTCCCGCTCGCCGGCGAGCCTTCTCGAGCCCGAGGGCGGCTGGTATGCGGTGCTCCGCGTTCCCGCCACCGTGCCCGACGAGGAGAGGGTGGTCCGCCTCCTGGAAGAGCGCGACGTGCTCGTGCATCCCGGCTACTTCTTCGACTTCCCGCGCGACGCCCATCTGGTCCTGAGCCTGCTCCCCGAGCCGGCGGTCTTCGCGGAGGGGGTGGCCCGGGTCCTCGACGCCCTCGTGCTATAAGAGCCTTGGAGGTCCGTCCGATGAACGTGAAGCGCGTCTCGCCCGAGGAGGCCCTGTCGCTGGTCGAGAAGGAAGGGTACGCCTACGTGGACGTGCGCTCGGTGCCGGAGTTCGAGTCCGGCCACCCCAAGGGCGCCTACAACGTCCCCCTGGCCCACCTGGGTCCGCAGGGCATGAGCCCGAACCCCGACTTCCTCCCCGTGATGGAGAAAACGTTCCCCAAGGACAGCAAGCTCGTGGTCGGCTGCAAGACCGGTGGACGGTCCCTGCAGGCGGCGACCCTGCTGCTTTCCGCCGGCTGGCGGAGCATCGTCGACCAACGGGCCGGCTTCCAGGGAGCGATGGATCCCGCGGGCCGGCCGGAGCCCGGCTGGGGGCCCAAGGGACTCCCGGTAGGCCGGACCGCGGAGCCCGGCCATTCCTGGAACGAGCTCAAGGCCGCGAAATGACCGGACCCCGCGGCGTCATCGTGGCCGGAGGGACGGGTGCCCTGGGTCGCGCGGTGGTAGCGACCCTGCTCGCTCGGGGCGTCCGCGTGGCCGTACCCTACCGGTCGCGCGAGGAGTGGGACGCGCTTCGGGCCGCCCACGGGAAGGACGGGCCCCTCTTCGGGGCCACGGCCGACCTGGCCGACCCCGAGGCCACGCGCGTGTTCGTCGACCAGGCCGCGAGTTTCCTGGGCGTGCTCGACGGGGCCGCGATCGCGGCCGGGACCTGGAGCGGGGGAAAGACCCTCGAAGCCGCCCCCCCCGAGGAGTGGGACCGCATGATGCGCACGAACCTCGCGACCGTGTACGCGCTCTGCCGGGCCGCCCTTCCGCACCTGCTGAAGCAGGGCGGGAGCGTGGTGACGGTCGGGTCGAAAGCGGCCGAGTCGGGCGGGGCCGGAGCCGCGGCCTACGCGGTCTCCAAGGCCGCCGTGCACGCCCTGACCCGCGTCCTCGCCCTCGAGAACCGCGACCGCGGCGTGCGCTTCAACTGCGTGGTGCCCCTGACCATCGACACCCCGGCCAATCGCCGGGCCATGCCGGAGGCCGACCATTCGACTTGGACCTCACCGGCCGCCATCGCCGAGGTGATCGTCTTCCTGCTCTCGCCGGCCTCCGCTCCGGTCACGGGCGCACTGGTCCCCGTGGACGGCCGGAGCTAGGCGCCTTCGTTCGCGCGGGCCGCATGCACCTCGTGAGGATGCCGCAACTCGTCCCGGGACGAGTTGCTTCAAGTAGTACTTGAGGCCGCATCCTCGCTGTGACGCCTCTCAGGAAGGACCGAATGACCTTCATCGCCGGTCTTTCCGCAGTTGCTAGGGCGGCGTCGCCAGGTAGCGCAGGGTCAGCAGCAAGCCGAGGACGGCGAGCACCGCGGCCGCCAGCGCGAAGAGCATGCGGCCGAGAGACGGCGCCTTGCGCTTCACGGCCGGCCGCTCCACGCCACCACCGAGCAGGCGCTGCTGGCACCGCCCGCAGGACGCGAGGTGGGCCGCCAGCTCCGGCGGCACCTGGCCCACCACCGCGGCGGACACGGCCGCGAAGCCGGCCTCGGTGAGGCAGCCGCGGGCATCGAGCCAGCCGCTCATCGCCGCGTCTTCGGGATGCGGCTCGCGGGGATCGCCTCCGCGCGCAGGAGCTCGCGATCGCCCGCGCTCCCGGAGCGTGGGATGACGACGCCGAACCGCGCCAGGGCGGTGAACAGCGCCTCCGGAGGATCCACGCGGCGGCGGAAGGGCCGGCTCGCGTCGTCGACGTAGAACGCGCAGCCGTCACGGTGGCAGCTCTCGTCGACGTAGGCCGGACGGTCGTCCAGGTCCTTGTGCCCGACGACGTCGGCGGCGGCGAGCCGCCCGCCCGACATCTCGAGCAGCGTCCGCACCAGCCAGGCCACGCTCCGCACCTGCGCCTCGGGAAAGGGATCGTCACTCCGGCCGGAGTGCGCCAGCTCGATCCCCACCGTCTCCGCGTTGGCCCCCGAAGCATGGGCGTACACGGGGGCAGCTTCGCGGGCCAGCCGCGCGCGCCAGGCGGGGTCGGCCGGGCCTTGGACCGGCGGCGGGACGGATGCCGGCTCGCCCCGGCCCGGGTGCCGGGGCCAGAGCGAGCCGTCGGTCCAGACGATCCAGTGGGCGCCGAACCCCGGCCGACGCCAGAGCGCGAACGTCTCTGCCGGGGAGTAGAAGACCCAGCGGCGCGCCGGGTCGCGGTAGAACGGACCGCCGAGCGTGTGGAGCACGATGCGTCTCACCCGGGCGGGAAGCGCAGCGGGGTCCCCCGGCGGAGCCGCCGGCGCCACCCCGACGGGAGACAGGCCGAAGGCTGCCATCGCGCCTATCGTCACGGCCCGCCCCGCGAGTGTCAAGAAAAGCCGCCGGCTTTGTGGTGAGATGGATGGCCATGCCCTTCCACCGGACCGCTCAGCGGCTCTGGAAATCCCTCAGTCCCGAAGAGCGGCTGGCCGCCGCCACCCACTTCTGGAAGGAGCCGCCGGCCGAGGTCGTGGGGGCCGCGCTGGGCGTGCTCGTGAAGGCCCGCCACATGCGTCCCCAGGCCGCGCGCTCCCTCGCCCCCGAGGCCCAGGCACGCATCCTCGCCACCGTCCTCGAGCCCGGCGAGACGCTGGCGGCGGCCCTGCTGGTCTCGCTCCACCTCGGCCACCGCCGGCTGCTCCTGGCCGCCTTCCTCGACGCGCTGGGCCTGCCGCACCAGGACGGCGTGTTGCAGGAGGAGACCGAGCCCCCGCCCCTGCGCGAAGAAAGCGCGCGAAAGGCGGCCTCGACCCTCGGCGGCTTCCCCCGCCCGCACGTGGCGACCTACTTCAACACCCTGTGGCTGCAAGACCCGGAGCGCTGGCGGGTGCTCGAGACCGTGGCCGAGACGAGCTGAGGCTCAACCCTGGCCGACCGCCAGGGGCAGCGGGGCCCCGGGCGTGCCCTCGGCCGACGGAAGCAGCAGCCAGAAGCGCTCGGCGTAGCCCGTCCCTCCCAGCCGCCGCGCGTAGCTCGCGGTCAGCGCCTCGAACCGCCGGCGCCTGCGCTCGCGGCCCTTCCGGCCTCCGGGCAGGAACGTCGCCACCGCCTCCCGAACCGCCGTTCTCTGCTCGTCCTCGACCGGGTGGACCACGGGCTGGAACCGCGGGCCGAACGCGCGCTGCGGGTTCCAGGCCCGGGCCAGCCGCCACTCGCGGGCCGCGGAGCCGGTGGAGCGGAGCCGATCGGACCAGCCGCGCAGGTCTCCCCGCAGCGCCGGGGCCACGTGGAAGCTCAACACGTAGCGGGTGAAGCCCGCCCGGTCGGGGGCCTCGGCGGCGCCCGGAGGGAGCCGAGCGCCCATCAGGCCCAGCCGCACCCGGACCCCGCCGGGGATCAAGGCCTCGGGCCGCTCCTCGTAGAAGAAGACGTTGCGGCCCGCCTCGCTGGCAAACGCGCGCAGCGCGGCTTCGTGGGCCAGGCGGTGGTCGATGTGACCGCCCACCCCGAGCGGCGCGTACACGTGCCGCGGCTTGATGCGCGGCCCGACCTCGGCGAGGAGGCGCACCGCCTGGGCCAGCCAGTCTTCGTCCTCGTCCCGGCGGCCGAAGCCCACCTCACCGAACGGCGCGTCGGCGGCGAGCCGGCGGCGCGCGGGGGGGAGACCGGCCGCGAGATAGTCGACCCCGAGCCGGCGCAGCGCGGTGGCCACCTCCGAGGAAACGTCGGCCGATTCGAAGAGGGCGAGCACCAGGCAGCGCGACCCGCGGTCGCGTTCCCAGAGCAGGCGGCCCGGGCAGGATAGGGCCACGTCGTCGGCGTGGGGAGAGACGAACAGGCAGTCGTAACGGTCGTGCGGCGGCGCGAGACCAGGGACACCCATGGGGCTCAGACTTTTTATTGTAACCGGACGAGGCGGGTAACGGACGGCAGGCAACGCGTGGCATCGCAAGCCTGGTAGGTCAGCTCCACCGCGGGTGCGCCGCCGCCCGGATGTTCGATCTCCCCCTCGACCTTCACTTGGCCCCGGTAGGCCGGGATCCCATTCGCGGGTGAGCCGAAGGGCTCGCCCTCCGGATAGCGCACGCCGCGCAGCTTGCCGAGCACGGGCCCGATCGACGTGGGGACGAGGTCCGCCCCTACGGGGTTCGCGTTCACGTGCCAGCCCTTGCGGATCTTCAGCTCGACCGTGAACGTGCGCCAGCTCTCGCCTCCGGGGCCGAGGCGCCCCACCACCTCCACCACCTCGCGCGCCTCGTCCTCGAGATCGGCCTCGCCAGGGATGGGCGCCTTCGCCACCGCAGCGCGCTTCGGCGCGGGCACCGCGGAGAGGCGCGGCACCGCCCGCAGCAGGGTCACGTGAGCCAGGGGCGCCCCTGCCATGCCTTCCCCGAACGCGGCCAGCGCCGCCTCCGCCCGCTCGCGGTACCCGGCCTCGCCCGTGAGACCAGCCAGCTCGAGCAGGTTCAGGGCGGCGACACCGTTGCCCGAGGCCACCGCCCCGTCGTAGGCGGGCTTGGGGCGGTAGAGGACGCTCGGGTCCTCGCCGGCCGCGAAGTAGCCGCCGGACTCGCGGTCGCCGAGCCGGCTCTCCTGCTCCGCCTGGAGCCGCGCCGCCTCGCCCTGCCAGCGCGCATCGCCGGTGGCTGCCCGCAGCCGCAGGAGGCCGCAGATGAGGAACGCATGGTCGTCCAGGAACGCGGCGATCTGGGCGCGCCCCGCGCGCCAGGCGTGGAGCAGGGTGCCGGAGACCGGATCGACGAGCTTCGCGAGGAGGAACTCGGCGGCCCGCCGCGAGGCGTCCACGTAGCGGCCTTCCCCCAGCACCTCGCCTGCCCGGGCCATGGCCCCGATCATGAGACCGTTCCAATCGGTCAGGACCTTGTCGTCGACGAGGGGCCGTGGGCGCTGCGCGCGCGCCGCCAGGAGGGCCCGCCGACCCGGCTCGAGCCGCCGCCGCAGCTCCTCCTCGGTCAGGCCGGAGGCCCGCGCCCGCTCGCGGAGCGGCTCGGGCAGGTGAAGCACGTAACGCTCGTCTTCGAAGTTGGGCGCGTCTTCGAAGCCGTAGACCGCGGCCAGCCGGGCATGGTCGGCGGGAGTCAGGGATTCCCTGAGCTCCTCGGCCGTCCAGGTGTAGTACGCCCCCTCGTGGCCGTCCGTCTCCGCGTCGATGGCGGACAGGAAGCCGCCTTCGGGGCCAGTCAGCTCGGCCAGGACGAAGTCCAGGGTCGCCCGAGCCACCGCTGCGAAACCCTGCTCGGGGGCCAGGCGGTCCGCTTCCGCGTAGAGCCAGGCCAGGGAGGCGTTGTCGTAGAGCATCTTCTCGAAATGGGGGACGAGCCAGGCGCCATCGGTGGAGTAGCGGTGGAAGCCGCCCGCGAGCTGGTCCTGCAGCCCGCCCCGGGCCATGCGGTCCAGGGTGACGACCAGCATCTTTCGGGCCTCCTCGTCCTCCGCACGGTCGAGGAGGAAGAAGAGGTTGGCGGGGGACGGGAACTTCGGGGCCTGGGTAAAGCCGCCCCACGCCGGATCGAACCGGGCGGCCAGCGCGGCTTGCGCGGCATCCACCGCCGAGCGGTCCGGCACCGGACCGGCCGCCCCGGCCTCGAGGTGCTCCCGCATCGCCTCGGCGATCGCCTCGGCCTGCTGCAGGACCTCGGTCCGGCGGAGGGCCCAGGCCTCGCGCAAGGCCGCCAGCACTCGCGGAAAGCCCGGCCGGCCCATGGAGTCGCGCGGCGGGAAATACGTCCCCGCGAAGAACGGCTTGAGGTCGGGGGTCAGGAAGACCGAGTTCGGCCAGCCCCCCGACCGCGTGAGGAGCTGGGTGGCCGCCATGTAGATCTCGTCCAGGTCGGGCCTCTCCTCCCGATCCAGCTTGATCGAGACGAACCCCTCGTTCATCTGCTGCGCGATCTCGTTGTTGGAGAAGCACTCCCGCTCCATCACGTGGCACCAGTAGCAGGTGGAATACCCGACGGAGAGGAAGATCGGCTTGTCCTCGCGCCGGGCCCGCTCGAAGGCCTCCTCGCTCCAGGAGTGCCAGTCCACGGGGTTCTCGGCGTGCAGCAGAAGGTAAGGGCTCGATTCGCGGGACAGCCGGTTCGCCAAGTGACCTCCGGCCATGAGTCTACAACCTTGGCGGAGGAATTCCCGGGGAACCCAGGTTACCGGGAACCCAAATTGCGTATCTTATGAATCCGCGTTAGGCTCGTCAGCCGTGCCCTTGTCCCTCCGGTGGCGCTACGGCTTGGCCCTGCTCCTGGGCCTGGTCGGGTTGGGTCTCAACGCCCTGCCCGTCTACCTCCTCACCCGGGACACACCCCCGTTTGCCTTCGGGGGAGCCGCCGTGCTTCTGTCCTTCGTCAGTCTGGGTACGGGACCTGGGCTCCTGTCAGCGCTGGTCTCCCTCGCGCCTTCCCTGGCCACGGCCGACGCCTTGGGGCTCGCCTCGCTGATCGCGCTGCTCGAGGCCTGGGCCGCCACCCTCCTCTATCGGCAGTTCGGGAGCCTGGTCTTCACGGTCGCCGCCTTCTGGTTCACGGTCGGCTGGCTGATCGACCTTGCCCTGTACGGGGGAATCGCCGGCCTCCCTCTGGACCTCTTGACCCTGGTCTTCATCAAGCAGCTCTTCAGCGGGATCCTGAACGCGCTGGTCGCGGAAGGCTTGCTGCGCATCCCCGCCATTGCCTCCCGCCTCCCCGCGCGCGACTCGGTCCTCTCCGCCACCCTCAAGCAGTACGTGTTCAGCCGCGTGCTGTTGGTGGCGATGATCCCGGCCCTCGCCCTGGCCGTCCTCTACACCCGCACCGCCTATCAGGGGGAGATCCAGGCAACGCATTCCCGGGCCGAGCGCTCGGCCCTGGAGATCCGCGGGGCGATCCAGCAGGCCCTGGCCGAGCGCGAAGCCGCGCTCGAAGACCTCTCCCATGGCGTCCAGATCGCCTACGCCCTCGGAGCTCCCCCGGGCGGCCTGCTCGGGACCTTCCTGAAAGATCACCCGTCGTTCCTGGCCATCGCCCTGGCGGACGAGCAGGGAGCCGTGGCTCCGGGTCTCGCTTCCGGGCCAACGGACCTCATGCCCGCGAACGTCGCGGCCACGACCTGCTTCACGACCGCGCGGGCGCGGCGGCAGACCGCCTACGAAACCCCCCGGTCCGCGGCCTCCCCCTTGCGCGCCTATCCCGAGCTTCTGCTGTGCGAGCCCGTGGTGGGCACCGAGGGGCGCTTTCGCGGGGCTCTCGTCGGCCGCCTCGATCCCGTGGCGATCGCGTCGGTGTTGTCGCGGGAGGCGCGGCAGGGGCAGGAAGTAGCCACCCTCCTGGACCACGAGCAACGCGTCCTGGCCTCCCTCGATCCCCGGGTGGCGGTCGGCACCTCCTTCGCGGGGCTGCTCCCGGCGGGGGCGGTCTCCGGAAAGGACCTGCAGTTTTTCACCTATGTCCCCCCCTGGGAGGCGGGGCCCGAGGCCGCTCGCACCCTCCGGCAGCACTACTCGGCCTACCGCCGGCTCCCGGCCTCGGGCTGGGGAGTGCTGGTCGATCTGCCCGCGAGCAGCCTCTACGCCGCCCTGATGCCGTCCGCCTATCGGATCCTCCTCCTGCTCCTGGCGAACCTGCTCGCGCTCTACGCGGTGGTGACCCGCTTCGCCCGCAAGGTCTCGGAGCCGCTCCTGGCCGTGAACGAGGCGGCCAACGACATCGCGGGCGGGCACTTCCCGAGCGCGGCCTCCCTGCAGGAGCTGGCGCGGAACCCGATCGGCGAGATCCAGAGCGTGGCCCTGCACTTCATGAGCATGCGAGACG
>WNGG01004552.1_pt1 | contig 19666 bp, 16 predicted proteins | sample 5400661 | NCBI WGS metagenome assembly WNGG01 (sample SAMN13153372, study PRJNA577476) | soil metagenome | isolation source: 100 cm soil or saprolite under Garry oak tree replicate 1 | place: USA:California | collected 2016-06-15
CCCGGCTCGCCGAGCGCATCGGGGTCACCCCGAGGGTGCTGCGGTACTGGGAAGAGCAGCAGCTGATCAGCCCCACCCGCGAGCACGGCAAGCTGCGCTACTCACCGCGCGACCTGGCCATCGCCGCCCTGATCCGCCGGCTCCTCGACGCTGGCGCCGGCGTCGAGGGGATCCGGATGCTCAAGCGGCTCGCCGAGCGCGACGTCCGCCGCGCCGCCGCCACCGGCGAAGAAACCGCGCTGGCCGAGGAGGCACTGCGGATCCTGTACCAGCGCAAGGCCTTCCGCGAGGAAACCGGCATGACTGAAGAGCACTACCCCGAACGCAGGCCGCCACGCCCGCCACCGCCGCCCCACGGGCCGCACCGGCCGCCCCACGGGCCCGAAGCCCGCGGCAAGCCCAGGCGCCCATAGCGCAGCCCCGCCATCTTCCCTGCTGCCGCACCCGCCCCTGCGCGGTCCAGAGCTAGCCCGCCGTCAGCTTTGCGCGGTTCTGCTGCCCGCTCTCCGGCCCGCGGACGGTCCGTCTGTCAATGCGGGCGATCTGCCCGGGGCCAGATGAGTGCTGCAGGGGTTCCCGGCCGGACGGCGCGCCGGGCACCGAGAGTGCAGGGATTCCGTCTTTTCTGAACTAGGCCGTTTGATCATTACGGTTACCTGCGAGACTTACCGTTACTGGCTGTCACCAGGCAAAATCTGCGTTTCTGACATCTCGGGCGTGCCGCGCACGCGGCCCGATTGCCTGGTGGCCGCTATTACTTCGTGGGGACCAGATCGCTGAAGTTCGAAACGAGAGCGGCGACGTCTACGGCCGTTCTTGCGCCCAGATCGCAGGAAGGCACTGGAGACGATCAGCGCAGCGGTGAAGTCCAGGTCTTCCCCGGTCTGTCCGGACAGGGTGTGGCGATCACGGTTGGTAAGAGCCCGGTCGCGGACAACCTGCCTGACCCGGTCTTGATCGCTAGCGGGCTACGCCTTCACGCGTTCCCCTGATGCCGCGGACCTCTCGATGGCGGCGATGACCTCGTGGCGCCGGACGGCGTCGGCGAAGTCCGGCACGGTGTGAGTCCCGTCGCCGATGTCTGCCGCGAACGCGGCATAGGCACGCCCGACGTTGTAGGCGGGCGTTCCTTCCAGGCTGGTCAGCGCGGGCCATTTGTGTGTCAGCGCCGCTGGGAGAGCGAGCTCGGCGGGGAGCAGGGCCTTCAGCTCGTTCTCCGATATCTGACCAGGCGGGATCTGCCGCATGACCCGGGCCAGGGCCTGCGGCATCCCGTACCGGGCGGCGAGCCCGGCGAAATAACCCGCGGCCTGCGGGGGCAGTTCCTTGGCGAACAGCGTTCCAGTGGTGCCCAGCAGGATCGCGATGGTCTGGATCGCGTCCGGCCGGGCTGCGGCGGGAAGTGTCTGCAGCACCCCGCGGACGTACACGTTGGCGTCGCCCAGTTCGGCATGCAGCCCGGCTGCTGCGTCACCATCGACAGCATCCAGGATGCGGTAGCCGACGCCAGGCGGCGGGCCGGTGCCGCGTGCCCGGCCGATGGCGGCGGGCGCAAGGTCGGTGCCGACCACCGGGGAGAAGTGGCGGGCCAGGTACCGGGTCTGCCGGCCGTCGCCGCACCCGAAGTCGACCAGAGGCAGCACCCGTCCGAACGCGGCTGCGAAGCGCGGCAGGTCGGCGGCCAGGTCGCCGGGAGCTGCGTCCCAGACGATCTCCCCAGGGGTCCCGTCCAGGCCGGCCCACCAGCCCTCCCAGGCGGCCGCCAGGTCCCGGCCAGCCGTATCCGCTGAGCCAGCCCGGCCCCGAGCGGGAGTCTGCATAAGTGCTCCATCATGTATGTCTGTTCAGGGTTTGCGAAGGCAGCGGGCCTGACGGGTCGCGTCCTACCAGGGATTCCGCGGCTGGCTCGTGGCGATGCCCTGCGGCCGGGCAAGTGCCCCAGCGGGGGCCGAGCTGGTCGCCTCGACGGCTGCCGGTGCTGATCTCACCGCCTGGCACCGAGTAGCCGGTGGATGGCCGGCGCGGCGTCGGCCGGGTTGCGGACAAGGATGATCTTCGCTGTCGGGGAGTGGGCGTGGATGAGGTTCAGGACGCGCCCAGCGCTCCCCCGCCGCCGCTCAATCCCCACAACCAGTCAGCGTGGCGGCCCGGGTCGTCTGTCTCAGCCTGACCGGCGGCAGTGACCAGGCGCCCGGCGACCAGGTGTCGCAGGACAGCCCGTGCAGCCGGTGCAGCCAGCCGAACCCGCCGCCCAGCGCCGTGCCGGCCACACCGACCGCGGGCACGTCGGCACCGGTGGTGGCTAGCCCGAACCGCGCCGTGGCCTGGTCGAGCTCCGCCCACGTGACGCCGGGCCGGGCCGTCACCGTCCGGGCGGACGGGTCGACGTTCAGCCTGTGCCACCCGGACAGGTCGACCATTACGGCTCCGTCCCCGGCCGCGTGCCCGGCGTGATGATGGCCGCTGCCGCGCACCGACACCGGCAGGCCGTGCTTGGCGGCGAACCGGACCGTGGCCTGGACGTCGGCGACGTCGGTGGGACGGACGATCGCTGCGGGCCGCCGGTCGACCGCCGCGTTCCATACCTGCCGGGCCCCGTCATAACCCCGATCGCCGGGAAGCACCACCTGACCTTCGACGCGAGAACGCAGCCCGGCGCAGACGGCGGCCGGGCCGGTCACCGGATCCCCTCCGGACAGGTGCCGGTGACGTTGCGCCAGACAGCGGCCCCGCTGCAGGCGACGCTGTACCCAAGATCGCTCATGCCGACCAGGCTGGCCGGCACCCGGTGTGATCGGTATCCCTCGCTGCGAGGGGAATGTGTTGCCCGCCATCGCGCCCAGTGAATCTCCCACCGGAATCTGCCGGTCGTCTTCGCTTGATAGCCCCGCCGCACCGATCAGGCATTCTGCGCGCAGGTGCCAAAGACGCGGCCGTGGCTGCTGTAGCAATGGCTAAGTAGTGGTTTGGGGCTGAGGTCGGGCGACAGCCCGGCACACGGTAACTCGCGCATTGCGCACCAGCGGGAACTGTGTGGCGGTCACCCGAGCGTGGCCAGTCAAGTCTGGCAACGCGCAAATGGACCTCGTTCTGTATGGATCCGGCCCAGCACATGCCAGCGCCGTGCTTCAAGGCTCGTGGCATACTGCGGGCCACGCCTAGCCCCAGGCCAGTCAATACCCCCGGCGTGGCCGACGGTTCTGTGCCGGAGAGCCAGGCTCAGTCACGGAGCGTGCCGGAACAGGGAGCGGTGGGCCTATGCGAAACAGCAACCCATACCTGAGGGCGCTGGCCAGCCCGGGCGCGCTGCGGTTCTCGGCGGCGGGGTTCCTGGGGCGGTTGCAGATTTCCATGTTCGGCCTGGGCACGGTGCTGCTGATCTCCTCGCTGTCGGGCCGCTACGGGCTGGCGGGGGCGGTGGCCGCGGCGGGGGCGGCCGGGTACGCGCTGGTATCACCATTGGTTGCCCGGCTGGCCGACCGGGCCGGGCAGCGGGCGGTGCTGCGGCCGCTGATGCTGGTGTTCGCAGCCGCGACGGCCGCGCTCACCGCCGGCGCGCAGGCCCGCGCGCCGGCCTGGGTGCTGCTAGCCGCCAGCGGGCTGGCCGGGGCTGCCACACCGCAGCTCGGGTCGATGGTGCGCGCCCGGTGGAGCGCGCTGCTGGCCGGCTCGCCGCTGCTGCACGCCGCGTTCTCGCTGGAATCGGTGGCTGATGAGGTGATCTTCGTGGCCGGGCCGGTGCTGGTCACCCTGCTGGCGACCGAGGTGTACCCGGCCTCAGGTCTCGCGGTGGCAGCGGCCACATGCCTGGCAGGCACGCTGCTGTTCGCCGCGCAGCGGGCCACCGAGCCGCCGCTCCACCCCGCCCACCCAGCCGGCCCGGTGCCGGGCCCGGGCCGCCGGGCGCGCGGCCGCCTGCTGCCCGCCCGGGGCCTGGTCACGCTGGCGCCGGTGTTCCTGTTCTTCGGCGCGATGCTCGCCGCGATCGACCTGGCCACGGTGGATTTCGCCGCCGGCTGGCTGGTGTTGCCGAAGCCGAGCACCAGTTGCGGCGGGCCGGGAGCATGGTCTGCGCGATAGGTGCTCATTCCGTAGAGCCCAACCGTTCGTGATCGTGCTGCCTGGATCACGTCGCGTTCGGATATTTCGGCGGACAGATGGGCCACGGCGTGAAAGCCCGCGGCCAGGCCGGTGAGGGGTACGCCAGGGGCGTGCTGGGCGAGCGCCTGGACGAGCACCTGTACGCCAGGGGCGTGCTGGGCGAGCGCCTGGACGAGCACCTCGCGGCGGGCGGCGTACTCGGTGCGCATCCGCCGCAGGTGCCGGTCGTAGCGGCCGCTTTCGATCAGCAGGGCCAGGGCGAGCTGGTCCAGGCCGGGTGATCCGCGGTCGGTGACCTGCTTGGCACGGGTGAGTGTTTCGGTGAGGTGGGGCGAGCTCGCGATCCAGCCCAGCCGCAGGGCTGGCGCGAGGGACTTGCTGACGGTGCCCAGGGCGATCACGTGGCCGGGGGCGAGTCCTTGCAGGGCGCCGACTGGTTCCCGGTCGTAGCGGAACTCGGCATCGTAATCGTCTTCGATGATGACCGCTTGGTGCCTGGCGGCCCAGTCGAGCAGTGCGAGCCGCCGTTCAGGGGCGAGAACCACGCCGGTGGGCCACTGGTGGGCCGGGGTGAGCACCACCGCGTCGGCGCCGGAGGCGTCTAGGGCGGCCACGTCCACGCCGTGGCCGTCGACGGGGACCGGGATGGCGGCGAGCCCGGCCCAGGCCGCGGCGGCGGTGATGCTGCCCACCGATCCCGGGTCTTCGAAGGCCACCTTGGTCAGGCCCCGGCTGGCCAGGGCACGCAGGACCAGGCCCAGGCCCTGGGCCATCCCGGAGCAGATGATGACCTGACTGGGGTTGGTGCCGGCGGCGCGCACACGCCGCAGGTAAGCGGCGAGGACTTGCCTCAGGCGCGGGTTTCCGGCGGGGTCGCTGTAGCCGAACTCGGTGTTCGGGGCGGTCCGGCAGGCCTCGTGGATCGCCCACATCCAGTCTTCTCGCGGTGCTGAGGCCAGGTCTGGCACGCCGGAGGCGAAATCGGCAGTAAGCCGGGCGGGCGGGGCCGGCGAAGCCGGGCGGGCCGGCGTTGCGGCCTCACGAGCAGCCGCAGCCGCCCTGGCCGCGACCCGGGTGGCGGAGCCGCTGCGGGTAACCAGGTAGCCCTCGGCCAGCAGCTGGGCGTAACACTCCTGCACCAGGCCACGGGACAGGCCCAGCGCCTTGGCCAGCGCCCGCGATGATGGCACTCTCTCCTCGGCGCGTAGGCGCCCGGACCGGATCGCCTGCCGGAACTGGTCCTCCAGCTGGGCACGCAGCGGGACGCTGCGGCTGCGGTCGAGGATGAGGAGCACCTCAGACGCCAAACCGGACCACTCCAGAGCCACGCAACCGGACCTTACCGCACGTCCGGTCGGTACCTAACGTCAAGCTTATGACAGCCATCACCGAAGAACAGCCGGCAGCGGCCCTCAGTTCGGGTCTTGTCCGTTACCGGAATGCGCTGCGCACCCCGGGCGCGCTGGCGTTCGCGGTCCCGGGCGTGGTGGGCCGGATGCCGAACGCGATGCTCAGCCTGGGCCTGGTGATCCTGCTCAGCGCGGTCACCGGAAGCTACGGCATCGCCGGGGCGGTCTCGGCCGCCGCGGCGCTGGCGTATGCGGCGGTGACTCCCCAGCTCGCGCGGCTGGCCGACCGGTACGGGCAGGCCCGGGTGCTGCGCCCGCAGGCGGCGATGTTCACCGTCGCCACCGCGGCACTGGCCCTGTGCGCGGTGGGACGGGCGCCGGTGTGGGCGCTGGCGGTGACCGCCGGGCTCAGCCGTGCCACGATGCCCTCCCTCGGCCCGATGGTGCGCTCCCGGTGGAGCCGCCTGCTGGCCGGCACGGTGCTGCTGGATACGGCGTTCTCGCTGGAGGGCATCGCTGACGAGCTGATCTTCATCACCGGGCCGGTGCTGGTCGTGGCGCTCGCCGCGGCCCTTTCACCGGTCGCGGGGGTGCTGGTGACCGCCGCGCTCAGCGTGATCGGCGTGGCGGGCCTGACCCGGCAGCGGCGCAGCGAGCCGCCGGCCGCGCCGATCACCCGCAGCTACGGGCCGGCGCTGCGCAGCGCCGGGCTGCGGGTCCTGATCACGATGACCGTCTGCATGGGGGCGATGTTCGTCGCGGTAGACCTGGCGACCATCGCCTTCGCCCAACACCACGGTGACAAGGCAGCCGCCGGGCCGCTGTTGGGGCTCTACGGGCTGGGCAGTGCGATCGCCGGGGTGTGGTACGGGGCCAGGCGCTGGAAGTCCTCCCACGCCTCCCGGCTGACCGTGGCCCTGATCGCCACCGTGGCCGGCGCGGCGCCGCTGGCCTTCATACCTGGCATCTGGCCGATGGCCGTGGCCATCGCCGCCGCTGGGCTGGGCATCTCGGCGACCCTGGCCAGCTCCTACCGGGTCGCTGACATGGCCGTCCCGCCCGGGCAGCGGACCGAGGCGATGTCGTGGCTGACCACCGCCGCGGCGACCGGGACCGCACTGGGCGCGCCCCTGGCCGGCCATCTGATCGACGCATCCGGTGCGCCCGCCGGATACCTGTTCGCCTTCGCCGCTGGCCTGGCCGCTGTGACGGTCGTGATCTTGCGCCGCCGCTGCCTGACTCCCGCACCAGGCCCCGGAGCGAGCCGCCCGGAGCAGACCGCCCGCACGCAACCCAGACGGTCACCCGCCGAGAGTCTCCCCAGGCCTGATTCTCACGGCAGACGGCCCCACGCAGGCAGCGCGACAGCACACTAGGCGCGACGGCTGCACAGCCCGAGAACGAAGCCATCCCATCCCGCCCGGCGGCGCCCGCCGAGCTCAACAGCCAGGCAACCACCGCGACGGCGTCCACGGCGGCGCGGACCCTCATGGCACCGGCCTTGGTCTCCGCCACGGGCCACCGGCTGGCCCATGCCCCGGGCATGCCGGCGCAGAACCCAGAACACAGGAGGACCGGTTAGATGAACAGCACGGAAATCGGCAGAGTCATGTCCAGCGACGGCACCTCGATCGCGTTCGAGCGGGTGGGCACGGGCCCGGCGGTCATCCTGGTGGATGCCGCGGGGAACTTCCGCGGGTTCAGCCCCATGCCGGAATTGGCCCAGGCGCTCGCGCCGGACTTCACCGCCTTCACCTATGACCGCCGCGGCAAGGGAGCCAGCACCGACACGCTGCCCTACGCCGTCGACCGGGAAATCGAGGATCTGCACGCGCTTATCGCCCTCGCCGGCGGGTCCGCGTTCGTGCACGGGTTCTCCTCCGGGGCGATCCTGGCGCTGCTCGCCGCCGAGCGCGGCATCGGTGTCCGCAAGCTTTCCCTGCTCGAACCGCCGCTGCAGGTCGAAGCCACGCCGCCGCCCGCGGCGTCAGGCATCAGCGGTGAGGTCGCCAGACTCATCGTCACCGGCCGGCGCGGGGAGGCCTACGAGCACTGGATGCGGGGCATCGGCGTGCCGGGCGAGATGATCGCCGGGATGCGCCAGAGCCCCCTGTGGCCCGCGCTGGAGGCCACCGCGCACACGCTCATCTACGACAGCCTCATCCCCGGCTCACTGCCACCGGACCGGCTGGCCGCCATCAGCACCCCCACGCTCACGGTGGCCAGCGAAGGCAGCGACGACCGGTTGCGCAACTGGGTACGAGGAGTCGCCCACGCCCTTCCGAACGCCTCCGCGCTCTTCCTGCCCGGCACCTGGCACGGGGTACCCGCCGAACACCTCGCACCAGCGCTGACCGAGTTCTTCACCGGCCGCTAAGTGGAGCCCGGGCCTGCCCTGAGCAGCAGCCACCGCGGTCGGATACGCGTGGCCCGGCCGGTGAGTCCGCCCGTCCGAAGGCCACAACGGGTACCCCCCGCAAGACCAACAGCCGCCCGGGCAACCGGCGAAGAAAGGAGCACTGCACATGATCCTCATAGAGCTCATCTTTGACACGCCACCCGGTGAACAGGACAACGTCGCCAAGCTTGCACGCCAGACGACGGCCGCGACACACCGGGAGAATGGCTGCATTCTCTACCGCTTCACCACCGACCTCGACCGCCAGAACCGGTTCATTCTGACCGAACTGTGGGAGAGCGAAGAACACCTGAAAGCTCACTTCGCGGGCGAAGCGTTCAAGAATTTTTGGGCCGCATTGCCCCAGGGAGGTAACTTCGTCAGCAGCACAGCATGGGAAGGGCCGCTTGTCGCCTACATCCCGCCCCACCCAGCCCAATAGACCCCACGGAGTCGGCCGCTAAGTGGTCTGGCCATAAGTTCGTCGGGGTCGGGGCTTGAGCAACAACGGAAGGGCCAGTGGCGATAGCGAGCTGAAGATCGCTGGGTTACCGCCGCTGGCCGTCCGGATCTCGAAGAGTGTTGGCGGCCATCAGCATCTGCCCGCTAGCGGCCACCAAGATGGCAATGGTGGTTATCACAGAGAGTGAGCGGGTTGTCCGTACGGCCCGCTGGGAGTCTGCTGCCGAACGCTGACTCGGCGCGCCGGACAGCTTTTCAGCCGGCCGGGCGAAGCGCGCACAGATTGTCCGGGTCTGCGAGTCCGGTACATGCCCTCACGCGACCGCGTTGGCGATGGGCACGGGCTTGCGGTGGGGCGGCAGTTGTGCTTGCGCAGCAAGCGAGTGGTCTTCCTCGGCGGGCCGGGTTGATGGGCAGGCAGCGCGGGATCTGCCGCTGTGCGGTCGGCCAGGCCGCGTGCCTCCGGTTGCGGGTATGGCATCGAGGCTTCCGCCGGTTGCGTGGGAGTTCTCGCGCGCCTGGCTGGTTATGGCCAGCCGGCGCCGGGTGCTGGCGCCTGGAGGGTTAGTACCTGGCCGGTTCGCGGCCCGGCAGGGCCGGCGGTACCTGGGTACTCCGCTGCCATGAGGTACAAGGTCCGCTTGTCTGGGCCTCCGAGGGCGCAGGCGAAGCAGCCGCGGTCCAGTTCGATCGTCTGCAGGACTGTGCCGCCTTCGCGCACGCGGACGCAGCGCTTGCCCGGGACGTCGGCGTACCAGATGGCGCCCTCGGCGTCGAGGCAGATGCCGTCGGGAAAGCCGCCCGGCAGGTCGGCCCACACCCGCCGGCGGGCCAGGCTGCCGTCGGCGGCGATGTCGAAGGCGGTGAGCCTGCTGGCGTAGGTCTCGGCGAGGATCAGCGTCTGGTTGCTGGGGGTGATGGCCATGCCGTTGGCGAAGGAGATCCCGTCTGCTGCCTGGCGGGCCGGGGAGCCGGGGGTGACCAGGGCGAGGATTCCGGGGGCGAACTCGCCGGCAGGGAAGTCGAAGCCGATGTTGCCGATGTAGGCGTTTCCGCGGCCGTCCACGACCATGTCGCTCCAGGGATGGCCGGCCAGGCCGGTCAGGTCGGCATAGGCTGCCAGCGGCCCGCCGGGCTCGGCGACCAGCAGCAGCCCGTCGCGGGCCGAGACGGCCAGCAGGCGCCCGTCGGGCAGGAAGCCCAGGCCCATGGGCATGCCGGGGACGCGGGCGACGACCTCGCTGCTGCCCCCGGGATCGACCGCGACGATTTCGCGGGCGCCGAAATCGGAGAACCACAGGCGCCCGCCGTGCCAGCGCGGCGACTCGCCGAACGCCAGGCCGGTTATCAGGGCGCGTGGTTCAGGCATGGGAAGGCTCCTTTGCAAGGTCACGACCCGGGCAGAGGCCGGCGGGCCTGGTTGCGGGGTCAGGTGCCCTGGATGATCAGCAGGCTGTTGCCGTCCGGGTCACGGAAGGAGAACATCGGCGGCGCGGCCCCTCCCATGCGCATGATCTCGGGATCGGCGTCGACCCCCTGGGCGCGCAGGCTGGCATGGTCACCCTCGGCGTCCCCGGTCGTAAGGCGGACGCCGACAGGCATCCCGGCGGGAACCAGCGCAATCGTCGTGACCGCTCCCGGCGGCGCCACCTCGATCCAGCGGCCGCCGGGGCCGAAGGGGACGTCGCGGCGTTTTTCGAAGCCGAGCTTGCCCAGGTAGAACTCCAGCGCCCGGTCCTGGTCGGTGACGGGCAGGCCCACCGTCTCCACCTTGGTGATATGACTACCGGTCTCACTCATTCCGTGCTCCCTGTTCGCCTGGCCGGCCACGGCCGCGGTGCGGCCTGGATTAGGTGACCGCCGCGCCGGCTCGCGTCGCGGTCGCAACGGCGATCGAGGCCACCCAGTTATTGAACTGAACAGTACAGCACAGATTAATTGAAATCAACTGTTCAGTTCAGGTGGCTTATACTCGATCCCATGACGCAGGCCACCCAGGCGCTGCCGGGCCGGCGGCCCACCGGGCAGCGTGCCGAGCGCAAGCGCCGGGCAATCGTCGCCGCCGCCCGCGAGATCTTCCTCAAGCACGGCTACGACGCGGGGATGGACCTGATCGCCGAGGCCGCGGGCGTGTCGAAGGTGACCATTTACAACCACTTCGGCAGCAAGGAGCAGCTGTTCACCGAGGTCATCAGCGAGGCGTTCGAGCAGGCTCTCGGCGACGCGCCCGGCCAGGCCCTGTCCGGCCTGGCGGACGATGGTGACCTGTGTGAGACGCTCACCGCCGTGGCGCGCGGCTGGGTAGCAGGCATCACCCGGCCGGAGGTGACCGACCTGCGCCTGCTGGTCATCGGCACGTCGCGCCGCTTCCCCGATCTAGCCCGCAAATGGCTCGAGCGCAGCCCGCAGCGCTTCGCCCCCGTTATCGCCAGCGCCCTGCGGGACCTGTCCAGGCGCGGGGACCTGGACGTCCCCGACCCCGACCTGGCCGTCATCCAGTTCTACGCGCTGACCGTCTACCCGCACATCATCCGCTCCATGTTCGGGATAAGCCTCGATCAGCGCGCAACCGAGGACCTGCTCACCAGCGGCGTCGACATGTTCCTCAGCTACTACACGGTTAGGGAGACGGGATAAGGCATGCCATACGCTACCGACCCGCGCGTTGACGCCTACATCGAAGCCCTGCCGGGGTGGCAGCAGGCCATCTGCCGCGAAGTCCGCGACCTGGCGCACGCCGCCGACCGCGAGGTCACCGAAACCATCAAGCGCACCAACCGCCCGTACTTCGTGCTGGCCGGCAACATCTGCGCCCTGCTCGCGGCCAAAGACCACGTCAACGTCTTTCTCTACGACGGCGCCATCGTCCCCGACCCCGAGGGGATCATCACCGGCGGGCACGGCAACAAGGCCGCCCGCACCGTGGCCATCCGCCAGGGCGAAACCATCAACGCGCCCGCCCTCACCGCCATGTTCCGGCAGATCATCGCCAACGACCGCGCCGGCGGCTGGCGCAAGCTGAAGCCCCAAAGCTGATTCACCGTTGGCGGGCTCGGCACGGCAGCCACCATTGGGCTTTGACCTGGTAGAGCGTGGCGGGGCATGACGGTTCGAAGGGGGCTGCCGCCTCGCGATCATGCATGTGCAGGGGTGGGGTGCGTCGATGCCAGGGCCGTGGCGTGCCTGGCTCCAGTCACCTGGCCAGGACCCCGATCTTGACCAACTGTAAACCGACCCGCGGGCCGGCCGACGGCGAATGCCGTGGCCGCTTTGGCGTAGCGCCCGCGAACGGTTCCGCAGATACCCGGTGCTCAGCTCAGCCATGCGGAAAGTTCGGTCAGCGCGTCGGGGATGACGTAGTAGTAGGCCCAGAGCCCCTGGCGCTCCGAGCCGACCAGGGCGGCCTGGCGCAGCACCTTGAGGTGATGGGAGATTGTGGGCTGGGAGAGGTCGAAGAGCGGGACCAGGTCGCAGACGCACACCTTCCCGGCGTGCTGGCGCAGCACGTCAATGAGCTGCAGCCGGACAGGGTCGCCGAGGGCCTTGGCGACCGCGGCCAGGCGGACCGCCTGCTCGCGCTGCACCCCGGGGTAGACGGTCGGCTCGCACCGCGGTTCGCCGGCGGGGCGCTTGATCTTCGGAGTCAGCTCTAGTTCCACGGCCATATCTGTGTACCTGCCACTCTGATTGATATGTATCAACGTAATCCCGGGCCCCGAGCCCGACCTTGGCGGGCGCGTCGCGGATCCAGGCGACCAGCGGCGCTATCACCGCCCGGGCGTCGGCGCTGACGCCCCTGAGGGTGTTGGAGGCAAACGAGCGCTGGTATTCCAGGCCGAGGTAGACCAGGCCGACGTGCGTGGAGGAGATGCCGCGGACGTGAATCGGGGCCGCGTCTGCGTCGAGGGCGCCGAGCTCGCGCAGGTAGTCCAGGCTGGGCCGGTACCCGGTGGCGAGAATGATCGCGTCGACCGGCTCGCGCCGGCCATCGCTCCAGACCACCTGGTTTCCGTCGAGGGCGGTGAACATCGGGCGCCGGTCAACAAGGCCAGCAGCCAGGGTCTGCTGAAACCCGACGCTGTCGGTGACCACGCTGCCGCCGGTGATCTTGCTCAGCCATTCGGCGGGCAGGGTGTCAAAGCCGCTCTCGCGCAGCCAGTAGTGGACGTCCTGGCCGCCCAGCCGCTGCGGGATGAACCGCACGGGATGGCGGGTGGCCAGCGTGACCGCCGCGACCGGCGCGAGCTCGTTGGCGACCTGGGCGGCCGAGTCGCCCGCCCCGACCACGATCACCCGCTGGCCGGCGTACGGCGCCGGGTTGCGGTAGTCGGCGACATGGGAAAGCCCGCCGGTGAAGCCCTCCTCGCCCGGGAAGCTCGGGCGGTAGGGGCTGGAGAACGATCCGCTCGCGGCGACGATGCCGGACGCGCGCAGCGTCCGCCCGCGGTCGGGGACGACGATGAACTCCCTGCCGTCCTGGCGGACCGTCTGCACGCGGGTGCGGGTCCGGATCTCGACGCCGAGCCGGGCGGCGTAGCGCTCGAGGTAGCCGGCTACCTCGTCGCGGCCCGGGTAGCGATCCGGCGCGCCGGGGAACGGCATCCCCGGCATCGAGCTGTACCCCGCCGGCGAGAACAGGCGCAGGCTGTCGTAGTAGCGCGGCCACGATCCGGCGGGGCGGTCGCTGGCCTCGAGGATCACCGCCGGCATGCGCAGCTCGCGCAGGGCGCGGGCGGCCGCCAGGCCGGACTGTCCGCCGCCGACCACGATCACCGGGGCGGCGGAGCTGGGCACAGGTTCCAGATCGGTGCTCATGTATCTACGTATATCAATTAAATTGATATCTGTCAATGCAATGAGCCGGGTGACCGGCGGCCGCTCCCCTATCTGTCCCTGCGACCGCCGGGGCCACCTCCTGCTCCCACCACGTGCCCCGAAGGCCAGCCGCTGTCTACGACCCGGCGGCGAACAGCCATTGCGTGGTACGGCGGGCTTGCAGCACGCGAACAGATCGTCCCGTCTGCGTGGCCGCTGACGGAGGCAAAGCCCGGTCGCGACCCGCGCATATCGGCAGATCAACGAGCGCCCCGTGCCCCCTGTGCGCAGTCACGCTGCGTGATCGTCTTGGCCGTCTCCGGGCTGTCCCTGATGGCCAGCCTTTCACTCTGTCGACCCTTGTTTCATAGGTGACCGCCTATGAAACAGGCTGTCCGGCGCGGGCCGCCCAGGGCCAAGTTCGTTTCATGGGTTGTTGCAAACGACTCATCCCTTGAAACACCTCCATGAAACGATCCCGGGGTGAGCGACGACGACTCCCTGCGCGTGGAAGCGCACGACTGCCCTATGTCCTCCTGCGCTGCCCCGGCCGGGTCGCCGTGCCGGACCAGCAAGGGCCGGATGCCTGTCCAGTACCACACCGCCCGGTTCCGGCTCGTGCCCCACCTCGCCAAGACCCTCAACGTCCCGGCCCCCGCAGTGCGCAAGCCGGGGCGGTGGTGTCGGGCTGACCGCGCCGCAGCCGGAACCGCATCGCGTCAGGCCGTGCCGGACGGCGTCGCGGAGCGCCGCCTTGTCCAGGTAGCCGCCGGCGACGACGTCGATGATCACACCTTGCTGGGTCTGGCGGATCTGATACTCGGTGATGGCCGGGATGCCGGCCATCACCGGGCGGAAGGTGGGCGCTCACGCCCCGGGAACGGGAGGTGGCACGGCTGGTGATCGACGGCCTGTCCACTGCCGACATCGCGGCGGCCTGTTCATCTCCGCGCACGCCGTCCGTGATCACATCAAGGCGATCTTCGGCAAGATGGGCATCAGTCGGCGCCGTGACCTGGCGGCAGCGCTCGCCGGACGGATCCCGGTCTTGCCGCGGCCCGGCATACGGGCTGACCACGGGCTGCGTTGTTGCCGGGCGTGGCGAAGCCCTGGCAGATGAAGCAGCCGGCCGCTATCCCGGGCGGGTGCGGCGAGGTTGAATGGGAGCCGCACCGGACTGCGGAGGACGACGCGGGGATGGGTTTCAAGCCCTTTACGATCGAGGTCCCGGCTGAGATCCTGGACGATTTGCGGTCACGGCTGGCCCGCACCAGATGGCCGGAGCCGCTGCCCTACCCGGGCTGGGCGGCCGGCGCGGACATCAGCTACCTCAAGGAGCTGGTGACCTACTGGATGGCCGGGTTCGACTGGCGCGCGCAGGAGCAGTACCTGAATTCCTTCGCCCAGTTCACCGCCGACATCGACGGCCAGCGGGTGCATTTCGTCCACCTGCGCGGACGCGGCCCCGGCCCGTTCCCGCTGGTGCTCACCCACGGCTGGCCGGGCTCGTTCGCCGAGCTGCTCAAGCTCGCGCCGCTGCTGACCGACCCGGCCGCCCACGGAGGCGACGAGCGGGACAGTTTCGATGTAGTGATCCCCTCGCTGCCCGGCTTCGCCTTTTCCGCGCCCCCGAGCGCGCCGGGCGCGGCCACCGCGCGCCGCTGGGCGGACCTGTGGGCCCGGCTGATGACCGAGTGCCTCGGCTACCGGCGGTTCGGCGCCCAGGGGCAGGACATCGGGGCGGCGGTCAGCATCGCCTTGGCCGCCGGCCACCCCGGTGTGGTCGCCGGCATCCACCTGCCCGGGGTGGTCGCGTTCCCGCCTGCCGGCCAGAGCGTCTCCGCAGAAGGCCAGGAGTTCCTGGCCAGGCAACAGCAGTGGCGGGACACCGAGGGCGGCTACGCCCACCTGCAGGCCACCCGCCCGCAAACTCTCGCGGCCGGCCTGGCCGACTCACCGACCGGGCTGGCCGCCTGGATCGTGGAGAAATTCCGGGCCTGGAGCGACTGCGAGGGCGACGTCGAGCGGCGGTTCAGCAAGGACGAACTGCTCACCACCGTCACGCTGTACTGGGCCACCGGCACCATCGGCTCCTCGTTCCTCTTCTACCACGACAGCCAGCTCGACCGCGGGCCCCGGCCCGGACGGATCGAGGTGCCCGTAGGCGTGGCGCTGTTCCCGAAAGAGAACCCCGTTACCGGCCCCCGCGAATGGGCCGAAGCCGCTTACAACATCACCCGCTGGACCCAGATGCCCCGCGGCGGGCACTTCCCCGCCGCCGAAGAGCCCCAGCTACTCGCCGCCGAGCTACGAGAGTTCTTCCGCCCACTCCGGTAGCACGCAGGCCCGCAACGACCGCCAAGTGGTCGTTGAATCACGCATAGCGAGAATGCCGGCGCCCGGGGTCCGGCACCACCCGCGTCGGCACCCACGGCCCGGCGCCCCAGAAGTTGGTGTGAGAGGCAGAGGTTGCCTGCTATGAGACCGAAGGCTTTGGCCGGCGAAGAAATTCGCCCGTTCCACATCGACATCCCCCAAAGCCGCCTGGACGATCTGTACGAGCGCTTTTGACCGCACCCGCTGGCCAGACGAGCCGGCGGGGATGGGCTGGGCGTACGAGTTCCGCTCGGCTATCTGAAGGAGCTGGTGCGGTACTGGCGGCACGAGTGCGACTGGCGGGCCGCCGAGGCACGGCTGAACCGGTGGCCGCAGTTCACCACCACGATCGACAGATAGAGCGCATATCCACTTCGCTCACATCCGGTCACCGGAGCCAGACTCGGTATCGGCATGAACATGTTCATCATTTGGCCCAGCGACGACCGAGAACGCCAGTGCGCCTCTTTGCCGAGGGTTGTACCCGCCCTCCGCGAGGTGCTGGCCCGCGCCGGACCGGGCCGGCGCGGGCTGATGTCGCGGCCGGTTCGTCAAACTCGGCTGGGTGACCGGCGGAGTTTGCAGACTGGGATTGCGTGACCACGCCTCAGGTCCATACGAGGTACATCGCAGGTCTACTACGGGTCAAACACCACCTGCACCGCGAGCCGTGGCAAAGCCGCCTCACCAGACGCCCGAGCGCCAGCCTTTAGCGATCCGTCATGATCTTCAGCACAGCCCCGGGCGCCGGGCTTGCAGCCACGCTACCAGGCGACGTTACGGAGTGTATCTGCCGTTTCAGCGAATGATCGTTCCCATGTTTGCTCCATGTTTGCTCGGATGTCGCGGTACGGCCCGGTAGCAGCCGGTACCACACGGCACCGGATCTCGGGGGGTTGCCGTACAGCTCGGCAGGTACTAGCATTGTCCGACATCAGGAGGTATTTTCGAACACTCTGAGCAGCGGACTCTTAATCCGTGGGTTCGGGGTTCGAGTCCTGGAGGCGCACCCGTGAGGTCTTCACGTTTCAGTGAGGCCTATTTTCACGTTTGGGTCTGACATCCTGGTACGCAGTCTGGTGTGGCTGTGGTCGCTGCCGTGTCGCGCGTCTTTGTGTCCGCTTGGTGGCTTTCTGCGTGGCCGGGAGCGGTTTCCGGGCACGCTGGCGCTGTCTGGGTGCGGTGTCCGGGTGCTGGCGGAGGTGCTGGCACGGGCTGTTCCCGCGTGTGGGCGTGCTCGCCTGGGCTAGGGCGGCCTGGTGGCGGTGAGTGCGGTGAGCGTTTTGCGGCGCCGGCGGCGAGTTCTCGGGGGCAGGCCCTTGGCGGCGCGGCGTTCGGTTTCTTCCTGCCGGGCGTTCCAGGCCTGCAGGATGCGCTGGTTGCGGACGATGAGCAGGGTCGTGGCGAACAGCATCAGCGGCGCTAGGCCCATGAGGCGGCACCAGCCGCGGCTGATGGTGTTGCTGGCGGGGTCCTTGGCGGTGGCGAAGCCGCGTTCGGCGCCGGTGCGCCGGGCGTAGGAGCGGCGGTGCGCCGCGGAGGGGTAGTCGTGCTTTTGCGCCGTCTTGGCGGCGACCTCGGGCGGGACGGTGAGGGTCTGGCGGGTGCAGCAGGCCGGCGGGTTGCCGGGAGGCTGGAGGATTTCTGCCCGGTCTCGGTCCAGGCTCATCGAGGCGGGGCGGAGCGGGCAGCGGGTCTTGCCCATGGCGGCGGGGCAGGCGACGCGGTGGTAGCCGTCGGCGTCGTCGCGGGTGATCTTGCCGGGTTTGTAGCGGGCAGTCTCTGCGGTCTTGGCGTCGTGTGCGGCGGCCTGCTCACGGGAGGCGCCGCGGGACAGCGGCCCGAGTTCGGTCAGGGAGCGGGGCGTGCGCGGGCAGTACAGGTTGCCGTTGCTGATGATGGCTCCGTCGTGGGTGCCCTTGGGTCCGCGGTCGTGCGGGTGCAGGTCCTGCACGAGGCTGGCTCCGGCGTCGCGCAGCGGGAGCGCCCAGGCGGCGGCGTCGCGGTGGGCGTAGCCGGAGTCGGCGAGGACGTCCCCGAGCGGTATCCCGGCGGAGGGCATCGCGGTCAGGACGGGCACGAGGGCGCGGACCGGGTCCTGCCGGCACGACGAGACGATGGCGCGGCGGGCGAGTTCGGGGACGGCGGGCCCGTTCTCGCCGGGCATCATGATCGCGGCGGACAGGTAGTAGCCGAAGAACAGCTCGTCTTCGCGGCGGAGCAGGTTGTTCTTGCGGTGCCCCCGGGATGCTTCGGGGCCGGCGCAGTCCCCGCCCCTGGCCGGCGGGGGACGGGAGAAGGACTCCATGTCCGTCCGGTCCACCGCCAGCGAGGTGCTGGCGTCCTTGAACTCGCCGGGGACGGAAGCCTCGGGCAGGTCGTCGCAGGCTGCCCGCAGCGCCTGCGACGGCAGCCCGCCGGGCTCGTCCTTGCCGAGGGCCGCGGCGACCAGGCCGGATGTCCGCTCTGTCTGCCGGTAGGTCAGCAGATGAGGGCCGTGCTTCGAGTCCGCGACCACGCCGAGCCGCCGCTGGTCATCATCGGTGAGCCCGGTCAGTGCCTGGTGGACGCGGGTCAGGTGGGCCGGCCGGTGGTCAGCCTGGGCCAGGCACATGCCGGCCAGCAGGGTACGGACTTTCAGCTGACGGGCGCGCACCCCGATGGGCTGCAGCGCCTCGATCCGCGGCGCGGCGCCGGAGGCATCGATGATCTGCTCCCAGACCGCCAGCGGGATCATCGCCGGGCGGCCCCGGGCAGCCGCACCGCGCCGGCTTCGCCGGCCGGCTCGAGTCCGGCGGCGAGATCGCCGGGCCGCTGGGAGCAGCTGATCCCGGCCGCGTGCATGAAGGTGGCCAGCCCCAGCAGCTCGGCGGTATCGCGCAGCCAGGTGGCGCGCAGCCGGCTGGTATCCAGCCGGGGCAGCCCGCCGCCGCCGTCCAGCGCGGTGATCAGCGGGTTCGTGATGTTCCGGCGGCCCGGATCGGCCCCGCCGCAGATCAGGCCGTTCCCGGCGGCCCCGGCGGCCGCCAGCAGCGGCGCGTGGTACCTGGCGAGCACCGGCACGGCGCGGGCACGCCGGCCCCTGACCCGGCGATGACGCCGCCGGAGCGGCAGGCGACGTCGGTGCCGCGCACATCGCGCAGGTCGCCGCGGATCAGCCCGGCGCCGGCGCCCAGGCAGACCAGCCCCGCCGCACGCTTCCGGCGTTCCGCGGTGGGCTGAGCGTCCGCGAGCGCGAGATACCCGTCGATCTGCGCGGGACGGTACGGCTGCTTGGACCGTTCCCGGGGCAGCGGCACGCCGGCCGGATACAGCTGCGGCACAACACGCCGCCCGATGAACCGCAGGTTCGTGCGCAGCGTCCGCCGCGCCGCGCTGGACAAACCGGGCGCGCACCGGGTGAACCGCTCGGCCACCGACGGGTGCAGCACCACCCCCGGCGTCAGCTCCAGGCCCAGCGACGCCGCGTAATCGGCGAGTTTCCCGGCCGCCCACAGCAGGTTCTTCGCCCGCTCCCGGCCGGCTGGCGCCACCCGCGCGATCACGTCCCGGGCGAACGCCGCCGCCTGTGGCGACACCGGCGACGGCCGCCACCGCCCGATATAAGCAGCTACCGCGGGCTCTTCCGCCGGCATGAGGCCTCCCGGGAACCACCTGTCCACAGGAATATACTGTGGACAGCAGCCGGGCCCGCGGATCTGAGACGGTGTGTCGCATGGAACCAAGCCCAGCCCAGCGCGCGGACCGCGACCGGATCGCCGCCGAGCTCGCCCGGGCAGGCTTCGCCCTGCCCGGCACCCTCATCGTGCGCGCCTACGCCTGCGGCAAGCCGAACTGCCGCTGCCACGCAGACCCGCCCCGGCTGCACGGCCCCTACGCCGAATGGACCCGCAAGATCGCCGGCAAGACCGTGACCAAACGGCTTACCCCCCGCGAGCTTGCCGAATACCAGCCCCTGTTCGACAACGCGAAAAAGCTCCGCGCACTGGTCAACGAACTCCAGGACCTCACACTCGAGATCATCGAGGCCGATCGTCCCCGGCAGCAGCAAAGCCCTGAACCGGAGACATGCGGTCCGGAAAATGTGGGCTAAGCCCGCTTAACCTGTGGGCAGCCCTCCAGCCAGACCTCGTTTACCCACGTCAACCCCAAACGTGAAGACCTC